>Ga0187880_1002182_pt1 | contig 15343 bp, 10 predicted proteins | sample June2016WEW_19_4_FD_132998 | JGI IMG/M metagenome (GOLD analysis project Ga0187880, IMG submission 132998) | Peatland microbial communities from SPRUCE experiment site at the Marcell Experimental Forest, Minnesota, USA - June2016WEW_19_40 | ecosystem: Environmental > Terrestrial > Soil >...
AGAACGCGCCCTTGACGGCTCCGGGCCGCTCTGAAAAACCCGCCGCTAAGAAAGGAAGGTGGAATCTAGGAAGGCAAAACAGAACTTGACTCCGACCGGCCTTCTCATGGAAGGCCATTACACCACCGAACACTGCTCACGCCCAGAATGTGCGATCCAGCGTCCGATACTGGATTGCCTCCGCAATGTGGCCAGGTTCGATGGTTTCGGCGGCGCTGAGGTCTGCCACGGTGCGCGCGACCTTGAGAATGCGGTCGTGGGCGCGCGCGCTCAGTCCCTGCTTCGCCATGGCCCGTTCCAGCAGGTGCTCGGAGTCCGTACCCAACTCGCAGTACTTCCTGATCTCGCGCGACCCCATCTGCGCATTGGCGTAAATCCGTTCGCCTTCGCTGCCGAAGCGCACCAGTTGCCTCTCGCGGGCGCGAATCACGCGGGCGCGGATGTCGGCTGAACTCTCCGGCATAACCCCGCCCCTCAACTCGCGATAATTCACCGAGGGCACGTCAATGTGGATGTCAATGCGGTCCAGCAGTGGGCCGGAAATCTTTGACACATACCGCTGGATAATCATGGGCGTGCAGTGGCACTCGCGCGAGCGATCGTTGAAATATCCGCACGGACAGGGGTTCATCGCCGCGACCAGCATGAAACGGGCGGGAAAGCTGAGCGACATGGCGGCGCGCGCGATGGTCACCGTCCCGTCTTCCAGCGGCTGCCGCATCACCTCCAGCACATTACGCGGGAACTCCGGCAGCTCATCCAGGAACAGCACTCCGTTGTGGGCCAGCGACACCTCGCCGGGACGCGGGATCATGCCGCCACCAATCAGTCCCGCATCCGAGATGGTGTGGTGTGGCGAGCGGAAGGGACGCGTCCCCACCAATCCGCTGGTGGAATCCAGCACTCCGGCCACGCTGTGGATCTTCGTCGTCTCCAGGGCCTCATCAAACGTCAGAGGCGGAAGGATGGTGGCCATGCGTTTGGCAAGCATGGTCTTGCCCGAACCCGGCGGACCAATCATCAGCAGGTTGTGCCCACCGGCGGCAGCGATCTCGATGGCCCGTTTGGCCGTCTGCTGTCCCCGCACATCGCCGAAATCAACTCCAAATTGCTGCGAAGTCTCCAGCAGCGCGTGGGTGTCAACCTTGATCGGAAGGATGCCGTTGCCGGTATTCAGGAGCTGGACCACCTCGATCAACGAGTGCACCGGGTAAACATCAACGCCTTCCACCAGGGCGGCCTCGCGCGCGTTGACCTCGGGAACGATAAGCCTGCGGATTTTGTTTGCCCGCGCGGTTACCGCGATGGGCAACGCTCCCCGGATGCCTCGCACTCCGCCGTCGAGCGACAACTCGCCGACAAAAAGCGTGTCGTCCGGCGGCTTATTGTTCAAGCCTCCATAAGCGCCGAGGATGCCCAAAGCCATGGGAAGATCGAATCCCGATCCTTCCTTGCGAATGTCGGCAGGAGCCAGATTGATGGTGGTGGTGGTGGATGGAATATCGTAGCCGCTGTTCTTCAGCGCCGCCCGGATGCGCTCGCGGCTTTCCCGCACCGTGGTGTCAGGCAGCCCGACCGTCATAAACGTGTCGTGCTCGGCCTTGATCGCCGCGACATCGACCTCAACCTCGATGAGGCTGGCGTCGATGCCGTACACGGCGGCGCTAAGTGTCTTATAGAGCATGCGTGGGAACGCACGCCTACCACGTGGTTACACTTAACACATTTTGACGCCGCGCGGTGTGACCGGACTCACGTAGGGACGTGATAGGAGCTTCGGGAGGACAATAAAAGGGGCGGAATTCTGTCCGGAAGCGCAGCGCCCAGTTGCACATCCGAAAACCGAAACGGCCCAGAATTCCGCCAACCTATGGAGGAAATGGAGCAACGAAGAAACGTGACGCTAACTTCGCTATGCGCTCGCCTTCCCTGTCCGCTGCTCTCGCCAGCGGTTCGATCCAATGCAGTGATTGTTACATTGGAAAGGAGCAGCGCAAATCCCCCGTACGCAGTACGGTATGTACCACTTCAGTGGTAAAGAGCCCGCACAAATTCCTGGACAACGGTAATAGAATCGGGGTGAGAGAGAACCATGCGCCTAGGCGATTACGTTGACGATTACTGCTCGCGCTGCAAGCGCACCACCGACCACGCCGTAGTCTCGATGGCAGCGGACGAAGTGCAGAAAGTGCGCTGCCGGACCTGCAGCTACGAACACAAGTACCGGCATAACAAAACTGGCAAGAAAGAACTGACGAAGGAAGAAGCGTTCCAGAAGGTGCTGGCCAGCGTCACCGGTCAGTTGGGTGGCTCGGCTCCCGAGCCTGCAAAGAAGAAGCGCGCGAAGTAGGCGATTGCCCGGCTGGCTAGCCGTTGTTCTTCTTGTGGCAATCGGCGCATTTCACCGGCGCTGCCCTGCCCTGACTGTTTTGTGTCTTATGGCAATCGATGCAGAGTCCGGCGGTTGCGGTCGGGTTGTGGAAGGCCGCCTGCAACTTGGTGGTGACCGGCGGCGTGGCGGGGTTGGTATGGCAATCGGTACAAGCCTCTTGCGCAGCCTTCAGCGGCTTCTCCGGCTTGGACGCGTGGTGGCAAATTTCGCATTTGCCGGCCACTTTCAGGTGTGCCGTGTGATCGAACTTCACCGAACCCATGGGAGCGCCCATGAGAAGGATGGGGGCCGTCGGAGCTGTCTGGGCGAGCGCGCTGCCAGATAGCAGGAGGAGGACAGGAAATCCAAGTAGGGTTAACAGCCTGGTAACTTTCACGATGCCTCCACAGATGGCGGCGGCGCCGGCAAGGATCGCGGCACGCTTCAGCACTCTACATTCTAGGCCGACACAGTCCCCGCTTCTGTGACGGCAGCGTCATGGAGGTGTGACTAAGGCGAAAACCACCCTGTTTTCACCCCACAGCAAGAAACACCTGTATGTGACGGCGGTCACAGACTGGTTAGTGCCCCCATCACTGCCCCCTTCCTCGCCGCCCGCTATCTTGAACAGTAGCGAATTCTTAAGCACAGACAGACCGCGCGCATGAGCCGGTCTGGGGGATGAAATCGACGTGAAAACAACTGAATATCCTGCTGCTGCGGCCATCAATGACGCCAACACTGCCCAGGCACGCGGTGGAACCAATACCGCGGAACCTTCGCCCGAGGACAAGGAGCTCGTTAAGGGGAAAGGGTTGAGAAGCCAAGTGACCCTCGACGGCAACGAGGCTGTCGCCTACGTGGCCTACCACGTCAGCGAGATCGCCGCCATTTATCCCATTACGCCGTCGTCGCCCATGGGCGAGTCGTCGGACGCATGGTCCTCGATTGGCGAAAAGAACATCTGGGGCGCAATCCCCACGGTTATCGAGATGCAGAGCGAAGGCGGCGCTGCCGGCGCGTTGCACGGCGCTTTGCAAGCTGGTGCACTCGGCACCACGTTCACCTCATCGCAGGGTCTGCTGCTGATGATCCCCAACATGTACAAGATTGCGGGCGAACTGACCGCGACGGTGATTCACGTGGCGGCGCGCTCTATTGCCGCGCAGGCCCTGTCCATCTTTGGCGATCACTCCGATGCCATGGCCACTCGCCAAACCGGATTCGCCCTGCTCTCGTCGAACTCGGTGCAGGAGGCGATGGACCTGGCGCTGATCGCGCACGCCGCGACGCTGGAGTCGCGCATTCCCTTCCTGCATTTCTTCGATGGCTTCCGCACCTCGCATGAAGTTTCCAAGATTGAACAGCTCAGCCTGGACGACATGCGCGCCATGATCGACGACGATCTGGTTCGCGCTCACCGCGAGCGCGCCCTCTCGCCCGACCATCCGGTGCTGCGCGGCTCGGCGCAAAACCCTGACGTTTACTTCCAGGGCCGCGAGTCGGTGAATCCCTACTACCTGGCCTGTCCCACCATCGTGCAGAACACGATGGACAAATTCGCCCGCATCGTCGGCCGTGAATACCGGCTCTTCCAGTACGAAGGCGCACCCGATGCCGAGCACGTCATCATAGTTATGGGCTCGGGCGCCGAAGCGGTCCAGGAGACCGTGGACTACCTCACCGCGCAAGGCCGCAAGGTTGGGGTGCTGAAAGTGCGCCTGATGCGGCCGTTCTCCGTCGAGCACTTCCTGCAAGCGTTGCCTGCGACAGTGAAGAGCATCGCGGTGCTGGACCGCACCAAGGAGCCGGGCAGCATCGGCGAGCCGCTGTATCAAGACATCATCACCGCCCTGACCGAGGGCTTCACCGCGGGCAAGGCGCCGATGGCTGCGTTCCCCAAGGTAATCGGCGGCCGCTATGGGCTGTCGTCAAAGGAATTCACACCGGCGATGGTGGCGCGGATTTTCGACGAGCTGAAGAAACCCAATCCGCAGAACCATTTCACCATCGGCATCAACGACGATGTCACCCACACCAGCTTGACCTACGATCCGGCGTTCTCCAGCGAAGCACCGGAGACGGTGCGCGCCATGTTCTACGGGCTGGGCGCCGACGGCACCGTGGGCGCGAACAAGAACAGCATCAAGATCATCGGCGAAGAGACCGATCTGAACGTGCAAGGCTACTTCGTCTACGACTCCAAGAAGTCGGGCGCGGTCACGATTTCGCACTTGCGCTTCAGCAAGCAACCGATTCGCTCCACCTACCTGATCTCGCGCGCCAATTTTGTGGGCTGCCACCAGTTCAGCTTCATGGAGCGTCTCGACGTGCTCAAGGCTGCCGATCCCGGCGCGGTCTTCCTGCTCAACAGCCCGTTCGGTCCCGACGAGGTCTGGGACAATCTGCCGCGCTCGGCGCAGCAGGCGATCATCACCAAGAAGCTGCGCTTCTACGTGATCGACGCCGTGGAAGTGGCGCGCGCCGCCGGAATGGGCGGACGCATCAACACCGTCATGCAGACCTGCTTCTTCGCCATCAGCGGCGTGCTGCCGCGCGACGAAGCTATCGCCGCCATCAAGCACTCCATCGAGAAGACCTACGGCAAGCGCGGAGAGTCGATCGTGCGCAAGAATTTTGCCGCCGTGGATTCCTCGCTCGAGAACCTGCATGAAGTGAAAATTCCGCAGAGCGCTTCGTCGAAGTTCGAGATGCGCCCAGCAGTTTCCGCCAATGCTCCCGAGTTTGTGCGCAACGTCGAGGCACTGATGATCACCGGAGATGGCGATCAGGTTCCGGTCAGTGCGATGCCCATCGATGGGACCTTCCCCACCGGCACGACGAAGTGGGAGAAGCGCAACATCGCCCTGGAAATTCCGGTATGGGACGAGGAGTTGTGCATCCAGTGCGGCAAGTGCGTCATGGTTTGCCCGCACTCCGTCATTCGCGCCAAGGTTTACGACGCCAGCAGCATCAACCACGCGCCCGAGGGCTTCCAGACGGCAGTCCCCAAGTGGCGCGAATTTTCCGAGCTGAAATACACGCTGCAAGCCGCCCCGGAAGATTGCACCGGCTGCGGACTGTGCGTCGCGGTCTGCCCGGCCAAGAGCAAGAGCGAAGCCAAGCACAGGGCCATCAACATGGAAGCGCAGCCTCCGCTGCGGGAGAAGTACAACCAGTACTGGGACTACTTCCTGTCGATTCCCGAGCTGTCGCGCCAGAAGCTCTCCCACGGCCAGGTGAAAGACCAGCAACTGTTGGAGCCGCTGTTTGAGTTCTCCGGCGCCTGCGCCGGTTGCGGCGAAACACCCTACATTTCACTGATGACCCGGCTGTTCGGCGATCGGGCGATGATTGCCAACGCGACCGGCTGCTCGTCCATCTACGGCGGCAACCTGCCGACAACTCCTTACAGCAAGAACTCCGAGGGACGCGGTCCGGCGTGGTCGAACTCGCTGTTTGAGGACAACGCCGAATTCGGCATGGGCATGCGTCTCGCCATCGACAAGCAGAACCAGTATGGCAAGGAACTGGTCGAACGCCTGGCATCGAGCATCGGCGAACAATTGGCGGTTGAGATTCTTTCCGCCGATCAGTCCACCGAAGAAGGCATCTTCGCGCAACGCGAGCGCGTGAAGACGCTGAAGGAAAAACTGGCGAACAACCCGGCGCCGGCCGCCCGCGATCTGCTGGCCGTTGCCGACGAGCTGGTCAAGAAGAGCGTGTGGATCGTCGGCGGCGATGGATGGGGCTACGACATCGGTTACGGCGGCCTCGACCATGTGCTGGCCTCCAGCGCGAACGTGAACATCCTGCTGCTCGATACCGAGGTGTACTCCAACACCGGCGGGCAGATGTCGAAAGCCACGCCGCTGGGCGCGGTAGCCAAGTTTGCCGCCGGCGGCAAGCGCACTCCCAAGAAAGACATCGCCATGATGGCCATGATTTATGGCCGGGCCTACGTGGCCCACGTCGCCATGGGCGGTAACGACACCCAGACCATGAAGGCGTTCATGGAAGCGGAGGCGCACGATGGACCGTCCATCATCATCGCCTATAGCCACTGCATCGCGCACGGCTACGACATGGTGTACGGCATCGACCAGCAGAAGGCGGCGGTGAACTCCGGACACTGGCCGCTGTTCCGCTATAATCCGGCGCTCGCCAAGGAAGGCAAGAACCCGTTTGTGCTGGATTCGCGCGCCCCCAGCATTCCCCTGGAGAAATATATCTACAACGAGACGCGCTACACCATGCTGGTGAACAGCGATCCTGACGAGGCCAAGAAGCTGCTGAAGCAGGCGCAGGAAAACGTCAACGAGCGCTGGAAGCTGTACCAGCACATGGCCGCCATGAACTTTGACAAAGCGTAAGCACGAGGAGATGAGACTGTGATCGACCTTTCGACAAATTATCTGGGATTGAAGCTGAAGAACCCGGTCGTAGTATCAGCCTCGCCGCTGTCGGAGAAGCTGGAAAACTTCCCCCGCATGGAAGACGCCGGGGCCGCGGCCATCGTAATGTACTCGCTGTTCGAAGAGCAGATCGAGGCGGAGAGCGAGAACATTGACAGCGCGCTGGAGTACGGCGCCAACAGCTACGCCGAAGCCACTTCCTATCTGCCTGACATGGCGAAGTATCACATCGGCCCTGATCGCTATCTGGAACTGCTGCGCAAAGGCAAAGCCGCCGTGAAAATTCCGGTCATCGCCAGCCTGAATGGCAGCTCACCGGGCGGATGGGTGCGCTACTCCGAGTACATGGAGCAGGCCGGCGCCGACGCGCTGGAGCTGAACATCTTCGACATCCCCAGCGATCCGCTGCTCACCGCGGCCGCGCTGGAAGACCGTTATTGCGACCTGGTGCGCGCCATTCGTAAGCAGGTGCACATCCCGATCTCGGTGAAGTTGGGGCCGTACTTCACCTCGTGCGCCAACTTCGCCAAGCGCCTGTCGGAAGCCGGCGCCGACGGCGTGGTGATCTTCAATCGTTTCTATCAGCCTGACTTCGACCTGGAGGAGATGGAGGTAGTGCCGAACCTGGTCTTGAGCAGCCCACATGAGCTGCGTCTCCGTCTCCACTGGGCCGCCATTCTGTATCACCAGGTCGAGACCTACATCGCCATCACCGGTGGCGTGCACGACGCCAGCGACGTGTTGAAGTCCATGATGGCGGGCGCGCACGTGGCCATGATGACGTCGGCGCTGCTGAAGTATGGCATCGAGCATATCGGCGTGGTGCTAGCCGGCATGGAAGCCTGGATGGAAGAACACGAGTACGTCTCGGTGAAGCAGATGCGGGGCAGCATGAGCCTGGTGAACATCGAGAGCCCAGCGGGGTTTCTCCGCGGAAACTACCTCAAGACGCTCGGGTCGTACACGTGGCGTGAGCCGGGTACAGCGCTGACGACGCTCTGAAGATCGCTTTTTCCCCTCCGCACAGGGCCGGCATCCCGCAGGGAAGCCGGCCTTGGTGTTTCAAGAGCAAGCGCTCGCAGCTAGGCCGTCTGGTTACATCACTGGCGGCACCGTGATGCCCATCAGGCCCAGAATTCGAATCAACTCGCGCCGAACCACGGCCGCGGTGGCCAGCAGGAACTTCTTTCGGCCCTCGTCGGCTTCGGTGAGGATGTGGTGGCGATGGTAAAAGTTGTTGAACTGCTGCGCCAGTTGGAACGCGTGTTTGGCCGCAAACGCGGGCTCCGTGGTCGCAATGCATTGCTCGATCACAAATGATGTCTTGCCTGCCAGCAACCACAGCTCCCAGATTTCGGTGCCGCTCTCGTCGGCAAAGTAGCGGGCGTAGTCCACTTTGCTAGCCAGCGCCTGCGCGGGATCCACGCCCGCCTTGCGGAAAATATTGCTCGCGCGCACCACGGCATATTGAGCGTACGGGCCAGTCTCGCCTTCGAAGGCCAATGCCTCTTTGAAGTCGAACGCGATCACCGACTGCTTGGTGAACTTGAGCATGAAGTAGCGTAAGGCGCCAATCGCGATCTGCTCGCTGATGCGAGCGCGCTCCTCATCGTCCAGCTCGGGATGCCGGCTATCCACCTCTTTCCTGGCCGCGGTGATCAGCGCGTCGAGCAAGTCGTCTGCCTTGACGCCGAAACCCTTGCGGCCCGAAACCTCGATGTATGCCTTGGCGCGGTCTTCTTCGCTGACGTCGTAGCCCAACTCCATGGCACAGCGCGGCGTGAGCGCAACCATCTCGTACGAGAAGTGGGTATAGTGCGCGGCCTGCTCGGTGTAACCGAGCAGCCTGAGGGCTTCGATCACGGTATTCTGCGGATCGCTCTGGCGCGAGTCGATTACGTTATAAATTGCGGCTACATTGCCAAAGTGCGGATGGTCCGGCTCGCCGTGCTCGGTCGAGATCCAAACTTCGTGTTGGTTCGGATAGCGGTAGAACTTACGATAGCCGAAGTCCAAGCCCAGCAAACCGAACTTCCAGAGATGATAGGCAATGTCCTTGCCGACGTACCCGACGGTTCCATTCGAACGCACGATGACCTTGGCATCTTCGTCGGGACCGGATGCTTCTTCCGCTGGGTGCCCCACCGTTGTCTCCGCAGGAGACAGGGTGGGCTTCGGCCGCTTCATCACCCAGCAGCCCTTGTTCTTGCCTTGGGTTTCGAAATAGAGGACGCCCTTCTCTTTCAGTTGCTGGAAGGCCGCATCCCAGAAGTGCAAACGGAGGATCTCGCTTTCGCGCGGGAGGAAATCGTACTCGATGTCGAGGCGGTCCATGGTCTCCAGATGGCGTCGCAATACGGCCGACGAGATCAATTCAGCAGCCCACGCCATGTCATTGCCACCGTTCTCGATGGCATGCAAAGCTTCAAGTCTTACTTTAAGCTTCTCCTTGTCTTCTTCGTACCACCGCGAGACCCGCGCGTAAAGGTCCCAACAGTAAAAATCAAAACGCGGCGTTGAAGTTATCAGTTCGACAATGTCCGATTTCGATCTCTTCTCCAGGTGAAGGAACCCGACCACGACGTCGGCCACTTGCACCCCGGTATTGTCGATGTAGTTTTGAATATCGACCGGGTGACCAGCCGCTCGCAGCAGGCGAACGAAGGTGTCGCCGAGGATGGCGTTTCGCAGATGCCCAATGTGCGCAGCCTTGTTGGGATTGATGCTGGTGTGCTCAACCAGGATTTTTCCGCTGACGTTGGCAGCGCCCTCATCGGCATGATCGAGCACTCCGATCGTCTCGCCACTCGCCAGAGCGCGCGCAGCAAGGTCCCGCTTCAGACGCGCATTGATGTAACCGGCGCCCGCGACTTCCAGCTTCTCGAATCCCTCGGGCAGCGGCAATGCAGCGACAATCTCCTCGGCGATCTTGCGCGGAGCTTTGCGCAGCCGCTTCGCCAACTCAAACGCGAGCGGCAGGGCGAACTCGCCCATTTCAACCTTGGGCGGCTGCTCGATGACGACGGTGGCCAGTTCAATCTGGTATTTCTCGCGCAGAAAGGCGAGCACATCGCTAGCCAGTTTTTTTTGTTGTTCTAGGTACACGCTCTTCGCTCTTCGCTCTTCGCTTTTGGCTTTTCGCCTTTGGCTGTCAGCCGTCTTACGCAATGTCATAACGAGCGCCGGTTGCGGCGCAGCCATGACGACAATCCGATTTCTTCTCTGTGTCCTCCGTGCCTCCGTGGTGAATGAGGCTTTTGAAGGACATCAGCAGATCGTGAACAGGATAGCAAATGCCGGAGCAACGCAGGTTTGACGCTGCTTTCAGCGTTACCTATGATGAAGAATCCGAGTGACTCCCATGCGCATTGCCTATCTCGAATGCTTCTCTGGAATCAGCGGCGACATGTTTCTGGGCGCGCTGCTCGATGCCGGAGTTCCCTTCGAGCTGTTTCAGAAGACGGTCGCTGGACTTAACATTGGGGCTGAGCTGGAGCACTCGCGTGTCGACCGCGGCGGCATATCGGCAACTAAACTCGACGTCGTGGTCAACGGCCAAAAAGACATGCCGCGCGAGGAGTTCTGGGCGCAACAGCACGCCGGCCCGCACGAATCCGGGGCGCAACCTGCGCATAAGCATAGCTGCGACCGGCGCCCGGCCCGCAGTCTGAGCGAGATCTTGCGCATCATCGCCGCAGCGCCCATCAGCGAATATGCTCGGCGGACCGCCGATGAGATCTTCCTGGCGTTGGGTGCAGCCGAGGCCGCGGTACACAACGTCAGCGGGGAGCAAGTGCACTTCCACGAAGTCGGCGCGACCGACGCGATCGTGGATATTGTCTGCGCAGCCGTCGGCGCCGAGGCGCTCGCGGTCGATCAGTTCCTCGCTTCGCCACTGAATGTGGGGGGCGGAACGGTTGCCTGCGCGCACGGCGTCATGCCCGTCCCGGCTCCGGCTACTCTCCAACTGCTGAAGAACGTGCCGATTTATTCTGGCGACATCCAGAAGGAACTGGTCACGCCGACCGGAGCGGCCATCGCCAAAGTGTTAGTCTCAAGCTTCGGACCTCGGCCGGTCATGACGACGGAACGCATCGGCTGCGGCGCCGGAGCACGCGACTTTGCCGGCCACGCCAATGTGCTGCGGCTCACCATTGGCGAGGCCCAGGAAGCGGTGACTGGCGCTGATGGCGCCGGTGAGATTGACACCGACGAAGAGGAGATCGCCATACTGGAAGCGAATCTGGACGATCTGAATCCGCAGTTGATCGGCTACATCGTCGATTTGGCGTTTGCCGAAGGAGCGCTGGACGTCTTCACCGCCCCGGTGCACATGAAGAAGAACCGTCCCGGCACGGTGTTGACGGTGCTGGCTCGGCCCGAACACGAGGCGCATCTGCGCGGGCTATTGTTTCGCGAGAGCAGTACTCTGGGCGTGCGCACGCGTCATGAGAAACGTTATGCCCTGCCCCGCCGGCACGAGGCGGTGGTCACGCCCTGGGGCGAGGTGCGCATGTAGGTGGCGCATCTCAACGGCGCGATCTCTCAGTACGCGCCGGAATATGAAGATTGCCGGCGCATCGCCGTCGAGCATCACGTGCCGTTGAAGACGGTGATGCAGGAAGCTATTCGCTTGTACCTGGACCAGAAGAATGGATAATCCCGAGAAGTTTTACATCACGACGCCCATCTATTACGTGAATGCGCGGCCTCACATCGGGCACACCTATACCACGGTGGTGTGCGATGCCATTGCCCGCCGCCAGCGCATGATGGGCGCCGACACCTGGTTCCTGACGGGCACCGACGAACATGGCCAGAAGATTGAGCGCTCGGCCGCCGCAGCCGGCTGCTCACCCAAAGAGTTCGTGGCCAGGATCTCGGGCGAGTTCCGCGCGCTGTGGGACCGCATGAAGATCTCCTACGACGATTTCATTCGCACCACGGAACCGCGCCACGTTCGCGGTGTGCAGGCCCTGTTCGCGCGCCTGCAAGAACGCGGGTACATCTACAAGGGATCGTACAGCGGGCAATATTGCGTCTTCGACGAACTTTATGTCGATGCCGTCGGCCCCGGCGCTCCCTGCCCTGAATGCGGACGGCCCACCGAGACCGTGCACGAAGAGAATTATTTCTTCAAGCTCTCGGCGTTGCAGGATCGCCTGTTGCAGTACTACAGCGACAACCCCGACTTCATTCGTCCGGAAACCCGGCGCAACGAGGTGATCGCTTTCGTGCGCAGCGGACTGCGCGATCTCTCCGTCAGCCGCACGTCGTTCAAGTGGGGTATTCCGGTGCCCGGCGATCCCAAGCACGTGATTTACGTCTGGCTGGATGCGCTGGCCAATTACGTGACAGCGATCGGCTTTGGCTCCGACGATCCGGCGGACCGGCAAAAACTGGCGCGCTACTGGCCGGCCGATGTGCATATGATCGGCAAAGAAATTGTGCGCTTCCATTGCGTTTATTGGCCGGCATTTCTGCTGGCCGCCGATCTGCCGCTACCGAAGTCGATCATCGCGCACGGCTGGCTGCTCTTCGAGGAGAGCAAGATGTCGAAGTCGCGCGGCAACATCGTGCGCAGCGAAACCATCCTCGACACCCTCGGCGGCGACGCATTGCGCTATTTCCTGTTGCGTGAAATTGTCTTCGGGCAGGATGGATCGTTCAGCTTCGATGCCCTGGTGCAGCGCTTTAACGCCGACCTCGCCAACGATCTGGGCAACTTGTCGAGCCGCACGCTCAGCATGATCACCCGTTATTTTGACGGCGAAGTGCCCTATCCGTCGCCCAGCGAGACGGTGCCTGCCGATGAGGCCATCGCCGAACTGGCAATGAAAACCATTGCGGGCTTCCACGCCCAGTTCGAGCAATTTCAATTCTCGCGCGCGCTGGAAACAGCGTGGTCTCTGGTGGCCGCGGTCAACAAGTACATCGTCGAGAACGAGCCGTGGGCCGTCGCCGAGCGCGAAGATAAAGACTCGCGTGCCCGCCTCGCCACCATTCTGTACACCTCCGCCGAGGCGCTGCGGGTGGTAACGGCGCTGGTGCATCCGATTATTCCAGAGGCCACGGCCCGCATCTGGACGCAGCTCGGGCTGGGCGAGATCGACCAATTGGACCTGCGCACGTTGGCTTGGGGAAACTTGCCGCTGGGCACCAAGCTGGGCAAAGTCGAAGGCGTATTTCCACGTGCGGACAAGAGCACCGTCGAAAGGATGCAACAGATGGAACAGCAGCGCTCCGCTGATCTAGGGCAAGCAAGTGAGAAAACGGTAGCGGCGGAAGCGCAGCCCGCCGCAAGCGGCGCGCAGCCGGAACAGCCCGCCACCCAAGCCGCCGCTGGTCCATCAGCTGCGGCGCCTGCAGAGTCGGGTGCGATCGTCAGCGACAAGACCACGACTGCCACAGGCGGCGGAAGCGTGACTGCGGCTGCCGCGGCCAGCCCCAATCAGATCACGATCGACGATTTCCTGAAGGTCGAATTGCGGGTGGGCGAAGTGAAGGTTGCCGAGCGCGTGAAGGGCACCGACAAGTTGCTTCGTCTGGAAGTCGATATCGGCAGCGAAGTGCGGCAGGTCGTCGCCGGAATTGCCAAAGCTTACGAACCGGAAAGGCTCATTGGACGCAAGGTCGTGATCGTGGCCAATCTGCAGCCACGCAAGCTGCGCGGGCTGGAATCGAACGGAATGATCGTGGCTGCGTCCATCGGCGATGATGGCCAGCCGGTCCTGGCGGGATTCCTGGAGGACGTACCGGTGGGCGCGAAGCTGAAGTAGTGGCTGTCTTCAGCCTTGGACTTTGTGGAACCCGGATTCGAAACTATCCACTATCCACTAATCACTATCCACTGTGTACACCGACTCCCACGCTCATCTCGATGGCAAGCGCTTCGACGCCGATCGCGCTGAGGTCATCGCTCGCGCCAATCAAGCGGGTGTCAGTACCCTGCTTGCCATCGGCAATGGTGACGGCCCTGGGACGGGCACGCTCGATTGCGCCATCAAGCTCGCAAACCAATACGATTGGATGTACGCGACGGTTGGAGTTCATCCTCACGAAGCCGCGCTGGCCAAACAGTCGGACTTTGACGAACTCGAACGCTTAGCGAAATCCCCCAAGGTAATCGCCTGGGGCGAGATCGGCCTCGATTACTTTTACGACCACTCGCCGCGCGACGTGCAACAACGAGTTTTCCAGCAGCAGATGGAGATGGCCCGCGCCGCCAAGCTGCCCATCGTCATTCACTGCCGCCCTTCCAATAACAGTGAGAACGCCTGGGATGATATGCTGCGCCTGATTCGAGAAAACTGGGCGACAAGCGGACTTGGCGGCGTCCTCCACTGCTTCACCGGCACTGTCGATCATGCTCGTGCAGCGCTTGATTTGGGATTCATGATTTCCTTCGCCGGCAACATCACCTTCCCCAAGGCTCAAAACATTCGCGACGCGGCCAGCCTGGTCCCGCTCGATCGCATGTTCATCGAGACCGATTGCCCTTATCTTGCGCCGACGCCGCATCGCGGACAGCGCAACGAACCCGCCTTCGTGGTTGAAGTCGCCCGCCAGATCGGACAGCTACGTAATCTTTCCTGCGAGGAAGTCGGACAGCAAACGACCGCCAATTTCTACAACTTTTTCCGGCTTACAAAATCCAACTGAGGTGCTACGCTTCCCTACCCGGAAAGTGTGCGAGGACAAAGCTGAAAGCTTGCCACTTGCTGACCGAAAATCCAGCGCCGCAAGGCGCGGAATAGTTTAGCCCAGCACGGAGCCGCAGGCGGAGTGCTGGGTAAGTAGGAAATATATCCGAGTCCCGTAGGGACGACAGAGGTTCTTACACACACTCGGAAGTGGCGGGGTCTCTGCCGCGATTGCGGCAAACGCCGCGTCTCTTGTTACACTTAAACCTTATGGCCGAATCATTCGACATCGTCAGCAAAGTTGATATGCAGGAAGTTTCCAACGCCGTGCAGCAGGCGTTGAAAGAGATCCATACGCGCTACGACCTCAAAGACTCGAAGTCGGATATCAAGATCGAGGAGAAGGAAGGCCTGGTGCTCGCCTCGGCTGACGAGTACAAGCTGAAGGCGGTGAATGATGTGCTGCAGGGAAAGCTGGTCAAGCGCGGGGTCTCGCTCAAGGCGCTGACCTACGGCGCCATCGAACCCGCCGCCGGCTCGACCGTGCGCCAGAAAGTCAGCATGCAGCAAGGTATCCCGATTGAGAAGGCGCGAGAGATCGTCAAGCTGATCAAGAACTCCAAGAAAAAAGTGCAGGCGGCGATCCAGGGCGACCTGGTTCGCGTCAGCGGCAAAGACCGCGATACACTTCAGGAAATCATTGCGCTGCTGAAGCAGAACGATTTCGGCATTGACATGCAGTTCACCAACTATCGATCCAACTGAACGGGGCGAATCCGTTTGAATACGACAGTAACCCGCAACGCGAAAGAAGTATTCGACTTGCTGCACGACGACCTGGCGGCCATCGAGCGCGAGTTCGGTCGCGACACCGTGTCCAGCGTGCGGGCGATCACGGAGATCGGCGAGTACCT
>Ga0187880_1002186_pt1 | contig 15313 bp, 11 predicted proteins | sample June2016WEW_19_4_FD_132998 | JGI IMG/M metagenome (GOLD analysis project Ga0187880, IMG submission 132998) | Peatland microbial communities from SPRUCE experiment site at the Marcell Experimental Forest, Minnesota, USA - June2016WEW_19_40 | ecosystem: Environmental > Terrestrial > Soil >...
CAAATGATCACCGGCTGCATGCGATGTTCCTTCCAGAGTTGCGCCAGGCTCTGGGCATAGTTTTCCAGCGGCCATCGGCGGCTTGCGCTCCGGCCACCGATACCGACGGCGACCAGGGTGCTTGAGGCGGGCACGTTCGCCAGCAGCTTCGACGCGAATTCACGGTCGTGCTGGGTGAGGCTGATGTCCAGTTTGCTGTCTTCGACCTTCCCACCCAGGGCGCTTACGATCTCGAGGTTGCGCAACACTTCGTGTTGAACCGGACCCGCCGCAAGACAGGCGCTGAATGCCGTGTCGAATCCGCGATTGTGGTGCTGCTTGGCGGGCGAGGCCAACTCGGTGTAGCCCACCCGTTGCTTGGCATCGACCAGTGAGGCCAGAAATGTCGCGAGTTGGTCATCAACATCCCACCTCGGAGAGATGGCAAGGTCGAAGCGCCTGCCTCGCAATCGGCCCCAATAGAGCCTCAGCACCGACAGCAGAGTTCGCACCCGCGCTGGCAGCCACACAGTCCGTAACGGGCGCAAACTTATGATCTCGTCAATGTGCGGATTGGTTACGAGGAGTTGGCGGAAGGCCTCCTGCACAACCACTGTGCAACAGGATCCAGGGAAGGTACGCTTCAGTTCCCGGAAAAGAGGCGTAGTCAGCACTACGTCGCCGAGGCCATCGAGCCGGATGACAAGCAAAGTCAGAGTATCGCGACGAGGAGAGTCGTCCCTGGCTGCCGGCGCCAGGTGGGCGCGCCAGAAGATCGCCAACTTTGTGGGCACGCGAACGGACAAGAACAGAGGCGGCAGCATCGATCCTCTCCAACCTGTGAATCAGGCCCTGACAGCGGAGGAGGCCAGCCTCGACGAAGGTTTCGTCCCCGCCCTCGCAATCAACTGTGTGGTGCTGATTCCCTCGACCAAAGGTATGAGTTCGACACGCCCGCCCCAGAACCGCACTTCGCGGGCCCCCACGACAGCCTCTTCGCGGTAGTCGCCACCTTTCACCAACACGTCCGGACGAATCGCCTCGATCAGTGTCAAAGGTGTGCTTTCGTTGAAGACGATCACCGCGTCCACCGCGCTGAGAGCGGCCAGAATCCGCGCGCGCTCATGTTCGCCCACGATGGGCCGCAACGGTCCCTTGATCTGGCGTACCGACGCATCGCTGTTGAGCGCGACAATCAGGCGATCGCCCTTGCGGCGCGCCTGCTCCAGCAAACTGATGTGCCCGATGTGCAGGATGTCGAAGCATCCGTTGGTCAGAACCACGGAGTCGCCGGCAGATCGCCACGTCGCCACGCGGGAAAGCAGCCGCTTCAAGGGCAAGATTTTTTCCTCCAGGTGCAGCGCAAGTTCTTGCGACAATGCGCCCAGCAACTCTTCGCGCTGAATGGGAACGGTGCCCACCTTGTTCACCACGATTCCCGCCGCGAGGTTTGCCAACTGGGCCGCAGTCTCGATCTCGACCTGGCACGCCAACGCCAGCGCCAGGACTGCCATGACCGTATCCCCCGCTCCGGAAACGTCGTAAACCTGGCGGACAACTGCGGGCGCATGGAGGCGCGAGTTCTTGCGCAAGACGGCAATGCCCTTGTCGCCCAGCGTCACCACCATGAACTCCATATCCAGCGAAGCGAGCATGGCATGGCCGGCGGCCAGCACTCGATCGATGTCAGAGAAAGGCTCGCCGGTAGCTGCCGCCAGTTCCTTCAGGTTGGGACAGACCGTAGTGGCGCCATGGTAGCGCGAAAAATCTCGCTGCTTAGGATCCACCAGGACGGGGACCCCTAGCTTGCCCGCTTCCGCAATGATGAAACGGCACACGACTTCCGTCAGGACACCTTTGGCGTAATCGGAGAGCACAACAATGTCGGCGTTCGGCAGTGAGGTGGACACGCTCTTCAGCAGCTCTGCATATGCCGCGTCGGAAGGTGACGGCGCGGCCTCGGTATCGAGTCGCATCATTTGCTGGTTGCCAGAAAAGATGCGCAGCTTGGTGGTCGTCGGAATGGCCTCAACTGCGGTCAAAGCTGGCTCAACCCCCGCCTCGGCCAGCAGGGATTCCAATCTTTCCTGCTCGGTGTCGCCGCCACCGAACCCCGCGACTGTGACGCAAGCCCCCAGCCCTGCAAGGTTCATGGCTACGTTGGCCGCGCCGCCCGGTCGCTCGTTATGCCAGGTAGCGCGAACCACGGGGACTGGTGCCTCTGGCGAAATACGTTGCACATCGCCCCAGATGTACTTGTCCAACATGACGTCGCCGACCACCAGCACCCGAACGCTGCGCCAGCCCGACTCGACGAGAGCGACAATACCAGGTAAGTTGGCGATCACGGTGCGCCTCCCTCGACGGCCATTGCCTCGGTGATGCAGGCGGCAAGTTCGATCCATTCGCACAGAATGTGCCCGCAAAGAATATGGCATTCCTGGATGCGCACCGGATCGGTGGCAGGAACCCGCAGGCAGACATCCGCCAGGGCTGCCATTCGACCGCCGCTCCGGCCCGTCATGGCCACGGTGAAGGCCCCGAGTTCACGCGCTTTGGCCAAGGCGGCGCAAATATTCTTGCTATTCCCCGAGGTCGAAATCCCGACTAAAACGTCTCCCGCCACGCAAAGAGCTTCGACCTGGCGTCTGAACACGTCGTCGTAGCTCCAGTCGTTGGCGATGGCGGTCAGAACAGAAGAGTCGGTGGTGAGGGCGATGGAGGGAAAAGCGCGGCGCGTGCGGTGGAAGCGTCCCACCAGTTCAGCCGCAAGATGCTGTGAGTCGGCTGCGCTGCCGCCGTTGCCGCACCACAGGACCTTGTTTCCCGCCAGCAGACAGTCGGTGATACGCGCCGCGGCGCGCTCGAAGCAGTCTTCCTGCGCCACGAACTGGCCAATGATACTAAGGTGTTCAGCGATAGCGTCAGCGAAGACGCCAGACAAGTTCAACGAAGATGGCATTCGCTCCTCGTTTCGGCCAACGAGTTTCGAGGATCTTCGCAGAACCCTTGGGACTAACTGTGAGTGAGATTATAGACGCTATCGACGAGCACAATGCCAGCAATCTTTGCGATATTGGCTACGTATTCCTAGATTGGGAATGGCCAACGAACCTAGCGGACAAGCTGCTCGAGCGCCTGGTGCACCATACTCAGGCTGGCCGGCCAAAGAACCACAATCATCAGCGACGCGCCCATCAGCGCCCCGGCCCCGCTTATTAGGGGGATCAATTGCTTCGCCGGCTTTTCGGCAATGGGCTGAGGACGCAGCAGACGATCGACCCTCTCCGACAGATCGTGATCATCAGCCATCAACGAGCTGGATAGATAGGAAAGCTGCGGCCTGCTGCCCATTTTCGCCACTCTCACCAGCGCGTCGGCCAGAGAAAGAGCGCGACGGGGATCGCCGGCACTGGCTTGATCGTCGGCCGCCCATTCGATGGCTTTCGCCCACCGCTGTTCCAGGGCTACAAAACCGCGCAGGAAAGGCACAACATCGGGCGCCAGCAAAATGAGAAAGCGCTTGAGGTTGTCGCCCGAGGCGCGATGGGCGCGCTCATGGCGCAGGGCAGCGTCAATCTGTTCCGCGGTAAGCCCGCGCATGACGCGCCGCGAAATCACCAGCCGGGGATGCACTACGCCAGCCACGGCTAACACTGGAGATTGATCTTTGAGCAACAACGCCGGCGTGGTTTCTCCCGGCATTTCGATCTGCTTCCCGTGGCGTTCACAGCGATGCAGATAGCGCGCTGTGCCCCGGACCGCTTTGACCACCCGCACGATGGCCAGCGTCCAGATCGCCACCCCCAGCAGCGCCGTCAAAAAACAAACGAGACCGACTTTTTCGCCGGTCGCTTCCGGCTCCAGCCACAGATAGCTGGGAATGCAGAATGCCAGCACCGCCAACAGTGTCAGCGTGAAGGGAAGCATGCGCACCGCAAATAGCAGGCGCCCCGCGGAACTGGGCTTCAATCGCTCCGCCATGCGCATCGCGGTGCCGGCACTCAATCGTGTGGCAACAGCGAGCGCAGCGTGAATCATGAAAAACGAGGCGCCACATAAGCAAAGTAATCGCAAAGTGTACGGGAGGCTCATAGCTTCCTCCCTGCTGATAGTTCTTTGCGTTTCTTCCGGATCTTCTCTTGCAATTGATCGAGCAGGACGGCGTCGTGTTGGCCAACGGCATCAATCAGAGATGACAACAACACGTCGCGGGCAGGTTGCGGACCAGCCAAAAAACCGGCAATCAGGTCGCCAGCGCGCTGGCGCTCCCACTCTTGACTGGACAGGCGCGGCAAATACAGAAACGCGCGCTCCGACTTCTGCCGATCCAGCATTCCCTTCTTGAACAGCCGGTCCAGGGTGGTCATTACCGTGGTGTACGCCAGCCTGGTTTCCAATTTCTCGACCACGTCGCGCACACTGCTCTGGCCCGCGCTCCACAGCACTTCCATGACGCGAATCTCCAAAGGGCCAAGTACCGGGTGTTGGTTCGTGCGGGTTGTCGCGTCGCTATGCAAACTTTCTTTCCCTTCTTTCCAGCGTACGGACTGCATTGAGCGCTGTCAATTCAGAAATCGTTCTACTTTCCGGCAGAGCTGCTGGTGGAAAACTCTTGCCCTCGTACCGGAGCCAAAAAGGGGATAACGTAGCCCCTTATATCAAAATGGCCCGACTTGATGGCCTCAATTATGAGGTCGTACTTGAATTCGCCTCGGCTGAACGACTCATCACTCAAATGGAAGACGATCATCTGGTCTTTGGCGCCTCGCATCGAAACCTGTTCCGGCGTCATGTTCTTGACCACCAGCAAGATCGATCCCCCTTTTTTCTCGTCCGCCTCGCGCTTCTCTTTTGACGCTTGCTTGGGTTCCGCCTCTTGCCGCTCGCGCCGCTTTTGATCTTCTCGCGGCAACTGAAATCCGGGTATCAGCTTCCGCGCCTCCTCAAGATTCGTCGCGGGGAAGTTTCCCGCCTGCCAGGCGGCGTCGGAAATGTCGGACGGGCCCTCCAGAATCGGGAACGTCACTATGGTCTGCCCCGGTTGTACCTGCCTATCTCCGTTCTTGAAGGTGAACTCGCCGACTGCCACTGGCAGTGCGACCACCTTTGAGCCCTCCGCAATAAACAAGGGCCGCGCGCCCGGTTCGGTCCGCTCCGGAATACGGATGTATGCGGCGTCGGGCGTTTCGGCCACGACCATCGCCGGGCGGTCCTCGAAAGCGGCGAAGGTTTTGCTGCTGTCGCCGCTGAACGGCCCACGGACGGTACACAGTTGGCCCTTCAGGCATAGCGCCGCCGCCTCAAACGAAGTTGACGCTTTCTGCTTCTTCACTGCGCTTTGGGGAAAGCTCATTAGCTTGGAAATCGAACGGGCGGAATTCCCCGTTTGCCGGAACGTGATGTTGAGTCCCGAGCCGCCACGCGGCACGGTCAAGGCGATCGGTCCGTCAGCGCGCTGCGGGCTTTCGCCGGGCACTTCGACGGTCCAGCCCGCCAGCGTCGAAACTTCAGTCGATTCAAGCGGCACCGCAACCTCGATCACAGTCACGCTTGGTAAATCTGCATACTCGGCGGCGTTTGCCACCATGCGGCCCGAAACGCGCTCGCCAGGTTGAACCTGTGCCGGCACGATCAACCCAACCTCCTGCTTCGCCTTACTAGTTGGTTTTTCAGGATTCGAGACTTGCGGCTTTTGTTCTCCCACCGCTTTTCGGGCCGCTTCCAGATGTTTCATAGTCTCGTCATAGGTGAACTTCTTGACCTCTTCAGATCCGCCACCCGACTCCTCGCCCGCTGGACACTCGACAGACTTGTAGGTTTGCGTGGCCGTGCTCCAATCGGCGCAGGTGTAGACGTTCGTCATGGGATCGTGGGTCAACCGATGCCCGGCGGTTTGTTTGCCGGATTCATCGAACTGCTGGACGAATTCGCCTGTGAAATTTGCGCTCGCATCGTAGGTGTTCTTGGTGATCCTGTGGACCTTGCCGTCCGGCCAATAGAAAGTGGCGGTTTGGTCAGCGACGAAGTATCCGGGCCGAGACTCGTAATCGACTTTCTGCTCCAGCCTGCCATCCGCGCCCATGGTGCGCTGCTCCGTCACCTGACCGGCGGCGTTGTAGTCGAACTCCAGCTTTCTGCCGCCTCCGGCATCCTGGCTTACGGTCTTTTGTGCCAACGATGACGTTGCACTGCATGTCAGGACCGTGAAGAGAGCGAAGCAGAGCCAAATACGCGGTAGGTAATAGTCATGTTCTTGTCGCACGTGTCTTTCCCCTTGGCGAAAATCTCACCGTTGATGAAACCTTTGAAAACTCAGGGAGCTAGAATGGGAGCCTTACGATGGCCGCGCAAACGCTGGGGCTACCCGGTGGCAGTCAATTTTTTAGTTTAGCACGGAGGCTCTCACACACGGGCTGCGCAATATCTAAGGTCAGCCCAAAAAGGGAATGCGGAGCAGCCCCGCGCGGCCTGGGATTTGTAAAATTTCTGTGACATTTTTTTCATACAGACTGGGCCACGAACGGGAACCCCGGTGCCTTTTCGCTCAAAACCCCTTGAAAACAGGGTTTGACCGCCCTCCGCCGACCCCGACCGGATTTGAGAAGAAGGGCGGCTGGTCCCGGTTGGGGGCCTGTAACTACGAGAATAATAGTTGCATTGCCCATCCCTGTGTGTTTCAATCCTTTCACCTGCCTAGGAACAATTCAAACAGGTAAACGAATCACAATTGCTCAACCAAGAAGGCACGAAGAACCGTGTTCCCAACCAATCACACCTGCCGAGTTGCGAAGACTACTGCGGGCAAGCGATACCCAATGCGCCGCGGTAGATCAGTTAAGGAGAATGGGATCGATATGACAAGAAACACCGCGAAAATTATCGGGACGTCCATGCTCGCCGTGGGCGTTTTGTTGCTCTGTACCCTGCCACTCGCTGCGCAGGAAATGTCCGTGAACCACGCCGTGGCGTCTGGCCAGACCGCGCCACTTAGAGAACTGATGCAGCAGCCACAACCACTACAATACGGCTTCCACGAAGCGAATCCGGTGCGTCGCATTGCTAAACGCGACTTCGGAAAGTCCGTGGACCCCGTGGAACAGAGCCGCACTGGTGCTCCGTCAACCAATTATTCAATCATTGCTAATTTCCTTGGTGTCGGTAACGGCTTCCCGGGATACTCCGTTCCCGACGCTCCTCCCGATACCAACATGGCAGTGGGCGACACCCAGGTGCTGCAATGGGTGAACGTTTCCTACACCATCTGCTCCAAGGCTTCACCCTACACCTGCGGACCGGCCATCCTCGGCAACACGCTCTGGCACAACGGCATCCCTGGGACCCTGTGCGCGAACAGCAACGCCGGCGACATCCTCGCGGACTTTGACCGGAAGGCCGATCGCTGGTTCCTATCGCAGAACGTCTTTTCTTCACCGTATGCCACCTGCATTGCTGTCTCCGATACCAACGACGCCACTGGCACCTGGCATGTTTGGCAGTTCTCGGTGCCCGGTAGCGGCTTCCCCGACTACCCGAAGATCGGGATTTGGCCGACCAGCGGCGTCAACAATGGCTACTACCAGGCCCAGAACAACTTTGGCCCCGGCGGCAGCGGCTTCCGTGGTCCTCAGATCTGCGCCTATGACCGCGCCGCCATCCTGGCGCACGCTACCACTCCGACGCAGATTTGCTTCCAGTTGTCCTCGAGCGAGGACAGCCTATTGCCGGGCGACCTCGATTCCATCCTCGGTGTGCCGAACACCTCGGCTGGCACTCCCCAAGATGAGTTCTATATTGGCAGCGTAGGCGATGTGGACAACTCCCATTTGTCGCTGTATCAGTTCCACGCGGACTTTACGACGCCTGCGAATTCGTTCGTTTTGGGTAGCCCCAACACAATCCTCCAGGCCGTACCCACGTACAACGGTTCTTGCAGTGGCGGTTTTGGTGGCGATTGCGTTCCCAACCTTGGCGGCGCTCCCATAGATTCGCTGGGTGATCGCTTGATGTATCGCTTCGCCTATTGGAATGATGGCCCGCCGCCTAGCGCCTTAGCGTGCGCTCTTTGCGGCAATGCTCACTCCCAGCACTGGTATGTAAACGGCGACGTGGAATCCTCCGGTGGAGAGATTGGCGTCCGGTGGTACGAGTTCCGGGCCCCGCCAATACCCGGTATCGGCACCCTGACCTCTACCAGTCTCACCACTTTCCAGGCGGGCACGTACGCTCCCGACAACACTTACCGTTGGATGGGCTCGGTGGCTCAGGACAAGGCAGACAATATCCTGGTGGGCTACAGCCAATCCAGCGCAAGTACGCACCCGGCGATTTATATAGCCGGACGTACGCTCGGCGACCCTGTCGGCCTCAACAATCTGGAATCAGAGGTGCTGGTGGTCCAGGGCAACGGTTCCCAGCCGGATACGGCCCAACGCTGGGGCGACTACAGCTCCATGCATATTGATCCGGTTGATAACTGCACCCTCTGGTACACCACCGAGTTCTACATGGTCACGCAGAGCTTCGACTGGAGCACCCAGATCGCTTCCGTGAAGTTCTCCAACTGCCACTAGAGAAATCACTCGCTCGGCCTTACGGCCCGGCGAGGATGCAGTAACTAACCTCACCACAGGGCATTCCGGCAGCGGGATGCCCTGTTTTTTTCCCATCGGAATTCCTGCGCTTCCCGTCAGCATCAAAAGCTTCGACGTGTTCCCCTCAGTCATCACATGCGCCGGCTCCGCCAGCGGAGGAACGCAGAAGCGTTCTGGGCCCCTTCTGTCCGCATGGATTCGTTCGTAGGTTTATGCTAAGAGTCACCTCACAGAAAAGACATGCCTTATTACAAGGGAGGACAGATGGTTCGCGTAATGGGATATGTCGTTCAGGTCGTTCTACTGTGTGCTGTCCTAACGGCTATAGCCACGGCGCAGAGTGTCGGCGGGAACCCTGCGTCCACGCCGTCGGTCGCCGATGGGCATGCAACGTCGGAATCATTCGACATCAACGCAGCCGTCGATGCGTATCTGGCGAAGATGCCTCCCGTAGAACGGGCCCGTTCCAACGCGTATTTCGAAGGCGGCTATTGGCTGCTGTTGTGGGATTTTCTCTCGACCGTCGTTGTCATGTGGCTGTTGCTCAGGTTTCGATGGTCGATGCGCATGCGTGATTTGGCCGAGCGCATTACGCGCTTTCGCCCACTCCAGACGGCGCTTTACTGGGTCCAATTTATTATCGTCGTGTCTGTGGTCACCTTCCCGCTCTCCGTTTACGAAGGCTACTTCCGCGAGCGCGAGTATGGCCTCCTGAATCAAACGTTCGGGCCGTGGATGCGGGACCAGGCTGTTGGGCTGGCCGTTGCCGTGGTGCTGGGCGGCATTTTAGTGGTTCCGCTCTTCGGGCTGGTGCGGCGCCTGGGAAGAAGCTGGTGGGTGTGGGGAGCCGCATTGGCGATAGTTTTTCTGGCGTTCGTCAGCCTGATCGCACCGGTATACATCGCCCCCTTATTTAACAAGTACACGAAGTTACAAGATTCCCGGATCAAAGATCCAATCCTCAGCATGGCGCGCGCCAACGGGATTCCTGCCACCGACGTCTACGAGTTTGACGCCTCCCGGCAGTCGAACCGGGTTAGCGCCAACGTCAGCGGCTTCGCCGGGACGCAGCGAATTTCGCTGAACGACAATCTCTTGAAGCGGTGCACCCTGCCGGAGATTGAAACCACCATGGGACACGAGATGGGCCATTATGTTCTCAACCACGCGTACAAGGGTTTGGTCATGTTTGGGGTCCTGGTGGTGATCGGGTTTGCCTTCCTGAGCTGGTGGATCAACTTTGGCCTGGCGCGCTGGGGAGAGCAGTGGGGCATCCGGGGGATGACCGACGTCGCGGTGCTCCCGCTGGCGATTCTTGGATTGTCTGTTTATTTCTTTCTCCTGACGCCCGTGACCAATACCATCACTCGCTCCATGGAGTTCGAGGCGGACATGTACGGCCTGAATTCTGCTCGTCAACCTGATGGCGAGGCCAACGTGGATTTGATGCTGGGAGAATATCGCAAACTTGATCCGGGGCCGGTTGAGGAGTTCGTCTTTTTTGATCATTCCAGCGGACGCACCCGGATTACCGCTGCCATGCGCTGGAAGGCGGAACACCCGGAGTCGGCATCCCCGGAAGAGCTGGCCCGACCGCTTTTCAATACTCCATAGGACTGGTCTGCTTGCCATCAGCATTGGAGGAGCGCTGGTGGTTGCCACGGGTGTACTCATCGCAGCTCTTAACAGACAACCTCTAGGCATGCGTGACACCACACTGCGTGGTTCGAAGGCCGCTGAAGGATTAATGCAGTAAGTGATTGAAAATGGTAGCCCTGGCGTGAGTCGAACACGCGACCTTCGGTTTAGGAAACCGCTGCTCTATCCATCTGAGCTACAGGGCCATTGCGACGTAACCCCATTATCTCACGTCACTTGAGAACGATTTGGAGTGCAAGGGAGGCTCGCGTTCGGGATTGTCGAGCGGACTCGGACACATAAAGTGCTGCCTCCTCTGGATGCGTCCGGTGTCATCCAGCTTTACTGTCTCTCACTTCCCCGCCGTTTTTTCCAGGTGGCCGCCGAATTCGTAACGCATCGCCGACAAAAGTTTGTCGGCAAAGTCGGCTTCGCCGCGCGAGCTGAAGCGCTCGTAGAGCGCAGTGGTGAGTACCGGACTCGGCACCGCCTCGTCGATGGAGGCCTTGATGGTCCAGCGCCCTTCACCGGAGTCCGACACCCGGCCGGCGAATTTCGCCAGCTCGGGATCTCCCGCCAAGGCTGAGGCTGTCAGGTCCAGCAGCCAGGAAGCGATCACGCTGCCTCGCCTCCACACCTCAGTGACGTCGGTCAGGTTGAAGTCGTACTGGTAGTGTTCCGGATCGCGCAAGGGAGTGGTCTCGGCGTCGACCGCGTGGGTCTGCTTGCCCGCGTTGGCTGATCGCAGAATGTTGAGCCCTTCGGCGTAAGCGGCCATGATGCCGTACTCGATTCCGTTGTGCACCATCTTGACGAAGTGTCCGCCACCGCTGGGTCCGCAGTGCAGATAGCCTTGTTCGGCCGTGCCGCCCATTTTCTCGCGTTCCGGTGTCCGCGGTATGTCGCCAATGCCGGGGGCAATGGTTTTGAAGATGGGATCGAGGTGTTGCACAGCCGAATTCGGGCCGCCAATCATCATGCAGTAGCCGCGCTCCAGACCCCACACGCCGCCACTGGTGCCGACATCCACGTAGTGAATGCCCTTGGATGCAAGCTGGCTCGCCCGGCGAATATCGTCGATGTAATAGGAATTGCCGCCGTCGATGAGGATGTCCCCGGCTTCAAGGTAGGGCACAATTCCGGCGATGGTCTCGTCCACGACTGCTGCCGGGATCATCAACCACACCGCCCGCGGCTTGGTCAGCTTGCTGGCGAAATCCTGCAGCGAGGACGACCCCACCGCCTTTTCCTTCACTAACGCCTCCACTGATTTCGGCGACATATCGAAGACCACGCACTCGTGGCCCGCATTCATTAGCCGCCGCACCATGTTGGCGCCCATTCTCCCCAGACCTACCATTCCGAGTTGCATAAATCGCTCCCTCTGCTCAGAAAAATCGTTGGACTCTACCCGGCTTTGCCGGTCTTTTCCATCTTCTTGCTGTTCCGCTTCTTTTTCTTTTCGCTTTGTAGCGAAGGTTCCGCCTCCACCGCAGCACGTGAGGCGAAAAGAGTTGGGGCGACTTTGCCAGGAAGAGGCTCAACCCCGTCTGCCCACAAGCGAAAACCTCCGAGAAAGGCATTCGCGTTGTTGCCCACCCGACAGCCCGGAGGCAATCCTCTCAACTTCTTGACGTTGCCGCCACCCAGCACGATGTCGTCAGGCTCCAATGCCGCCGCCAAGCGGGCAACCACGTCAAAGACGCAACGCTGCCACTTTTTCCTGCCCAGCCGCTTGAGTCCGCGCAGGCCAACGTAGTCCTCGTACGTTGCCTTCTTGTAGGGAAGGTGGGCCAGCTCCATCGGTTGCACCTCTCCGTCCACAATCATCGTGGAGCCCAGACCGGTCCCCAATCCCAGAAACAGCATTCGCCCCTTTTGGTAGCTCCCGAGAGCTTGCATGGCGGCGTCGTTAATAACCTTCACCGGGACCCCGAATGCCTTTTCGAACTTGAAACCCACCCATCCGGACGCCAGGTTATGCGGCTCTGAGATGGGCCGCCCCTGCACCACTACCCCGGGATAACCAATCGATACCACATCGTACTGCCACTCGTTAGCTAGCTTCTTGGTCTCGGCAACCATCCGTTGCGGCGTCAACGTCGGGCCCGAGACAAACTTGCGTGGCTGCCCCTGTCCTGCGGCCAGAATTTTGACGTGGGTCCCGCCTACATCCACCGCCAATACAATCATTACACCGCGCCTTGGGGTCGCCTTCATCATTCGTCTCCTTGAATTTACCGCGCTTGACGTTATCAGCCCTTGCCGAAACCTACAACTCACAAATCTTGGAGGCGGGCGGGTCTCTGGTCTGGGGCCGGGCTGAAAGTGCAAGGGGATGAAGGAGCACGGGTTCACCGGCTGCGGAAATTCGCCCTAGCTTTCCAGTTGTTCCTGGCTCTTCTTGAGCCGGTCCCGCTCCAATGCCAGTCGCGCCTCAGCCTTCTTCAACTGCGCCTTCGCCTTGTCGCGGTCGCGTTTTGCCTTCTCGACCCGTTGCTGGGAATCCTTGATCGCAGCGATTGCCTTCTTGTGTGATTGCAGCATGGACCCTAGTTTAGACCCTTGGGTCATGGCCCGCTGGGCGAAGATGATGCAATCTGGAAGCGCAAAACCGACTCCGCAATCTGGTATTGGTATTTGGCCGCAGCGAACTGGATTGCAGCTTCCGTCTGCTGCAATTGCGCCTGACTTAACTCGACAATCGAACTCAAGCCAAGGCTATAGCGGGTCTGCGATAAATCTACCGCCAAGTTGGTCTGATCAACGAACTGCTGAGTGACACCGATCCGATTAAATGCGGTGATGGCGTTCAGCCAACTGGCACGGACGTCGTTGGCGATCCGGTCCTTCAGATCGCGGAGCTGCTCTTGGTCGGCCTGTGCGCGCAAGCCTGCTTCCCGCGATCGCGCGGGATACAGGAAGCCATTGAAGATTGGAATGTTGACATTAGCTCCCACCGCCCCGTACCAGCTCGTGAATGGCGCGACGCCGGCGACGGTGTTGCTGTAGGGAGTCCGGCCCACGACACCCAACACCTCAACGCTGGGAAACAGCAGGTCTCGCTCGGCTTTCTGGAAGCGCTGTGCGGCCTGCACCTCATAGGTCTGGGCAGCAATTTCCGGGCGATTGCTGAAGGCCTCATCCACCAACGCGCTGACCGAATCGGGGGGAGGCTTCAATTGCCCCGCGGACTCCACCAAATCAAACGGCTGTTGCGAGGCATATCCCAGGATTTCCGAGAGCAAGGAAAGCGCGGCCTGCTGATTACTTTGCGCATCCAGCAGCAGCAGCCTGGCTTGCGCGAGATTGGCATTCGCAAAACTGACGTCGAGTTGCGATCGCAATTTGTTTTGAAACAGGGTCGTGATCTGGTCCGATACCAGCTGCCGCGCAGAGACGGTTTGCTCGGCAACCTTTAGCAGGGCGACCGTCTGCAGCGCGTTATAGAAGGCCTGGTCCACCGCCAGCTTGATCTGGTCGGTGGTGGCAAGCGAATTCATGTTGGCTGCCTTGGCGCGAAGCGCCGCCGTGGCGACCAGGTTGTTGGTGCGTCCGAAGTCGGTGATGAGCTGCGACAAGGTAAGCCCGCCGGCAGCACGCTCATAAACAAGAGGGTTGTTGAGATTGCCCGCCGCGATACGGCTTCCTTCTTCCGGCTTCACCGCCGTCAGGCTGCCGTACAGGTCGGGATAGTAAGCAGCCTTCTGCTGGCGGGTTATCTGCTGGGAAGCCAGGGCCAGCAGGCGGTAAACCGAGATCTGCGGATTGTTCTTCAGCGCCAGTGCCTCCGCGTCCTGGACCGTAAGGCGCTGCAGCGTCCCGGTGGTTGGCAACTGGGCCGGCGCCTGGGTGCCTGGGGTGGTCTGCATCTGCGGCGGCGAAGATGCGGGAGCGGCGGGCGACGTTTGCGGTGCAGCCGGCGTTTGTTGGGCGGACGCGCTTTGTGGTTCGGGCACCGGCGACGTGGGCGAACTGCTTTGCGCCGCGAGAGAACAACTGCCTAGCATCAAGCAGACAACAAGCCAGAGGGTCGAGCGTCTCAAGCCTGCACCTCCGGGGTGGGCTGCGCCTCTTCCCTGCGGTGGATCAGCAAGTAGGCCGCAGGGACAATGAATACGGTCAGCACCACCGATACCAGGAGCCCGCCGATGATCGAGCGCGCCAACGGAGCGTACTGCTCGCTCCCGGCCTCTAGCGCCAGCGCCATGGGTATCAGGCCCAGAAGGGTCGCCAGAGAAGTCATGAGGATTGGCCGGAGACGAACTCGGCAGGCCAAGGTGACGGCCTCCCGGATCGGCATCCCGCCCTCGCGGTACTTGCGGGTCACGTCCACGATCAGAATGCTGTTCGACACCACTATACCGGTCATCATCAGCACGCCCATCAGCGACATGACATTCAGCGTGGTTCCGGTAAGGAGCAGGATGAGAATCACGCCGGTGATGCCCGAGGGTATGGCCAGCAGGATGATGAAGGGATCGATGAAGGACGCAAACTGCGCCATCAGGATCAGGTAAACCAGCACGATCGCCAGCAGCAGTCCCACACCGAAGCTGAAAAACGACTGGTGCATGGCCTTCACCGAGCCGCGCATCTCCACCCGTGTGTTGGGCGGCATCTTGGTGTTGTCGATGATCTTCTGCACCTGGCTGGCAAGCGAGCCCAGGTCCTCGCCTTTGGGCGAAACATAAACGTCGATCTTGCGGAAGAGCTGATAGTGGTCCACTTCGGTCGGCGTGTTGATCATCTTGATGTCGGCCACGTTCTCCAACATGGTGGTGCTGCTGTTGTCCTTGGCGTGCAATGGAATCTGCTTAAGATCGTCCATGGTCATCGAGTCGAGCTGGTGGTTGGTGTACTGCACGGTGAGGAAGTAGTTGTTGCCGCTGTGGGGATCGACCCAGTAACTGGGAGCAATCATCCCGTTTGAGGTCAGCGCGGTCACCACGTTATCGACAACATCGGTAGCGGTAAGCCCGAGGCGCGCCGCCATTTCCCGACGCACGTCGAGTTCGATGCCGGGATAATCCAGGTCCTGCGGGATCAGCACGTCGCTGACGTCCTTCAACTGTCGCACCTTCGCCGCCATCTCGCTGGCG
>Ga0187880_1002188_pt1 | contig 15309 bp, 14 predicted proteins | sample June2016WEW_19_4_FD_132998 | JGI IMG/M metagenome (GOLD analysis project Ga0187880, IMG submission 132998) | Peatland microbial communities from SPRUCE experiment site at the Marcell Experimental Forest, Minnesota, USA - June2016WEW_19_40 | ecosystem: Environmental > Terrestrial > Soil >...
ATCAGGTACACCGTCTTGCCGTCTGGCCCGATGACGGGCACGTAGCCTTGCGCCAGCAAGTTGCGCAGGTCCATCAGGGCTTCCACGTTACCCGGCATGAAACGCATATGCGGCAACGGTTGACGCACGAAAAGATTGAAGAACGGATCGGTCTGTCCCGCCGAGGCGTTGAAAAGATCGACTCCGGTGAGAGTGTTGTCGCCGCTGGTATAGCGATAGGAGGCGATCCACCGCGTTTTGCAGCGCGGCAAGGAACCATTCAGGCTGAGGGCAGCCGAGTGCCGCCAGCCATGTTGCAGACTGCTGCGCACCACACTCCAATCCAGGTTGGGCTGCTCCAGTTCGAGAACGCCCCCGTAGGCGTAATCGAAGGTCGCAGTAACGGTGTCAGAGATCCGCCGCTGAAATACCAGGCGAATGCCCTGGGCCTCGAGCGCGCCACCATTGAAGCTGAAGGTCCCGGAATAGACATCGGGCAGAATGTCGTCGGTGGACCAGCCTACATCGCCCACCCCCAGCAAAGCGGGGTCCTTGATGCGATCGCGAAAGTACGCGACCTGGAGTTTGTTGTCGCCGGCGCGTTGCGACAGCGAAATCTCGTGATGATGGGCATTCTCCAGCAGCGGCTCACCATCCACCATAGTCATGCGCGGACCCGTTTCGCTGAGGTCGGCCGGAGCTGAGTCGAAACCCTTACTGGCACGCGTGTTGGGTTCGCTGGTGGCGTAGCGATACTCGAGGATGGTATTGGAGGTCAGGTGCCAATCGGCGACCGCAGAGGGACGGAACGCCATGGCTCCGTGGCCCAGAAATTGAATGTTCTGCGCCTCACTGGCAAATTGAAAGTCGAGAAGGTCGCCAATGGAGAAGCCGTCGGAGTACGTCATCGCCACCGCTTCCAGAGCAGCGCGATGCGGCACGGCATCGGGCGTGGCGAAGCGGCGAACAATCAAAGCAATGGTCGGCGTCCAACCTGCATTGCCGGGCCGCCGGTACGAGGCACGCACCACGCCATCCGGGATGCCTGTGCCGTATCCGAGATTTCCCTGCAAGCCGATGGTCGAGGTGTGAAACAACGAATGCTCAACGTTGAAGGCCGTCCCCAAGTCTGACGCGCTGCCGTACCCCTGGCTGGAGCCGCCCGCCATAAACGCCAGACTTCCCGTCGTCCCTTTGTCATCGGCGGCGGTCTCGACAATGACAGGCAACCCGTCGTCGAAACGCAGGATGGGCCGATTGGAGTTGGAGCGCAGGGTCCACTTCCAGCTGTCGTCTTCATCGTCCCGTTTGAGCGTGGGAAGCATCCGGACCGCTTCAAACAAAGTGTTCAGTGTGATGTTCAGGACTTTGCTGGCGCCAGCGGCCAGCGCTACGTCCTCCCGCAACGCGGGCAGGAAAGAGGCGGCAGACACGCGCACGTCATAGCTGCCCGGCAGCAGCCCACTCAGGACGAAAAAACCCTTGGCGTCGGTGTACACGACCTGGCCCTGCCCAGCCGTACCGAGCAGTTGAACCGTGGCGCCCATTTGCGCCACACCGGCCGAGTTTTTTACGTATCCGGATATCGAACCGGAAGTGGCCCCCGCCGCTGTAACGCACAGCGCGACCACTACCGCAAACCATCCCAGTATTCGCGTCATCACTCAAAACCTCCCATTAGAGGTTCCCGGGATCACAAATACTGCGGGCGGATCTACCCGTCCGCGGGCCCTTACTTCCATCCAGCTACTCGACCGCAAAGCGCACCGAGGGAGCGATCTGCTGCTTGGAAATGTTGTCGTCAACTTTTACCGTCAGCTTATAGACGCCCGGCGAAAAGGAGTTCAAGGCCAGACTCTTTTCCAGGGTGATCTGGTCGCCCACGTTGCCCATGGTATCGGTGGACTCCGAGGACTGCAGCACCGCCTTGTTGCTGGCCACATTCACGATTTCGTATTCAATCTTGGCGGAAGACTTCTTGGTCTTCTCGTCTGCCTGAAGATTATAAACCTGCATCCACAGATTCATGCGCTGATCGCGCTTGAAGCTGGGCGGCTTGCCGTCGGCCGCGTCGAGATGCGGGTAAGCCAGCTTGGTCTCCCCGATGACAAAACTGCCGGCGCCAACACTTTTGCTGGCCACCCTGTCCAAGCGGTCGGTCAGGATCATGGAGGAAGACGCCAGTTTGTCTTCGCTAAATTCCGGGACCTGGACGCCGCGGCTCCACGTCCCCACCCGGTCGCCATTCACGTCTTTGACCACCACGTCAAAGCGATAGCGGCCCGCGCGCAGTGGGATCACCTTCCAATACAGCGACGAACGCTCCATGGTTTTTTCCAGCAGTTCCGTGGGCACGTCCACCTGCACGGTGTCTTCGAAGGTCTGTGCGACCCGCCCGGTGATGCCGGTCACGCGCCCGAAGATGTTCACCGTGCCGCGTTGAATGCCGTCCTTGTTGACGAAGGTGATGTCCTTGTTCTTGACCTGCAAAGTTACCGGAACCAGCACAGTATCGCTGGTCACCTTCACAAAGTCGGTGCGAATTTCAAACGGCATCAAGTTAACGTTGATGCGGTGGCTGACCACTTCCTCGAGGTCCTTGAACTTGACCTTGGGCGGCGAGTTGATCTTGGCCAGCATTTCCAGTTTTTCGAACTCATTATTGGTCTCTATCCCTGCATTCGGACCGGCATTGGGGGCAAATCCACCGTTGTTGACCCGGCTGGATTTGCTTGCCATCCCCATTTGCTCATACAGGGTCAGGCCCCCGTTCGGGGTGTACAGCAAGGCATCCTTCTCGTTAGGGTCGGCGGTCAGATGATAGTCGCCGCAGCCGCACACGTCGACGAATTCCAAGTTGATCTCCTGGCCGATGCCCTCGATGTAACGGTAGCGCCAGTCCTCAAAAGGATAGGTTGAAGTTTCCCCGCCGCCTTCATCGATGGGACGGTCGTAAGTACCACCGGAGGGATGTGTCTCCACCGAGTCGGGAGGACCGTACACGATGTAAATACGTCCGCGGTCGGATCTCCACCCCGGTATCCCCGCCGCAAAATGTTCGTTGGCATAGGCAATGCGGCGGTAGTGTTCTTCCTTGAATTCATTTTCCGGCGTGTCCGGAGTTGGATCGCGGCGCAGCCAGAACTGTTCGATAAACTGGTCACGCTCCTCGTCGTTGGAGAGCTGCTTGAAAGCGGTCAGTTCCTCCCCAGTGATGATCCAACGCACGTCTTCGTTGAGCCACTTCTTGTAAGTGGAACTCAACTCCTGCTTCAAAGCCTTGGAGTTGGCCTTCTTCTGTTTTTCCGTCAGAGGACGCTTCAGCGGATCAGCCTGCTGGTTGGCCGCCTGCCCCGGCGCGGAAACATCCGTGCCCTTCGCTGGCTGGTCTTGGGAGGTACTGGGCTTATCGCCAGCGGAAGGATTCGAACTCTGGGCCACAGCTAAACCGGTGGCCAGGGCCCAAGCTAAGAATAACGAAAAGGAAAGGCGAAAACTGCGCAACTTCATGTACACCAACGCACTCTCAAGAAACGATTTGGGACGTTTAAATTGTATGTTCTCGGACGGACGAAAGCAAGGTCGCCGACCGGGATTCCCGGCTTGGTTAGCATGGGAATCGCCCAGTATCACCAACCCTTGCCCCCAGAAAAAGTCGCACTCCATGTGACCAACGCCAGGCCGCCTTCTCTCGGCGATTCGGAGACGAATCGCGGGACAAATTCGGTGATGTTGCCAAACTGTGGCAGCAGCCAAAATTCCCCCACTAACTCGCTATACAAGGGCGCCCAGCTTAGCGGCTATAATCAAGCAACCGGGAGAGCTTCGGAAACCGTCTGCCGCGTGGTCGCTGAGCGCCAGTGTGCCATTGCGGACAGCCCGGAAATGTCGAAGTCCTTATGCTCTCCAAAGGAACCTTGGGCCGTCTGACTCCGTACTATCGTTTGGGGGGCGGACGCGCGCCCGAGCAGCGGTTTCCCAATCGAGGTTCAATGAAGAACTGGAAGAAGATCGCTCTCATTGCCGGGGGCGTGATCGTATTGCTGGCCATTGTCGGCTTTACCGTCGAACAGAGCCGCAAGGGCGTGGTGACGGTGCAGACCGGGAAAGTTGTTCGCGAAGATTTGACCGCGGTGGTGACCGCCTCGGGTGAAATCAAGCCGAAGCTGCAGGTCAACATCGGCTCCAACGCGTTCGCCAAGATCACCCACTTGTATGTCAAGGAAGGCGATCGGGTGAAGAAGGGGCAGATGCTGGCCCTGCTGGATAATGTTCAGCCGGCAGCGGACGTTTCTGCCAATGACTCGGCCCTGAATGCGGCCCGCACCGACGCAGTTGCCGCGCAGGCAGCCGTCAATACCGCCGCCGCCGATCTGAATTCGGCCGAGGCCGAGTTTGAACATGCCAAGCTCGATTACGATCGCAATAAGGCCTTGTACGACTCTCAACTGATCGCCAAAGCCGACTACGATACCAAGAAGGCGGCATTTGATACGGCTGATGCGCAGTTGAGAATGTCGAAGGCCAAGCTCGCGCAGGCCAGGGCCAACCAGGATTCCGCGCAGGGCCACATCAGCCAAAACGTCGCCAACCTCCGCCGGGTGACCGATGTACTTAGCAAAACCCAGTATGAGGCGCCATTCGATGGCGTCATCACCAATGTCCCGGTGCGCGAAGGCGAAACCGTGGTCCCTGGCATCCAGAACTCACCCGGCAGCACCTTGATGACGATTGCCGACATGTCGGTGATCACCGCCGAGGTGAAAGTTGACGAAACCGACATCGTAAATGTGCAACTGGGACAGCCGGCTGAGGTGACCATCGACGCCATTCCCAAGCAGAAGTTCAAAGGCACGGTCACCGAGATCGGACGCAACGCCGTCATCCGTTCCACGGGTGTCTCGACCGCGCAGACCACGTCCAGCAGCCAGGAAGCCAAGGACTTCAAGGTGGTGGTGGCCTTGCAGGACCCTCCGGTCAACCTTCTGCCCGGATTGTCAGCGACGGCCCGCATCACCACGGCCACGCGTAGCAGTGCGCTGGCCATTCCGATCCAGGCGTTGACCATTCGCCAACGCGCCGACCTGGCGACGGACAATAAGGGCAAGCCCGCGCCGGCTCCGGCTAAAACTGTCGCCGGACAAGATCCCAAAGAAGAGTTGCAGGGCGTGTTTGTTCTCAAGAACAAAAAGGACGCCGTCTTCGTAACTGTAGTTACGGGTATCAGCGGAACCACGGACATCGAAGTGACCAACGGATTAAAAGAAGGCGACGAGATCGTCACCGGAAGTTACAAGGTGCTCCGGACCCTGCGAAACGGCGCCAGCGTGAAGGTTGACAACTCCACGGCCAGCAAGAAGGAAGAGTCCTAAGGACCAGGAGAAACGGGCCGCAGGGCAGGAAGGCGACAGCCGCATCCATGAGCAACCCGAACCAGCTACCCAACGAGGAGAAGAGGATGGCAACGCAATTGGCGGGCCTGGCAGAAGCACAACCCTCGGCGACGCCGGAGCAGTGCATCATCTGTACCGAGAACCTTTGGAAGACGTATGACATGGGATCGGAACAGCAGGTCCACGCGCTGCGCGGAGTCAATGTCCGCATTCAGCCCAACGAGTACGTGGCTATCATGGGTCCCTCGGGCTCGGGCAAGTCAACTTTGATGAACCTCATTGGCTGCCTGGACACGCCCAGCCAGGGCAACTATTGGCTGAATGGACAGTTGGTCAGCGAACTCGACGACGACGAACTGGCGCGCATTCGCAACAAGGAAATCGGCTTCGTGTTCCAGACCTTCAACCTGCTGGCCCGCGCCACCTCGTTGCACAATGTCGAACTCCCGCTGATCTACGCCGGGGTCCCGGCCGAGGAGCGCCTGGAACGAGCCCGCAAGACACTCGCCTCGGTGGGAATGGAAGAGAGAATGAACCACAAGCCCAACGAGCTGTCAGGCGGACAGCGGCAGCGCGTGGCCATTGCCCGCGCCCTGGTCAACAATCCGTCCATCATTCTGGCCGACGAGCCCACCGGCAACCTGGACTCGCAGACCGGCGTGGAAATTATGGCGCTCTTCGACCGCCTGCACGATCAGGGCAACACCATCGTCCTGGTCACCCACGAGCACGATATCGCCGAGTACGCCCATCGCGTCATCCATATTCGCGACGGCCAGGTCTTCAGCGATCAGAAAACGGCAAGAGCGTAGTATTGTCGTTGTAGAGAAGCGAGTCCGCTTGCTTACAGATCATGTCTCGACCATTTAAGAGCTTCTTTGACTTCTGGACTTCGGACGTTAAAGATCACAGGCGCGGCCTCGCGATAACGACGGCCCTTGCGGTGCTGGGATATGCTGGCGCCGCCTACTTCTATGCCGGCCTAGTAGGCTTTAATCCTGTCCTAAATCTTCATCAACTTTTCTTTGTCTGCCCGGTGTGTCCATGTATCACCTCTTTCGGCGATCCAACGGACAAATTCATTGGGAGGACATTCGGACTTGGAACGATGAACGCCATCGCGTTCATCTCAATCGGCTGGCTGCTAATCGCGACTTACAAGGGTGTGAGGCTACTGAAGTCCAAAATGAGCCAGGTATTATCACCAACCCACCCCTAGGACGGTTTCATAGATGGTCGCAGATCATGGCACGGGAGGAGGTTTCGCCTGGCATGGACGGGATTTTGTCGGAATAGGCAGTGAACTCGCGGACCCAGGCCTCAAACTCCTCCCATGTACGCTTCGGCTTCCCTGGTTTGGCAGCCGTCTGGCGCTCGACCCGCTCAACTAAAGCCTCTTCCAGAATCTGTGCTGGCGACTGGCCGGGATGTCGGGCCAAGGCATCGCGCAGGAGTTCCTCGGCGTGCGGGGTAAGGGTGACCTGCATGGGTCGAGTATAGCGAAGCAGCAATCTTTCACTCTGGACCATGCCTCCCGTGTCGGGCGCTTTTTTCTTGCTCCCAAACCGGTGTACCCTTGAACGGGGACGCATACCAGCCATCTGAACCCGAGGGTCGCATGAGGTCGTCATCGTTTCGCCGTTTTGCGCTGTCTGTAGTTTTCTTGTTTGCGGTGGGAAGCGCTGCCCGGGCGCAATTTCCAGTGCCCCTGGGCCACGTGGATCAAGACACCAGGGCCGAGCGAATGCGCGAACTGGTTTCCAAATATTGCCGCCTGGATTATGACGGGGCCCGAATGGCCCCTCAGGGTTGGCCGAAACTTCAGCCCCTGGTGTGGTGGAAGACGAATCCCGACTACACGCAGATGAACGTCATCGCGCGATACACCGTCGAAACTGCCCCGGTGTCCGCTCACGGCAAGTACACCGTTACGGTCCACTATCGGCTTCTGGGACGATTCGAAACCGGCATTGGTTATTCGCGAGAGACTGCGAATTCCAACGAGGACGTGGACTACTTCGTCACTGCCGTCAACGACGAGTGGCGTATTGACGACGCCGAACCGAATTTCCCCCATCCCTCGCGCGCCGCGATGTTGAAGTGGCTCAATGACCAGATCAGCACGACCCAGGACCCAGCGGCGAAAAATGTCTACCAGGATGCGCTGCAGAAATTGCAGGCCCAGTCGGGCTCGCCATTCGCGAAATAGCTTTGCAGCAATAGGCAGCAAAGGCCTCCCGCGCGGGAGGCCTTTCGCATACGTAATGGTGTTCGGCTATTGTGGAGCGCCGACCGTCGCGGGATTTACCTCGGAACCTGCCGTCCGCACTGGCGTAGCCGCCGGTTTCACCGCGAAGAATTGGTGATCATACAGATTGCGATACAGGTGGCCGGCCAACTCCGCTGCCTTAGGACCAAACGTCGGCCGTCCGCCTTCCAGGAAGATGACGGTCACGATCCGCCCATATTGCGTGTTGGCGTAGGAACCAAACCAGCCGAAGCGGGTGCCGTCCTTGGAACAAGTACCGGTCTTGCCCAGCACCGGCTCCTCGATGAAGTTGGTGCGCAGCAGGCGCGCCGTGCCGTACTCCACCGCGCCCGACATGCCGTCAGAGATTTCCGGAATCAGCGGACCGATGTCGAGCTTGCGCTTGACCTTCGGCGTGAAGCTGGTCACTTCCTCGGGCGTGGTGGGATGTTGCAGGTAATACAGCGTGCCGCCGTTGGCAATGGAACTCATCAGCCCCGCCAGTTGCAGCGGGGTCAGAGAAATGCTTTCGCCGAACGAACACATCTTGCCCACGCCGCCCAGCTTTGCATCCAGCTCGGTCTGGGGGAACGTGCCCAGGTGCTCGCCGTCGATCTGCCAGCCCGCAAGTTCGCCCAGTCCGAATTGGTGGGCATAATAGCTCACCCGCTCGAAGCCCAGCTTGCGTCCCACGGCTTCAAAGTAGGCGTTGTTGGACTTTGCCAGCGCCGTGGTCAGGTCCACGCGCCAGTACTTGCCCAGCGGGACTTCCGTGTCCTTGGTGATGACGTTTTCGCTGAGCGCCGCCAGGGCCACCGCGACCTTGATGGTCGAGCAGGGTTGCCCTCCGGCCGACAGCGCCAGCTTCTGATTCACCATCGCCAGGATGCGTCCGCTGTCGGGATCGACCGCTACGATCGTGCCGTTCATATTGCCCAGGGCTTCCAGCGCAGCCGCGCGCACGATAGGATCTTCACCCGCGGTGATGTCGCCTTCCACTTGATTGTCAGCAAACGAGCTGGCCGAGAAGCGCTCGTAATAACGATGCCTCCGGTGGGTAGAAGCAACAACATGCGTGGAACGGTTACGGCTGGCCACGGTCTTGCTGCTGCTCCGCAGGCGGGCCATCTTCTTTTGCGCCGTTGCCGTCTCGGTGATGTGATGGGTCTTGCTGTGGGCCTTGTGAGTGGAGATGGTGGCGCCGGTGGCGTTGGCACAGGTAAATAGCGCCAACAAAGTATTCATCACGACAATGGCGAAACGCTTTAGCATGGACAACTCTGAAGTTCCCGAGATTCGGTAATGTTCCCCACCGGCAAAATTCTTGCTCTCAATTGAGCGCCCGTTCTCCGCCACGAGAGTTTCCATAGTAGGTGTTCCGCGGTCCGGACTCAATCAAAAACTGCTGTCGCTACGGCAAATAATCTATCACCCACGACAACAGATGCCCAGGCCCAGGCGTGAGTTGCGGAACCCGACGAATTAGCACATTCACCAATCGCCCGACCCGCTACCAGTTCCCAATTGATTACTATCATAGTTTCTCCATCGTGCAACCGTAACAAGGCTGGTTCCCCGGCACAATTGTGCAATTTGGGAGCAGGTAAGGATTCGTCCCACTTTGAACAGCGGCCTCCGAGGCGTCGTGTGGCGCTTCAACTCAATGGCGTCGTGCGGCCCTTCAGCTCAATTGATCATTAGCCTAGTGTCTTGGGGTGTCATCCTGAGCGACGAGCGCAAACGGGGCCCCCAGCAAGCACCGGGTTTGTGCTTGCTGGGGTGTTGGAGCGAGGAGTCGAAGGACCCCTATGGCTGCCAACGATCCCAGATTTGTCGCTGTGCCAAGCGGCCACACCGTGATTTCTCGTGGCTATAGGGGTCCTTCGACTCCCCCTCACGACGTTCGGGGTCGCTCAGGATGACAGACAGAAAAGCAGGTACTTACTGGGTGTCGGATGATACCTACTCCGGCTAGCAGGCCGCTTGTCCAATTCCGATAGCTCTTTTCCCACTTCACGAAACTTCGCCCAAAGCTAGGTGTTTCGCATCAGTAACAACCCTGAGAATGGTCGTGTTGAACACGGCTACCCCTCCGAGGCGCAACTCGCCCCTGTCCTTCGGAGGGGATCTTTCTGTGCGGATTCGGCGGCTATTCCTGCCGGCTGGCCGGGGCGTCAGCTCGCGAGCGGATGTACTCGTCCACCGCGCGCTCCAGCGAACCCTGCTCGCGCAGAACGTACTCGATGGCGTCGCGCACCGCGCCCCTGCCGCCTTCGTTGGGCGTCACGTAGTGCGACTCGCGCAGCACTTCCGGGCGCGCGTTCTTCACCGCGATGGCCAGCCCGCACAGCCGCATCACCGGCAGATCGATAACATCGTCGCCAACGTAACAAACCTGCTGCGGCGTCAGGCCTTCCTTCTCGAGAATTTCGTAAAACGCGGACGCCTTGTCCTGCTGCCCCTGATAGACATGCTCGATTTTCAGGTCGCGCGCCCGCAGCGCCACGGTTTCGGAAATGCGCTTGGTGATGATGCCGGTCTTCAGCCCGCCCAAGCGGGCCAGCGAAAATCCTGTGCCGTCGTGGGCGTTGAACCCCTTGGCTTCGAATACGTCCCGGCTGGCGATTCCGAAGCCTCCTTTGTCGGCCATCTTTTCGCGATGGTCGTGGGTCTGCTGACCTGCTCCCGCGCCCGCCGCTGGCAACAAGAAAATCGTGCCGTCGGTCATCACGCCGTCCACGTCGAACAGCATCATCTTGATCTTCTTTGCGCGCTCAGAGGACATAGCGCCATCTTAGCAGCCGCAACAAACCGGGCTCTCGCCCTCAGCTCTCTGGAACGGCATCAGCAGATTTTGGCTGTTGCAAAGAATTTTTTTGGGGCGATGGACGCCGAGCTTACCGCGCTCCGCGTCCGCGTCACGCGCCTCGAAAAGAAACTCGGCATGGCAGCCTGATAGGAAGCCCCGCCTCGCGCGGGGCTTTTTTGTGTGTCACAGGAAGCATCCGTCGTTACCCACCCACCCCGCCGAAAACCTATGGTCTTTCGCGGATTCAAGGTGAAGCTGAAAAATCGTCCTAATTAGTGGCATTCAGTTCGATAGCTATCATCCGTCGCGACTGCCCCATGATTGCCGAAAACTGAACCGATGTCGGGTTTGCTGTCGGCTTACGGGGCAGCCGAAAGGTGAGTTGCAGTAAATTCGGGTACGTACTCATTGCCCACCCTGGCCAGTGCCGCACAAAGAGGCTGTTCCTGTGGGCCTCCCTCTATGACGGACGATGTGCACGGGCGGCAGGACTCTCGGAATACACATTGAGGGCATGGATAAGTCTCTCTCATGAAACTACCCTGATGGCGGGATGATTCAAAAAGGCGAAAAGGACTCTCCTTCCAAATATCTTCAAGGGATCGAATCCTGGCATCTAGATTCAGTCTGCTTCCTTTGTCAACTCTCCGATTGTGGTCATAAGACATACTAGGGCATGGCAAATGGTTCCCATCGTTATCAACATATCCATACACATCCGGCCCACCGCAACCCTGATAATTTGGAGCCACAAATGTAGTTCCAAATCGCGCCTGGAGGTAAGCCGCAAAAAGCGGAGGGATGTAGATACTAATTTGGGTACGGCCTGACCCCGTCCACGCGAGTAACAAAGCCGAGATGCCATCAATGAGACCGCGGTCGTCCAGTGCGAGCAGCCGAGAATTTCGCACTGCAAAATCCTTTAAGGCAAGTAAGGTAACGTTGAGACGTCGGACAGCCAGTTCGTTTGAAAGAGCGACAATCCCATACGGCTCGTCTTTGTTGAGCGCATTGAAGGTATAGTTGATATCGAAAGAGATATCCTCCCTACCCGACATCTCCCTCTTGATCTTATGGTAAGCAGATATTGTTTTCTCGAACATGCCCCGACCACGAATTTTGTCGTGAGCGTCCGCCGAGCTGCCGTCGAGAGAAAACGAGACGTTGCTGAGACTAGGGTGCTCCTTGAGGGCAATGAGATGTTCAGGGAATAACAGATTCGTATTCACCGACAGTGACAAACCCAGCGAATCTGCACATCCGAAAATCTCTTCAAGATCATCCCTGACAAAAAATATCTCGCCGCCTAACAACGTGATCAGCTTCACATGATTCGCCGCGGCATTCCTGAGTATGGCAGAAACGTCCGCAGTCGAAAGACTAGGGCGAGGTGACGCTTGATCGCTGCCGACCGCACAATGTTTGCAGCGCAGATTGCAGCCGCTCGCTGCATACAATACCAGGCTTCGCATCGAACCATCTTCTCAGGGGCGGGAAATTTTGGTTCTGATGATTTCAGCTGCACCCCCATTGCAGCAACCCGCACCAATACCCCAGGCGGGGCTGATTTCCTTAATCCCCGCGAACTTGTTCGAGGCGTTGATGTTGTTAATCAAACTCAAGGCATAGAGTTCAAAATGCGCTGAGGTTGCCTTGTCCTCTGGGTCAAGCCCGTGCGAAGTTACATATTGCTTGGGGTTGGCGATAAACGCGGTGAGATTCTTCACATCGTTAAGAGTTCCTAGAACTTCTTGGGCAGATGCCATCGTGGTATTCCTCCAAAGCGCTGTGTTCGACGGTGTTGTGCGAAGTCGTTTACTCCCCGGATGATCTGCAGGACGGTACCCTTCTACCTGTGCATAGCAGGACACCGAAATTGTCGATCTCATCCGGAAACTGGCACTATATACCCTTTTAGCGATTCCAGCGCACAATTATTTTCTGGCCCCGCCCATGCTAGGAATCAGTCCAGATTATCCAAATGCGAGCCCCTGCTGCTGATCGCGGCCTTCCCATCCAGTTTTGTCAGACACTCCTTCCTGTTTGCAAGAAAGAAGGGTAGGGATATTCCCTACCCTCCAAAGTTTCTCATTCCCTTCAGTTCAGTCTTTCGAGGAACGCGCCCAGTCCGGCCGTCGCCTTGAACTGGGGAATCGGATACAGTTCCTTAAACGCCGAGGTGAAGACGTTCGTGAGGCTCCAGATCGTACGGGGCTGGAATTCCGGGTACTGTGGCTCAAAGTACAGCTCGTGAACGCGCCTGGCCAGGTGACGCGGCACTTCGAGGTCGCCCTCGATGAACGCCCGGCAGATAACGAGCTTCGCAACGCCATCATCTAACTGGCTACTCCGCCAGCCTTCCACTTGCCGGCGCATCGCAATTTCGCTACATCCCGGCTAACAGCGGTACTGTCCTAATTTGCCGTGACTCCTGCATCAGTTTGGCGTCTAAATTGCCCTTGTGTTTACATTTTACATAGGCCATCATTAGGCGGGGATACTGATTATGCAGTGCATTAAGCCAACGCCGAGAACGGCATCCGAAGCGTCAGAAGAAATGCGCGACGGGACACCGCGCTCCAAGAGTGTGTCAGGTGCGCTGTTGGAAATGAGAAAGAACGCTTACCCAGACGGTAAGCGGCCCAGGCAGAAACGAAATAGAGCGAAGGGCCGTTCCGGAAACAAGAGAACCTGAAAATGCGACTGGTTCTAGTCGAGTGGGTAGATTCGTTCGGCTGCTCGGCGAATTGGCAGCCGATGAATTTGGATGAGTCCCCATCACCTGAACCCATCCTGTGTCGTTCTGTCGGCTGGCTTGCCTACGACGGGAAAAAATGCAAAGTCATTGTGCCGCACATTTCTGAAGTTGACCCTACGCAGTCAAAACGCCAAGGCTGCGGGGATATGACAATTCCCACCAGAGCGATCATCAGCATCTCCGCTTTAACAGTACCTCGGAAACGGCGCTCTTATCAGAGCGGTTAGTCGATGTGTTGCGCCGTCAATACGTAGCAACTATCGCCGGAACAGGAAATGGAAATTGGCGAGCCGTATAACGTTGGGACAGTAGCGGGGCTGCCCACGGTTGGCGAGGCCACGCGCACAACATATGTGAACCCTTGTACCCCTGATGCTTTTGCGGAGATCGGCTTGGAAAATCGACCGACAGAAAATCCAACAACAAGGGAAAGACAGATTGCGCCGAGATACTTGAATGGTTTCATATTGAACTGCCTCCGTTTTTGGGGCGATAATTACTCTGTGCTGCCGAAGAAGCCGACGACGTATTACGCGATTGCCTTGGTTCTGGTCGGATTCTGCATCGGTGACTTTGTATTTTCCAGTTACGAGTATAAGGCTTTCGTGGCGGCAATCATTTTCATTTTGGCGATGCTATCGTTGATGATGGGCACGTCAATTGTGCTGATGCGGGACGGGTTCTTGCGTAAGAAGTAAAAGAAAAGCCACGGTGCTAGCCGTGGCCGGGGTGACGTGCTCAAGCGCATATTAGCGCAGGGAGCCGTGTTGTGTCCATCGCATACTTGGACTTTGCCGAAGTAGAGAAGTTCTCGCCACCAGATAAACAAAAGCCTTGGGATCATCGTTTCGATTTTTACAACTTTGTCTGGATTCACTGTTTACATTGTGGGTTCCCGATGCGGGGATTTGAACGCTCGACAGTTTGGCCGCAGACGTTGACTGTGGAGTGCGGGATATGTGGAGCGGAGAATGAGTTTAACAACTCCATTCAGCCTATCGAATATCACTCCGCTGAATGCCAAGGCGGGTGCCTTCCCAAGTGCAGAGCTTACAGGAAAGCGGGAACACTGTAGCGTCTAGTTTTCGGATGGCATCCTTCGACTGTTCAACGTCAAATAAGTAGTGAGGGCGTTCAATTTCGTGCCCGTCGGGGCATTGGAAAACGAGGGTGACGGAGCGCATGTAGGGCGTTTCCTCTCATGAATGTTTACAAACGTGCGGTATCATACTCTCGCAAAGACCAAACCGCGAACGGAATGGCGGTGACTCGTGCTCTGGTTGCGCTGGACGTTTATTGCCTTGAACGTGATCGTCTGCGTGCTCGCGCTATTCGACACAAGTAGAAAATTAAACTTCTATGGCAAACGCGAAATTGCGACCCCAGGAGCTTGGATTTACATTTGGCAGTTGGTCGGTGTCGGCATCGTGATCTGGGGCAGTTTCAGTGCATGGCATTTGATTTGGTGGTTTGTCGTCGGGTTTATCGTGTTCGTTAGGATTGCAAAACTCATGATGCGGATGGGGCACGACCCGCTAAAATAGAAAAGCCTCGGTGTCAGCCGAGGCTAAAGAAATAGACTCTCTTCATTGGGCGAGTCGTCTGGAGGCATTATGCCACAGACGGCCAAAGACTTTAATGTATCTTCGCTTGCGCTGAAACTCGTTCGAGCATTTGTAAGTTCCTTGCAGATTGGAGGGCTTCGAGAGCCGCTTCCCGTATTGGACGGTATGCGGCTCCGGCCCGACGTTTTACTACGGCGCTCCCCCGCATTTCTCGAAGCTCTTGACGTAGTTGCTTCCGAGTTACGCCGTGACGCTCAAGAATCAAACGGAGGGCGGCAATTTCGGTTCTCGAATCCTCTAATGCTGCGAAAAGTAAAAGCAGCGCAAGCTCGGCGGTCTCTTCGGACTTTGGTTTCTCCAATTGGGAAGCTCCAATCTAAAGCAGTGCAGAAAGCGGCCAAATTGAATCAGTTATCCCGGCAGCCATTGCCGGAGTCACGCGCAGCGAGGAATGAACGCGCACGAAATTATAGTGCGCGAAGTGCAAAGCGCAAGCCGCTTTCAGGTTCTCCAGCTTCTTCGAGAAAGCGTTCGTCAAACGGGTAAAACGGCGCATC
>Ga0187880_1002193_pt1 | contig 15285 bp, 15 predicted proteins | sample June2016WEW_19_4_FD_132998 | JGI IMG/M metagenome (GOLD analysis project Ga0187880, IMG submission 132998) | Peatland microbial communities from SPRUCE experiment site at the Marcell Experimental Forest, Minnesota, USA - June2016WEW_19_40 | ecosystem: Environmental > Terrestrial > Soil >...
CTGCGCTGAGACCCGCTCTCACTTTCTCCCACAAAAGAGGCGAGATCATGTACCCGACGAGCCGGTCGAGGATTCGCCTTGCCTGCTGCGCCTCATAAAGCTTTCGGTTAAGTTCGTTCGGCTTTTCCAGGGCTTCCTTGATCGCCTTGCGCGTAAGCTCGTAGAAAAGAACTCTTCGAATCGGTTTTTCCGTGGATCCGATTTCTTCGGCGATATGCCAGGCGATCGCCTCTCCTTCCCTGTCCGGATCAGGGCCAAGATAGACGGCATCGACCCTGGAGGCGGCCTTTCGGAGTTCCTCTATTATTTTTTTCTTCCCGCGCAAAACCTGGTATTGCGGCGTGAATTCCCCATCGAGGTTGATTCCCAGTTTATTGCCGGGAAGATCCTTGACATGGCCGACGCTGGCTTTAACGATGAAGTCCTTGCCCAGATAACGCTCAAGGGTCTTCGCTTTGGTGGGAGATTCAACAATCAGGAGCGATTTTGACATTAGAAGATTACCTCACTAAAACTTTTTATATTATAGTCCAGAAATAAAATATTTTCCCGGCAACTGAGAGACAAGCCCTCTGAGTTCCAGTTCGAGCAGAATCGCGGCGGCATGCTGGACCGGCATGTTTGCCTCCTGAGCTATTTCATCAATATGTTTCGGAATTTTATCCATAATTCTCAAAAGATTTGTTGCTTCCGGGCTATTCGGCCCTTCAATGAACGGGGAGGACGAAATTGTTTCCGCAGGGCTGTGAGGTTTTTCCGTCCCTCGCGGGCAAGGCCCGCTCCTACCGCTATAGGTAGGGGAAGATGGTGCCGAACGGATAAGGGGCCGGATTTCCTCAAGAACGTCCTCGACGCATTCGACCAGCTTGGCGCCTTGCCTGATAAGCCGGTGCGCACCCTTGCTGCGCATACTTTGGGCTATCCCGGGGACGGCGAAAACTTCCCGGCCCTGTTCAAGGGCGAAACGAGCGGTTATAAGCGAACCGCTCCTCTCGGCGGCTTCCACTACGACAACTCCGAGAGAGAGGCCGCTGATTATGCGGTTTCTCGATGGGAAATTGCCGGAAGAAGGAGGGGCGCCGGGCAGGAATTCAGTCAGCAAGGCCCCGGCCCTGGCTATTTCCTGCCTGAGATCGGCGTTTGTAGACGGATAATTCACATCGATTCCGCATCCTAGAACGGCCAATGTCCTGCCCCCGGCCTTGAGCGCCCCACGGTGTGCGGCGGAGTCTATTCCGAGCGCAAGGCCGCTCACGACGGTGAGGCCGCTAAAGGCCATATCCGAGCTCAATCTTTCTGCAAATATTATTCCGGCGGGAGAGGCGTACCTCGAGCCGACCACGGCAATGGAGACCAGGTCTCGAGGCAAGAGTTCGCCCGAGGAAAACAAAACAGCCGGAGGGTCCGGGATTTTGACCAGAATTGCAGGATACTCATCATCCCCGATACATATCAGCTGGAAATTCTTGCTCTTAAGGTACGTCCACTCCGTTTGCGGGTCTCTGAGAAACTGCTTTGCGGCAAGCGCATGGAGTGGTTTGTCCCAGGTCAGGCCGGTTTCGCATAAGTCCCTTAGTCCAGCGGCAAGGACCCTTTCGGCAGACCCGAAAACCTCCAGAAGGCGCAGGATAGACCTGTTTCCCAGGCCCGGCACCAGTTTGAGACTGAGCCAGGCAATCCGGTTGCGCTCACGTTCGGAAGAAATGGAATGAGAATTGCTTCTATCCTGTATTGATTCGCTCCCGTTAAAAATAAAATTATCGAGCCTCGGTCGAACGCTCAGGATAAGTATATGTAGACGCCGGATTTGTCAAATAATCACGATAAGTATAAAATGCGACATGTGGAAAAACTACACCCGAAAGATTGGCAATTAATGAATCGAGCGCTGCGATCAATAGCATCAAAGCCCGAACTGCTTTCACCGGGCGGCAGCCTGGAAAAGCTGAGGATTGCCTTTTTGTACGGCGCCGATGCGGTCTATGCTTCGGGAAAAGATTTCGGGCTACGTGGCTTTGCTCATAATCTTGACACCGAGGACATGGCGACGGCAAGCTTTATTGCTCATAGGCTCGACAAAAAAATCTATGTGGCCGTCAATATTTTTGCGCGCCAGCCGGACTTGAAGAAAATCCCTCCGTACCTCGAATATCTCCAGGAACTCAAGGTCGATGCTCTTATAATCTCGGACCCGGGCGTACTGCTGCTTGCACGCAAATATGCTCCTGAAATCCCCATTCATCTCAGCACCCAGGCAAACACGACCAATTCGTCGAGTGTGGAATTCTGGCAAGAGCAGGGAGTACGCAGGATAAATCTTGCCCGTGAATTGAGTTTTCAAGAAATGGCCGAGATTGCTGGAAAATCTAAGGCCGAAATCGAAATATTCGTCCACGGTGCGATGTGCATGTCCTATTCGGGCCGCTGTCTGATGAGCGCGTTTCTAAATCCCCCCGGCCCCCCTTTAGAAAAGGGGGAAGGAAACAGTGCCCTTCACCCCCGGAGAAGTGTAAACCGGAGCGCCAACAGCGGCTTCTGCACTCAACCATGCCGGTGGTCCTGGGGGCTGGTCGAAGAAAAGCGGCCCGGTGAATTTTTCCCTGTGCAGCAAGATTCGCTCGGTACTTATGTATTCAATTCAAAGGACCTCTGCCTGCTGGAGGAGATTGGCCCACTGGCACGCCTCGGAATAGACTCGTTCAAAATCGAGGGCCGCATGAAGGGACCGCTCTACGTGGCGAGCGTAACGCGGGCATACCGGCAGGCGATCGACCGCTGGGCTGACGGAGGACGGGAGACGGAGTACAGAACCGAACCGAACTGGATCGAAGACCTGCAAAAAGTAAGTCACCGCCCCTACACAAAAGGTAATCTGTTCGAGAGTGCCCAAACGCACAAATCCAATGTGGAAACGAGGGTTTCATATCTTCAGACCCATACCCTGGCAGGTTTGGTACGTCCCCGTCCCCATGGCGATTCAATGTCGGCAGACCCGGGGGCCGGGGGAAAAATATTCGTCGAGGTCAGATCCAGGCTGGTACGCGGCCGGAGGCTGGAGTTTCTTTATCCTGACGGGTCAAGTGGCTCTCATTTTCTTGATTCGTTCGAAGACATCAATGGCAATCGCCTCTCGGAAGCTCATCCGAACAAGTGGATCAGGTTCTGCGTTGATTTCCCGGTCTTTCCGCTTCAGACGGTGAGAGTCTCAGCCGATGAAACATAGGACGGATAACGGAGGACGGAAAAGGGAAGACGGAAGGCAAAAATGGGCCGACGGCGGAGAGGGAGTTGCTTGAACTCTGCGAGGCATTGATTTAATACGGTCACCACATGGCCACTGTCGTTTTTGGGGAGGGGGCTTTGAGTAAACTTGAAAATGTCGAACAGGGATGCACTGCAAATGGGTGCCCAACTCTAAAGCAGTGCTCACTGGTGGAAGAAATTGAACTGCTGCGTGAGCGGTGCCGCCAACTCGAGGAGCTTTCCTTCGTCGATGCGCTCACCGGCCTCTATAACTTCCGATATATGCAAAGATCTCTCGAAATAGAGATGGAAAGGACCAGGCGAACGGAACTCCCTACCGGCCTGGTCATGATCGACCTGGATCATTTCAAAAACGTGAACACGCTTTATGGACATGAATGCGGCAATGTTGTTCTTGCCCAGTTTGGCAAGGCCCTGAAAGAGAGTGTTCGGGTTATGGATGTGCCCTGCCGCTATGGGGGCGAAGAATTTGCCCTCATTTTGCCGGGCGCTGCCCTCAGAGAGTCGATAGCAATCGCGGAGCGGCTGCGGGAAAACATTGGCAGCAACCCGGTTTCTTTCGGTACGGAAACCGTGAGGATTACCGCAAGTTTCGGCGTAGCCGTTTTCCGTTACACCGATGAGTGTACAGTGGGCGAGTTTTTGAACAGGGCCGACCGGCTTCTATACGAAGCTAAAAATTCGGGCAGAGACCGGCTGTGCGCGGAGGAACCACCTCCTGTATCCGTGTTGGACGAAGTTACAGCCGACGAAAAGGCGGCGTTGTTTTCTTCGATGGAAGAGAGTGAGTAGACGGGGGGCGCGAGGACGGAAGGCTGAAGACGGAGGGCGATCTCTATTCCCGGCGGGGGGCGGAGATCGCCGAGGGTCTTTTTCTCCGGCCTCTGTCCTCCTATCTCCGTTCAGCACTTTCCACTACAGCTTTGTATCTCACATGAACGAAATTTCTGTCGAAATCCATCTCCTCCTTTAGCATGGCATCTTTTTCTTCCTTTGTAAAATAGCCCATGCAAGGCAGAAAGAAGTGCCGGTCCTCCTTTTCGATGTGCTTCGGATAGAATTCGACCAGGAAGCGCAAGCAGGCAATTATGCGGGAGACGGCTTCACTTTCTCCCCGCAGGTATTCTTCCTTGGCTTTGACCAACTGTGCTACCGCTTCTCTTCCTTTGCGATGATCCTCGATCAGCTCGTAAAGGATGCGTTCCAGCTCGCCCGTAAGAGGCTTCAGCCTGAGGTCCCTGAAGAGGATGTCCTCTTCCTTTCCATGGTGGCAACTGTCCGTGTAGGTCCTTATGAAATCTACAGCTACATCCACGAATCCGGGGTTTACTTCCCCCTTTTCTTCCATTCGGATGAGTTCGACGCCGATCACCCGGATCATCCTTTCGATGAGACGGTGCTCGATCATTAGTGGGCCAACAGGCATCATAATATTTCCCTCCTTGTATGAATGAATTCCTTTGAGCAAAGTCTTTGACCTCCTTTGCACTTCGCCTTTTCGATTGCACAATAGTGCGAAGTCGAGTATCGAATCGGAGGGCGCAGGGCTTTATCCGCCTATCTGATATCCGTTTTCAGACCCCCTTACAAGGCAAATGAATGGAAGAGCAATGGACTGTCCTGAAGGTTCTCCAGTGGACAATGGGATACTTCAAAGGCAAAGGATTCGAGCAGCCAAGGGCCGATGCGGAAGTGCTTCTGGCCCATGCACTGGGGATGGAACGGGTCCAGCTCTACCTCAACCACGACAAGCCGCTTTCCCCTGAGGAACTGACGCGATTCCGGGGCCTCGTACGGCGCAGGGCCGCTTACGAGCCGACCCAATACATCACCGGAAAGCAGGAATTCTGGTCTTTGGAGTTCGAGGTTACGCCCGCAGTCCTTATCCCGCGCCCCGAGACCGAAGTACTCGTTGAAAGGGCGCTGGAGATCGCAGAACATAAGCCTGGACTTGTCCTCGATCTAGGTACCGGATCGGGGGCAATAGCGGTCGCACTTGCCCACGAGCGCAGCGGGCTAAGGATCATTGCAGCGGATAAATCATGGTCCGCTATTCAGGTAGCTCGAAGCAACGCCGTGCGAAACGGGGTGGCCGAACGGATTTCCTTCGTCGTCATGGACCTTTTCGAGGCCATTGCGGCCCGGCCTCTGTTCGATCTCATCGTCTCCAATCCCCCTTATGTATCTGATGCAGAACTTCTTGACCTCGCGCCGGAAATCGCCAATTATGAGCCCGATTCCGCTCTTCGAGGCGGAGGAAAGGTGGGTCTGGCCCTGATTCGAAAGATTCTCGAAGGGTTTAGTGCCTGTTTGAAACCGCAGGGATCTTTTCTCATGGAAATCGGAATGGGGCAGGCGGAGATCCTTGAAGCAGGGTTTCCATCTGAGTTAGCCGGAAAATTCGAATTCATCGAGGACTACTCAGGCATAAAAAGAGTCCTGCACGTTCGCGATAGAGGGGTTTAGTTCATGGACAAACTGATTATCGAAGGAGGGTCCCCCCTGAACGGTGAAGTGCTGATCAGCGGGGCCAAAAACTGCGCTTTGCCTCTCATGGCTGCGACCCTTATCGCAAGCGGCAGGCACAGCTTCAGCAACGTGCCCCAGTTGCGCGATATACGGACCATGCAGTCCCTGCTCGCACATATGGGAGCTGCCTCCCAGCACGATCACATTCTTCAGATAGACACCTCGGACATTCACACGCTCGAGGCCCCCTACGATCTGGTCAAGACGATGCGTGCTTCCGTTCTTGTGCTCGGACCAATGCTTGCCCGCTATCGGCGCGCTCGCATTTCTCTTCCGGGCGGGTGCGCCATTGGGGCTCGACCCATAAATCTGCACCTCAAAGCCCTCGAACAGATGGGCGTGGAAATTGACCTTGAGCACGGCTATGTAGTGGGGCGGGCAAAAAGACTGCGGGGTGCTCTCATCAACTTCGAGCAGGTAACGGTAACCGGGACCGAAAACATCATGATGGCCGCCTGTCTGGCTGATGGGGTCACGGTCTTGAAAAACTCGGCGCGCGAGCCGGAAGTAGTGGCGCTTGCAGACTATATGAACCGGATGGGAGCACAGATCGAAGGCGCAGGCACAGATGAAATCATCGTCACAGGAGTTCGCGAACTTACCCCGTCAAGTTGCGAGGTAATTCCCGACAGGATCGAAGCCGGCACATACCTTGTGGCCGCCGGAATTGCGGGAGGCATGCTGAAGCTCAAGAGGTGCAGGCCCGACCATCTCCAGGGGATAATCCAAAAACTGAGCGATGCCGGGCTTTCGATCGTGATCAATGGGGACTCTGTCGAGGTCAGCCGCAAAGGCAAGATACGCAGCGTAAACATTGAAACACGGCCCTTTCCGGGCTTTCCGACCGACATGCAGGCCCAGTTCATGGCGCTCATGGCCATTGGAAGCGGGGTCAGCCTGATAAAAGAGCGCATATTCGAAAACCGGTTCATGCACGTACTCGAATTGCAGCGCATGGGCGCCGATATCGATCTCGACGGCAGGACCGCCATCGTGCGCGGGGTCAGAAAACTCTCCGGAGCGCCCGTTATGGCAACAGACCTCCGGGCCTCGGCCTCGCTTGTCCTTGGCGCATTGGCAGCCGAAGGAGTTAGTGAAATCACCCGGATTTATCATCTGGACCGCGGCTACGAGGCAATCGAGAAAAAACTTACCGCCGTGGGGGCGAAAATCGAGCGGGTGAGTGGGTGAAGAGTTGGAACGCGCCCCTGGATCAGAGCCTGGCCCGGACTCGATTCCATGCGGCTCGCGGGTCAATAACTTAAGCATAAACTCTTGTTCAAAACACGGTAACCTCACTCATCTCAGGAGAATGCAAATGGGAGCGCGTAAATCCGGCTGGAAGCCCATCGAGTTTGGCGGGCTAAAAATGACCAGCCTCCAGGATCGGCAAAGCAAGGTAACGATTGCTGATTTTGCTCATCCGGTGCCGTGTCAAAGTTCGTTTCGGCAGTTTATGGATTCTCTGCCCTCTACACTGGCCGCCGAAGATCTTCGAAAAGCGACTTCCGCCATATCCGGAGCAGTCAAAAACGAAAAAACCGTTATTCTGGCAATGGGGGCTCATCCCATAAAAGTCGGACTCAATCCCGTTATCATCTATGCAATCGAGCGTGGCCTTCTTTCGGGGATCGCCATGAACGGCGCTGGAATGATTCATGATGTGGAAATCGCGTTGGCAGGGAAGACCTCGGAGGACGTTGCGGCGCATCTTGGGAGCGGCGAATTCGGGATGGTGCGCGAAACGGCTGAATTCATCCACCGGGCCGTTTTGAAGGCTTATTCCGAACGCACTGAAGGCCTTGGAAAAGCGGTTGGCGAGGCGCTGCTCATGGAAAGAACGCCCTGTGCGGATGCGAGCCTCCTGGCCACCGCCGCCCGGTGTAATCTGCCCGTGACTGTCCACGTGGCAATCGGGACCGACATCATACACATGCATCCGGAAATGGACGGCGCTGCAATGGGAGCGCTGAGCCAATTTGACTTCCGCCTGTTTTGCTCACTTGTTTCTACCTTGCAGCACGGGGTTTTCATAAACCTGGGCTCAGCCGTGGTCATGCCGGAGGTCTTTCTCAAAGCGGTCAGCGTAGCCAGAAACATTGGCTTCCCACTCGATGGCCTCACCGCGATAAACATGGATTTCCTCCGGCACTACAGGCCGCTTACCAATGTCGTGCAAAGGCCCACCACGGGCGGCGGCGTCGGTATAAATCTTACGGGCCACCATGAAATAATGTTTCCGCTGTTGATAGCAGCGGTCCTGGAGGAGATCGGGAGCGTGGAGCAAGAAGCATGAAGCAAGGCAAGCGTTCACCGCTGTCCATCATGTCCCCTGCTGGGCGCCCTAAACCATGAAAAGAACCGTTTGTTAAAACGAATTGAATAATTGCCAGTTGAGGAATTTAGGAATTAAATTCCTTGATTGCTGAGAAGGACAACTTATGAGCCGTAAGATTTTTATCCGGTCCGGCACTATCGAAATGAGCGCCGAGCTAAACGATTCACCTACAGCGTTGGCGCTTTTCACCGCGCTTCCGTTGACCGGTGAGGCCAACACATGGGGGGACGAAATTTATTTCCAGGTCCCGGTCGATCGGAAGCTCGATTCCACGGCTGCTGAAGTAGTCCAGGCCGGCGAACTTGGATACTGGCCCTCGGGCCGGGCGTTCTGCATTTTTTTTGGTCCGACTCCGGTCAGCCGTGGAGAAGAAATCCGCCCTGCGAGCGCCGTCAACGTGATCGGAAAACTGACTGGAGACGCTCGAGCCTTCAAGGCTGTCCACGACGGTGATCTTATTGAGTTGGACGTTGCGCGCTGACATGTTATTCTTACCGGTCTTTTAGTAACTGAGGGCTTGCGTGGAGGGTCGAAATGCCGATATACGAATACGAGTGCTGCAATTGTTGCGAGTGTTTCGAAAGACTTGTTTTCAGGAGTGATGAGGCGGAACCGGTAAGGTGCCCGAAGTGTGAATCTTCCAATGTCCATAAGATGATGTCCGTTTGCGGTTTCAAGAGCGGCGGGGACAAGGGGGCGGCGAGCAGCCGCATTGGTACGGCGGCATCCGGCTGTTCGGGATGTGCGGGCGGAAGCTGCAGCACGTGTCATTAAAGGTTGAAAAAGAGGAAAACATTTTTGACAAAGGAACTGATCCGGATTGCTACCCGCGGCAGTATGCTGGCGCTTCAACAGAGCGGGATCATAAAGGCTGCCCTGGAGAAGTTCTGGCCTGAAAGCCGGTTTGAACTTCAAATCATAAAGACAACCGGTGACAAAATTACCGACGTTCCTCTGGCAAAGGTTGGGGGCAAGGGGCTTTTCGTAAAGGAGATAGAGGACGCCCTGGCGGACGGATCTGCTGATATGGCGGTCCACAGCATGAAAGACATTCCCGCCGTTTTGCCCGCCGGCCTCGAGATAGTCGCCATCCCTGAGCGCGACGACCCGCGCGACGCTCTGATTATCAGAAAAGGCAAAACAATCGGCGATCTCTGTCATGGAGCGGTCATCGGCACCAGCAGCCTCCGCCGGGGGGCTCAGATACGAGCCATGCGCCCCGATTTTGCGGTCCGCAATCTTCGCGGGAATCTCGATACACGCCTCCGGAAACTGGATGAGGGTGGATTCGACGCAATCTTGCTTGCTGCGGCCGGACTCAAGCGGATGGGTTGGCAGGACAGGGTTACGATGTATATGGACCCGGTGGAATTCATACCAGCCGTAGGACAGGGTGCGCTGGGAATCGAGGCGAGGTCCGCAGACTACCGTATGCGCCATTTTCTTGCTCCTCTAAACCACTCCGGAACCGCCGTCGCCATTCGAGCAGAACGCAGCCTGTTAGAGGAACTCGAAGGCGGTTGCCAGGTTCCCATTGGCGGCCATGCGCGCATTGCCGGAAAAATTGTCGAACTCTCGGGCCTTGTCGCTTCACTCGACGGCGTGCAACTGTTCAGGGTTGTACGCACTGCCCCCCTGCAAGATGCTGCTGCGCTCGGGAAAAGAGTTGCCGTAGAATTGCTCGATCTCGGTGCCAGGAAAATACTCGATGAGGTTTACAGGTCGGCTGCGGCCGGACCTGGCGGGGTATGATCCCGGGATGCAATAGGTCATATATGCCAAATAAGACATTTATCCCCCCTGCTCCGCGAAGCAAATCCAGCGCCTGGTTGCAGGGAAAGAGAATACAGTGAGAAAGGGCAAAGTCTATCTCGTGGGAGCGGGACCGGGAGATCCCGGTCTTCTGACGCTCAGAGGCAAGCAAGTTCTCGAGAAGGCCGAAGTAGTCATTTTCGATTACCTGGCCAATGAAGAATTGCTCAAATTTGCCCCGCCCGGCGCCGAGCGCATCTACGTCGGTAAGAAAGGCGGCGATCATACTCTTGGCCAGGAGGCAATAAACGCCCTGCTGGTCGAAAAGGGACGCGAAAATGTGGTCGTGCGGCTAAAAGGCGGGGACCCTTTCGTTTTCGGCAGAGGCGGCGAGGAGGCGCAGGCGCTGGTCCAAAACGGTATTGCGTTCGAAGCCGTACCCGGGATTTCCGCTGCCGGCGCAGTTCCGGCCTATGCGGGTATACCGCTTTCACACAGGGATTTTACTTCAACCATCGCCTTCATTACGGGACATGAGAGGGCGGATAAAGACGAGCACAAATCCAAAATCGCATGGGACAAGATATCGACTGGAGCCGGAACGCTGGTTTTTTTCATGGGTGTCAAGAACCTGCCTGAAATCTGCCAAAATCTCGTCCAATACGGCCGGCCGGCAGACACACCTGTGGCCCTGATTCGCTGGGGCACTACTCCGATGCAGCAAACAGTTACCGGCACGCTTTCCGATATCGTGCACAAGGTCAAAGAAGCCAACCTGCAACCGCCTGCAATGATTATTGTCGGAGAAGTCGTCAAGTGCCGAGACGAGCTGAACTGGTTCGAGCGTCGGCCCTTGTTTGGCAGAAAGATCGTGATTACTCGGGCAAGGGAGCAGGCCAGCGGTTTCAGGGCGGAACTTGAAGAACTCGGGGCCGAATGCATCGAGTTTCCGACCATCAACATAGCTGTCCCACCCTCATGGGACCCACTGGACGGCGCGATACGGAATCTTTCGCAATACGACTGGGTGATTTTCACAAGCGTAAACGGCGTAAGATTCTTTATCGAAAGGCTGCTCGCGGCTGGCAGGGACGCTCGAGACCTCAAGGGCATTCGAATAGCAGCGATCGGACCCAAAACCGCTGAAGCTCTCCACTCAGTCATGCTGCGCCCGGACCTGGTTCCATCCGTATACCGCGCCGAAGCCATACTGGACTCCCTGTCCGAACATAACGTGAGCGGAAAGCGCTTTCTCATGCCGCGCGCCCTGGCTGCTCGCGAAGTTTTGCCCGAAAAACTAAGCGAACGTGGCGCGCAGGTTGACGTCGTCCCGGCCTACCAAACCGTTCTCCCTGAGCAGGACGCTCATAAAATCCGTGCGCTTTTGACCAATTGCGAGATAGACTGCCTGACATTTACATCTTCTTCCACCGTTTCCAACTTCTTTGCCTTGATCGGAAACGAGGACCTCCTGCGCTGCCGGGAGCGGATGGCAGTTGCCTGTATCGGTCCAATAACGGCTGAAACTGCGGCAAAGTTCGGACTCAAGACATCTATTATGCCCTCTGAATACACAATCCAGGGGCTTGTCGATTCGATTGTCTCTTACTTTAAGGCTAAATGAGGCGTTGAGGGACAAAAACGAATTGAGAAATTGGGTTTAGTCTCTGAATCCTTTCGTCAAGAGATGTAGTCTTCTTCGGGGCCGGTAAGTAATTCTTCCAGCTCTTCGAGTTCCTCGCGTTCTTTTGCCTTCGCGGAAGCTTCCGGGTCTGTTATTTCCCTTATATGTTGCGGGCAGTTCATGGCATCCCCCTGCTTTATGAATCGGATAATGATTAGCTAAAAAGAAGTGTTCTCATAACGATGCCAATGTAAGGACAGCCCAACTATTGTCAACGGGAAAACCGCAAGGATTGGGGCCTTGGAAGTCAATAGCGGGAGGCCTGCCTCGTACCCCGGATCAAGTCCGGGGACCCCATTGGAAGGCTTTGATCCGATATCCGGATTGGTTGGAGCGCGACGGGCGCAAAAATGCTCTCGTTTTTAGCGGAATAGACGATTCACACGTGAGAACGCGAAATATGACCAACCCTTTTCAGTTTTTGCGCCGCTTCGACAGGTTTCGGGCAGGCTCGGCGCCTTCGCGCAAGACCACCGTCCGCGCCCTACTGCACCCACTGGTTTCGAATCTTTTGTTCTTCGTGCATCTCGAAGCTGCCGTCCTCTTTTGGGATGATCAGCATATCCCGGCCCTGCCGGTCGGTTACCCTTATTGCGCCGATGCAGAATTGCGGCAGTTTCTTTACTTTCCTTTTCGATTTCAGTCCGGCGAATATTAAGCCTGCGGCTACAGATGCAACTATGACCCCGATGAGGTATAAATAGAAGAAGTGATTCATTAATCATTTCCCCCGAGGCGCCTTGAAAAGCCCCCGTGGAGGCTTTTGCTCGAATGGGCCTCCGCATTATGGTGCGCAGTCAATCTGATTTTTTAGCTGAACATGGGACCAGAATTCCACAACTTGAGAGGAGCGGCAAGAGAAAAGTTTCCCTTACCGGGAGTCCTGGATTTTCGTTGTGATGGAAAGCGTATCGGGTTATCTTCCGAGTGTCTTCGGCAAACCGAAGCGCCACGGGTTTTGCCCGGATGGGGGTCTGGTTTTCGTCCGGAAAAGGTCCTTTTCCGCCCTGGCGGGCGGCTGGGCCTCACGCCTCTGTTCGTTGACAGATCAGGGATAGAGTGGAGATGGGATTATGTACGCGTTCGCACAACCCTTTGATTTCCTTGCCGGGACGAAAATGTCTCCTTTCCGAACAGAAACCTCGGGGAGCGTGGAGTTTTCATCCGGGGTTTGCGGATGGACACCATCTAATCTTCTCAGGAGTCTAGATGAGCAGGATATTTAAACTTTTGATATTACAGGGATGCATTTTTTTGTTGTCCCTTACAGCCGCAGCGGAGCCGGGCCGGTTTGAGACTGACACCATCACGACTTCCGAGGGGCGGCTCCAGATCACTTTTCTAGGACACGCATCGCTTAAAATGGATTTCCATGGCAGGCACATCTATATAGATCCCTGCACGGAAGTGGCCGATTTTACCAAAATGCCCAAGGCCGATATCATCCTTTTCACGCACGAACACAGCGATCATTTTGACCTGAAGGCCCTGGAGGAACTCAGGAGCGAGAACACGCTGGTTGTCCTGACCGAACTCTGTGCCGTCAAATATGCAGAGGGCATAGTAATGAAAAACGAGGACGTTAAAATAGTCCAGGGCCTCAAGATCGAGGGCGTCCCCGCGTATAATATCGTATACAAGCGCGCCTCCGGTTTTCCCTATCATCTTAAGGGGATGGGAAACGGCTACATAATTACATTCGGGGACACGCGTGTCTACATCGCGGGCGACACGGAGAAAATACCGGAGATGAACGAACTGAGCGATATCGACGTCGCATTTCTTCCTGTCGCGCTTCCGGATACAATGTCGGTGGAGATGGCGGCCGACGCAGTGAAAGCGATAAAGCCCAAGTTTTTTTATCCATATCGTTACGGCGATACGGACATTTCCGAGCTGAAGGAACTCCTGAAGGGCCAGTCTGAAACCGAGGTTCGAGTGCGTAATATGCAATAGATAAGACCCGGTTTATCAGGTTCATATGCAATTTCTTAAGCTTGTCATACGAAATACTTTCAGGCAAAAGCTGCGAACCATTCTCACCATTTTCGGGATGGCGGTTGCAATCCTTGCTTTCTGCCTGCTCGATACGGTTGTCGAGGCTTGGTATGTAGGCGTTAACTCCGCCTCGCCAAACCGTCTGGTGTCGCGCAATTCCGTTTCTCTAATTTTTCCGCTCCCCCTGAACTACCGGTCCAGGATACAAATGGTGCCCGGAGTCGACCAGGTCATCTACGCCAACTGGTTCGGCGGAGTTTACATTGACGAGCGGCATTTTTTCCCGAGAATGGCCGTTGGCCCTGAGAGTTATTTCGACGTCTTTCCGGAATTCCGCGTCCCTAAAGACGAACTCGCATCGTTCTGGAAGCAGCGAAACGCGTGCATCGCGGGGCGAAAAATCGTAGAGCAATACGGATGGAAACCGGGGGATACGATTACGCTTACCGGAAACATATACCCCGGAGAATGGAGTTTCGTGCTTCGTGGAGTTTACTCCGGTGCGACCAAATCAACTGACGAGACCCTGTTTTTCTTTCGTTGGGACTATCTTGACGAAACGGTGAAGAAGAAGACGCCGAGGAGGGCCGGGCAGGTGGGCTGGTACGTGATTCAGGTACGAAATCCAGCCGATGCCGGGCAAATCTCGGAATCCGTGGACAATCTTTTTAAAAACTCTTCAGCGGAGACTCTGACCGAGACCGAAAAGGGGTTTCAGGCTGGGTTCCTCGCCATGACGGAGGCGATTGTTGTAGCCGTGCGGATCGTCTCATATGTTGTTATCGGGGTTATTCTCATCGTACTTGTAAATACCATGGCGATGACTTCGCGTGAGCGTACCCCGGAGTACGCGATCCTGAAGACCATGGGCTTCGGGAGCAGGCACCTGTGGTTTCTGATTGCCGGAGAATCGGTGTTTATTTCCATGCTTGGCGCGGCGGTGGGAATGGCGCTTTCCTATCCGGCGGCAAGCGTCTTTTCCAGCAACACGGGATCGCTTCTGCCTGTTTTCCAGATACACTTTTGGAAGACGCTTTCCTTTTGCGCTCTTATCAGCTTCGGGATCGGCATCGTGTCGTCGCTGCTGCCGATCTGGAGCGCCGGCCGCCTTCGAATAGCCGAGGCGCTCAGGCATCTGGGGTAGAAGAGGTCTGATGTTGCCGACCACCATGCTTATTTCGCGATAGGACTGTGTGTGCACCAGAAGGAGCGCAGAATATGAGTGAACCCGGAATTCATCTTTTTATCGGCTTCAGAGGGGTAGGGCTCGAAGATGAGCTAAAACACCTTATCAGAGAATACCGTCCGGGCGGTATCGTGCTTTTCAAAAGAAACATTGAAGGCGGCGAGCAACTCAAGACCCTTGTTGCGAGCGCGCAGGCGCTTGCGATGGAAGAACTCAAGCGCCCTCTTTTCTTTGGCATCGATCAGGAGGGCGGGACGGTTCAGAGGCTTTCTCCCCACTTCCGCTCGATTCCTTCGGCAAGGTCTCTTGCAGAGCAAGGGCCGGAGGCTGTTGCCCGGTGGGCCGCAATATGTGCGGCCGACCTCAGGGAGATCGGAATCCAGATAAACTTCGCGCCCGTTCTCGATATAGTTTCCGAAGGCAAAGAACACTTTATGGAGACCCGCTCATTTGGTTCGATTCCGGCAAAAGTATCGGATCTGGGAACTATCTGGATCGAAACGCTCCAGGCAAACGGAGTTTCGGCTACCGCAA
>Ga0187880_1002194_pt1 | contig 15279 bp, 8 predicted proteins | sample June2016WEW_19_4_FD_132998 | JGI IMG/M metagenome (GOLD analysis project Ga0187880, IMG submission 132998) | Peatland microbial communities from SPRUCE experiment site at the Marcell Experimental Forest, Minnesota, USA - June2016WEW_19_40 | ecosystem: Environmental > Terrestrial > Soil > Wetlands...
ACGGGGAAGCGCCGGCACAGCGTCATGACCTGGCCGCGCACGCGCTCGACCACCGACTCGTCGCCCAGGTGGTCCAGCACGTCGGCAATCCAGTGCGAGAGCTGCGCAACCTCCGGCTCCTTGAAGCCGCGGGTCGTCACCGCCGGCGTGCCGATGCGCAGGCCGCTGGTCACCATCGGCGGCCGCGGGTCGTTCGGCACCGCGTTCTTGTTCACCGTTATGTGCGCTCGGCCCAACGCCGCGTCCGCCTCCTTGCCCGTGATGTTCTTGTCAATCAGATCGACCAAGAACAGATGGTTGTCGGTGCCGCCGGAGACGATCTTGTAGCCGCGCTCCTGCAGCAGCTGGGTCATGGCGCGCGCGTTGGCGACGACCTGCGCCGAGTAGACCTTGAAGTCCGGCTGCAGCGCCTCGTAGAAGGCCACCGCCTTGGCGGCGATGACGTGCATCAACGGTCCGCCCTGGATGCCGGGAAACACCGCCGAATTGAGCTTCTTGTGCAGGTCGGCGTGCGGCCGCGCCAGAATCAGCCCGCCGCGCGGGCCGCGCAGCGTCTTGTGCGTGGTGCTCGTCACCACGTCCGCGTACGGCACCGGGTTCGGATACAAGCCGCTCGCCACCAAACCCGCTACGTGCGCCATGTCCACCAGAAAATACGCCCCCACCGCATCGGCGATGGCGCGAAAGCGCGCATAGTCCAAATACCGCGAGTACGCCGAAAATCCCGCAATGATGAGCTTCGGCTTGTGCTCCTGCGCCAGCCTCTCCACCTGCTCGTAATCAATCTCCGCCGTGTCCGGCTTGATCCCGTACTGCACCGCACGGTACTGCTTGCCCGAAAAATTCACCTTCGCCCCGTGCGTCAAATGCCCGCCGTGGTCCAGGCTCATCCCCAGCACCGCATCGCCCGGACTGAGCAGCGCCAAAAATACCGCCCCGTTCGCCTGCGACCCGGAGTGCGGCTGCACGTTCGCATACGCCGCGCCGAACAACTCCTTCGCCCGCTCAATCGCCAGCTGCTCGGCTATGTCCACAAATTCGCAGCCCCCGTAGTACCGCTTGCCCGGATACCCCTCCGCATACTTGTTCGTCAGCACCGAGCCTTGCGCTTCGAGCACCCGCGGACTGGCATAATTCTCCGACGCAATCAGTTCAATGTGGTCCTCTTGGCGGGTGCGCTCGCCCGCCATCGCCTCGGCCAGTTCGCGGTCAAAACCGCCAATCGTCATCAACGCATCGAACATGAACGCAGACCTCCCGACAGATAGCCGGTAATTATAGCCGATCGAGCGGGTACTGTCGCCGTGACAAGTCCCAACGAGTCGCGGATAATTCAAGCCGTTCCCCCCGAGATTCGCGTTTTTTCATCATAGGTAGCACATGGCTCAGTTCATTTACACCATGAACCGGGTTGGCAAGGTTGTGCCACCCAAGCGCGTCATTCTGCGCGACATAACGTTAAGTTTTTTCCCCGGTGCCAAAATCGGCGTGCTGGGCTTGAACGGATCCGGCAAATCGACGCTGCTCCGAATCATGGCTGGCCTCGACAAGGAAATCGAAGGCGAAGCCAGGCCCCAAGCAGGAATCAAGGTCGGCTACCTGCCCCAAGAGCCGTTGCTCGATGAAACCAAAACCGTACGCGCGGTGGTAGGCGAAGGCGTCGGCGACGTGCAGAGCCTCATCGACAGATTCAATGCGATCAGCGATCGCTTTGCCGAGCCGATGTCGGACGACGAAATGAACAAGCTCATGGAGGAGCAGGCAAAGATGCAGGACAAGATCGACGCCGTCGGCGGCTGGGAATTGGAGCGCAAGCTCGAAATAGCCGCGGACGCGCTGCGACTTCCGCCCTGGGACGCGATCATCGGCAAGCTATCCGGCGGCGAGAAGCGCCGTGTCGCCTTGTGCCGATTGCTGCTGTCGAAGCCCGACATGCTGCTGCTCGACGAACCGACCAACCACTTGGACGCGGAGTCGGTGGCCTGGCTCGAGCATTTCCTGGAGGAATACCCGAGCACCGTCATCGCGGTCACCCACGATCGATATTTTCTCGACAATGTCGCCGAGTGGATTCTGGAACTCGACCGCGGGCACGGAATCCCGTGGGAAGGCAATTACTCCTCCTGGCTCGAACAAAAGGGACAACGCCTGGCGCAGGAAGAACGTCAACAGGACGCGCTCGCCAAAGCACTGAAACGCGAGTTGGAATGGGTGCGCACCAACCCGAAGGCGCGGCAAGCCAAGTCCAAGGCGCGTCTGCAACGTTACGAGGAACTCGCCTCGCAAGAGTTTCAGAAGCGCAACGAAACCAATGAAATCTATATTCCGCCGGGAGATCGACTCGGCGACCTCGTTATCGAATGCAAAGACGTCCGCAAGGGATTCGGCGACCGCTTGTTGATCGAGAGCTTGAGCTTCAGTTTGCCCGCCGGCGGCATCGTCGGCATCATCGGTCCGAACGGTGCGGGTAAGACGACGTTGTTCCGAATGCTGGTCGGAGTGGACAAGCCCGACAGCGGCGAGATTCGGGTGGGTCCGTCGGTCAAACTCGCGTATGTGGATCAATCCCGCCAAGCGCTCAACGACAAGAACACGGTGTGGCAGGAGATTTCGGGCGGACTCGATCTCATCAAGGTGGGCAACTACGAGACCTCGTCTCGGGGCTATGTCGGACGCTTCAATTTCAAGGGCACGCAACAGCAGCAATTCATCGGCGACCTATCGGGCGGCGAACGCAATCGCGTACACCTCGCCAAGGTGCTGAAGTCCGGCGGCAACGTCTTGTTGCTTGACGAGCCCACCAATGACCTCGACATCGAAACATTGCGGGCCTTGGAAGAGGCGCTGGTGGCGTTCCCCGGGTGCGCGGTGGTCATTTCCCACGACCGCTGGTTTCTCGACCGCATCGCAACGCATATACTCGCCTTCGAAGGCGATTCGCAGGTGGCGTGGTTCGAGGGCAACTATCAGGAATATGTCGAGGACCACAAACGGCGCAAAGGCGACGACGCCTCGCAGCCCCACCGAATCCGCTACAAACCACTGACGGGTTGAACCATGAGCATCTACATTACCCCCCAAAATGAACTACACATCGAACATCAAGGCATTGCGCTCACCTGTCCACACTGCCAGACACTGACGCACATTACGGCGGTTGCAACACCGCAATTCGATGACCTGAGCCGGCGCAAGCCGAAACAGATCGGGATCGTGTTCAGTTGCGATGCCTGCGGCGAACCCGTTTTCCTGAAGTTCACGGCCAAGGCGTATACCGGCCTGCGCATCGAACTCGCCCCGAACTACACCGAGATCGAGCGGGCGCGCGAAAACTTTCCGCTCACGTATTTACCCGAAGAATCCGCAGAACTGTTCCGGGAAGCGCTCAGCTGTTATTCCGCAGGCTGCTACAACGCATTCGGCTCGATGAGCCGCCGCACCGCGCAATCGTTGTTCCGCGAACTGGGCGAGCGCGGCAAGCTGGAATTGTTCGACACGCTCCAGGAAATCCGCACGCTCGCCGAACTCGACGATGAGAACTTCTCGGTGCTGCGAGCGGTGCTGTTCGGCAGCGACAGCGATCCATGGCCGCATCAGCCCAAGCTCAATGCGGAACGTGCCGGTATCCTTCTCGAAGTCATGCGCGATTTGTTGTATCAGACGTTCGTGCGCAAGGCGCGGCTCATGCAAGCCATGACGTTCCGCCGCTACGTCGCACCGCAGACTGAGGCAGTCACTTAGGAGCAGGCTACTAGCGCAGAAACACCCGCGCGTTCCGGAAGAGCCGCATCCAGCCGCCGTCTTCGCCCCAGTTCTTGCTCGCCCACGAGTTCTGCACGCTGCGGAAGACGCGCTCCGGGTGCGGCATCAGCAACGTGACCCGTCCATCGGCGCTGCAAACCCCCGCGAGCCCCAAGGGCGACCCATTCGGATTGAAGGGGTACGATTCTGTCGGCTCTTCATGATGGTCGACGTACTGCAAGGCGCCGAGGCCGTGCTCCAGCAATTCCTCGGCGCCGGAATGTGCAGTGAATTCCGCCTGCCCCTCGCCATGCGCCACTGCAATCGGCAATATGGATCCTTGCATGCCGGCGAGCAGCACGGAATTCGAGCGCGGCACCTGCACCAGGCTCAGACGCGCCTCGTATTGCTCCGATCGATTGCGTACAAAGCGCGGCCAGCGCTCCGCGCCGGGTATCAGTTCCTTCAAGGCCGACAGCATTTGGCAGCCATTGCACACGCCCAAGGTGAACGTGGCGTCGCGCGCGAAGAACGCGGCAAATTCGTCGCGTGCGCCGGGATTGAAGAGAATCGATTTTGCCCACCCCTCGCCGGCTCCCAAGACATCGCCGTAAGAGAAGCCGCCGCAAGCCGCCAGGCCGTGAAATCGAGCCAGGCGTACCCGACCCGCCAAGATATCGGTCATGTGAACATCGTAGGCGTCGAAGCCCACGCGTGTGAAGACGGCCGCCATCTCCGTCTGGCTGTTGACGCCCTGTTCCCGCAGAATGGCGACCGCGGGCCGCGCGCCCGTCAGAATATACGGTGCCGCAACATTGTCCGCCGGATCGTAGGTCAGTCGGACGTGCAAACCCGGGTCATTCAAATCCAACAGCCGCGAGAACTCCTCACGCGCGCACTCCGGATTATCCCGCAGTGCCTGTATCCGGAACGACACCTCGCTCCAGCGCCGGTGCAACTGCACGCGCGAAGCGGAATAAAGGATCGTGCCGTTGGCCGCCACGGCGACGGCGTCGCCGGCCGCCGGCCTAGCGACAGCGCGCGCGTGGTCATCCAAACCGTGGCGCCGCAGGACCGCGTACGCCTCGCTTAACTGGGCCTCCGCAATCTGCAGCACGGCGCCCAGCTCCTCGCTGAAGCACGCGGCGACCGGATCGGTCGCCGCGCCCAGATCGACATCGAGGCCGCAATGACTGGCAAAGGCCATCTCCAACAGCGAGACCAGCAAGCCGCCATCCGATCGGTCGTGATACGCGAGCACCAACTCCCGATCTTTGAGCTCTCTGACGGCCTCGAAGAAGCGGAGCAACAGCGCCGGATCCTGAAGGTCCGCGGGCTCCCCCCCGCTGCGCTCCAGCACTTGCGCCCAGCATGATCCGCCCAAGCGGTTCCTGCCGCCCCCGAGGTCGATCAACAGCAGGCGCGAAGGCTGCCTCAATTCCAGCTCGGGCGTCAACGTGCGGCGCGCGTCCGCGACCGGCGCGAACGCGGAGATGATGAGCGATACCGGCGCGAGCACCGAATGCGTACCGCCGGCATCGGTCCACACGGTCTTCATCGACAGCGAGTCCTTGCCGACCGGAATGGTTAGCCCAAGCGCCGTGCACAACTCGGCGCCGACCGCGCGCACCGTCGCATACAAGTCGGCATCCTCCCCGGGCTCGCCGCAAGCCGCCATCCAATTCGCCGACAAACGGACGTCCGTTAGCTTGCGCACATCCGCGGCGATGATATTCGTAATGGCCTCACCCACCGCAAGCCGCCCCGACGCCGGCGCGTTGAGCACCGCCGCCGGCGTGCGCTCACCCATGGCCATCGCCTCACCGGTGTAGCCTTCATAGTCGCTCAAGCTGACCGCGACGTCCGCAACGGGAACCTGCCACGGGCCCACCATCTGATCGCGGCTGATCATTCCACCCACCGTGCGATCGCCGATGGTGATGAGGAAGGACTTATCCGCGATCGTGGGCAGGCACAGTAATCGATCCAGCGATTCCGCGATGGTCGCGCCCGCCGTCGTCAGAGGTGAAGGCCGTTTGACGAGGGCGCTCACGTCACGGGTCATGCGTGGCGCCTTGCCCAACAATACGTCGATCGGCATATTGACCGGCGTCGCCGACGGCAGCGCGTGGCCGCCCCGCGGATGGCCGCCCCGCGGATCCTCGACCCGCAGTTGTCCATCTCCGGTGATCTCTCCCACCACCGCAAAGGGGCAGCGTTCGCGCTCGCACAGAGCGGCGAAGGTCGCCGTGCTGCCAGGCGCCAGGGCCAGCACGTACCGCTCCTGCGATTCGTTGCACCAGATCTCCATGGGCGAGAGTTCCGATTCGGCGCTCGGAATCTTGCGCAGGTCGATCCGCCCGCCACGGTGACTGTGAGCAATCGCTTCGGGCAACGCGTTCGATAATCCCCCTGCACCCACGTCGTGAATCAACAATATCGGATTCGCATCGCCCATCGCCCAGCAGCGGTCGATGACTTCTTGCGCGCGGCGCTGCATCTCGGCGTTGCCGCGCTGTACCGACGCAAAATCCAAATCGGAAGAACTTTGCCCGCTGCCCACCGAAGACGCGGCGCCCCCGCCCAAACCGATCAACATGGAGGGGCCGCCCAACACCACCAGCGGCGCGCCCACCACCACCTCGCGCTTCTCGACGTGGCTGCGCCGCAGGTTGCCGAGACCCCCCGCGATCATGATTGGCTTGTGATAGCCACGGGTCACGTGTCGATCCGCGGAGCGGCCGTCCGCGGGGCGGCCGTCCGCTTCACGCGTGCGCTGCTCGAAGACCCGAAAATAGCCGCACGTGTTCGGTCGCCCGAATTCGTTATTGAAGGCAGCGGCGCCCAACGGGGCCGCGATCATGATGTCGAGCGCCGAGGCAATACGCTCAGGCTTGCCGAAATCCCTTTCCCACGGCTGCAGCATGCCCGGTATTTTCAAGTTCGATACCGAAAAGCCCGTCAACCCAGCCTTTGGCTTGGCGCCGATCCCGGTGGCGCCTTCGTCGCGAATCTCCCCGCCCGAGCCGGTGGCCGCGCCCGGAAATGGCGAGATCGCCGTGGGATGATTGTGCGTCTCCACTTTCATCAAAATGTCGACCGGCTCGGTGACTCCGGCATAACGATGCGTGATCGCATCCGGAAAAAATCGAACGGCGGTTGCGCCCTCGATCACCGCGGCATTGTCTCGATAGGCGGACAGCACTCCGGCGGAATTCCTGGCATAGGTCGCACGGATCATGGCGAACAGCGACAGCGGCATCGGCGTGCCGTCCACGATGAACTGCGCGTTGAATATCTTGTGCCTGCAATGCTCGGAATTCGCTTGCGCGAACATCATCAGCTCGACGTCGGTGGGATCCCGTCCCAATTTGCCGAAGGCCGTCACCAGGTAGTCGATCTCATCGTCCGAGAGCGCCAATCCCCACTCGGCGTTGGCGCGTGCCAGCTCGTCATGGCCGTCGGCTCCCAAGGCGACGATGCGCAGCGGTCGCGCCGCTGCGCAGTGGAACAAGCCATCCGGCGGGATCGCTGCGCCGACCCAGACCGATTCGGTCATCCGATCGTGCAGCAGCGACCCCAAGCGCCGCAACTCCTCGGACGGCAGATCCGCCCCCGCTTCGACGAAATACAGGGTGCCCCGCTCCAGGCGTCTGAGGTTTTGCAGGCCGCAGACATGGGCAATGTCGGTGGCTTTACTCGACCAGGGCGAGACCGTGCCGATCCGGGGCGTGACCAAGATCTGCCGTCCGCGATCGGTGCGCAGGTGCGGTTTCGGACCGTAGGTCAGTAATTTGCCGAGAAGCTCGAGTTCGTTCTCGTCGAGAGGCTGCGAAACATCGGCAAAGTGAATGTACCGGGAGGAGATTCCGCTGACGCGCGGATCCACTGCATGCAGCGATTGCAGCAGCTTATCGAGCCGGAATTGCGACAGCGCGGGCGCGCCGAGCAAGCTGAACATGCAAAATTCTAACAGAACTGCGGGCTATTTACGGGCGTTCGAATCTCCGCCGGGCGTATAAATCGGCACGGGAAATTGAGACACGTTGGATCCCTCGAGAGCCACGATCTTGCTGACCCCTTGTTTCTTGACTTCATCGATGCGAAGCACCGAATGCATGGGCAAATAAGTGCGCTTTACATCGTTGAATTCGGCCTTTATCTTTTCCTCGGCCGGATCGACGACCACGCTCGAGCGTTCGCCGAAAACGAGCTCCTCGACCTCGATGAAGCCGAACAGGCTGCCGTGGCTGACTTTACGGGCATAGATCTCATAGACCTTACCCTGATTCACGAACAGAACTTTGAAAATGTGACTCGCGGCCATTTAGAAGGCTCCAAGCATTGCTAGCATTTCATTATATAGGGGGGCTTAGCGCAATACCTCAGACCCACGGGAGGCAGCGAATATGACATTGCGCCTAAGCGTTGTCAGCGAGCACGGAATACGCCTAGGGGCACACTCTACCAAGGTGTTCGGCGTGCATGGCGGCAGCATCGGTCGCGGCACCGACAATGAATGGATTCTACCCGACCCCGAGCGTTATCTGTCGGGAAAACACGCGCGAATCGACTTTCGAGCCGGTTCGTACGTCCTGGTCGATACCAGTTCTAACGGCACGTATGTCAACGGCGCGCAGGTTCCGCTCGGCAAATACCACGATTACACGTTGAAAGACGGCGATTATGTTCGATTGGGCGAATACGAATTGCTGGTCAGCATCGACAAGAGCAATGACTTCCCGCCCGATCGGAGCGCGATCGTCGCCTATGATGGGCAATCGCCGTCTTCTGCCGTCACGAAGGCGACGGCCAACGACATCGGCGCCGACCTCGATCTGAGCCAACTGTTGGAGCCCAGCGATCAATTGGATGTGGACACGGGCGTCCGCCCGCGCAACTCCTATGGGCAGTCGATTACACCGGATTCGCCTGCGCCTCCCGTCGCAGAGGAGGCTTCGGCCACTCCATGGCACATGATGACGCGCCCGCTCAAAGTGGACGCCAAGGCAGGTACAGCGTCGTACGCTGCTGCGCGCCCAGGCGTGCCGGCTTCCCCGCAAGCCGCTCGTGCGCCGCAGGCGCCGGTATTGTTTGACGGCGACCTCGAGATCGGGCTTTCCGCATTTTGCCGCGGGGCCGGCATCGATCCGCGGACCATCACCCCGGAAGCGCGCGGCGCCGCGCTACATCTGGCCGGCCAATTGCTGCGCGAGTCCGTCTTGGGTCTCATGGATCTCACTCATAGCCGCAATGAATTCCGCAACCGATTTCGCATCTCGGCGCCGCCCAATGACGGTCCGGACTCACCGCTGAATTTCTCGGGCGGGGTGGACGAAGCCTTGGTTCGCTTGCTGACCAATCTCTCGTCGCGTGCGGGTTCAGTGGAAGCGATTCGGGATAATTTCAAGGAACTCAAGGCACAGAACACCGCATCGCTGGCCGCGATGCGCTCCGCGTTCGAAGCATTTCTCGAGCGCGTGGACCCCAAGGAGCTGGAGGAGCGCTTCGATCGAGCCGCCAAGCGCGGCGTGTTCGGCACGCAGAACAAAGGCAAGTATTGGGATCTGTACGCCGAAATGTTTTCAGGCCTGGCTCAGCGGCCGGCCGACGGCTTCCCGCATTTGTTCACGGAAGCCTTCGCCAAGGAATATGAGGCTAAACTGCGAACCTTGATTCCGCCGCGACGCAGCACCTTTGGCGCCGATCGCAACGAGCCGATCGAGCCGGATGGTAAAGCCGTAGGCGATCTCTAACCTCAAATAGTTTGCGGGACAGCCATGCGGCTTCTGATCGTTGAAGACGATGACATCGTAGCCGATGCAATCTCCCGCGGATTATCTGCCGAGAAATACTCGGTACATCGGGTCAGCAGCGCGGAGGCGGCTCAGTCCGCCATGGCCACCGAGGAATTCGCGCTCGCGGTGATCGATGTGGGCCTGCCCGGAGCTGACGGACTGACTTTCGTGCGCCGGCTGCGCAGCGGCGGCAATACCCTGCCGACGCTGATTCTCACCGCGCGCTGCACCCTCAACGACAAGGTCAAGGCCCTCGATCTCGGTGCGGACGATTTTTTGAGCAAGCCCTTCGAACCCGCAGAGCTTGCCGCGCGCTGTCGGGCTCTCATGCGACGGTCCAGCGGCGCGCTCGATGGCATCATCAAGCTCAATCGCATGAGCGTCGACCTGGTGGGCAAACGGCTCAGCATCGACGGCGCCGAAGTCGACCTCACGGCGCGGGAATGGCTGCTTCTGGAATGTCTGGTTCGCCGCACCGGTCAGATAGTTCCCAAGGAGCGCGTTCAGCAAGCGTTGGGCGGCCCCGAACAAGACTTGACTGCCAACGCCGTGGAAGTGAGCGTATCGCGGCTGCGCGCCAAGCTCAGCAACGCCGCCGTCATCCGCAGTCTGCGCGGCCTGGGGTATCGACTCGAAGAAACAAAATCAGCGTGAACTCATCCATTAGCCGCCAGCTGATATTCTGGCTCGCCATACCGCTCATGCTGGTCGCGTTGTGCGGCGCGCTCGTTCACTATTTCAACAATGTCGCCCCCGCCGTGATCAGCAGTGATCGGCGCTTGAAGGAGGCATCCAATGCGTTGATGGCGCGCACGCAAATCGTCAACGGTCAATGGTCGCTCGATGCGCGCGCGGACGGTCGACCGCCCTTGCCAGCGGCTGGCTCCGCCGTCTATGCCTTGCGCGACCCGCAAGGACGTTTGCTGCTCGGCGACTCGCGGCTGCCGGTGGTTACGCTCAATAACGAAACCAGCCAGCTGTTTGCGATGTCGCAGATCGACCGGCGCTACCTGCGCACGCTGTCGACGCGATTCGACACCGCCGCCGGGGCGGTCATCGCTACCGTGGCCGACACGCATAGTGCCGCTGAGCCGGCGGCACGCTTGGGACTGATGAGCACGCTGCTGTGGGATTTCGTGCAATTGGATATCACCCTGGTGTTGGTGTGGGTGGGTATCCAACTGGGACTGCGCCCGGTGAAACGGCTGCGTGATGAAATAGCCGAACGATCTCCCCTGGACCTGCGCCCGATCGACGAGTCTTCCGTGCCTCGCGAAATCGCTCCCGTGGTGGTGACGCTCAATCGCTTGTTCAGCCTGCTGCGTGCCTCGGTGCAATCGCAGCAGCAGTTCATCTCGAACGCGGCCCATCAATTGCGCACGCCGATTACCGGGATGCAGGCGCAGTTGGATCTCCTGATCGCCGAACCGGCAGCGCAGCCCGTCAAGAATCGGTTATTGACCCTGCAGGAAGGCGTCCGTCAGTTGGCGCATTCCTCCAATCAGCTGCTGACCTTGGCACGCGCCGACCCGGCAGCGAATATCTCAGCCCGCAAACAGCCCGTGGATCTCAATGCCATCATCGGCGAAGTGGTCGCCAAGTTTTACGATCGGGCGTTGCAGGGCAACATCGACCTGGGAATCGACGTGCACCCCGTTTCCATCAAAGCCGATCCATCTCTGCTCGATGATCTCGTGAGCAACCTCGTCGACAACGCATTGAAATACACGCCTGCGGGAGGCAGCGTGACCGTCAGCGCGGGCCAGCTCAACGGCAAGCCTTTCCTCGCGGTGGAAGATTCGGGGCCCGGAATTCCCGCGGACGAACGTCAACGGGTGCGGCAGCGGTTCTACCGCATGCCCAATTCGCCGGGCCATGGCAGCGGGTTGGGACTGGCCATCGTCGATGAAATTGCGCGGATCCACGATGCCACCGTCGACATTGGCCCCGGAGCCAGCGGCGCCGGCACCAAAGTCACGCTGCAATTTCCCTGACGCCGGCGATTGACTCGCGGCGGCGCGACACCGCGCGATCCCGTCAATGCCAGCAGGAATTGTTGACGGTATCGGATGACGTTTGCACGCCCTGCTGGTTGAGCGTAAAGCTCGTGCACAGAGTATCTTTGGTCTGAGTTCCGATCGCGGTGGCGGTCAGCGTATACGTCGCAGGGGTATTCAGGGCGGGTGGATTCACGTTCGTGACGTTCACCTGGTAGTAACCGCTGCCCACCGTTTGCGGAAACGCGGTATACCCCAAATTGGCGGGGGTGAGCGTGTAGGTATTGTTGACGCTGTAATAGCGCTCCTCGAGGCTCGCCAAATCGAGCAACGCCGTCTTGGCATCGGTGCGGTGGGATTGCAGCGCATAGTTGGAATAGCTCGGTATGGCGATCGCCGCGATAATCGCGACAATGACCATGGCGACCGCCAATTCGATCAGCGAGAAGCCTGCCGATTTCCGAGTGAGCTGCATGGTTCTGTCCTTCACGTTAGCGCCGTTGTATCCAGGTCAACCGGCTGCCGGTGGTGTTGCATTGCAGGTTGGCCTGCACCGTGGTCGGGGAACCATTGACCGTTTGCGTCACGACGGTGGATTGGGCGCCCGGCGTGCAGGGCGGCACGTTATTGCAGCTAGTGCCCGTGCAATTCGTGGGATTCGTCGTCACCATGAACACCGTACCCGTGCCGCTCAGGCCGACCCCATTGTAGACGGTCGAACTCGTGCTGCCGGAGCCGCTCGAGCCCGAACCCGTGCTGGTCGACTGCGCCGGCACGAAGACGGATTTCGTGAACGAGCCGCCGGTTGCCGGATTGATCGCCATGGTGAAGCCGCCGGCCGTTACCGAGAAGCAATTAATGAGCGAGGACGCCGATGGGATCACCGTGTTCACGATGAAGGTGTCCCCGTCCAAGACCGGGTTGTAAATCACTTGCTCGTACACCTGGGGATTGCCGTTATTGCTCGACGAGGGCAGATTGACGTCGCTGGCGTTGGCGTAGCCGGTCACCAGGGGCAGGTACCATCCGTATTGCGGCGTGGTGCAGCCGGAGGTGCCCGCCCAGCATACCGTGTTGCTCGTCACGGTCCGGTAATCGACACCGTTCACGGTCACGGTCGCCATGCTCTGCGCCTGCAGGTTGGTGGGTGTGATACTCCCCGCCGTCAGACCGGAAGTCGGCGCAGTCGGCGTTGTACTGCTAGTAAGCGCCGCGTATTGAGTCGTGGAGTTCGTGTTCCACGTGGCGAGGTTCCAGTCCCAGATACCGTACAGCGACTGCTGTGCACTTGTATAGGTCGCGGGCGCGGAATTGCTCAGCGGTATTTCTTGACCGGTGCCGAATTCGATCATGACCCGGCGAGCGGGAGTCGACAGCACCGACACCACCGCCAGCTTGCTGGTGATGGGCTGACCCGTCGCAGTGGTGTACACCGGAATCGGCGTCACGGCCCACGACGAGGCGCTGGCGCTGGTCAGGTCGAAGCGCCAGATATTGCCCAGCAAATCGCCTGCGTACACGTAGTCGGTAATGTGGTCGCCATCCAAATCGGCGGTGGACACATAGGCAATGCCGTCGCTCTTGCCCGACTGGCCGGTGCTCAAGTAATAGAACGTCGGCGCGCCCGTCGAGGTATTCAACAGCATGATGTAGATGCCTGCATCACCGGTCGAACTGCCGAAGCCGTTGCCGAACACGGCGCCCCATTGCCCGTTGTGAAAGCGGCGGATCTGCGGCGTGCCGTAGGTGTTCCCGAGATTCATGCCGCAGTTGGCGGCGGTGGTGCTGGCGTTCGACACACCGACACAGCTCAAGGTCGAGGCCGTCGAGGTGTTCGTGGCGGTGGTCGTTGTGGGATAGCACACGATTTGTGTGCCTCTCGTCACGCAATTATTGTTCGTGGTCGTCGTCGTGGTCGTCTTCGTCGTCGTGCTCCAATCGCCGATCACGTTGGCGCCCGTGAACGCGGGATTGGTCGCATTGGGACTGGTCACATCGAGCGCGAAAATCCCGGGGCCGCCTGGCCCTAAGCCGCTAACCAGCACGGTGTGCCAGGTACCGCCGTAGAACACATCCCCGGTTCCGGGCGTCGCATCGACGTCGAACTGATGACCGTACTGCGGATCGGAGTAGTTGGTGGTCGAATTCGGCGTGAGTGTGGTCGTGGTGGTGGTCGAGGTTATCGCGCCGGTGTCGTTAGTCACGGTCGTGGCGGTCGTGGCGGTCTGAATGTGATTCAGCACATAGCCCGGCATGTAGGCCAATAATTCCAAGCCATCATTGTCGGTACCCACGAAACTCGTGCCCGAGCCGGTACCGACGTAGTTGCCGTTCGCGTCGTAGTAACCGGACCGAAACCCGTGCAAGAAGCCGTCGTTGGCGCCCGCGTACACTACGTTCATGCGCGACTCCTCTTGGGTCGTGAACGCGCCGTAGGTCTGACCCGAGTTCTCGAGCATGGTGCCGCCGTGGTATTTGTCGACCCAGTTGTTGGGATAGCTCGCCGACGGCGGTCCCACCCACGTCGGGCTCGAGTCGATGATATCGCCGAGTACGCTGACGCGATCGCGAAAGGGGGGATATGACGGGCTGTTGCCGCTATAAAGCCCGGTTCCCGAGGAACTCTCCTCATTGCTGCGATCGCCGAGCAGGTAATTCAATCGGTACGGTTCATAGGTGGTGCCGCTGGGCGTGCCGTTGGGCGTGCCGGGATCGCCGGCGTCGAGTGCCGCCTGCTCGCCCGTGCTCCCCGTGGTCAGACTGGCCCATGCGAAGGGGATGCCGGCGGACCCGCTCCAGGTGAGCGCCGTACGGCTGCTCGGCGTCATCGGCGCGATCAGCCCGGCCGCGCCGGTTTTTGCGCAAGTTGACCCAGACGGCACGCCGGTCAATGCGCAGGACGCATCCCAGTTCGCCGTCGTGGCGATGGTTACGGTACTGGGAGTGGTGGACGTATTCACATAGAGTGAATCTGACGCTACGGAGCCCGCCCAGGTCGTCGGATCGTAGTAGGAGAAATACACCTGGGTACCCGTGACCACGGGCATCGATTGCTTTTGGTTGCCCGCGGCAGAGCTCTGCGCCGTGGTCTGCGGGCTCGCCTGAAAGCACATGACCTCGTGAATGTTCGTGGCGCCGCCGTCGGAGCCGGCGAATCCGAAGCGTACGTTCGCCGGCAACGCACCGTTGCTGGCGACGATGTTGTAGCCGCTGATGACGTTGATCGAGGCGCCGCCGTCGTAGCTGTAGGACAGCGTGAGCAAGCCGCCGGGCGTGATGTTCAGGTTGTAAGAGATGGGCACGCCGTACTGGCTCGTCAGCTGCATCGCCGTGCCGTTGCCGCGGTAGATCGCGCTCTCGTTCGCGATTTGTACGCCGGACAGATTGCTGAAAGCCAGCGCCTGGTAGTCCGGCACCGCGATAGTGGTGCTGGTGAACGTGCCCGACGAGGCATTGTACCGCTGCACGAAGCCCGTCTTGCAGGTGGCCTGCACCGCGGCTTGAGTTTGCGCGGAGGTAAACGAGCTCAAGTAATAGGTCGGATAGTTCGTGTTGAGCCAAGTCCAGGCGACGTTGCCGGCGCCGCGGATGCCGACCCGGTTGCCCTGGAAATTGGCGGCGGTGTAGGGGGGGATGTTGGCAGCGCCGCTGGCGGTGTTGTCGCCCGGATTCATGAAATTCCCGTACTCATCGATGCCCACACCGACGTAGGCGCCGGTCAGACCGTCGTAGCCGCGGGGCAG
>Ga0187880_1002204_pt1 | contig 15238 bp, 13 predicted proteins | sample June2016WEW_19_4_FD_132998 | JGI IMG/M metagenome (GOLD analysis project Ga0187880, IMG submission 132998) | Peatland microbial communities from SPRUCE experiment site at the Marcell Experimental Forest, Minnesota, USA - June2016WEW_19_40 | ecosystem: Environmental > Terrestrial > Soil >...
GCCGAACACCAGCAAGCGTTCGCGCACGAGCACTGCTTCGACCCAGGCACCAATACGCTGGCCGGCACTTGGTATCTAAGAAAGCTCTTGCGGCGGTATGTGCAGACGGATAATCCGCTGCCCTACGCGCTGGCGGATTACAACGCGGGCCGTGGCAACGTGCTTAAGTGGAACCAAGGCGCGGCGGCGACCAACAGCGCTGCCTTCATCGAGCAAATCGGCTTCCCCGGCACCCGGGATTATGTGAGATCAGTGCTACGGCGCTACGCTTACTATCGGCCGGTTTTCCGCCCGGACACGCTCCAGCCCCAAGTCAGGGAGGGCGAGCGCCCTCGCGAGCCCTGATTTCCCGGAGACACTTGGGCTCGCGGGAACGCTCGCCTTCCCCAGCCGGTCAATCCCGCGAGATTTCCTTCAGCGTCGCTTCCAACTGCTGCCGCAATGCCTCGCGCTCCGCGTCTGAGGCTTCGCGTGGGACGCGAACCGGCCGTCCGAGAACCATTTCACAGCGTGAGAAGGGGAGGGGGATCTGAAACCGGTCCCAGCTCTTGGCCTGGACTTTCCAGCTCAGATGGTGTGAGGCCGGGATGATCGGGAGGCCGGTGACCTGCGCCAGCCCCATGATGCCTTCCTGCACCACGTAGCGCGGACCGCGCGGTCCGTCGGGGGTGATGGCCAGATCGTAGCCGCGCTCCGCCCAGCCGGTGAGTTCCAGCAGGGCCTGCGGACCGCGCCGGCTGGAGGAGCCGCGCACCGGCTGCACTCCGAAACACTCGAGGATGCCGGCAAGAAAGCCGCCGTCTTTGCTCGCGCTCACCAGCGCGGCCATGCCAGGCGTTTGATTGCGCTTCTTAACGTAGCCGTAATACTCGATCAGGCACAGCGCTAGCCGGTTGTGCCAGGTGCAGTAAATCGCCGGGCCGGCGGCACCATCGTCGAAATAGCCAGAGCGATCGGTCCACTGGTAACGCAAGGTCACTGATACCACGCGCACCAGCAGGAAGACCGCCCACGCGCCCAACCGTTGGTACCAGTACGGCGCATGGGGCACAACGACTCCGCTTGATCTGCGCTTTCGGGCTGCGCCCCGATGACCTTCGGTTTGGGGTTGTGGATCGCTCACGACCATCACGCTCCCTTTTTCAAGCAAGCCCGCACGAGGTCTTCCACGCTGGCCTGTGCCCCAAGCGAGCTTTGCACGTTTCGGACTGAATCATGCGCCTCGACCTGTTTGAAGCCCAGCGCCATCAATGCCAGCACGGCGTCATTGACCTTCTGGTCTTCGGGTGAGAGGACGCGTTGCGCGCTCGCGGCCTCCCAGGCCCCGGCGGCGCCGATCTTGTCCTTAAGCTCCACCACGATGCGCTCCGCCATCTTCTTGCCCACGCCGGAGATTTGCGACAAGGACCTAAGGTCCCCCTTGGCCACCGCCCCACGAAACGCCGCCACGTTCATTCCGCTCAGCACATTGAGAGCGATCTTCGGGCCGATGCCGCTGACCGTGTTGATCAGCAGGCGGAATAGATCGCGCTCAGCCGCGCTCATGAAGCCATAAAGCGTGTGCGCGTCTTCCCGCACGACCAGATGCGTCAGCAGCTTCACCTCCTGCCCGGGCGCCGGCAGCTTGTCATAGGAAGACAGCGGGATGAGCGCCTCGTAACCAACGCCGTTCACCTCCACCGTGATCTGGGTAGGCAGTGCTTCAACCAGTTTGCCGTGTAGAAACGTGATCATACTCGTTTGGCCACCGTGAGCGAGTAGCGGCCTTGCCCCTGCGCGTAAGCCAGCGCCAAAGCTAGCGCGTCCGCGGCATCTGGGGCCGGCAGTTCAGCCAAGCGCAACATCCGCTGAACCATTTTAGCCACCGCCACCTTTTGCGCGGACCCGTAGCCGACGATGGCTTGTTTCACTTTGCGCGGCGCCAGTTCATAAATCTCCAGCCCCGCCTCGGCGATGGCTGCCAGCGCCGCTCCGCGAGCCTCCCCCATAGTCAACGCCGTCTGCAGGTTCTGGGCGTAAAACAGCCCCTCCACCACGCACACCGAGGGTTGGTGTTGCCGCACTAATTCGCGCAAGCTGCTTGCGATCTTTGCCAGACAGCGGGAATGCTCCCACCCCATCAGGCAGCCTATCACGCCCTGCGTCAATGTCTGCGGACAAGGTTTCGCCAGCTTGATCACGCCGTAACCCGTCCCTCGCAGCGATGGGTCCACGCCGAGAATCACTTGGTGGGCTTTGGCGCTGGCCGGCGCGGTCCGGTCCAATACCGGCCGAGCCGCCCGCCGCGGACTGCCCAGGCGCTCTTGCATTTGCCGGTACTGCTGTGGGGTGATGCCCATCCGCGCAATAGTGCCAGCCCGCGCCCCGCCGCAAAAGGAGAAAACGGGGCAAGATTACCGCCCCGGCAAAACCGCACACTGCCGCTACGTGGAGGCAGGCATCTTGCCGCCCGGACCGGTACTCGAAGTTCCAAGCATAGTAGCCAGGCAAACAGCCGTCGCACCAGTCGAGACGCCCCGCTCTACGGCCAGCAATATGCCCGCCGCTCCGTGTTGGAGGCCAGCGGATGCGCCCTTACCGCCCTCTTCTGTCAGACGATGGCTGGGCCCGAGAAGCTGGCGCTGGCGCCGCGGGTGCCGAAGGCGCGGAGTATGGCGGACGGGACTCCAGCGGTTGCATCTGCGGCGTAGAAGGCGCCGGAGGTGGGGAGAATGAAAGCCTCGGCTGCGGCGCGGGGGCTGGCGCCGGAGCGCTCCACCGCGGTTGGGCGGGCGCTTGATAACTCGGTGCCGGGTATTGGCGCGGAGATTCGCTGCGAACCGGCGGCGCAGTGGCGCGCGGCGCCGACCAGGAAGGCTCCGGACGCGCCGATGTCGCCCAGTCGGCCGTCGTCACGGGCTGCTGCCTCTGATTGGCGACTGGGCGCGGTAAAGCTTCCCCGGCAACGCCAGCGCTGCCGCCGCTGGTTCCGTAGCCAGGGCGATCCGGCCCGCGCAGGATCAGCGGTGCGGCAGACCTGGGCTGCGAGAAATGCGGACGGTAAACCGACAGCGTCCGGCTGTCGCACTCGAACCGATCACTGCGGGCGCCCGGTCTGGCGGCGCTGTTTGCGTCCCGGATGGCAACCCGATGGATTTCCGTCCCAGTAGCCTCTGCCACGCGTGACACCGGTATCCCGTGGTTAATGACCCGGCGGTTGCTTTCAACGATCGTCGTGCTCCCCTGCGTCCGGTTATAGACCCTGGCCGCCTGCTGGGGTGGCAACGCGTGCCGATTCAGGTGCGAGTTGCGAAAATGATTGACATCAACGAAGGCAAACGAGTTAGCGCTCAGCCCGAAACCGAAAGTGCCGCTGACCCGCCGCCCGTGATACGTGAGTCCCACACCCGGCCTGTACCAGGCCCCCGGCGGCAGCGGCGCCCAGCCGCAATAGCTCCCGCCATATCGCCAGCACACCCAGGACGGTCCCCAAACCGTGTCCGGCGCCCAGCACCAGCCCAAGCGATTGTGCCGAAACCAACGACCGTAATGGAACGGCGCCCAGCCCCACGAATAGCCTGACAACCAGTACCACCCGCAATCGCTATAGACCCAGTGGCCGCCATCGCAGTAAGGCCGCCACGTTGGATTGGCGACTACCACCGTCGGCTGCCAGCAAAAGCCGTAGCCCGCCACGTCAACCCACGTCCCATACGGCGCCAGCGAGTCGTAGAAAGTGGCATACCCGGTATCTGTCGGTGGCGGGGGCGGATAGTCCACAATCGCATTATCCCAGGGCGGTGGCCCCTCCGGTGCCAGTTCGGGTGGGGCGAGGGCTGTATCCGGCTGCGGTGCATACTGCGCTGGAGGGCTGGGTTCCGCGGCCGCCGGCAAAGGTCCCGCGCCTCCCATCAGTCCTTTCAACGCCACATCACGCTGAATCATCGCGGTGACAACCGAGCCCGGAACCCCAATGTCATTGAGATAAATGACCTCCTCAACGCCAAGATCGAACAAGCTCGTCGAGTTGGTGACAAAGGCCATCATCACACTCTCATCCACGCCCGACTCCGCGAGCTTGACTACCTCGGCCACCGGCCCCGTCAGCTTGATACTTGTTGGCAGAGGTTTCTCTGTAGAAATAGGTCTGACAGCCGCCGTGGCGAGCGCCGCCTCATCAGCCTGTTCCGCCATGCTGACCTCTTCATTGGCCGACGCGGTCGCCAGCCCCGTTGCGTTCCCCTCGGGTTCGAGGGCAGTAGACCCGAGGCTTGTTGCCTGACTTGACACCTGCTGTGGGCCGCCGCCACCGAAGATCAGAGCCGCGACACCCACACCCCATCTCCATAGAATCCGGCTAATCATATCCCGCTCTGGCCGCCTCAGCATTATCGCCTCGTCGGCCATAACTATTCGACTCGATCCAAGCCGGGGGTATTCATCCCCCTGCTAAGGCTGCGCCGCAGGCAGTCATAGGGTCAGACGCTTCATGGCCTTCTCCGTTCCCGCCCGGCTGGGAATGGCTTCTTGTGCTCCGGCCTTGAGCGTAGCCAGCGCCCCCGCGCAGTTGGCGTAGCGAATCGCGCCCAGGATGTCGGCGCCCCCCGCTCGGCGCGCAGCAAAGGCCCCAGCAAAGGCGTCCCCCGCACCGACAGTATCCACCGGTCTTACCGCGAGCGTTGGGACTTTGTGATAACCGGCCCGGCTCAAGCATAGTGTGGGTTTCGCGCCCCGGGTAATAATCAAGCGCTCGATCCGCCGTTGAGCAAGCGCATGCTGCCATTTAGCCAAGCCAACCGGAAGATTGTCCAACTGGAGCCCGAAGATGGCCTGTGCCTCACCGGCGTTTGTAATCAGGGTATCCAGTTCGCACCTGCCCCACGGGAAGCCATCGCGCAGCGGAGAGGGATTCAGCACCACGGGCACCCTGGTCTGGTTAGCGATGCGCACCGCCTGGATCACCGTGGCCATCGAGACCTCGAACTGCAGCAGCAGAATGTCTCCCGAAGCAATGCGTTCCTGCTGGGCGCGGATAGCGGCGGGCTGCAATTCCCCATTGGCCGCGGCCGCCACGATGATGCTGTTCTCCGCCGCCCGGTCCACGGCAATGAGCGCCGTCCCGGTCAACGCCCGGCTGGTGGTCGCGACGCCGCTTGCGCTAATACCTTCGGCGCGCAGGCGCTGGCGGTAGGCTCGCCCCGCGTCATCCTTCCCCACGCAGCCGATCATGCTCACTATGGCGCCCTGCCGTGCCGCGGCCACAGCCTGGTTGGCCCCCTTCCCGCCGAACCGCCGCACCAACCCCGTCGCAGCCACCGTCTCCCCCGCCCTCGGCAAGCGCCTCACGGTAGCGATGTAATCAATATTCAGAGAGCCAACGACCACGACTTTCATATCACCTGGAGCACCCTGCCTTCAGGACTTTAGACTTTAGACTTTGGACTTTAGACTTCATTTACAGGGCGGCTGGCTCGCGAGCTCGACCAAGGCCTCTTTGACCCGCGCAGCCTGAATGTCGTTGAGCGTCAGGAACCGGTCGCGGCCTCCGGGCGCAGGCGTGAAGCGCGTAAACCCATTCTCTTCCACCGTTACCTGCCCGGGCGACGAGAGGCCGAAATAGCCGCGGTCAGGCCGCACCGCATAGAGCGCGCTCGTGAGATCCCACGTCGGGCGCTCGTGCGGCGGCGGATTATAGAGGCAATAGGCCTCCGCCGCCGGGTGGTGGGGCACGTAGCTGAAATCCCGCTCGATGCTCACGGCCGGATACGGCACGGCGATGCCGATCTCAAACCCGCTCCACACAATCGGCGTCGGCCAGTTCGGGACGAGCCGCTTCGACGCGGGCAAGTCCTGGGTCACGTTGTATTCAAGATCACGGCGGCTGGCGCTAAACCCCCCGGCCATGACTGATAGCAGCTTCACTTTCTGTCGCACCAGCTCGCGCCCCGCTAGCGGAGACGACGCATCACCCGGTGTGTCGAGCAGCGCGTCGAAGTTGGAAAAATAGCCCACCTGGACCAACACCACCGAGCCGTCCGGCTGCCGGCTCAGGACTTTGCGCAGCAACACGGTGGCCTCCGGCGCATCGGAACTGCGCTTGAGCTGGTGCGGGTAGCGGAGGTTCGCGCCGTCTTTAGTTTCGGCCAGAGGCAGGAACTTGCTCGGCTCATTGGGCAGCTTGGAATGAGTGAAGCCGATGGGGATGCCGGGGCGCCCGTAGAAGGTGTTCACCGCATCTGCAAAAGGCCCGGCCAGTTCGTCGGGCTTGGTAATCGTCACCGCCAGCAGCTCGCACTCGCCGCGCGTCTGCAAGGCGTGCAGCACCGATAGCGCCAGCACGTCGTCCACGTCGTTGCCGACGTCGGTGTCAAAGATGATTCGCACCGGCGCGGCTACGCCGGCACAGGCGGATATCACGGTGCAGAGTGCGGCAATCCACAGCATAAGAAGGTAGGGCGCGTCTCTCCGAGCGCGCCGGGGGGACAAGCCACCATCCGCAAGCCGGCCCTTTTGCTCCTTCAGCCCCTTGTCGTCCGCGGTGCGCTCGGAGAGACGCGCCCTACCTCCGTCGGCACGGTCGCACGCGTTGGGTGGTCCGTCCAGCGGACTGTTCTGTAAGTTGTCAGTGTTGTTCATAGCTTAATGTGTCGGGAGTATCATTGTTATTGGTTACGCAGAAACAAACGTTTGAGGAGGGGGAACGGGCTCCCGGTCATCCGATGGCGCCAGGCATCGAGGACGACGGCCACCACGATGACCACGCCTGTAATGACTCGCTTGGCCGGCTCGGACGCGCCCACCTGCGCCAGGCCGGCCTCGAGCGTTGCGATGATGAGCACACCGAAAAAGCTCTTCACCACCGAACCGCGCCCACCCATAAGACTCGTCCCGCCGATCACCACGGCCGCAATGGCGGACAGTTCCAGCCCGACGCCCGCGTTTGGGTCGGAGGAGCCGAGCCGGGAGGTGTAGAAGACCGCGCCGAGACCAGTCAGCAGCCCGAGCAGCGCGAACACGGCCATCTTCGGCGGGCGGGGGTTGATGCCAGCCAGCCGCACGGCCTGCTCGTTCGTGCCGATGGCGACGAGGTAGCGGCCAAAGACCGTCCGCGAGAGTGCCACCTGCCCGGCGGCGATCACTGCCGCCGTAAGGAGAAACGCCGCCGAGATGCCGAGCCCGCCGATGGGCCGGGATAAACCTTCGACGCCCGCGCCGATATACTTGGTTTGGGAATTGGTAGTGAGGTAGGCCAGGCCGCGCGCAATCTCGAGCATGCCCAGCGTGACGATGAACGACGGGATGCCCAGCCGCACGCTGACCAGCCCGTTCAGCGTCCCTGCCACCAGACCGACGCCCATGCAGAGCGCCGCCGCCGCCCATAACGGCCACCCCCAATTCACCATTGCGACGCCCAGCACCGCGCCGGACAGCCCGAGCACCGAGCCGACCGAGAGATCAATCCCCCCGATGATAAGCACCAGCGTCATGCCGGCGGCCACCACGGCGAGTGCCGGGATGCGATTGGCCAGCGTGCTAAGCGTGCGCACGGTGAGGAAGTTCTGGCTCAGCGTGCCGAACAGCAGCAGCAGGCCGATCCAAATGGCGAGCATGGCGGCATACTCGCCGAGTCCTTTGGGCTTGCTGATCACGCCGGGTGGTGCCTGGCGAGTTTGTGCGCTGGTTCAGGCATAGGCCGGGCTGACGGCCTTCTTGCCGCCATTGCGCGCGAGCTTTCCGGCCTCGTTCTCAGTTACTTCCGCCATGCCAAGTCGGCTGCCAGCCAGGAGAGCAGACATGGAGGCAGTGAGTTCCCGACGTGAACCCCGGTCGCTCGGTCGCATATTGCGGCCCAGTGTAATTCTCGACCCGCCAACTCCAAGACCAAAATGTCTGGTTGACGCCCTCTCTCGACCGTCGCCACCAACCTCCTGCGCCGAGCGCAGCCAGCGCACGGAACAAACCACCACAGGCGTCTTGGATCTCACCGTTCGGGAAGGCGCGCGTCCCTGCGAGTGCAAATACCCTCCAAAGTCATGGCGTGCGGGGACACTCGCCCTCCCAACACGGAAGGTTCTTCAGAAGCCAGAAACTCCAACACCGGCCTTCGCGTGTGCTGCCTGGCCGGGAAACCGGGATTTCCCCGCGAAATAGACCGAAATAGCGCCTTAGACACACTCCGAACACACACCAGCCGCCCCATACCTCCTCCCAAGCAACGCGCTAGTACCCTGATAGTACCCTAATAGTACCCTAATAGTACCCTAATAGTACCTTAATAGTACCCTAATAGTACCCTAATAGTACCATAATTGTGACACCGGAGAGCTACGTGTGCTCTTGGCCATCTGATCCTTGCTCCTTGGCTAGCCAGGAGCACTCAGGACAAAGCCACGCGTGCCATCACGGCATCGCTGGGCCGCGGTGGCCCCGTTGGCTCGTCGAAGGAATCGGGACTGCGCCCGCCATGCAAGAATTCGGTTGCGGAACGCCGCCCTTGGACCATCCTCGACCATATGCGCGGTGGAAGCATCAAAGGACGAGCCCACGAACTGGACGAGCGCTCAGGCGCCGTGGCCTCTCCCGCCGTTTGGTCTCCGCTCGGCGCGACCTGGGTTTCAGCGGTTGACTTTTCTCCATGAAGCGGACTTCGAAAATCGGACTGCTCGTCTTGGCCGGCCTGCTCCTTCTAAGCGCGCTGGCAGGTATCGCCTCGCGCAAGCCCAGCGCCCGGGCTAATCTCGAGCGAACCCGCCTCGCCCTCCGTCAGCAAGGATTCAAGCTTGAAGTTGGGGAATTCAATTTCGAGGTTTCCGTGCAAGACAGCGCCCGCGCCTTCGCACTTGACGAGGCCGGGGCGGCTTGTTATCTGCTCCTGGCAGAAGCGATTGACTTTCTGCCACCGGTAGCCACCAACGCCGCGCTGGTGATGTGGGACCAACCCACGCTAGTGGCGGAATCATGCACGGACTTGTGGGCTGAGCTGCGGGCGAAGCTCGATCAACCGATGCTCAAGCACGCCTGCGTGGCGGCGCTCTCTGGCCCTTACCGGTCACGAGTCGCAAGCTGGCAGGACGGCCGAATACAGCAGGTCGGAGGCAACGCTTGCAGGCTCCCTGACCCGCTGGCCGCGCGAACGTTGCTGGCTCTGCACGAACACGACCAGGCCACGGCCTGGACCAACCTTCTTGCCCTCACCAAGCTGGTCGCTGGCTGGCACCCCCTCCCGTTTGAAAAGGACGTTTTGTATTGGCACAATGTGAACCTGGTCCGCGCCTTCGGAATTACCTGGCAGGCACTCCAGGCGCGAACGTTGACCGAACCGCAGCTCGCCATGCTGCAGCGCGAATGGGAATTGGCCGATTTCCGCAGCGGCCTCCCGGAGGTGGCGGCCCTTGCCCGCGCGGAATTTCAGTCGGAGTACCGCTGGCAAGAGAGACGGCCACACCCTCTGATCCCGTTCAGGTCCTTGCTTTCTCCGCGGTACGCTTGGCGGCAGTTGACCTGGTGGGCGACTGAGGCTCGTGAGGAAAGAGCCATGTTGCAGGACGAGGAGGCGCTGCTGCGATTATTCCGCGACCGCGAGGAGGATTACCGTCGAGTCCAGGCGTGCTCGACCTGGCATGAAATAAAGATGATGCCGGGGCTGCGAACGCAACCGCCGGGAATCAGCAATCTGCTGACGTCAGCAACCAACCTGATGAGTGGGCGCTCTATCACACTGTCAGATGTTTCTGCGAGATATAGCTTCGGTTTCTCACCACTCATCCAGGGGCCGCTCTGGCGCATGGCCGATTCCGAGAGCATGCGCCGGTTGCTGGTCGCCGCGCTCGCCCTGGAGCGCTACCGCTTGGGCCACGGTTCGTACCCGGCGTCGCTGGACGCGCTGAGTCCCGAGTTGCTTCCGAGCCGGCCGCTCGATTTCATGGACGGCGCACCGTTGCGCTACCGGCACACGCAGGACGGCCGGTTCGTTCTCTATTCTACCGGGCTGGATTGTATCGACGACGGTGGAATCTGCCGAAGGCCCGGTCTGCTCTGGGCCAACTCCGGTCACGACCACACTGATTTGGTCTGGCCCTGTCCCGCGTCGCCAGCGGAAGTTGCCGCGGAAGTCGCCACCCGCCGCCAACTCCCCCAGGCCGATTCTGCGGGACCCACTTTTGTGCCGGATCGGTAAAGGATCATGTCGGCTTCGCCGCCTAGCTGGGGACCAAACTTGGAACCTCGCGCCGCAAGCTGATCCAATTCTCGCCTTGGAGAAAAGCGCCGGCTCATCGTTAGCTGCTCCCGCCCTCAAAAGGGCAGGGATCGGCGCCATTGTTATGCTCGATAAGTCCATGGGATTACTGCCCAGTTCATGGGGATGGGTGTCCAAGTCAGCTTATCTCAGCGGCACTGTGTCAGAAAGAACCACTCATCTCAAGCGGCAACTCTTGGCTGCTCGTCTGCCCCTCCGCAGCCGATTCTTGTCGCTGCTCCAATCCTGATGCGATAGATTCATGAGCCGGTGCAATGAAGTTTTTAGTCCGCCATAGCCTCGTCCTGGTTTTGTTGTTGGCTTCCACGGCCCGCGGGCCGGGCCAGGAATGGACCCGTTTTCGCGGCCCGAACGGCTCGGGGCTCAGTGCCGCCAAAACCATCCCGACTAAGTGGACGGAGCAGGACTTCAACTGGAGAATCCCCCTGCCTGGAGCTGGGCATTCTTCGCCGGTGCTGTGGGGTGACAAAATCTTCCTCACGACCGGGGACGACCAGACCAACCAACTGTGGGTACTGTGTGTCAGCGCCAGCCAGGGTCGCGTCCTTTGGCAGAAGGCCTTCCCGCTCAAGCCCTACCACAAGAACGGCTTCAACAGTGTGGCTTCAGGCACCCCGGCCGTGGACGAGCAGCGGGTATATGTCTGCTGGAGCGTGCCCGCGCGCCTCACGCTGATGGCGCTGGACCATGCGGGCAACCAGGTCTGGGATAAGGATCTTGGCCCCTACGTCGCCCAGCATGGGGGTGGGGCCTCCCCAATCGTCTTCCAGGACCAGGTGATTCTCGCCAACGATCAGGATGAACAAAGCTCCCTGATTGCCGTGGACGCAGCCACCGGCCAAACCCGATGGAAGACGCCCTGCAAGGCGACACGGGCCTCCTACGCTACACCGTGCGTTTACCAACCCAAAGACGGCAAGCCGGCGCTCATCTTTGCCAGCCAAGCGCATGGCGTTTACGGGGTGGAGCCGGAGAACGGCAAGGTGCTCTGGGAACTGGCGGACGCCTTCGACAAACGGGTCGTGAGTTCCCCCGTGGTAGCCGGGGGCTTGATCGTCGGCGCGTGCGGCGCCGGAGAGGGTGGGAATTACCTCATGGCGGTGCGTCCGGGCGAGCCGGCCACAAACCAAAAAGCCGAATTGGCCTACACGATCCGCAAGTCAGCGCCCTACGTGCCCACCAGCGTCTGTCTGGGGAAACTGCTCTTTCTCTGGGCCGACGACGGGGTGGTGAGTTGCGTGCAGGCCGCCACGGGCGAAGTCACGTGGCAGGAACGGCTGGGGAAACACTTCTTCAGCTCGCCCGTGTGCGTGGATGGCCGCCTGTTCTGCGTTTCCACCAGCGGCGAGGTGGTGGTGATCCAGGCTTCAGACCAGTTCAAGCTGCTGGCCAGCAATCCTTTGGGTGAAACGACGCACAGCACGCCAGCGGTCGCCGGGGGCCGAATGTATATCCACACCAGCAAACACCTGATCAGTATAGGCGGAAGAGCAGCGGTTAGCCCCTGAGATCAACTCAGCTCGCGCCCCAAACTCGCATGGCTTGACCTTGGGTTGCACTTGGCGGAAGCTAGCCGGGCGCTGAACAACAGCGACTGGATTATTGAATATGATAGCACGACTCTCAGTGACATTGGTGGTGGCCATTTGCCTAATGGGCTGCAATAAGGCGACGGAACCGGCGGTGGATAAGCCCGCGGATAAGGCCGCCCCAGGCCCGCAGGCTGGCAGCAGCCAGAAGACGGAAATGCAAACAACGGCAAGCGGACTCAAGTACCAGGTATTGAAGCGCGGCACGGGAACCGTCTCCCCGAAGGCTACGGACACCGTGAAGGTGCATTACCACGGCACCTTGCTCGACGGCACCGTCTTTGACAGTTCCGTGGAACGCGGCGAACCGATTAGTTTCCCGCTCAACGGAGTCATCCCCGGCTGGACCGAAGGCCTGCAGCTCATGAAGGTGGGAGACAAGTTCAAGTTCGAGATCCCTCCCAACCTGGCCTACGGCGCGAACAGCCCCAGCCCGAAGATCCCACCGAACAGCACACTGGTCTTCGAGGTGGAGCTTCTGGGCATTCAGTAAGCGCCTTCTCCGCGCCTTGGCTGATATCGTCCTGACTACGCTCAACGCGAAGTATATCCACGCCGCGTTCGGGCTGCGCTATTTGCTGGCCAACCTCGGCCCGCTGCGGACTGCCGCCTGCCTCGTAGAGTTCGATATCAATCAACGCCCAGTGGACATCGCGGAAGCGCTGCTGGCGCGGAACCCGAAGATCATCGGGCTCGGCATTTACATCTGGAACGTCGCGCCTGCGACTGAGGTCGTCGCCACCCTCAAACGCCTGCGACCGGACATCACCGTCATCCTGGGTGGGCCGGAAGTCAGCTATGAAGCCGAGACCCAGCCCGTCGTGCAATTGGCGGACTACGTCATTACCGGAGAGGCGGACCTCGCATTCGCCGCGGTCTGCCGGCAACTGCTCTCCGGCGAACGCCCGGCTGCCAAAATCATCCCTGCCGGGCTCCCGGAGTTCTCCGGGCTGGTGTTGCCCTATGATTTCTATGACGACGAGGACGTAGCGCACCGCATTATTTACGTGGAAGCCTCACGCGGCTGTCCTTTTTCCTGCGAGTTTTGCCTTTCCTCGCTCGACATCCCCGTGCGGCAGGTGCTGCTGCCCGCCTTGCTCGAACATCTGCAGCGCCTGCTCGACCGGGGCGTGCGGCAGTTCAAGTTCGTGGATCGGACCTTTAACCTGAACGTCCAAACCAGCCGGTCGATCCTCGAGTTTCTGCTCGAACGGCACAGACCCGGTCTCTTCTTCCACTTTGAGATGGTGCCCGACCGGTTGCCGGATGCTCTGCGCGAGGTCATTGTGCGGTTCCCACCCGGCGCGCTCCAATTCGAGGTGGGGGTCCAAACGTTCAATGCGGAGGTCGCGGAGTTGATCCATCGCCGCCAGGATTACCAGCGACTCGAAGACAATCTTTCCTTCCTGCGCGGCCAAACGGGGGTGCACATCCACGCGGATCTAATCGCCGGCCTGCCCGGTGAGAGCTTGGAGAGTCTCGCCACGGGCTTCGACCGGCTGATTGCGCTCAGGCCGCATGAAATCCAGGTGGGCATTCTCAAGCGGCTGCGCGGCACGCCAATCATCCGGCACGACTCCGAGTGGCAAATGGTGTATATCGCGCACCCGCCCTACGAGCTGTTGCAGAACCGGCTGATTGATTTCCCCACTATGCAGAAGCTGCGGCGTTTTGCACGCTACTGGGATTTGGTCGGCAACAGCGGCAACTTCGTGGAGACTACGCCCCTGATCTGGAGCAAAGTAGGGCAGGCGTCTCGCCTGTCCCCTGCCCTGTCTGAGGATTCGGCTGAAGTTGTTGCTCCAACTGACTTGCGCGCGTTGCCTCATGCGGGAGCAGGCGAGACTCCTGCCCTGCTTTCGCCGTTCGCGGAGTTCATGCGGTGGAGCGATTGGCTGCATGGCCGAGTGGGCCGCACCGATAGCATTGCGCTAGTCCGGCTGATGGAATTTCTGTTCGAGTTCCTAACGAGCGAGCGGAAGCTCGACTCAAGGCAAGCCGCCGCAGCGATGTGGCGTGATTACCAGCGCGGCGGCCGGCACGACAAGCCCGCCTTCCTCAAAGATCTTCTCCCTCCAGACGGGCCACCGGCCCCGTCCCGTCGTATCCGCACTGGTGTGCCCAAACGTCAGGCCCGCCATCTGGTGTGAAGCGAAGCGGCGCCCGGCTCACGCTGTCAACGTCCCGTCTTCGGCAGGGCGCGGGTTGCGCCCGTTGAGATGCCGCCATCCACCAGCAGGGTCTGGCCGGTGATGTAGGCGCTGGCGTCGGATGCAAGAAACACCACCGCACCATCCAGGTCCTGCGGCTGGCCGGGCCGCTTGAGCGGGATGCGGTCGCAAAGGTACTCGACCCATTCCTGGTTCTCGTACATGACGGCGTTCTGCTTGGTCTTGAACCAGCCCGGCGCCAAGCAATTCACTGTAATGCCGTGGACGCCCCAATCGTCAGCGAGGCTCATCGTGAGCTGTTTGACGCCTCCGCGGCTGGCGCCATAGGGCCCGAGGCCCGCGTAGCCTGCCACGCAGGTAACGGAGCCGATGTTGATAATGCGGCCGTACTTCCTCGGAACCATGTGGAGCGCCACGGCTTGAGAGACGAAAAAGGTACCGCGCAGGTTGGTGTCCAGGACGAGGTTCCAATCGTCCCAGGTCACGTCCAGCGCCGGCTTGCGCACATTGCAGCCGGCGTTGTTGACCAGCACATCGATCTTCCCGTAGTGCGCGACGGCGGCCTCGACCATAGCCTGGATGCTCTCGAAACTGCGCACATCGAGCGGCAGCGGTAGAGCCCGGCGGCCCAGCGCCTGAATCTCGGCTTGGAACGGTGCAAGCGTCCCCGGGTCGCGGCTGGTGATGACAAGGTCAGCTCCAGCTCGCGCCAGCGCGCGGCCAAAGTATTGGCCCAGCCCGCGGCTCGTGCCGGTAACAATGGCCACCTTGCCGCTCAAATCAAATGCGTTCTCACTCATATTCGTCCTCGTTCTCGTTCCACTTCACGCATCACGTCTCACGCATCACGTTTCAAGGCCTGAGCACCACCTTCAGCAAGCCCTGTTCCTTCCGATACAGCCGGTCGAACCAGCCCGCCCCATCGGCCAGCGGCGCAGTGGCGCTGATCAGCGGAGCCGCCCGCAACGCGCCGCGCGACAGCATCTCGAGGCAGGCCGGATACTCGCCTTGCGAGGCGCACGAGCCGTAAACAGTCAACTCGCGCGTCACCGCGGTCTGAAGCGGGAAGTCAATCTTCGGTGTGACGTTGCCTACCAGGGTTGCCGCGCCGCCTTTGCGCAGGCAACGCAGAGCGAGGTCCACGGTGGCCGCCACGCCCACAGCCTCGAAAGCAAGGTCGGCGCCCAGCCCTTGCGTAAGGCGGAGAATCCCCGCGAGGGCATCCTCGGTCGAGGAGTTAA
>Ga0187880_1002205_pt1 | contig 15235 bp, 9 predicted proteins | sample June2016WEW_19_4_FD_132998 | JGI IMG/M metagenome (GOLD analysis project Ga0187880, IMG submission 132998) | Peatland microbial communities from SPRUCE experiment site at the Marcell Experimental Forest, Minnesota, USA - June2016WEW_19_40 | ecosystem: Environmental > Terrestrial > Soil > Wetlands...
TACGGCGCAGCTACAGGCTCGTTGATGCCGATCACTCCACAGACAGTAGCAACCGAGGGGAGGCGTGTCCCGCACAAAATGCGGGGAGGGGAGAATCGGCGGGTTCGCCAAACGTTTACATTCGGTCCGTAGTCCGTGGTCCGTGGTCCGTAGTCCCGTGGTCTCGTAGTCCCCTAATCCCATTTCTGCTTTCTACTTTCAGCATTTCTGCTTTCCCCCTGCCTGTTCTCACCGGAGCAGTTGGAAACGACGATACGGCGGCTGGATGAGCGGTGCCGTGTGGTGGAGTTCTAGCTCCCTTCGACCAGTTCATGCCCCTGGTGTCCGCCGGAGCCCCTTCACGGGCGTCTCGCCGGACTAACACGAAATTACGGCATTACCGCCCGGTAAAACCGCGCACTGGAATTGGTCAGGGCGAAATCAATGAACTGCGCCGTGCCATTCGTGTTCAACAACAACGCCGTCGGCGTCCAATCCACCAGATTCGTCGAACTTTGGATGAGATAAGTGAAATTGGTTGCCGCCGTCAGTTGTACCAGCGGCGCGCTGTTCGTGCGCGAAATGCCGAGCGTGATGGGCTGCGTCACGCCCACAAAACCCGTCCCCACGTTCGTGACCGCGATACTGGACGAGTTTGTGAACGAATCGAGACGGAAACTCAAAGTGTAAAGGCCGCTCGTCACCGTGCTGGGCAGCGCGAAGCGATACGTCTGCAAACTCGCCGACGCCACGCGCTCATCCACCATGCCCACTTGATTCGTGTTCCAATACGCGGTCAGCAAACCTTGCGCCGCGTTCGTGTCCGTGAAGCCGGCGTCAAACTGGACGAAATTGACCGCGTTGGTGACGGTCACGCCCACTGCCAGCCACGCCGGAGCATCACTGGTCAAAGTCGCGCCGCCACTGCCAAGAAAATTCACTCCCGAAGTGCTCGTGTCATAAGGCGTCACAGAAAAAATAAACGGCGCATCCAAGCGGACAGGCTGTTGGTTTTGAGATAAAGATGCCGTTCCGCAAAGAGGCAAGGGCGGATTATTCAGCGGATGACTCGTCCAAGCTCCAGAACCGCCGTCTTCTATGCTCAATGGAAAACCGTAACCTGTTGCGCAACTATTTGCAGTGCCGTTAATCGTGCTCATATAGAAATCAATAGGCGAGCCGTGAGAAGGTGAAGGGCTTGTGGCAACATACGCCGGAGTCGAACCAGCGACGCCGCTGCCAACAAAAAAGGGGATAGATGTTTGGGCTTGAAGCGTTCCGCCAACATCTACATTGTAAGCCCATTCAAGCTGGCCTGATGTAGAACCAGGTGCCCAACCACCTGCAACGGGCAAGAAATCAGTCTCATAATCAACCACAAAATAATCATCAGCCCAATCTGCGTTGACTCCGTAAATCTCGCGCCCTGTGAGGTTATACCCAGTGTAAGGGTCAAGAAATGTTTCCTGAATAATCTCAGGCGGATTCGGGGACGACTTCAACTCTTTCGCCATTGCCTCAATAACCGCCGAACCTGCGCTGTGAGCAATGAAATGAATATGCTGCCAATGTTGCGGCTCCAAGCGAAGCTTTGCGTAAAGTGTTCCGAGAGCGGCTCCGCTCACAAGCGTGAGATCAGGATCAGGAAACCATGCAGCGCCCAACCAATTAAAAGGAAATACCGTCCAGTTGGGTGCTTTGGCTTGAATGGCATTCGCCATGTCCGTAATCCAAGAAACATCGGCGAACGGCCCAAGTGGTTCCCAACCATGCGTAACAAGGACAAGATTGTTCACTCCGGCAGGTTGAGGAGGGGCGGCGGGAACGGAACTTTGAGTTGGATTGTTTCCATTTGCACCGTCGGTGAGGACGGCGAGTGAGGCGGTTGCGCTTACGACGGAGTTGATGGCGTTCCAGACCACCACAGAAATTGCACCGTTGTTGCCAGCGCCGACTGAGTTCAGGGCCAGTGTTGAGCTCGTCGCGCCGGTGATGTTCGCGCCGTTGAACCGCCATTGGTATGATAATTGCCCGGTGCCGGTTGCTGTCACGCTGAAGCTAACGGTGGCTCCGGCGTTTACGATCTGGCTCTGCGGCGGCACGGTGATGGTTACGGGCACCCCGCCGGAAGGCCCGACCAACGCCAAACTGTGAGCCTCGCCCGCGGCAATGGCCAGTACCCCTCTCAACCCCGCCGGCACTGTGCTCTGGCCGGAAGAACTGTCTCCCCACGCGATGACCGTACCGTCACTCTTCAAGGCGAGGCTGTGATAATAACCCGCAGCAATAGCGACCACCCCGCTCAAGCCCGCCGGCACTGTGCTCTCACCCTCACTATTGTCCCCCCATGCGACGACCGTGCCGTCACTCTTCAACGCCAGACTGTGCTCTCCACCCCCGGCAATGGCCACCACCCCGTTCAATCCCGCCGGCACCGTGCTCTGACCGAAGCGTCCCCACGAGACGACCGTGCCGTCACTCTTCAACGCCAGACTGTGAACCTCGCCAGCGGCAATGGCAACAACCCCGGTCAATCCCACCGGCACCTCGGTCGCACCTGAGATATCGTATCCCCAGGCGACGACCGTGCGGTTGCTTTTCAACGCCAAATTGTGTTCCCCGCTCGCGATAATGGCCGCCACCCCGCTCAATCCCGTCGGCACGTTGATTTCACCCTCACCATCGTATCCCCATGCGCCAATGGTGCCGACATTCTTCAACGCCAGACTGTGATCGGAACCCCCGGCAACCGCGACCACTCCGCTCAATCCCGTCGGCACCGTGCTCTTACCGTAACGATTGTCTCCCCACGCGACCACCGTGCCGTCGCTCTTCAACGCGAGGTTGTGGTTATAGCCCGCAGCAATGGCGACCACCCCGCTCAATCCCGTCGGCACTGTACTCTGACCATAATTATTGCCTCCCCACGCGACGAGCGTGCCGGTTTGCGCCGCCCTCGCTGGCAGTATAAAAAAACAGCCGCCCCGCATATTAGCAAGTTCAGAAACCAGCGCTTCAAGGGCGCAATGGAGTCGGCCAACCATGTCAACCATTGAAGGTAGTTAAACCGCTCCGCGCTGGCAGTGCATTGCACTCGGTCTCCGTAGTTGAATGCGAAGACAGAAGGTAGGCTAGCTGCCCATAATAACGTCATGCCAAGAATTTGTTTCATGTTGGATTCGTGGTTGTAGTTGATCAGTTTGCTTGTGTGTTTGGTTTACCTCTATTCGGTGGAGAAGCGACGGCACTCAAGGACGAAGCATCCCCATAAAGAAAGCTGAAATTGGGCCACTCCGCTTCCAGTCGCCAGGAAACCGACACTGTCCTCGTTCCCTGTCATTTTGCACCGCTCTGAATTCCCCGATGCTCGAATGAAACCAGAAACTGGCGCCCCCGTCGAGAAGTAATTTCTCATATTGTTCTCCCGACAGTGCCAATTCATGATGGAGTTGGAGTTCCGAGGCATTCGGCAAGCGGCACCCCTGCCGATTGCCTCAACTTGGCTCCGAGGTTTTCACCAGCCGTGCCTCTGAGGCCGAAAGGCTCGTCCAAGGCGGCTGATGCGCCCTATAGAGGCTTCGGGAGACAATAATGGACTCTCAGGCGCAACTCGCAAAAAGCATAAATGAGCCTGTGGCCGGTTCTAGCTTCGTCGAGTTATTCTTACGGTGGCTTCAAACTGGGACGCTTGACAAACAACAAGCGCAGGGCGGCCTTACAGTGATCCTCGGCCATGGCGGCTTGGAAGTCGGTGGTCGTCAGATATTCAGGATGAGGTTGATGAGAGCGCCACTCCATGAAGAGGCTGTTGCTGATGCGCCGGAACAACCCGGCCACAAACATGGCGTAAGGATGGCGAATCCGGCAACGATCATCGTTCTGGGAAACGTCCAAACGCTGGTGCAGGCCGTTTTCGATGCCGCCAAAACCCGCCCAGTTAAACTCCAGCCACTTCTGGGCGTCGAGCTTTTCGGGTTCGGCACTGGTAATGAGGCAAATGTTTTCATCCTTGCGGCCCTGGGCTTGGCGCAGTAAGCGAGCCGCCTGTGCTGCCAGCGGAAAGCAAGCCTGCTCCGGGCCGACCGCCTGGGTCCGGATCGAGCGGCTCACGTTACGGCCCTTTTCGTACTGGAAGGTGCGATACTCCGTGGGCGTCGGCTGCCAAGGGGGAAAATCCGCCTTGGGGGCGGGGAGCAGTTTCTCGATGTTCTGGTGAAGCTTGAGTTGGTTATCTTTAACGGTCAACAGATAGTCCCCTCCGCCCTCCAGCACGATGTCGCGAGCCGTCTGGGTCTGCGTGTGCAGGGCATCCAGCGAGACGAAACGGCCCTTCAAGTCCAGGTCGGGAAAGAGTTTTTGCGCCACGGGGATCTCGTTGGTCTTGGTGTCGACCACCGCGCTGGCCAAGTAGTACTGGCTGGGCACGCAGACGGCGGTGAGCACGCTGTGACCGCCGCCATGGCTGGGCTCCTTGCCATCCAGGGCGATCAACTCCTCTTTGGGCGCTGGGCCACGCAGCCGCTCTTGAACTTGTAACAGGGCCTGTTCGAGTTGGGTCCCACGGATTTCCTCCAGCAGGCGCCAGCAGGTAGGCTGGCTGGGGGCCGGGTAGCGCCCCTGGCGCTGGCGAATGCCTAAAGCACGCCGTTGCCCCTGGCTCAACTTACGCGCAAATTTGGCCAAATCCTTTGATCCGCGCGGCGCGCCGCAGAGTACCGCCAAGAGATAGAGGGCCAATAACGACCCGAGCGGGTAGGTGCCAATCTTCTTTCGGTAATCGGGCACTCCCCTGAGCCGCTCGATGATTGACTTAATCTCTGTGACGGTATGGCGCGAGCGCACCCCGGCCTTGGCTTCCACCATGGCCAAGGTCGGTTTAAGGTGCTCGGCTTGCAGGCTCCGCCGGGCGTTGGAACAAAGTTCCCGTACAAAAAGTCGCTTGGGCTTGTCGTGCCGAACATAATAATCCCGCTGGTGTCGCCCGGAACCGTCGGTCTGGCCCAACTCCTCCCAACCATTAGCCGTGTAGACCGTGCCGCAAAACTGCTCGGGATCGACAAAGGTTTCCACCACCAGCACCGGATGGCCATACTTGGTCTGCCAGTCGCGGCTTAAGCGGGATAAGGCCAGCCGCAGTGACTTGGTGCCCAGATTGGGAAAGGTTTGCCTGGGCACGAGCAAGAAGCGGATATTATTGACCACCAGAGGCAGGCGCTTCTCCCGCTGGGCATCGGTCCAACCAATCCACTGGTCTCGAGCCCGCAGATGCTTGGCGGCCGCGGCAAAGATCAGCACGGCGCGCCACTGGCCCTGCGCGTCAGTCACTACGTAATAGAGCCGCTCCCCAACAGGTTTGGGGCTTCCCAAATAATGGTGCTCGTCGAGCAACTGGTGGCAGCGTTTCAACTCGCACTGCTCAGCGGTTCGTACCTGCAAACTCTCAAGGACTGCTTGCTCTTCGGGATTAGGTTTGCGAACGGTTTTGCTCATGGCCCCGAGCTTGAAAAGTCACGGGCCCGTTGTCCAGCAAAAACCCCTTACATCCTCGTTCTCAATGATTTATGAAGCGAGGTGAATTTGCCCTGTTCTCCCGAGGTTCTCTCCCCGAACGGTTGAACTGCATCCGTAGGTTAGCACTGGGAGTAATGGACATTGTAAGCACCCTGAATGATTGGGGGGTGTTTCTCCGTGCTTAGCCCTTTCCCGCAGATTCACCCAATTTCCCGCTCGCCACATAAATCCTTGAAAACCAGACCGATAAGACCTGAACCGGCACCGAAAGTCAATTCCCAACGACAGCTATTTCACGATCGCCACCCGAACGCGCCCCACCTCTAACGGCCACATTGCCAGTTCGACGGGCGCATCCGCTCATTCCGGCCACCCACGATTTGATCAGAATACACCTGCCCGCATTTTGGATGCAACAACAATCTGCTCGAAAAATGCGGGCGTGCACAAGACGATCCACTCCCAACAGAGCGAGCGTGTCCGCGAGGCCCTCGTGAAGCTGCGGCAGAACGCCTGCCTAACCCAAAGGCAACTCGCCAGGAAACTCCGCCGCGAACACAGCCTCATCAGCCGCCTGGAGCTGGGCGAGCGCCGCGTGGACGTTGTGGAGTTCTTCTGGATTTGCCAGGCGTGCGGTGCCGACCCGGCAAGGACCGCCACCACCCTAATGCGACAGTTCGCCAAGATACAAGGCCGAAAGCCGAGCCAGCCAATCTGAAGTCCTGGAAGCATGACAACCAGTCTGGTTCAGGTGGTGCCCCCGCCAACTTGGCGGCCTGGAGCGGAGGGAACGGGGCCGGGAGGCCCTGAGCCGACCGGAATGCCGGGAGCGGTTTCCATGGGGAGGGAGAAGGGAGAAGCCACCAACCACCCTCGTCCGGACCCGGAAGCACTCCTTCTTTCGGCCCCGGTTCTCGATTTTGGCTCGATGATTGCTGCCTAAATTCGGTTACGGTGTCACTCCGGCTGTCCCAGTCGTGTGCACACCAATAAATGGCAAGACGTAGAAGCAAAGACGATCTGTCCGGTCCGCTGATCCAGTTGTTCGCCCTTCTGGCCCTCGGCGTGGTCTTCACGCCCCTTCGTCAGATAGTCCTGCCCGCCGCCCTGGGCCTCGTTCTGGTCGTGGTGCTGGCGCTCGCGGGTTTCGTAATCTACAGACTGGCCAGCCGCCCAAAGCATGGGCAGGAAGTCTCCTTCCGGGCGCTTGTTCCCGCCGCCCCACAACCGCTCGCTTCACCCAACCCGTTCCAGCCGCACGGTTTTCGACCCCCTGTAAAGCCTGTTGCTCCCTCTCGCCAGCCAGGCGGCCCCGCACAGTTCCTGGAGCAGCTCCGCGCCATCGACTGGTTCCAATTCGAGAAGGTCATCGCCCTCACGTACCGCAAGCTTGGTTATACCGTCACCCGGCGCGGCGGTGCTAACCCGGACGGCGGTATCGACCTCGTGGTCGCCAAGGACGGCCAAAGCTCCGCCATTCAGTGCAAGCATTGGAGGACGCGGAAAGTGCGCGCGAGAGCCATCAGGGAATTCTTGGGAGCGCTCACCCACGCGGACATGAAAAAGGGCATTTTCATCACGCTTTGCGGCTACACAGTTGAGGCCAGCAAACTCGCTGCCGAACACCAGATCCAAACCCTCAGCGAAGCTCACCTCGCCAAAATGCTCGAAGAGGTGGGCGCCAGGTCCGATCCTGAGGTGACGGCCATCCTGCGGGACAAGACAAAGTTCTGTCCGAAATGTGAGCGAAAGATGGTCCTCAAGACGGCGAAAAGGACAGGCCGGCAGTTCTGGGGATGCCCCTCTTTCCCCGACTGCGACGGCATTTGGCCCGCCGCCTGACCTTGCCCTTCTGCCTGCTGAGCCTGCCCCATCGGGCACAAGAGCAGCCAAGGGTGCACTCAGTTGCCTTTAGAGTGAAATCCTGTCGCCCCTCTTCGCGGCACGCTCAACTCTCGACCCCAACCCTTATCCAAGGCACTCGTTGCCGACCAGAAGCTTGCGGCGGCCCTCGGAGGACAGCAGCAACAGCGCTTCTTCAAAGCGGGGATCAAAACCGGTCAGATAAGCCACGTTCGCGCAGTGCTCGCGGTCGGCATAGACCACGAGCGCATCCTGCCGGTCGGCGCGCATGCGCTCCACGGTCCGGGCCAAACGCGTCCGGTACAGCTCGGTCGGAATCTCCGGACATGTGCGGGCTAGTCCGAAGGACGGAAGCACGACCCGCCCGGTGGTAGTCGAGGCGCATTTCATGCTCCGACCATAATCCGCAAGCGGCAGCACCGGCAAGTCACTTTACATTGGTGAGCTCGACGAGGGCGCGTCCGGACTCTGCCCCCGGACCGCGAGCCGTCCCCGGCTCGCAGCAGCCAACAATACGATACGGCGATCGAACCACTGGCCCGCTCCCCGGGCGAGCGAACGCGCTGCGAGCCGGGGACGGCTCGCGGTCCGTGACTGTGGGGCGTTCTCACTTCTTGGGGGAAGTGTCCGAATGCGCCCTCTCGACTATTGAACTGGAGGCGTTATTCTGGAGGGCATGACGAACCGACTGCTCAGGATCATTTTGGTGGGGGTGTTCGGAATTCAATTTGGCCCGCCGGCCGGCGCATCGGTCTTGCGGCTTGAGGCGCCACGGATTTTTGAACAATCCATCACCCGCGACGTGAGGCTGTCCGAAGGAGGGGGGGAAATAGAACTGGCTGACGGAGAACTTTTCGAGGATGACGGCCCCGCGTCGGGCCATTCCTATCAGAAGCCCGAGAATCGGGAAACGCTGACGAACCAGATCTGGATCAAGAAGGAGCTGGTCATTCCTAACCCCCAGGCCCGGGCCGCGCATCTGGTGGTGCTGTCGGACGCGCCCGTTGAGGCCCTTATCAATGGGATCACCCTGAACCTCGGAACAAATCAGAGCGGAAGGCCGCTCCATCAAAGGTACGCCTTTGACCCCAAGCTGCTCCTGGCAGGCCGCAATGACATTATCCTGCGAAATTCGGGCCGGGTGACGATCGCAAGGGCCGACGAGTTCCCCCTCGGGTCCCGAACCCGGATCCGGCCTCCCGGCCGCAGCGCGAAGAGCACCGATGCGGGCAAGACCTGGGATTACGGCCACCTGGGGCCGGAGGGCAAGCTAGAGGGGGAGTACGGGGTGCGGGTGTTTCTGGAGCGTTATCGCGCCCAGGGATCGCTCACCCTGCCGGTGCTGGACGCGGGCAATCTGGAGGGGAAAGCAGTGGGAGCGCCCGTCACCCGAACGGGCCCAATCGAGATCGCCGTGGAGGGGCAAATCGGACCGGCGGGCGGTATCGTGGTTCGGGCACGAACCGGCGACACCTATGTTCCCACCGAGAAGCATTGGTCGGATTGGCAAGAGCTGGGCGGCACGGGGGGAGAGCTTCAGAGCCCACGCGGGCGGTATGTGCAGGTGGCCGTGGAGCTTTCCTCGCGCGATCCCATGCAGAGCCCACGCTTGCGGGGCATCCGCGTGGCAGCCAAACCCACCAGCCCGAAGGACTGGACGGCTCGGCTCCGCGTCCTGGAGGAGCACAACGAGGAGATTGTCCGCACTTCCATTCCGTTCGAGTACGAGCCCCTGGACCATGCCCGCCTCAAGCAGTTGCGCGAAGATTACAAGCTGGATGAGGTGATCAAGGGGGCCACGAACGAGCTGGAGTTGATGTTGCGTTTGGCGCAATGGGCTGACAATTACTGGGATTGGCCCAATCACATCGGCGAGTGCTACCCTCCCTGGGATGCGCTTGAGATCCTCAAACCTTACAAGGACGGCAAGCCCACGGGCGGCTTCTGCCTCCAGTTTAACCTGGTGTTCTTGCAGGCCTGCGAAAGCTTCGGGTTTGCAGGCCGCTGTGTTTCCATCAGCCCGGGGGCTTGGTACGAACGGCTTGGGGGCGGGGGCCACGAAATTGTGGAACTCTGGTCGAATGAATGGAAGAAATGGGTCTATGTGGATGGGGCGTTGGCCTGGTACATCGTCGGTGAGAAAACGGGCGTTCCTCTCTCGATATGGGAACTGCGCCAGCGCCAGTTGCCGGCCTTGCGGGGAGAACCGGTCGAGCCGGTGCGGGTCGTCGCCGCCGAGCGGACCAGGAACAAGCAATTCACTTGGAACGGCCTGGCTGGGCCCAAGCCCCTGAACTGGTATCTCGAACTGAGGATGATTCCCCGCAGCAACTTCCTCCAGGAGAAATCTCCGCTGCCGCTCAACCAAGGGACAGACGAATGGTCTTGGACCGGACACTATGTGTGGACCGATGCCGAGGCACCGGCGGGCTTGTTGTTCGGGCACCGCGTGACCAAGCAGGGAGATTTCGAGTGGACTCTCAACCAAGCGCACTATGTACTAGAGCCGGGCAAGGCATCTGGCATCTTTCGGGTCCATCTGGATACCGAGACGGCCAGCTTCGAGACCTTCCTGGCCGAGATTGACGCCGGGGAGAAAAAGAGCGTTGCCTCAGGTTTCACTTGGAAGCTGCACCCCGGCAAAAACCAACTGCGCGTACGGCCTCGAAATGTAGCAGGCAGGGAAGGAATCCCAAGCTCGATCACACTGGAATACACCAATGCACGTTGAATTTCCTGGATTGTTCGATCTTCAGGTCAACGGCTTCGGCGGTGTGGACTTCAATAGCCCGCTGACCACGCCAGAGGACGTGTATCGCGCGATTGAGCAATTGCGCGGGAGGGGGGTAACGCGTTTTCTGCCGACGCTCGGCACGTCCTCTTTTGAACGCTTTGCCAAGTGTGCAAAGACACTCATCCAGACGCCGCATCCAGCGATGGTTGGCCTTCACATGGAGGGGCCGTATATTTCTCCTGAAGATGGCGCGCGCGGGGCGCATCCGCGCGAATACGTCGTAGCCGCTTCGAGGGATGACTTCTTGCGACGCCAGGAAGCAGCCGCCGGGCGGATCAGACTGGTGACCCTGGCGCCTGAGGCGCCCGGAGCCATTGAGTTAATCGAGCACCTGGTGGGTTTGGGTATTCGCGCGGCCATCGGACACACGGCAGCTTCGCCCGAGCAGATTCGCGATGCGGTCAAGGCGGGGGCAACGCTTTCCACCCATTTGGGCAATGGTTGCGCCAATCAGTTGCCCAGACACCCTAATGTGCTCTGGGAACAACTGGCGGCGGATGATTTGGTGGCCTCATTCATTGTGGATGGGCACCACCTCCCGCCGGCGACCGTCAAGGCAATGATTCGCGCAAAAACACCTCAACGCACTTTATTGGTAAGCGATGCGGTGACAGTGGCCGGGTGTCTCCCCGGCACCTATGAATTGAATGGAGAGCCGGTGGTCTTGAGTGAAGACGGACGGGTTTTCCAGCCAGGCACACCGTGGCTGGCGGGATCCTCGGCAACGTTGGACTGCTGTGTGGCGAACGCCGCAAGATTCACCGGCTTGACGCTGGAAGAGATCCTGCTGATGGCCACCACCCAGCCGGCGAGGTATCTCGGGCTGGCAGCGACCGGCCGAGTCACCGCGGATTGGAACGCCGCTGACTGCAGGCTGAGCAACCTCAAGGTGTTTGACGTCTGAGCGCCCCCGCGAAGGTGCTGCTCGGCCTTTGGAGAACGCAACGTGCATGACCCAACCCATTTCGGGGCGTTGAATTGGGCGGTGCTGGTCGGCTATTTTATCGGCATCACCTCGTTCGGTTTGTGGCTGGCGCGCAAGACCCGCACCAGCGGGGGCTACTTCCTCGGCGAACGGAAACTGCCTTGGTGGGTAATGGTCGGCCAGGCCTTCGGCACGGGCACCCACGCAGAACAGCCGGTGGCGCAGGCCGGCGCGACCTTCGACCAGGGCTTCGCCACCATTTGGTTTCAGTGGAAGAACATGCTCATCACGCCCCTCTACTGGCTGATGGCCCCATGGTATCGCCGCAGCGAGCGCACGACCGTGGCGGAAATCGTCGAGGACCGCTATGGCCGCAAACTCGCCTTCGCCTACACGCTTTTCGGAATCACCTCGTTCGTCCTCAGCCAGGGCGTCATGCTCAAGGGTGCCGGTAAGGTGATCTCCATCGCCACTGGAGGCCAGATGATCTCCGCCAACGGCGTGGTCCTGGTCATGACCGTGGCCTTTGTCCTCTACAGTTTCTTGGGTGGACTGATCGCCTCGGCTTACACGGACTTCGTCCAAAGTTTTCTGATCATCATCCTGTCGTTCATGCTCATCCCGCTCGGCTTGCGCACGGTGGGCGGGTTTGCTGGCATGCGCCAGGCCTTGCCGGCTGATTTCTTTAATCTCTACAGCAGCGTCAGCGGCATGAACGCCTTCACCATCGCCATGCTCGCCATTAACGGGTTCGTCGGCATTACCGCCCAGCCGCACATGCTCTCGATGTGCGCCACCGGCTCGACGGAGCGCGCCGGGCGCATCGGCCAGACCTACGGCTCGATGACCAAACGCGTCTGCACCATCGGCTGGGCCCTCACTGGCCTCGTCGCCGCCACGCTGGTCTTCCAGCGCGGCGTGAAGTTGCCCGACGCCGAGCATGCCTTCGGTTACGCCTGCCGGGAACTGCTCGGACCCGGCTGGGTGGGGTTGATGGTCGCGTGCGTGCTGGCTGCCAACATGTCTGCCTGCTCGAACCTGATGGTGAACAGCGGTGCGCTCTTCACCCGCAACCTTTGGCTCAGCTACGCCAACCCGTCCGCCAACGACCGGCAGTTGCTCTGGGCCGGCCGGCTCAGCGGCCTGGCTCTGACCAGCGCAGCCATCCTCTTCGCGTTGACGATCGGGAACGTCCTGCAGGCCTTCCTCTTCATGGAAACCCTCGCCGCTCTCTTTGGCGTGATGTTCCTCGGGGGCATCCTTTAGCGGCGCGCCAATCGCTTCGGCGCCGGCGCAGCCACCTTGGTCGCGTTCCTGAGCTACTATGCCGCTCTTTATCTCACCACCTGCGCGCCGGGCACCGCGGCCCGTCCGGTTGATCTTTCCTTCGCCTTCGCGCGCCTCTTCGCCTCAGGCAATTGGTGGGCCCATCTCCAAACCGGCCAAGGGATGCTGGTCTATAAGTGGCTGCCGGGGCCGTTCGGATTCGCCATGCTCTTGAGCTTCTCCACCCTGGTCATCGTCAGCCTGCTGACCAAACCCGAGGACAGCATGCGGCTGGAGACATTCTTCGACCGGATGCGGCGCTCGACCGATCGGGAAGACCTGCCCAACGGCCAATCCAAACCGCTGGCCGCCGACCGTGGCCAGGAGTTGCTTCTGCTCGATGTCGGCGCCTGGTTTACCGCCGCGCGCTGGCACGGCTTCTTCCGTCGCTACCACGAAGACCTGTTCGGCTTTCTCCTGGCCTGGGCCGTGGTCGGCCTGCTGATCCTGTCCGCGTGGCTGCTGATGCAGATTGGGAAATAGTCATCAAGTGGTTTTCAGTGTAGCGGCGCATCGGGCGCATCGGTTTTGGCTGTCGGTTTTGGCTTGCGTGAACGCTCGGGTTTTCTTACGCATGCCAGATGTGTCTGGGATTTTGTCGAACGCGACATCCGACCCGGCACCGACGGCTGGCAAGTCGACCCGCCGCCGCCCGCGACCGGCGTCCTGATTGAACACTTATTCAGATAACACATAAGAACCAGCGGCAAGGTGGGAGACAACCAATGAAAGACCAGCAATATCATCCAGTGAAGCGGATAGCACGGCGAGCGTTCCTGAAGTCTGCGGGCACTGGCGCACTGGCGCTGGGTCTGCCGAGGCTTGGCTTGGCGGCCTCGACAGAGTCGAATCCATCCGGTGCCAACGATCACGTGCGCCTTGCCGTTGTGGGCGTCGGTTCCAAGGAAGCGGTCGGAGGCGTGGGCGGCCGAGGGCACCAACTCATCAATGCCTTGGGAAATGTCCAGGGCGTGCGCATTGTCGCCCTGTGCGACCTGGACCAGGGCATCCTGGCGCGGCAGGCCGCTCAGTTGAAGGACGAGGGGCAGCCGGTCGTGGTTTATGGGGACCTGCGCCGGGTGTTTGACGACAAGTCCGTGGACGCGGTGGTCGTGGCTACGCCCAACCACTGGCATGCGCTGGCCACCGTCTGGGCCTGCCAGGCGGGCAAGGATGTTTACGTGGAGAAACCGATGTCGCACAATATCTGGGAGGGCCGGCAGATGGTGGCGGCCGCGCGGAAAGGCGGCCGTATCGTCCAAGCCGGGACGCAAGCCCGTTCCAGTTCTGTATTGCGGGAAGCGTTTGAATGGGTTCAGCACGGAGAGCTCGGCCCCATCCGCTTTGCGCGGGTGATCGTCTACCGGCAACGCTCCAGCATCGGCAAGGTCGCGGAGCCAACGCCGATCCCTGGCGAGGTGGATTACGACCTATGGTGCGGCCCAGTCGAGAAGCACCCGCTGAGACGCAAACAGTTGCACTACGATTGGCACTGGGTCTGGTCCACCGGGGATGGCGAGATGGGCAACAATGGCGTTCACTACATTGACCTGTGCCGCTGGGTGATGAAGTTGGATGCGCTGGCGCCGCGCGTGCTGAGCGTTGGCGGTCGTTTCAGCCTCGACGACGATGGAGAAACACCCAACACCCAGGTCGCCATTTTAGACTACCAGCCGGCTCCCATTTACTGCGAAATCCGTGGCTTGCCGAAGAAGAAGGGCTCCGAAGCGATGGACTCTTTTCAGAACACGAGTGTGGGCGTCGTGCTCCAGTGTGAAGGCGGTTCCTTCGCGGGTGCCCACCTGAGCGGCGCGGCCTTCGACAACCGGGGGAAAGAAATCAAGAAGTTCGGTCCCATTCCCTGGGGCGACATGGACACCGGGCACCTGGCCAACTTCGTGGAGGCGACGCGCAGCCGGAAGACTGGCGCTTTGCACGCCGATGTGTTGGAAGGGCATCTCTCCGCCGCCTGTTGCCACCAGGTCAGCATTTCGCATCGCCTCGGCCAGACCGCGCCGCCGGGCGCCGCCCTGGAGCGGACGAAGGCGAATCCGTTGCTGTCGGACGCCGTCGCGCGTTACCGTGAGCATCTGCGCGCGAACGAAATAGATTTCACCGCGAAGGAAATCCTCGGGCCGTGGCTGACCTTCGACACCAAACAGGAGCGCTTCATCGGAGATTTCGCCGCCGAGGCCAACCTGCTCCTCACACGTGTCTATCGCAAACCCTTCATGGTGCCCCAAATCACGTGATCGGATGACCGCCGCGCGAACGGCCATGCAACAGCAGGAAAGGAACAATATGAAGAGGATGATTGAGCTGTCCCTCGGCGGGCTGGTGCTGGCGGCGGCGCTGTGCCAAGCACAGCCCACACCGGGGGCCGCCGCGGCCATGACGCTGACGAAGATGGATGAATCGAAGCACAAGGATTGGCTCGCCCGCTGGGACAAGAATATCACCCGGGAGGCAAGGAACTACCGCACGTGCGATCGTGAGGTGGGCGAGGGGATTGCCTGGGGCATGACGCCGATTATGGATGGCTTCTACTACGGGTACATGGCCACCAAGGACGCCAAGTACGTGGACATGTGGGTGGACTGGACGGACTCCCTGATCAAGCGTGCGGTGAAGGAACCCGACGGCTACGTAGGCTGGCCGGGCAAGGATCCCGATGGCACGGAGGTGGACCATCTGGACCGCCTCTTCGGGGACAGCATGCTGGGCGACGCGATGGTTTTCCGCCCGATCGTGCTGATGTCCGGCGAAATCCTCAAAAGCCCCGCCCTGAGGGAGAAATACGGTGCCAAGGCCGAGAGCTACCTCAAGCTCGCCGAGCA
>Ga0187880_1002209_pt1 | contig 15216 bp, 13 predicted proteins | sample June2016WEW_19_4_FD_132998 | JGI IMG/M metagenome (GOLD analysis project Ga0187880, IMG submission 132998) | Peatland microbial communities from SPRUCE experiment site at the Marcell Experimental Forest, Minnesota, USA - June2016WEW_19_40 | ecosystem: Environmental > Terrestrial > Soil >...
ACGGTGGTGCCAAAAACAAAGGAATCAGAAAATGCCTTCTCTACCGGATGTCAGACGTCAGATAACAAGATCAATTCTTCTGCATCTCTCGAAGAGTCGGTCATAAATGTCGGAGTAGTACTAATTAACACTGAAGGACTTAGCAAACTTCAGTTTTCCTCCGGGATCGTTTGACGGCACATGCTCCCGGCTCTTCAGCCGGCTGTCGTCATCGATACACTTGCGTATTTCCCTGGCGCTGACCTTGTTGGGGTCATCCAGTTCATTCATGGGACAAAGATGCCTTCGCCCCACCTTATCTTTTGCCCAAATCAACGTATCCGGTTTCATAATTTAGCACCTCCCAAGTAACCTTCAACTCTCTTTTAATAATCATTATCGCATCGAATGACATAGGGAGGCTCACCATATTTTTTCCGGAAACATCTGTTCATTAGCCTCCATCCGGAAACTCCGGACGGAAACTAATTAGCCCTGTTGCGGCGTACCACGGCAGAGCAAAAAGTTAACCGCCTTCACGGTCAACACCACCTCACGGTTCTGGTTGAGCACCTCGACGAACGACCGGATGACGCCACGATCAGGTTTGGAATTTGACCGGTTGGCTTCCAGAACGGTCACGCGGATAGAAAGTTCATCGCCGGGGCGCACCGGCCTGATCCAGCGCAGTTCGTCGATGCCTGGAGAGCCCATGCTCGCCGTCCCCGGGAGATAATGGTCCACAATAAGGCGCATCATCATGGCGGCTGTATGCCAACCGCTGGCGATCAAACCTCCGTAAAAGCTTTTTTTCGCAGCTTCAGGATCGATGTGAAACACTTGCGGGTCGAAGCGGCGCGCGAAGTCGATGATATCGGCCTCTTCTACGGTCATGGAACCGAACTCGCTCACGGAACCAACTACATAGTCCTCAAGGCAGTGGTCCTCGATTGGGGTGGTATATGTCGAATGGTTCATAGCGCTCCTCGTATGACAGACTTGTTAACAACAGTAAGCGATCATTTGGTGAAATGCTCTGCCGGGCTCCCTTAGCGATATACTTCGCGCAGCGCGGAAGGCATCCCGCCGCCATTCTCCACGCTCTCACCGATCTGTCAATGACCGGAGACGGTGCCGTGAGCGGGATGCCTTGTTGGGCCGATGAAAAGATAGCTGCGTTTCCGCCCGATAAAATCTTATCTTCAGGAAATGTACCTCAACTTTTCAAGAATCTTTTGAAAATAAGTCCGGTCGTCAGGGATAGCCAGTGGTCATTCTTTATTTGGCACGGTGAACCTGGCCTGGCGAAGTCCCCAAAATAAATCATCAACTTATGGGTAGCGCCGCCTTCCACGGCGGCGTCCTGGATCCCAATATCGAAAACCTCAGCAATCTCGGCTTCAATCACGTATGCTTTGCGGTGGATGACCTCGAGGCAGAGCTTGCAAGGCTCAAGACGAATAATATCGAACCCGGGACCGAAATCCTGGATTTCCACGATCGGAAACGCTTGCTGAGGTTTTCGATATTGGGATCAGGCAGAGGCTATGGCTGGCGGTGCACTTGCCGACATGGAAAGAGTCCAGGTTGCCGCGATTCGGTAAACAAATGATTCGAAAACGGTGAAGATGCTGGAACGTCTATAAAATCAAATCCCCACCTCATCTAAACCGCCTCATTCCGCGCTGTAACAGAGCAAGTGTTCAGATCCCGCTTCAATGAGTGGAGTACCAGACAAGCACCCTTTTAAGTTCAGTCGCAACCGCAGGGGCCGGCATGTTTGGATTTGCCAGTATTTCCATCGGAAGCAGCGCGGGATCGTTGTAGAAAGCGGCATTTGAACCGTTGTCAATCTGCATGACCGCTTCTTCGAGCGAGAGTCCGGCAAAAAGTCCTCGGCATTTAGAGTATGAAAGGATTATGCCCAAGGAGTCCGTTGACGCTTCGGCCTGCCTGCCGACGGGTCCCGCCGCTACAGCAACGTCCGCCCCCAGAGTGAGTTTGCCGTTAATTAGCACATCCAGATTGGGAATACTTCTCATCACAAGAATGACATCGCTCAATTGTGCGCCGACCTGTAATCCAAAACTGCCGCCAACAAGGTGAAAGAAGAGAGGGTTGCTCCAGGTTTGGTCCGGGTTTCGCACCAGCAGTATCCCGATTCCAAAGCGGGCTCCTATAAGAAATCCACCCTTCAGCAGATCAGGAAATATAGCGATACCCCGCGCCTGGCGCAAAAGGCTGGGCGGAATTGCACTCTCCGGAATGTCCATTATTTCCCTTATAACGGCGGTGGCTGCTTGTACCTTGGCTTCCTCACTGACTCCGGCTGCTTGAAGCGCGGGCGCAAAGAAGCAAAGACAAAAGGCGATGATTAAACCGGCGAAGGCGAGCTTTCGAGCCATTGGATATTTCCCCCTTTTTGCAGCGGATTTTCGATTCGCAGCCATATCGTTACTAATCACTATTGCATAACTCGAGACTGCCTTGTCAAAGGAAAAAACTGAAAGGTGTGCCTGTTTCGTTGGAATGTACTCGAGTTGGCTCCAAGGTCCTTTTGCTTCAACTGAAGCGACCCTTCGCGGCTCGAGCAGGCGGGGGAGATTCTGCTAAGCATTTGAGAGGGATGACAAATAGAACAGGCATCTCACAATTCGGATCACGCAAAGCGGAGTTAATATTCCTTGCAACGTCGTAACTTTTTCATTTTTCAAGATATGATTTGCTTTTAGAAGCCTACCTGAGAATTTCAGCTCGGGAAATCCGGTTTTCAGGGCACCAAAATGGCGGAGGCATTTCGGGTGCGGAAGGTTCGCTGCACATAATGCTCTTCTTGTAGAGGGAATCCGGCTAGGCTTGGGACAGTCACCACCGGGTCTCACAACGTGTTCCGCCTGTGGTCCTGGACAGATCAGGGATAGCCTGGAGATTGTGGGGGATCTTTAAATTGAAAAAACTTTCCCCCGCTCTTTTGAGCTTTCGCAATTTTGCAGAATTTTGCGCACACAATCCAAGAGAAGACATATCGGATCAGGTACAAAGATCGTGGTTGAGTCAATGGAAGAAACATTCGAGAAGATTATCCCGGCAGTCCCGTTTGTCGTAGAACCCGGGATTGCCGATTCGTGGGAATCATAAGGGCAGATAATCCCCCCGATCGTTCCGGGGTAAATCATCTGTTTTGTTGCGTACAGAAAAGAGATGAGTTATACCGAGCGCCTTAGAAATCCGAGAGCCCTTGGTCACCAAGCGGGATCAATTGCTCCGGCCCAGTCTTTGCCGTTCTGTTCCCTTTCTTGAAATGACCGTTCGCCCTTTTCGCAGAGGCAGCGGGAACCTTTAATGGACTTGTAACCGGCTTTTTTGCGCTCGCAGATTCAGCTTTTCCTGTCGCGTTGCCATTGGCGCCGCGGATCAGTTTCTCTAATTCCTCAACGCGATCCTTCATCTGGTTCGCCCGGGCATTCATTTCCCCGGCCGCTGAGGCGGATTTCTCCGCATTGGCGGCATTTCGCTGTACTACCTTGTCCATCTCGCCAACGGCTTTGTTTATCTGCTCGATTCCCCGTGCCTGCTCGAGGGAGGCCGCAGAGATTCGGCCGGCCAGTCCGCTGGACTGTTCAACGTTAAGAGCCACTTCGCTAAATTCCTTTTCGGTCTTTCCGACCAGTTCCGAACCATCTTTGACTTTCCTGACGGTCCCTTCGATGAGACTGGCCGTATTCTTTGCAGCCTCTGCAGCCCTCATGGCGAGGTTTCTAACCTCGTCGGCGACAACGGCAAAACCGGCCCCGGCTTCTCCGGCACGTGCTGCTTCGACCGCTGCATTGAGGGCAAGCAGATTTGTCTGGAAAGCGATTTCGTCGATGGTCTTGATTATCTTCGAGGTATCTTCACTCGCCTTGGAGATCTCCCCCATGGAAATGGTCAGCCTTGCCATCGACTGGCTGGCTCGTGAGACAGTCCCATTGGTCACTGTCATCAGTTGGTTGGCCTGGTTTGCATTGTCTGCATTCTGCCTGGTCATGGAAGATATTTCCTCTACTGACGAAGACGTCTCTTCGATGGCTGCAGCCTGTTCACTCGATCCTTCCGCCAGTTGGTTGGATGCCTTGGAAACCTCACCGGCTGCTTCTGCAAGCAAGTCTGCCCCCGAACTGAGACCGTCGATTATACGATTGATGGGCCGGGTTATGGAACGGGTAATGGTCCACGCCAACAATGCCCCGATTCCTATACCGATGATCAGTGCAAGGATGATGGCGGATTTTGAGGTTTCAAAGACCGTCTGTATCAGGTGGCTCATCTGATCGGATTTTGCCCATGCATCGTTTTCGACCGTTTGGGCTGTCTTGATGACAACTTCCCCGTTTTCCTTCATCTTGGGCAGAAGATTCTCGTGGACTTCCGTGTCGTTGCTGATCCAGGTATTGGCGGCCTGCAAGTACTCCTCCGTTGCTTTCGAAGCACGTTCGATCCTCTTCACGTCCTCGGGGTTTACGGATATCTTTCGGAGGGCGCCGTAAATCTTGATCAATTCCTGCATTTCCCGGTTGAGGGCCTCCCAGTATTTTGGGTTCCGAGTGATGATGTATGCCTTTTCGTTCAGACGTGCGCTGAGGGTCGTCCCACTCAACTTTCGGACAAGAAAAACCGACTCCACAGTCTTTTCGACTGCGCCCTGCTTGGGGAGCATGTAGTCGTCAACAATCTGGCTGACCGTATCTCCGGAACGGTTCATGATCGTAGAGAACTCAGACAGACTTTCGCTCTGGGGGTCCGTTTTGTATTCCGTCACCCAGGTTTTGACCGCTTTTGAGTAATCCTGTGTAGCCGCTCTGGCATTCGAGATCTGTTTTTTCTCAGTCACGTCGGGGTGTAGCTTATCAAGCGCGTCGTAGGCATTGAGGAGATTCTTTAAATTCCGTTCGATAGCCTTCACTTCCTGCTGGTTGTGCTCCAGCATGTAGACTTTTTCATGGAAACGAGTTTCGACTATCCATGCATTGATGTTGTTAGCGACGGCAAGGGCGTTCTTGGCATCGAGGTACTCGGTTTTCTTTGCCTCCATGAATGCATCGGCTTCTTCCTCAACCTTGGAGCCCTTTTCATCCATGAGTTGCTCCAGTAGCCTGTTTTGCTGCAGTGCAGCTGCAGCCTTCTCAAACAATTGGCCGTATTCTGCTGAACTTCCACGGACCATTGCGGATTTGGACAGGAGGTCCTGCTCGTTGAAGCGCTGAGCCGCTTTGTCCATTACATCAATTTGTCCCATCAGCTCTTTGAGCTTCGCCCCGGCTTTGGCATACACCTCATCGGATCTCTCAAACAGATAGTTTTTCTCTTCCTGTATGATCTCGAAAGCTGACCTTTCTATAGCCGTGGCTTGCTTGACCGCAGGCAGATTGTGTGCGCTCAGGTCCACGACATTCGAGTCAGCGCGTTTGAACATGACGAAATCTGCGGCCCCAAGCCCAATCATGACAAGAATGAGCGCAAAAAAACCCAGGGCTAACCTTGTGTGCAACTTTATCTTCATTTCAGTTCGCTCCCCACTTGCGCGCAGACTGACTTCAGGTGATCTCGCTCGCTTCAGGATGTCATGTTACGAGGAAGCCGCCAAGCCCGCTATCGGAAGGCGGAAGTTTAAGGGGTTTCCGGCTTCGTTCCCAATTGTCAAGCGATCCAGGCATCACGCAGGTCTGTCTCTCGAAGATCTACTCCTGTTTGTAGACCCCGCATCCAATGATGAGATCCTCATGGCGCTCGAGATACACAGTTTTATGTTCGATCTGGTTGGTCACTGGATTGCGGTACTTGTAATCCTGCCAACCGGATGTGCTCGTTTTCATCATCGCGACCCGTTCTTTCACGAACTCTTTGCCGTCAACGTCCTTGTTGTCGATAAGGTCGCGGCCGATCATTTTCGGATTGGCGCCGTGGGCCAGACACTTCCCATTCATGTCGTAGACGATGATGTAAAGGTCTCTATCGACAAATTGGCCTTCAAGATTGCTGAACTCCTCGAGGGCCTTCTCGGTTCCGTTTGATTTGATGAACTCAACCGCTTTCTTTACCATGGCGACAGCTTCGTCTTTTGTACCGGCATCAGCCGCCACGGCCATGTTGCAGCCCATTGACAAAGAGAGAAAAACCGCAAATACCGATAACCATTGCTTCATAATTTCACCTCCGCAATGACGTTTATTCTGCTGATGCAGTTACCCTGCCTGGCCTTAACTAAGGAATCGACGCCTTCCCATTAAATTGAAATGTCATGAATTGAAATCGGTAACTGTCAGGGTATTCTTGAGGCTTTTCAGGCATGCTTGGCCGGCTCGCTTTACTTGTCAATAGAACCGGACATCTTGAAAAGCTAATGACAGGAAGGAGGGATGATCTTCCCGGAGGAATATCGGATTTAGGACCCGGCGTTTGGGGATCAGGGTTGTTGACCAAATGAAGATTTGCCCCGCAAAGTTCAATTTGGCCGGGAGAGATTTTCACCCTCACCTTTCATCTATCCCCAGAAATCTCCGTTTTTTTTCTTCAGCTCGATATAGCTGATCCTGCCCCTCTCATTGACAAAGGAACTGAGCAGCCAGCTCACGATGCTGATTATGAGAGAGCCAAAAACCGCCGACCAGAAGCCGTGGACGTAAAAGCCCGAAACTACTCCGGAAACCATCTTCAAAAGAAGGGCGTTTATAACGAATGTAAAAAGGCCCAGGGTGAGGATGTTGATCGGAAGCGTAATGACGATCAGTATCGGTCTGAACAGGGCATTCAGTATGCCGAGGACCAACGCGGCGAAAAGAGCCGAAGAGAAGCTCGCCACGTATATACCGTCGACCAGGTAGGAAGTGAGAATAATTGAAATCGTTAAAAGCAGCCATCTTATCAAAAGACCTTTCAACTTTTATCCTCCTGTATGGATAGGACCCATTTTGACACGGATGGACACGGATGGACATGGATGGAGAGTGACCGATTCATAACAGGACCCTTCGGTACTCCAGGTGGGGTCTGCCAAAGTTAAGTAATAGACCGACATGGAGACCGCCGGCCTTCAGGTAGTTCAGCAACTGCCCGACATGTATGGAATTTAATTGGTCAATAGCTTTCAATTCAACGATGATCGCTTTCTCAACGATAAGGTCACAGTAGTATCTCCCCAGCGTGGCTTCTTTGTATACAACATCAAAAGGGACTTCTTCTCCAACGGACAGGCCCCTTATCGTGAGTTCATGAACCAGCGCTTTTCGATAAATGGCTTCGAGAAACCCGTGCCCCAGGGTGTTGGCAACCTCGAATGCGGCTCCGATAATGGAAGCGGTGAGGTTTTCGACCTCTTTGCCCAAAGACATTTTCTTATTCATAGGTTTTTTTATCCACCGCGCTAGGCTCCTCCATCCGCCCCGCTACTCTCCTCCCTTAGTGTTCATCCGTGTCCATCCGTGTCTGGTGTTGTTGCCCTCCGCTTCTTCGAGGACAAAAACGCGTGAGATAATTATCGTTCATTTAAGCATGATAGCTTTTTCCGGGCAGATCTCCTGGCAACAAAAACATGTGATACAAATATCGGGATTCACACTCGGGACGCGCTCGCCCATGGAGAGGGCCGAAACCGGACATTGATCGACACAGGTCCCACAGCCCGTACACAGGTCCGGGTCTGCCTGGGGGCGCAGGACCGTGCGGCTGTGAATCACAGCCTGTACGGCATCGTTACGGATAATCGCTTCGCCGCCCAGCGGCGGAAGCTTGAAACCGGGTATTGGTTTAAGCTCCCCTATGACTTCGATCCCTTTGATATCGTAATCCCCAAGGCCAAGTTCCCTGGCTCTTTGCAGGAACCTCAACCGGGCCGGGTCACAACCCATCATCGTTGCTATCACTGAGTCCAGCGCTACGGCGTTATTGGAAGCCAGAACCAGGCCTATCTCTCTTAGCTCCGGCGAGGCCGGCCCATTTCCCTCCATGCCCACTACCGCATCCACAAGGAAAAGGTCCGGGACCCGAAGCCGGAAGACGTCGACAAGCATTTCATGAAACCGTTCGGGCGTGCCGGCCGCCTTGTGGAGCATCGCTTTCTGGGCGCCGGGCAAAATGCCGTAGCTGTTTTTGATTGCTCCCGTCATGACGGTTAAGCCATGGGTCTTGAACTTGGGAAGACTGATAATGATGTCGGCTTCCAAAACGATACGGGAGACACTCACCACTGGCATAAAATCGGGATTGAAATTGACCTTGAACGAATCGGTCCCTATGTTCCGATAGTAACCCCCGGACGCTTCCATCAGGTCCGTTTTTGCAAAGCTCTCCTCGTTGGCGCCGTAATTGAAAAGCCCCGGATTGTCGCCTACGACCATGGATGCCGGGGCCAATGTTTCGACTTTATCAACGACCGCGCGCAGCATCGATGGGTGGGTGACGATACCTTCCTTTGCCTCCGAGGCCCTGAGCACATTGGGTTTGATCAAAACTTTCCTGCCCCTGATGTCAAGCGGGAAAAGATCGAAAGCCCGGTCAACGGCTTCACGGATAGTTTCATAGCTTGCGGGTTGAATCATGACTTTAGCCATATGCGCCTTCCTGAGTTGTTGGAAGCAAGAAGCGAGAAGCATGAAGCGGGAAGCTTTTGCTCCCTGCTTCTCGCTTCCTGCTCCCCGCTCCCCTTTAAGTGTGCCAGTTCGGTCTTCGTCTCATCCAATCCGAAACCGTTTCCTCTATCCACCCTTCAAGCCCCTCCGCCAGATAAAACGCCGGACGCAGGAGATCGTCCATTGGTGCAATAACCCCCTCGGCTGCTGCGGCAGCGGCCAGGGCCGTATATGGATAAATCCGTATTCCGGTGGTGACCTTCATTGCTTCCAGTTCGAGAGAATCCGCAAACTCCAGACTCTCCTCAACTGTTTCCCTGGTCTCCCCGGGCCCTCCGAGCAGAAGAAACCCCATTCGCCCGATCCCGTATTGGGCCAGCATTTCTGAAATCCTGCGGACTTCTTCAGGCTCAAACCTCTTGTTGAACGAACGCAGTATTTTCCTCGATCCGCTCTCAAATCCGAAGGCCACTTCGACGCACCCTGCCCTGGCCATCCTTTCGATAAGAACCTCATCGACTTTCCAGGGATAAAGGATGGCGCGCCATTGAATTTCGAGATTTCTCCCGCTCAGCGCGTCGCAAAGCTCGCCGGCATATGATGGAGGAAAATTAAAAGTATTGTCCACAAAGAAGAAATTCTTAAACCCTGCTTCAGCGAACCGTGAAATCGAATCGACTACAATCCCGGGGGACCTTTTCCGCAAAATCGCCCCCTCTATGGTTGCGGTCGAACAGTAACTGCATTCCATCGGGCAGCCCCTCCGGGTCTGGAAGGGGAGCCATATCTTCTGATTTTTGAATTCGGTGGGAAACGAAAAAAGGCCCGTGGGATCGGGCAACACCGAGTCGTCGAGCCTTTTCAGGACCTCGGTCTTATTTTCGCGGGCAGAATCAGCCAAAACCAGATTTGGAACACCGGTCAGGCCCTCTTTTCGGGAAAGTGCATTCAACAGTTTCACAAAAGCGGCTTCCCCCTCGCCTTTTATCCCCATGTCCGCTCCAAGATAGGCCAGGGCGCTTCGAGGATAAATGCTGTATCCCGCTCCTCCGAGGACGATAGGGGCTGAGGTGAGGTGGCGGCAGGAAGTTACGACATTTTTTACGGCATCCAGAAGAAATTTGGGAGAGTTCATGCACTGATCATCGATGTTTCTGACCGAAACGCCGATAAGTTCGGGATTAAAGCCTGAAACGGCATTTTCAAGTTTGAGTTCCTCGGAGTCGTCTTTTGTCATGAGGTTCAAAAGCCTGACTTCATGGCCTGCATGCTCGGCCGACGCAGCGACACAGGCCAGACCCATCGGCAGCACAGGCATCTGGAGTTGTTCCGTATTGGCTGAAATCAGGAGCGCGCGCATAGCTCTTTCCCCGGTTGGTTATGGGTCAGGTCTTAGATGATAGCATTTTTCGGAGATTTTTCGAGTAAAGATCGATCACATTTAACAAGACCCGGTCCGGCTTGCGGTCACGGTAAATTTGTCCTCCTTAAAGGGTAGACAGAAGCACATGAATCTTTCATCATTTTTGGGGAAATGAAATCCATTCCGTTGGTAGCGCCGCCTTCCATGGCGGCGCTACTGTCTTTGCGGCATGTTTTTTTTGAAAACTGCCGCCGGTGTGATATAAATTTAAATCTGTAAACAAATCAGACCACAGGAGCGAAACTCGCCTCATGAAAGTCGCATACTTCAGCATGGAAATCGGGCTCAATGAAAGCATTCCCACCTACAGCGGAGGGCTTGGCATTCTGGCCGGGGACCACATCAAATCCGCTGCCGACCTGAACATCCCGTTGGTCGCCGTAACGCTTCTCTACAAACGCGGCTACTTCATTCAGAATATAAACCCCTTTGGGCAGCAGGAAGAGATCTACCCCTACTTCGACCCGCGCGCGTTCATGGAACCTCTTCCGTTCAAGGTAACCATAAGGCTCGCGGGTCGAGACGTGCAGATAGGCGTCTGGAAGCATAACGTGGTTGGGATGCATAACGAGACCGGATCGGGACGCGTGCCGGTCTATTTTCTCGATTGCGATCTTCCGGGAAACGCGCCCGAAGACCGGCTCATAACCCAGTATCTCTACGGTGGAGACCAGCATACCCGGATATCGCAGGAAGCGGTTCTCGGAATCGGAGGATATCTCGCGTTGAAACGCCTGGAGCCGAAAATCACCACATATCACATGAACGAAGGGCACGCGGTTTTCCTCACCCTCGCCATGCTCAAGGACTTTGGAGGAGACGAAGAGCAGGTAAGATCGAAGTGCGTATTCACCACGCATACGCCGGTTCCCGCCGGCCACGATAAATTCGGCTACGACCTCGCATCGAAGGTAATCGGGGAATACCTGCCCTCAAATATCGGGAAGCTTGCGGGCTACGATGAACTGAACACTACCGTTCTGGCCCTCAATCTGTCGCGCACCGCAAACGGGGTGAGCCAACTGCACGGGGAAATATCCAGGCAGATGTTTCCCGGGTTCAACATCGGCTACATCACAAACGGCGTGCACCACTTGAGCTGGACCGGCCCTGACTTCAAGGAGCTATACGACAAATACATCCCGCTCTGGCGGCAGGACCCCCAACGACTGGGCGACATTTCGGTAATTCCGGACAGCGATATCGTCGAAGCCAAAAGGAAGGCCAAAAAGCGGCTCATAAGATACATAAATTCCCTGTCGGGCGCAGGGTTTACAGACGAACCGCTGACGATATGCTTTGCGCGGCGCGCAGCAGCCTATAAGCGCGCAACCCTCATTTTCAGCGATCTGGAATTTCTTTTCAATCTTTCCTACGACCGGGTGCAGTTCGTATTCGCCGGGAAAGCTCATCCGCAGGACGAGGCGGGAAAAGAGCTGATCCGGCAGATAGTAAATATCGGGAAGCAATACGAAAAACAGCTTCGGCTGGTCTTTGTCCCAAATTACAACATTTGGGTGGCAGGCCTGATGACCGCGGGGGCGGACGTCTGGCTCAATACTCCCCGCCGTCCAAGGGAGGCGAGCGGAACGAGCGGCATGAAAGTTTGCTTTAACGGCGGGGTGAATATGAGCGTTCTGGACGGATGGTGGCGCGAAGCCTGCCATGACCGGGTGAATGGGTGGGCCATCGGTGACGACGAAGACCAGGATGACGAAGCCGCCACCGAAGACTTCTATCGGGACCTTGAAGATATGGTTACGACCTACTACGCCAACCCCAGAAAGTGGCTCTCCATAATAAGGCGGTCTATCTCCGACATAACCCCTCAGTTCAATACCCACAGGATGGTGCTGGAATATTTTAACAACTACTACAAGTAAGAGGGTCGCTTTCGTATTCCCGCCAGCTTCGCTTTTATGAGAGAATCTATCGGCTCGATATACGTGGAGCCGGATTGTCCAGGCGCCGGCATCCGCTCGTTTTGGGTCCGCAAGCTTGGATCGTCAAGGTGATGTAATGTTCTTGGTATTTCCTTCCCTTTTCTAAAGGGGGGCAGGGGGGATTTTCGTTTTTTCCATTCCCCATTCACCATTCACTATTCACTATTCATTGCCCACTGTTCACTCATCGCGGAGCGATGCAGGGGCCGTTCGAGCAGCTCCCATCGGGAGGACAAAAATGAAATTCAGAGAATTGCTGGATAAAGAAGAGATCATTATCGCCCCGGCGGCCTATGATGTGGTGTCCGCCCTCATCATTGAGAAAGCAGGGTTCCCGCTCGCGTATCTGGGCGGGCTTGGTAACGAAGCCAGTGATCTCGGGTATCCCGACCTGGGGCTGACCACTGTTACGGAAATCGTCAGGAAGGCTGGAAATATAGCCGGAGTGGTGAATGTCCCGGTTGTCTGTGACGCAGATACGGGTTTTGGGGGTGGACTCAACATCTACCGGACCGTCAGGATGTTCGAGACTGCAGGCGTTAGCGGGATCCACATCGAGGACCAGACCTTTCCTAAGAGATGTGCGGCTATTCGAGGCAAAAGGCTCATGGAGGTTGAAGAATTCGCCAAAAGAATCAGGACGGCAGTCGATGCGAAGAAGAATGCAGACTTTGTAATAATAGCCAGAACCGACTCCAAAGTGGCCGGAGGAATTGATGAAGCCATAAAAAGGCTGAACATGTATATTGAAAACGGGGCCGATATGGCCATGGTCGGTGACTTATATACTTTTGACCAATATTTGCGGCTTGTCCGGGAGGTAAAAGCTCCATTGGTCGTCTGTGCCGCCGACCCCGCGCACTTCTACATCCAACCTGATTTCACCCTGGACCAATGGAAGAAAACCGGTGTGAAGATGGTCCTCTACTGGTACCTTTCGCTCTTCGCGGCAATGAAAGCGGTGCAAAGGGCCGTTGTGTCCCTGAAGCAGACCGGCTCCATCAAAGAGATAATGGACGATCTCTTCACATACAAGGAATATGAGAAAACGGTGGATCTGGATAAGTGGTTGAAGATCGACGAGCAAGGCGCCTGAAATTCGCGATAATTGCAAGACCTCTCGTTATCGGGAGGTTTTTCAATCCGTCATCCGGCATCAAGCGGGCGAATCACCGCAAACCCGCCGGGGTGCGGGCGCACTCGCACATGGGGACAACGTATGGTCCTTCCGGTATGACGGCGATGGGTTCTCCGCCGGTCCCCACGATTCCCCGGATGAAGTCGAGCGGCAAGGTCCCGTCTTGCTTGCAGTAGACACCCGTCAGCAACTTGTCTTCTTTGGACAGCGTATCTGAAAAGAGGTGGATTCTGCCGATCTGCATAGGCTTGAGCTGCATCTCCGTCTGCCACTCGTCGATGGATGCCCGGGACTTGGGCAGGATCGACTTTCGAAATCCCTCTGCTCCGAGCTGTATCAGCAACCGCTGAGCTGCGACATATTCTTTGGAGCCCATCCCTTCCGAACATTCCGAAAAAATAATGATGTCTCCTCCCGGCTCTAGCAATCCCATGACCCCGACCATGCCTTTAACCGTCTGGTAGTAGGTCTTGTCCAGGGGATAGCCGCCTCCGCTGGTTATGACGGTACGGTATCTTGCCTGCGAAGGGATCTCGGAATAGGGGCACATGTAAGCAACGGCCTCGAGGTGGCTGGCCTCAATTTCCCCGAAATTGACAAACGACAGATTCCGCTTGTCATCTATGACCGTATTCACGGCGAACATCCGGCCGAGCATGCGGACAATTTCAATCTGTTCTTCATGGAGCGGGTTGCCCTCGAGAATACAGTTGGCTGACCTTGGGTGCTCCATGAAGCCGGCGTTATGAAGCGTAGTGATGGTGTCCTGGTGGGCGACCCCCGGAACGATCACTTTCCTGCCCCCGGAGTAGCCCGCCATGAAGTGCGGCTCAACCAGCCCCGTCACAATCTTCACGTCTGCTTCGACGAAACGGCGGTCTAGCTTGACGGGGGTATTCCGTGAAGTATTTCCAAGATAGACGTGGTCTTCGTCATTTCGGGCGAAGTGATTCATCACCTTGACCGTCTCGAGCACCCAATCGCTTCCAACCAGTTCGCGAAGCTCCTCCCCCTCATTGGGTCTGTGTAAACCTGTGGCAACCAGCACCGTAATCGCACCGGGATCGATTCCTGCTTTTATCAGCTCCCCGATGAGCGGTGGTAGAATGGCGGAATTGGGCACCGGCCGGGTAATGTCGCAGATGAGAATGCACGCGCTATGGCGACCGGCGGCAATCTCGGACAACGGACCGCACGCGACAGGATCGGCCAGAGCTTTGGAAACAGCCCCTGCTGGATCGCCCAGGATGGGCATAGCGGGTTTTTCGATTACGGTTACATTCCAGGAGTCCGGAATATCCAGAAGCAATCCATCCTTGCCGTAATTCATCTTTACACGCATATTCTAAACTCCCCTTGACAGGACATGAGCCTTCATAAGCACAGGCGATTACTGGAAATTTAGTTAATATTTATTGTATTTTCAAGGGCTTGCCTCAACTCAAGCCGCTTGTTCTTTGAGTTCACTTGGATGAAGGGAAAGGTACTCCCTTACCTCCAGATTCATCCGATCAATCTCAGCGAGATAGCCTCCTGCTGATAACCGATAATTCTGCGGATTGATTTCGACCTGTCGGAGTCTTTCCATCTGTTGCTGAAAATACCTGATACGCTCTTTGGTCGCCTCAAGTTCTTGATCGTTGTGAATCATCGCTGATCACCTCTACTATGCCACGTCGTGTGTTATCTCGTTTGATCTGCCAGTGTTGAAGTGCTTCCGGCTCGCCGGCAATCGCAGCCAGCCGCCGAATTAAAGCTCATCAATACGATCCCTATATTTTAACAAGTATTCAGCGATTTCATTATGCATTATTCTGTCCCGATAACAATAATTAGGCTGATCCGCAACCCACCACGGTCCGCGACATTTGTTCAAGGGCAAGCATGAGCGCCTGGGTGCCCGACTTACCGTGTCCCTGGGCCTTTACCGCAAGGTATAGCTGGTGGACCAGCGCCAAGCCGGGAAGAAAAAGGCCCATGCGCGCCGACTCCTTGAGCGCAATGCCCATATCCTTGATAAAATGCTCTACAAAAAAACCGGGAGCAAAATCTCTTCGCAGTATACGCGGGGCCAGATTGTCCAGGCTCCAGCACCTGGCTGCGCCGTCCTGGATGGAACTCAGCATCGTC
>Ga0187880_1002217_pt1 | contig 15174 bp, 17 predicted proteins | sample June2016WEW_19_4_FD_132998 | JGI IMG/M metagenome (GOLD analysis project Ga0187880, IMG submission 132998) | Peatland microbial communities from SPRUCE experiment site at the Marcell Experimental Forest, Minnesota, USA - June2016WEW_19_40 | ecosystem: Environmental > Terrestrial > Soil >...
AGAAGCGCGAGGAACAGCAGTGAAGTGCCAGACACAAAGGGAATCAACCTTGCCTCCGGGGATATGACAGTGACCAAAAGAGGCAGGACTGCTCCCATGGCGAAGCTGCCAGCCGATGCCCATGCCGCCTGAATCGGACGCGCACGAAGAGTCTCGGAGATGCCGAGTTCATCGCGGGCATGCGCGCCTAGCGCATCATGGGCCATCAACTGCTCGGCAACCTGTTTCGCGAGCGGAGGTTTGAGCCCGCGCTCGACATAGATTGCCTGTAGCTCCTTGTGCTCGCCCTTGTCGTCAGCCTTGAGTTCCGCCCGCTCAAGCTTGAGGTCGGCCTGTTCGGTATCGGCCTGTGAGTGGACAGACACGTACTCACCGGCAGCCATCGACATGGACCCGGCTACCAGGCCGGCGACCCCTGCGACCAAAACGTTGCGGTGATTGGCATGCGCGGCGGCGACACCGAGCACCAGGCTCGAAGTTGAAAGGATGCCGTCGTTCGCGCCCAGTACCGCCGCGCGCAGCCAGCCGATGCGTCCTGTGCGGTGTCGTTCCTGGTTGCTCACAACCATTCGTGAGGCCTCTTTGAGCAGGGCAAAGCGCAATCCTGGTTTGAATCGCGCTTTGCCGAAAAACAAGTTCCTTATTGCACGCTTCCTGTTGTGACGGTTACATCGGTCCCGATGGACTCACCGGATACGACGAGCTCAACCCGCCGGTTCTCCTGGATCGGATGAATTCGCCTGCTGCGGAGATGGCATCGCCAGCGCCGAAACACCCAATACCATGAGGCATGGTAGGAACATTGTCGCTATTTTCACTGTTAGTCTCCTTCAAGAAGTTTGCAGCTACCATCGTGAAGGTTGTTCGCACCGAATACTGAGCATATTTGACCGCCCCCGGTTGTCGCAGGTCAGGAGATTCGCGAAATGGATCAGATGTCAGGCGGGACACTGCGGATTAGCCGAGGCAACCGGTCGGACCAAGAAGATCAAGTTAGGGCGCACAATTTTGCACAGCTTTTGGGGGCAGCGCGCCCCAGAGAAGGCAACAGATCACTGAGCAGCTCATAGCCAACGAGCAATTCTGACCAGCTTTTGAAACCTGATCGTTGAATACTAGTCAACGACACAAGACTCCACTTCACACAAGGAAACTTGCAACCGAACCTTAACGGTTCCGCGACACGTAAGGCGTAAAGGAGTTCTCGATGAATCTCAATGTGATGGATCTAAAACTGATTGCTCTCGCAGTGGTGGTGGTTCTGATAATCGTGGTTGGCATTGCCCTTTACATGCGAAAACGCAAGAAGACCACGGCAGGACTTCGCGACCGTTTCGGGCCGGAGTACGACCGGGCGGTTAAACAACATGGGTCTGAACGCAAAGCGGAAGCGAAGCTGACAGACCGTGAAACGCGGGTTGAAATGCTGAAGATCCGCGATCTTGACCCAGCGGAGCGTGAACGCTACCTGGCCCAGTGGCAGGCGGTGCAATCCCGCTTTGTCGATTATCCGAAAGGTGCAGTAACGGAAGCCGACGAACTGGTGTGCTCGCTGATGCAAACGCGTGGCTATCCGGTCGCTGATTTTGATCAGCGCGCGGCGGACATTTCCGTCGACCATCCCAAAGTAGTGGAGAACTATCGTTCGGCGCACGCCGTCGCATTGCAGCTCGGCAAAGGCGAAGCCAGCACCGAAGACCTGCGAACCGCGATGATCCACTATCGCTCACTCTTCGATGAACTGGTGCAGGTGCAGATCCCTGGCGACAAGAAAGTGGCGTAGCCCCGGGGTCTGCGACTCTCCAGCAGTAAGCGTCAATTGGAACCTAACCACCGAACAGAGGAGGAATTCAATGATGAAACCGAGCACGGACGATAAGACCACAGGCAAGCTCCACGAAGTCAAAGGAACAATCAAGCAGAAAGTCGGCGAGCTTACCAAGGACCCCGACCTGGAAGCTGAGGGCAGAGCTGAAAAGAATGCCGGCAAAGTTCAAAACTGGGTCGGCAAGGTCGAAAAGGCCGTCGGGGAATAAACGAATCAACCTCGAATTGGAAACGAAAGAGGGTAAAGCATTATGGCGCAATCAGTGTCGGAACGAACGGGCGAGCAAATTGCCGAAACGGTACGCAAGGCTTCGCGGGCGACATCTGCCGTTGCGGATGCAATTGAAGATGGCTTAGGAGCAGCGCGGCGTGTCGCAAAACAAGGTGGCGACGCTGCTGAAGAGCTTTTTGATGACACAACCAAGCGCTTACAGCGACATCCTATTGAAACAATTGTAGTGACATTCGCAGTGGGCGTTGCGGCTGGAGTAGCGATCGGCTGGATGATGAAGCGCAGATAACATTAACCATCGCAGCAAATACGCGAGAGAAGGGTCCAGCGCGCTGGGCCCTTTTTGCTAGATCTATAGAGTCTCGTCTCCAACACGGCCGTACAGACGATGGTGTCTTCCCAGAGACAGAGTCAGTCTACGGCGGCCCAACTTGCGCCCAACAAGCGGTGGTCAAAAGGAAACAGCTATTCGTCGCGCCTGCGCCTACGCTGGTGCTGAGGTAATACCCATGAAAGCACTTGTAGCTCTCGGAACAGCAGTCCTGTTCCTGTCTCTCGGAACCCCGGTCCCTGCCTTTGCACAGCAGGGAAAAGAGGAAGCCAAGCCGGAACAGAAGCAGCAACAGCAGCATGCTCAGCCGCAACAACAGCAGCACGCTCAACCGCAACAACAGCAGCACGCTCAGCCGCAACAGCATGCCCAGCAGCAGCCGAAACAACAACAGCAACAGCAGCAGCATGCCCAGCAGCAACCGAAACAACAACAGCAGCAGCATGCCCAGCAGCAGCCGAAACAACAACAGCAGCAGCAGGCCAAGCAGCAGAACCAACAGAAACAGCAGCAGCAGCAGCAGCAGCATGCCCAGCAGCAGAACCAACAGAAACAGCAGCAGCAGCATGCCCAGCAGCAGAACCAACAGAAACAGCAGCAGCAGCATGCCCAGCAGCAGAACCAACAGAAACAGCAGCAGCAGCAGGCCAAGCAGCAGAACCAACAAAAACAGCAGCAGCAGCATGCCCAGCAGCAACCGAAACAGCAGCAACCGAAACAGCAGCAACAGCATGCCCAGCAGGGCGTCCAGCAGGCGGCACGCCACACCCCACAACAGGAGCATGCCCAGCAAGCAGCATGGCAGGGGCATCGATCACAGAACTGGCAGTCCGACCACCGCTCGTGGCAGCAACGTGGCGGCTACCACGGCTACCGTATTCCTGAGAATCGTTACAACGGCTACTTTGGCCCGGACCACGGGTTCGTCATCTACAGCCAACCTTATATGGTTGTTGGTGGGTTCCCGCGCTTCCAGTACAACGGCTTTTGGTTTAGCCTGGTTGACCCGTGGCCTGACAATTGGGGAAACAACTGGTACCAAACTGACAACGTTTATATCGTCTATGAGAACGATGGGTACTACATGTACAACCCCAGATATCCAGGCGTCGGAATCGCGATCAGCGTTTCGATGTAAAGATCTAGTTGATTAGATCCAGGCGGGGCTGCACCCTAAAGAGCGCTTCCTAGGCCGAGAAGTCAACCAAGCGGTAAGGCGCGCAGGTGATAGGTTGCAGCCGCCAAGTTCAAGGCTCAGATCGCACTCCCAAACGGTGGCAGTTTGATAATTTCGCTTTTCATCGCCATTCCTGGCTGGAAACTTCTCCGCAGTCTGGGAGGAGTTGGACTGGTAATACTGGGGGTTGTGGACAGCTCGGTGGTTCCCACGTTCGGCAGCTTGGATGCTCTTACCGCAATCCTGGCAGTCAAGAATCACGAGCTTTGGCCGTACTATGCCGCAGCCAGTACGGCAGGTTCGTTGATCGGCGCTTACATAACCTATCGAATGTCAGCCCGGGCGGGCGAGTCCTGGCTGGAAAAGCGCATTGGGAAGAGACGCTCGCGACAGGCCCAGGGTCTGCTTAAACGCTGGGGGTTCGCCGCCGTGTTCGTCTCGTGCGTTGCCCCACCGCCATTTCCTACCTCGCCATTTTTCATCGGAGCGGGTGCACTTCGATACCCGCAGGGGAGGTTCGTTTCAGCAGTGGCCACTGGCCGGGCCCTTCGGTACGCAGTGATCGGATTCCTGGCCGCAAAGTACAGCCATTCAATACTGCGATTCCTGAGGCATCCGCGTGGTTTTGAAACGGATGCCAAATTGATCGGCATCACAGTGGCTGGCTTCGCGATCATAGTCTTGTTCATTATTTTGTGGCGGCAGTACAAAATCCATTTCCAGCGCACCAAGGCAGAAGCGGTCGTGATAGTGAAGTGAGGCAAGACAAGTCGTACCTCAGCACGAAATTCCGAGTATGAGGATACGAGTACCCTGCACTCATGAAACAGAGAGGCCGAACAAAATGGAACACTGGGGAATCTACATCGCTTACGGATGGCTGGCTACGATCATCTGGGCCTTCGTGGACGCTGTGCAGGCCATTCGGAAGGGGCCCGCTGCCTCAGCCACCGCCGTCGGAGACTTACAGCCACAATTAGCGACGACGGGCATTACCGATGTTACGGATGGCGCGATTGCAAGCACTTCTGGACTTTCAGAAGCGACCGAAGCGACTTTAATTCACGAGGTGGCCGCATGAGCAGTAAAGGGTCTGAACAGATGCTGGGTCTGTTGAAAGAACTGTCGGTTTTCAAGAGCATGGATGAAGACTATAGTACCGGCCCCAAGGATCAAGCGGAAACAGAAGCCTATGAGAAACGCGAGCGAAGGCGACAGGAGATAAAGTTGAAAATGCAAACACTCGCTACTGAGAGCAAGAGCCATCCGTCCTAAGCATTCCTTCACACTAACTATGGATGGTCAATCTTGACCAGACGCGACCTGCCATCCTGAACGACGATGGTTTGTGGCCTTGAACCCACCAGGCCGCCGTGTTTAACAGGAGGCCTTCTGGCTGCAACCATGCCCAAAGCATTCGGTAGCTTAATGCGAATACTTAGACTATGTCCCCACGCCAACGTAGGTTGGCCCGTACGTTGCAACGGGGAAGAAATACCCTCGCAACATTGTTTTGACTGCGGAGCACAGCGGACGTATAGGCTTCAGCCCAGCATGCAAAGGGGCCCATGGAAACGGCCGGAACCATGTTCCACCTATCACCTCGAAATCGCCTTCTCATCAAATGTGCAGAGTGGATCGGTACCGCCGGAACAGCTCGCGATATCTTAAGGTGGTGATATAGGGTGGACCGCAACCGCCTGATACTCCGGCCGCGACCGTAGGAGATCTTCCGCCTGCCTCAAATCGAGGTCCTTCGACACTGGTTCAAAGTCGGACCGTGTTTCATGTTGCTGCTTGCTGATTGTCTTGAACAGCAGCATTCGTCCCGCGACCTGAATATCGACGAGGTCTGTCTTCCAATGCGACGAGCTGACCTGGGTCCGCTCAATCTCAAAGGTGCCGCCTTTGGCGACGCGCCCGAAAAGTCCGAAGCCAAAGCTAACGTTCTCTACCAAACGCCCGCTCAAGTGCGCCAGGCGCTTCTGTTGGGGATCGACCAGGAGTGTTCCAGCCATGCTCTGCAGAACTTTGGACTCCATCGTAGGCGGGACAAATGCCGGATCAGGGCGAAAGTCGAGTCGCTGATAGGGACCGTCCCAACCGTCGTATTGATAGACGAAGGCGCTCGGCAACAAACGCACAAGGTTCTCCAGCCGGCGTTCGTCCGCATCATACTGTTTCTTGACCGCAAGCTGCTGGCTGGGTTCGCGAACCAACTGATTGAGGCGGGCAGTCTCCTGCTCGCGTTGCCCTGAATCCAGCGGTGCGTCATTGATTGCGAGAAGACGGTAGACCGGACCATCTTTGGTTTCAACTTCCAGCTCGCTCAATGTCTGCTGCTCGACTACTTTGGTAACGCGGTATATCCAGTTACTTTGCTCTGCCCGGTCAGTCACTTCATTGGCAACCATGTCCTTAACAAGATCACGAGCAGACGATTGCGTCTCCGGCCCATGGGAGCCGGCATAAGAAGGACACATGAGGAGAGCAATGACCGCGAGATGGACGCTGACATACCTCACTTTTGGTTAGATGCTGGATGGCGGAGCTTCGGCTGAGTTTATTTGGAATGCTCTGCGATCTCCGATTCCTCTTAGGGATGTGAGCAGATTTGAACAGACGCGGCCTGCTACGGTCGTCTAACCTTGTAGCAGATGGAACTAAGGTTCGGTTGGGGCTGTTTCCATGAATGTTCCCTTTTTTCTTTCTGACCGAGGGCCCTTGCAGTTAGCTGGATTTCCAGTCTGGCACTCTGACCCTCAGCCTCACTTGCATCAGGGTCCCGCAATTCGCAGCGGGTGTTTAAATCCTGTGTCATCCATCAGCGACATCGCCCCAAGGAAAAGTGCTCTTAAACAGCAGGAGCGCCGACAAAAGCGCTCTACCGAAAATAGAGGAAGGTAAAAATAGTATGCCGTTACTTCAAGTTGTTTTGGTCCTGGTGGTCGTTGGGGTTCTTCTATGGCTGGTGGATCGCTTCATCCCCATGGCAAGCTCCATAAAGTCAATATTGAATGCCGTGGTGACCATCGCCGTGGTGATATGGCTGCTGAATGTCTTTGGACTTATGCACTACCTCACCAACATTCACGTTGGCAAGCCGTAACGGAGAAGGATGAGGCACTAGAACAAATTCGAGCCCAGAGTGCGAAAGTATGTGCCAATGACCGAATCCAACCAGAATCCACGATGCACGCCGGACTTACCATGAGAAACGCGATCGTAAATCACTGCCGGACGCTCTGGCTTCACACGCTGGCGCTGGTGCTGGTAATTCTGATGTGTAGTGGCGCTATGTCAGCCTATTCCGTGCTGACCCACGAGGAGATCGTTGACTTGCTGTGGGCGGACCAGATCAGTCCGCTCATCCTCAAGCGTTATCCTGGGCTTACCGAAGAGCAGCTCAAGGAAGCTCACGCCTACGCTTATGGGGGGGCCGTTATACAGGACTTGGGCTACTATCCATTCGGCAGCGTCGAATTCAGCGACCTGGTGCACTACGTTCGTAGCGGAGACTTCGTCCGTGAACTGCTGGCGCAGAGCAGCGACGCCGATGAGTACGCCTTCGCCCTCGGGGCGCTGTCGCACTATGCCTCGGATATCGCCGGCCACCCTGCGGTCAACCACGCAGTCGCCATGGGATATCCGAAGCTGGAAGCGAAGTTTGGCACATCAATCCGCTATGCCCAGGACAAAACCGCGCATCTGAAGACAGAGTTTGGGTTTGACACGGTGCAGGTCGAGAAGAATCGTTACGCCTCGCAGCAGTACCACGATTTCATTGGATTTCAAGTATCCAAATCCCTGCTGGAGCGGGTCTTTCCCATCGTGTACGGAGTGCAGTTGAAAGACGTGCTGCCCCGCGAGGACCTGGCGATCGGCTCGTATCGTTACTCGGTCAGCCGGCTGATCCCGGAAATGACCCAGGTCGCGCTGCAAACCCACAAGAAAGACCTGATGCGCGAAACCCCTGATTTCGCTAAACAGAAGTTTCTGTACCGCCTTTCCCGCTCCAACTATGAAAAGGAGTGGGGCAAGGATTACGTGAAACCCGGATTGGGTACGCGTATCCTGTCAACGCTCTTGCGATTCATGCCGAGAATTGGTCCCTTCAAAGGTCTGGGGTTTAAGAGCCCGACTCCGCAAACCGAGGACCTGTACATCAAGAGCATCAACACTACTGTCGATCAATACCGAGCTATGCTCCAAGAAGTGGGCGCTGACTCGCTCGTGCTGCCCAACTATGACCTGGACAGCGGCAATCCGACCAAGGAAGGCGAATACTCCCTCACGGACACGACTTACGCAAAGTTGCTGGGTCAATTGGCCAAGAGCAAGTTCGACCAGACGACGCCCGAGTTACGCGACAATATCTTGCAGTTCTATTCCGATGTCCAGGCATCGATCCAGACCAAGGACGACAAGGCTCGGTCGACGACGGTCCTCGCATTGCTTGATCAGTTAAGAGCCGCAACCCCGGTTGCTAGCGCCGAAGCCGTTGCCGCCCATTGATCGCCGTCCCTTCTCTCAGAGGAAGGGGTGAGTCTCAAGTAAGGTTCATCAGCAGCGACGTGGTTGTTCAGCGGACCACACAAAAGCAGGTCCCTCTCGCTGCGCTCATGATGACAAAATGGGATGCTACTACGTCGTGCAGACGTCAATAGGAACTAACACAACACGGCTTACCGTTATGCTCCAACCAGGTCAGTAGCGAACGCAAACTGGCCTGGGCCAGAGCTATACAGGAATCGCCCGCACCATAGTAGATGTTGATGGTATCGCCGTCGGGACTTATGGTGTGTCCACACGGGAAGACAACGTCATGCACGTCACCTCCGCGCTCATAGTCGGTTTCCGGTCCGAAGATCCAGGAATCGCCTCGCAGCAAACAAACATCTGGCTTCAGAATGTCAAAGAGAGCGAGGCCTACCCGGTATAACGAGCCGGAGGCCGTGTGCTTCACTCCGTGATACAGCATCAGCCAACCTCTCTCCGTCTCGATTGGCGGTGACGACAAGCCAATCTTGTTTGCGTCCCACCACGCGCCCTTGCGCGCCAGCATCATCACTCGGTGGCCGCCCCAATGACGCAGATCGGGAGAGTAAGAAACCCAGATGTGAGCTCCTAGAGGAGTCATCGGTCGATGGATGAGCGCCCACAGGCCGTCGATCCTGTGCGGTAAAAGAGCGGCATCCTTGTCGTCCGGCGACATGAGGAACCCGTATCGCTCGAATGTCCGAAAATCCGTAGTTAGCGCCAGAGAAACCCCGGGGCCGCCTTTGGAATATGCGGTATAGGCCACCGCATACTGCTTTAGCTCGGGAACGTAGGTGATACGCGGATCTTCGATTCCCCACAGTTCCTCTGGATATTTATCTGGATCAGGCATCAGCGTTGGCGTTGCATCGATGTCCCATCCGTTCATACCATTTGCAGAACGAGCAGCGCACAGATGGGAAAGACCGCGGCGATCCTCCACCCGGCAAAGCAGCAGCGTGGAGCCATCCGCAAGCAGTGTCGCTCCGGCATTAAATACGCTATTAATGCGATAAGGCCAGTCTTTACTGGATAAAATTGGATTGGCGGGATGCCGATGAAGGAGAGATTCGGTAGCGTCGATAGACTCAAGAGCGTCGATGGCCAAGGTCATAAGTCATTCTACAGGAACAGGAAACTGAACGTTGGAGCGCAAAAAGCACTCGACCGCGCCGGCAACCCAGCTCGAGCGCAATCTGTGGCGCTTAAACATCCTGGAGCTGCCGCATCTCCAGAAGCGCCATCAAGAACGACAGCGTTGACTCCGCTCCCTGGTTCTCGTTGGCGCGGTCAGGATGAAGACCATCTCGACAGCCGCCCGTGCTGGCGTCGTATAAGGCGGCCTTCAGGTCGTTATCTCCCAGGAACCAATTGAACGCAGCCCAGGCCTGCGCGCGCCAATGCTCATCGCCGGTGGCGCGATACGCTTCCAGACAAGCAGAAACGGTTGCACCGGCCTCGACCGGCTGCTGATCGAAACGAGCTTTTTCACCCGCCTTGCAGTAGAAACCCTGCGAGCCGATAGGGACGAAGTGGCCATTCACGTTGCAACATTGTTGCGTCGCAAGCCACCCCAGTGACTCGAGGCCAGCCGAAAGCAACTCTTTGTCCGAGGTGCGCGAGCCGGCCAACAATAACGCCTGGGACAAACGTGCATTGGAATAGGCCAGACTCTCTTCAAACCAGTTCCAACCCGGCGTGCTGGTGATGCGATAGATGTTCAACAGCTTGTCAGCGAGTGCATCTCTCTGCCTTTGTGCAGAGCGGTCTCCCGGGAAGCGATCAAGATACGCCTGAATTCCGAACAAGGAGAACGCCCAGGCTCGGGGACTGGTGAAAGTCAGAACCGCCGGAACTGCAAGTTCAAATAAACGCCCAGCGAGGCCCCTTAGACCTTCATCAACGGTCTGATTGACCGCAGTTCCCAAGGCCCACAAAGCGCGGCCATGACTGTCTTCCGACCCCTGTGGCTCCTGCCACTGACGCCCATAGCTGAGAAAGTTGCGGAACCTTCCATTGGCGGAATTAAAAGCCAGCCAGAGAAAAGCCAGGTAGCGCGAAGCCAATTTCTTCGCTTCAGCGTTTCCGGGCGCCGCAAGTTGCTGCACGCGAATCGACACGATCAGGGCGCGGGCATTATCGTCGGTGGCGTAGCCCTCGTGATGATTGGGAACGGCGAATACGGCGTGTTGCAACATTCCCGTATCGTCCGTCATGCGATTGAGATGATTGAGCTTCACGGCCGGCAAACTGTGGATGCGATTTGCCCCGACTGGGTTTGGGCTGACCAGGCGAGGGTTCCACATGCGCTCCGCCCGGGCCCGCTGGAAGCTGCGCATGTAGTCCTGGGCCACGCTTTTCCAAACCATGTTGCGGGAATACAAGTACGCCCGTTTGCGCATAGCGTGCCGTTCGGCTTCATTCGCCAGGAGCTGAATGGTCTGCTCTGCAATTGCGTCCGGGTCGCTGAATGGGACCAGTATTCCACGGCCCTGATCGAGTAGCTCGAGTGCATGCCAGTAGGGAGTCGAGATGACTGCCTTCCCCGCACCCAAGGCGTAAGCCAGGGTCCCAGAAACGACCTGCGCTTCATTCTTGTAGGGTGTGATGTAAATATCGGCCGCGCCGATGAACTCCATCATCTCCTCAGGACTAACGAATCGGTTATGAAATATGACGTGCTCCCCAACCCCCAGGTCCTCAGCGAGCAACTGTAGCGACTCGCGGTATTTATCTCCCTCGCGCTTTCTTATGTGAGGATGGGTCGCTCCCGCGACGATATACGTAACATTGCTGTTCTGAGACAGAATGCGCGGCAAGGCCTGTATGACTGTTTCAACTCCCTTATTTGGCGAGAGCAAGCCGAAGGTCAGCAATACCGATTGGCCCCCAACTCCGAAGCGGTCCTTGTAAAAATTCGGATCAACAAACGCTAGATTTGGAACTCCATGCGGGATGACATCAATCTTTGCCGCAGGAACCTGGAAGATTTCCTGGAGAAATTGCGCAGAGTGCTGGCTCATCACGATCAGGCGGTCGGAGAGCTCCGCGATTTCGACCATCACGCGATGCTGGTCGGGATTCGGTTCGCGCAGCACGGTATGAAGGGTGGTCACGACGGGCATGTGCAGTTTCCGCAGCAGCTCCAGGATGTGGCTCCCGGCCGGCCCTCCGAAAATTCCGTACTCGTGCTGCACGCACACCAGATCGACATTGGTGAAATTGAGGAACTCAGCCGCGCGCTCATACGACGGCAGCTCCTCTTCGGTCAGCTCGAATCGCACGCGCTCGGGATACCTGTATTCGGAATCCGGATCGTTCACGGGCAGTGCGAATAACCGTTCCGTTCCGTACTCGGTCGAAACCGCGTTGCACAAGTCGGTGGTGAAGGTGGCAATACCGCACTGCCGGGGAAGATAGTTCCCGATGACAGCAATTCGACTGGGAAGAGAAAGATTGACCGCAGTGTCGAAAGGCTTCGCTGACTTGATCTCAGCCACGTGCGGTAGTGAGCCTGCAAGTCCCAACGGTCTTCTGAATGGCAGCGTCTTTGGCAACGACATGGATCCCTCTCCGCTCACCCCACCGGGAGGTAGGTGAATAATCGCGGCGCTGTCCAGTTCGGTTCTCCCCCGAGAACACCTCGCCTGACGGCGCCGCGAACTTTTCAATTGCCACTGTGCCGCAATTCGGCAGGCACAGCGGCAAACCTCAACTATTTAGTCTCGGCAGCTTCGCGCTGGTTCGCCCGTTTTTCGGCGGCATTGACCGCTGCGAGAAACGAGTTAGCGCTCGCGGGAGCATGCACTTCGCCCGACAGCGTTTTGCGGAAGGAAACATCTTTGCCATAGATCGCAGCGGTGGAGTCATTGTCCTGCTGGATCTTGGCGCCATCCACGGCGACTCCAGCAAACAGGCCTTTGGTACGCGAGTAGCTCAAGGCCTCAGTATTCAACTTCCAGTCGGTGCCTGCCGCAGCATGCCGTCCAACCGGACCAGCGGCCGCGGAGGCTTCGCCGCTGAGTTCGAACTTGCTCGAGAGCAGCCCTTGCACACCTTTGTCATTCATGAACAACATGATGAGATCGACCGACTGACCGCCAACCTGGAAACCAAAATTGCCGCCACCAATCGAAATGAATGCCGGCGCACTCCAGCCGTGGGCGGTGCGGCAGGTAACCACGCCGCGTCCATGCTCTCCGCCGACGATGAATGCACCCTTCGCCATGTCGGGCACCACCGCAATACACTTAGCGTCATTGAGCACTTCTGCAGGAATGCCCTTGTCAGGTGCAGCCATGATCTCCTGGAGCACGCCGCCAGCCGCTTGCAAGCGCGCGTTGGTGGCTTCTACTCCCGAACCGGCGAACCCGAAGGTCGCCAACGACAAAACGACTAATGCGATTCCGTATTTCTTCATCGAACACTTCCTTTTTCATTGCACGTGTTTCATTGCACGTGGGTTTGTGAGTGAGTTGGTGACGGTCCGATATCCACCGTAAAGGTCAGGCGGTTCTTCGGCCACTGATCAAATTGATGACCAGGACCACGACGGCAATCACCAACAAAATGTGGATCAGACCGCCGGCGATGTGGAAACTGAAACCGAGAAGCCAGAGAATCAACAGAATGACAAAAATTGTCCAGAGCATATGTTTCTCCTTATGCTGAGTGTGAGCGTCAAGGTTGTGTGACTGCTCAGTAACAGCGCCGGTGCCGGCAATCGCACCGAAAGTCGCTACAAGTCCACTGCTTTGCTGTCAGCAGCAAGGCTTCGGGATCGTCGAAGGTCAATCAGCGATCCACTAGATCCGGCCAAGCAGCAGCAAAATAACTACAATGACGAGCACCACACCTACCCCACCGCTCGGGGCATAACCCCAGGTACGGCTGTGATTCCACGTCGGCAGGGCACCCACCAGAAACAACACCAATAGAACAATCAAGATAGTTCCGAGCATACTTTCCTCCTCGTACTTAAGAATCAAGCTCCGGCGCGATGCGACTTTGGGGAGCACTCGCGCGGGCCGGCTTGGTTGCGATCAGGTTCGCGATCGTTGTCAACAGATTGTGGGGGTGATGTCCTTTGGGATAGAACCTGTCAGCCATGATGCCGGCAAGTACCGCATCCCCGTGGTAGTCTCCGCTCATCGCTACAATCGAAATCGACGGATACCGGCTTCGCACCTGCGAGATCAACTCAAGGCCCGACATCTGCGGCATGTTGAGATCGGTGACGATCAGATCAGGGACGGTTCTGTTCAAGTGCGACAAGGCGCTGACGCCGTTGTCCGCCTCAGCAACGTCATATCCCGACGCCATCAGCAACCCTCCCAGGCTTTCCCGAATGCAGGGTTCGTCGTCCACAATTAGAATCTGAGGCTTGGCGCCGTTCGGCATTGTGCTCTCCTGATGTGGCAGACAGAACAACTTCCACCTCACTACGATGTCATGCCCACGCTCCTCCCGTCTGGTCAAAACAGAACACTTCATTTGGTGGTGCTGTGCTGGTGATTACTGAGGAAGACCCTTAAGGCGCAGAGGGACGAAGTGCGCAATTTGGGAGAGATGCTGACCCTCGGACGGCAAGAGTCATTATGAGAAACACCGTGTAGCCCTACTCAACTCCGCCCAATGCAGCGGTGTCAGCGCCAGGAGTTGGGAATGGCCGTCCATCGTTGAAATGTGGGCAAGTAGCGGCGCTTGTGGCAGACAATACAACGTCCTGGGCAAAGAAAGAGGAGAGGCAGAATGGACCTTTCAACCCAACTCTCAGGAGGCGCGGTCCGGAACTGGTCCCCCTTGCATACACGGCAATGCGCGGATAACAAATACATTTTGGATTCGTAACACTGTTCTCAGTACCGAACAGCGGACTCGTCTCACTGGTTGCGTTGGCTGATGGACAGCATAGACCGCCCGGGGTCCTTATTCCGACTCAAGGAAGCCTGCACTCTCATCGCGAAGTCGTATCCTTGACGGCGACGACCGCGCCGGCTTCTGTGGGGGTTAGCCGCGACCGATCGCACTCGGGGTAGCCGCTAATACATGCCAAATAATTGCGTTGATGATCGGCAACGGTTACTTCGCTGGATTCCTTCGTCGATAGTTTGGAACGGTCACAGCCTGCCCCGCCGTCCCAACACTGCGAGACATTACGCTGGTGCTGGGCCACCGCTACCTCGCTGACCTCAGAGGGGCTCAGTTTCGATAGGTCACAGGACGACCACCCGCTCCAACAATCGGAAATATTCTTCTGGTTTTCTGCCATGGCGACGCCGACCGCTTCGGACGCCGTCAATTTGGAGTGATCGCACGATCTCAGCCCACTCCAACAATCGGAAACCATATTCTGGTGCGCAACTATCGCTACCTGGGCCCGCTCCGGCGCGCTAAGCTTCGAGGGATCACATGACGTCCACGCGCTTTTGCAGTCAGAAATGTCTTGTTCATGCTTGGCCGCCGTTACCTCGTTCTTGTCAGCCTGAGTCAAAGCCGAGCGATCGCACGAGTCCAAGCCGCTCTTGCACGCAAACAGGTTCTGTTCGTGACCGGCTGACTGCGCGGAGAGCAGCGCGGAACACCAAATCAGAAACATAATCAGAGAAAAACGGCGCATTCGCGACATAACCTTCATTTGTTTCCGCCTTTTGAGCGTGGACCGCTTTAAGCCGCACGCATTCCTGGGAGGATTATCGATCAGGCGAGATGCGGAAGGCTGTTCAACATTGCTCAGTGAGCAATCCTGCCCAGATGCACGATTCTCACCTTAGCCGCCGCACGCTTGCCCTTGTTTGCAGAACCGGTCAAACGGGAACGCCATCACAGTTTTGGAATGTGGAAATTAGGGGCGGCAATATGCGAGTTCGGTGAGGCGGGGCAAAATAGGAGATTCGATGCAATGGAAAGCCCCCATCCAAGCAAGAGAAGCTTGGATGGGGGCTGCACATTCAATGCTTTAATGCTTACCGCTTTCGCTTCCTGAAGAACGCAGGGATCGAAGCGCCCAATCCCCAAAAAGAGAAATTCGAGGAATTCGCGCCGGCCGCAATCGCGCCCCCGGTGGCC
>Ga0187880_1002218_pt1 | contig 15159 bp, 21 predicted proteins | sample June2016WEW_19_4_FD_132998 | JGI IMG/M metagenome (GOLD analysis project Ga0187880, IMG submission 132998) | Peatland microbial communities from SPRUCE experiment site at the Marcell Experimental Forest, Minnesota, USA - June2016WEW_19_40 | ecosystem: Environmental > Terrestrial > Soil >...
GGGCCGCCGCCGGTGGGGGGGCCTGAACTATCAGGCGGCCGGGAGAGGTCGGCGGCGGGGGCCACAGCAGAGGCCCGTCCTGGCCCCGCCGTGCCGGCCTAGGCAGGGGTTGCGGTGTGCTCTACCCAAACGGCCCTTGCGTCGATCCTGGGGCCGTACAGAGGCCTCTGCGGCAATGTGCCAGGGTGAGCTGGTGTTACGTCTCAGAGTGGGGGCCGCCACCACTGTGGGTAGCCGCATACTCCCGAGGGTATGGGGGAGCTACACTGGGCCGGTCGGTAGGCGTGGTTGCCAAAGGGGCTAGCCTCATGCTCAGGGCTGGCCCCCGGCCCACCCGCCCGGCCTATCCGGCCCGCCGCCCGGTAGGGGCACCCGGGCGCCAGCCGGGGGCCACCTGCAGCGGGCGGGGTCAGCGGTGCAGGGGCTGGAGCTGTAGCTCGGCCGCTACTCGGCGCAAGTTGCTCTCGATGCATGCCGCCGAGCGGTGGTTGCCGGTGTAGTTGGGTAGTCGGTCCAAAAGGTCAATGGCCGCATGGTAGGCACGCTCTAAGGCGGCCTGTGCCTGTGACCAGTCTTCGGCTTGACGCTCCTGACTTGACGGGATGAAATGAGCGGCCATCTAACTGCCCGCCGGCCTGGGCAGGTGCGCCGCAGCGTCGTGCAGGTCGCAGGTGACTTCAAGTTGGGCCAAGTTGGCGGCCTCTACTTCGTCACCTTCGGCCTGGCAGCGTGCCCACCAGCCGTTGCCGTGGGCACGAACTTGCCACCCACGGGCATAGAGCTTGCGGAAAAGCGGGGCCAGCAGTGCGGTGTCATCGTGCATGGGAGGGATATCGGCCAGGCGGGGCCGCCGCCTGAGCGGGTGGGGAAAACTAGGAAGTTGCAATGCGCTCACCGTCTTTCACTCGGTAGGGGGTCGTTGTCCCATCGGGGTTGTGCTGGCGCCGCCAGTCGTGGGGGTCGGGGTCCCATTCCCCCGGGGCCACCTTGACCACCCCGGGTGCCCCACTGGCCAACGTCTCGGCTATCCCCTGCCAGCGTTCCCCCTTATAGTGGCCCGGGGCAGTTTCGACGGCCCTGATGGGGACGCCTGCCAGCTTGCGCCATGTCGAGCCGACGACGTACTGCGGCCCCCTGACCGATAGCCAGGGGTGGCGTCCCTCGGGCCTGAGGCGGCCCAGCCCGCCCCGTTCGACGGCCGCTGTGAGGCGGGCAGAGCCGGCAGGGTTGGTGATAACGCAGTCGGTGTCGACTGCTACCAGGTTCTCAAGGCCGGCGGCTAGCATCGTACGCCATAACGTCACCCGGCAATGAGACATGACTGCGCTTAGGAGCTGGGGCAGTGCGTGGTCCCACCACTCCTCGGCCCACGCCTCCCACCGGTCGCTGCCCAGCTGCAGGGCCGCCCCACGTTGACCGGTGTCGAGGTCGAGCATGTCCCAATAACTGCACCCCGGGCGCCATGCGTCGCCCCTCATCTCCCACGACCGGAAGTGCATCGCCGAGCGTCCCACCACCGCCCGCTGCCAGTGTTTGGCGGCCAGCGCACGGATACGAGCCTCCGGTGTCGAGCGGTCATCGACAGCGGCGATGACCCACTCGGCCCAGGTGGCAAGCCACCGTTCGGCAGAGTAGCGGTGAGCGCTGCTGACCTGCACCGATGCCCCGTGTGCTCTGGCGTTAGCCAGCTCCCCCGCCCACCACCACCCCTGAAAGGTCCCCACGGGCCAACAAACGCCGCTTTGGTCTTTCCAGGGCAGGCAGGGGGTTTCTGTGGAAATCTTTGCACGGCATAGGAAAGCGGTGGTCTCACTGTGAGAGAGCATCCGGTCCAAGGTGACCCCCCGTACCTCGTCACGGTAAATGGTGGGCAGGGGGTGCTCGGCCAGGATGCTCGCATAGCTCAGGTGGTAGTCCCACTCTGTGTAAGGCCCCTGGTGCAGCTCCCCTACCCGCCAGGCCTCGGCCCTGTTGGCATAGCAGCTGGTCGCCTCCAGCTCGCGCAGGTCGTCTCTGGCGTGCACCAATACCCTGGCCTTCAGGTGCTTGCGCAGTATCGTGTTCCACCCCAGGCCCGCCCCGGTGCGTGCCCAACAGCCGAGGTCGCCACTGCGCACCCACTCGACAACTGTCATATAAGCCTTTGCGAGTATGGCTACATCGGTTTCGCAGCGTGCCCACCAGGCCGCCTCAGAGTCGTCGTCGTCGGGTAGGGCCGGCTTGCCTATGCCGAGCCAGCTCCCCAGGTCGGCAAGCTTGCGGGGAAGCACGGTCAGTGAATCCACCAGTACAAGAGTGCGACTATCCCTAGATAGATCGCAGCCAATATGCTCGCCGCTAAGAGTGAGCTTCCCAACGGACCACCCAAGAACAGGTAATAGCTCAAAGGCCCGGCCGATGCGCAGATCGTACCCGAGATTATGAGCAACCACGACAGTACGGGCATCTTTCCGTGCATAGCCTGTCACCCTTTCCCATAGCGACTCTGGTGTCTGGTGCCTCTGGAAGGCCGGCGGTGACCAGCGCTCGGTGTCGGGCCGCCACTTGACGGTGGCCGACACCCCCAGGCGCCAGCTCTGTTCCTCTCCCCCGCCCCTGGCCTCCCGGTGGGCCTCGGTGTCGATGAACACCCACCGCCGGGGCACCCGGGTGGACTTCATGGGGTGCAGGTAGTGTGCGCCCGGCAGGGGTGACCAGGCGGGGGTGGCGGGGGCGGTTACTGCCATAGGGTCACATTCCTTCCGAGAGACCCTCAAAGCGGGTGTTCGGCAGGTTACGTCCCTGGGTGTCGTACCAAACACCGGTGAGCTGGTAGCTGAGCACGTCTTGGCCCGCTATGACGTTCGGTGAGCGGGGCACCCCTTCTTCTGGGGGTGTCTCGAATATGTCCATGGCTGCGTTCGTCGCCTGCAGCGGGGTGAGCGCAATAGATGACTTGATCCCCTTAGTGGCAATGTGCAGCTCATAAGCGCCGTTCTCCCCCATAGTCCGATAGGTGGCGGTGACCTGGTGCACGTACTGCCCGGTCCAGTTGGCCGGCGGCTCCCCCGGCAACAGCTCACCAGTCGAGTAGTCTATACCCAGCTGTGCGCTGGTCCCCCCGGCTTGCTGGCGTTCCTGCTCGGCCTTTATCATCTGCAGGGCGGTCTGACGGCGCACCGAAATGCCCTCGCCCTGCAGCACCCCGATTATCGAGTTGGCCGAGGCCCCTTCACCGACGAGGTTCTGTATTATCGCACCCCGGACATAGCTGGAGACCCCGGGGTCGCTGGCGTCTAGGCCGTAATCGGCGAAAAAGCCTGACCAGCTCATCGGGGGCCTACTGCTATGGCGGGGTCAGATGGCACGTGCGGGGGCCGGTGTGCTTCGGCCGGCCCCCTGGCCTGTCATCTAGCCGGGTTGTGCACCCCCTTTCAGTGTTGCCGTGAGAGCTTCGCCCCGTGGGGCTACGTAGTCCTGGCAGTGCCGGCACCAACTGCGCTTGAGGGTGCCGGACGGGGCCGTTATGGACCAGCCACAAAGCGGGCATCGCCAAGTTGGCCCCGGGCTGAGGCAGGGACGGGTCGGGGTGTCGGTCACCGTGCGCCCACTTTGCGGGCCGGGCGGATAGTGGGATATCCCCATACCCAGTCACCGACTGCGGCGAAACGTCTGGCGAGGTCGGTAACGATAGCCCCATCGTTCACCAGGGCATTGCACACCCTGTCACCGTTGACGAACTGGACCGCCCACCAGGTGGTGGGTGTGCCTGTTACGGCTTGACGAGCCACAGTGACGACTGCCCGGGGTTGGCGGTGCTCTCCAGCTCGACAACCCGCACCTGGGCGGGCAACAGGCCCAGCTCGGCAAGGCGCAGCGCACGGGAGATGACGTAGGGGCTGCCACAGGTGGCGCTGAAGCGCCCGCCAGTCTCGTTGTCGATGCAATCAACCACTATGAAGCGGCTCGGCCCAGTCTTGTAGGCACTGGGCAGTGCCCCCGCCACCGCCAAAAGGGTGAGGACTTTGCCTGCATAATCGCCGAGGCCTACAGCTTCAGGGTCGGCCAGTACGTCTTCGGCGGTGGTGGCGTTCAGGGTCTTTGTCAGGGTGCGCTCGACAACCTCGTCGATGGACAGGGCGGGGAGCTGGTCGAGCTTCAGCTCAAGTGCGTTGCCAGCTGTGGCGCTGGCAGGGTCAGGGGTGCTCACGTTAGGTTCGCCTTTCGTTGTCGGTAGTGCGGTGCCCGTTGGCACCGGGCGCCCGGGGCAGGTCTAGCACCCCCCGGGCGCCCGCTGGCAACAGTGCTGCTAGCGGTCGGTTATCCGGTGTTGGTGAAGGTGGTCGGCACAGTAGGCCCGGCGGGTGCCGTTGGTGAACTGGAGCACCCCGGTGGCGGGCGCCCGGCAGCGCAGTGAGTCCCGGCGGTCGGCCTCGGTAAGGCCTCTGCGCAGGGCTGCCAGGGTGTCCTTGGCGCTCATCCTGTCGGTGTGTTCGCAGCGTCCCGGGGCGATGAGGGGCAGCACAACCTGGCTGGCGTGCCAGGTCGGCTCTCGGTAGTGGCCCGGGTCGGGCACGTCAATGGCGAGCTGCACCCCCTTGGCGGGCGGCGGCGGTGGTGGGTGGGCAAGGGGCATCCCGGTGCCCGCCGGGGCCGCCCGCCACCTAGGGGCGGGCACAAAAGGCCCCGGCGGCGGCGGGGCTGGCGGGGGGATATCGGGGGGGGTGCCCGGCGGGCAGCCGAACTGCATGCAGCGGCACTGCCCGCACGCCCAGGGGTTGGGGTCGGTGTCCCAGGTGTGGCTGCTGAGAGGGTGGCCGCACCCACAGCGGTAATCGGCGGCGGGGCAGTCACAGCCCTTTGTGCGGCACGGGCCGAAGGCGGTCGCCTGGCTGTGGGAGCTTCTGACGTGACCGCACTCGATGCACTCGGCAGCTTCTGGCACCCCGGGGAAGCGGTGCCGGTAGGGCCGGAGCGCTGCGCGTTTAGCGGCCCAGTTAGCCGGCAACCCAGGCATCCTTAGGCAGAGCCGCCAGCTCGGCGTTAGCGGTGGCTTCGGGGTCATCGACCGGCCCGGGAGCGCATATGTTCATGTGATTAGCCATACGGGTGGCCGCCCGCTTGATATTGGGCGGTTTGGTGTCCATAAAGCGCTCTTGGTGACCGCAGTGCGGGCACGTGACTGTGACAAAGTGCCCGTCCACCCCGAAGACCAGGGGCTTCCCTGGTTTATGTGACGTGCTCGGCACTGTTGCTCACCTGCCCCCCGTGCATTTCGGCCATGTCAACCTCGGCGGTGGCTGCACCCGATATCGCCTGCTCGGCCTCGGCGGGCAGCACGTCGAGCGCCACAAGGGCGTGGGTGAAGCCGGCCACCGCCTGGGCCACCCCGTTTATGACCTCCTCATAAATGGCGGGGTCGATGTCGGGGTCGTCGGTCTCTTGGATGCTGGCCCCTTCCACCACCGTCAATAACGCACGGGCGGTTTGCCAGCCGTAGAACAGGCCGGCATGGGGGGACCAGTCCTCTACGAAGTCCTGTGGCACGGGTGCCCCGCTACGGGCAAGTTCGGCCTGGGTGCTCTCAAGTAGGCTCACTATCTTTGCTCACTTTCTCTCGGTAGGCGATGCCCGGGGCCGCCATCCAGCGAACGGCCCCGGGCGTGGTGGGGAAGGGGCAGCCCAACCCACCGCAAAAGCCCCGGGTGGCCCGGGGCTAATGCGCTCAGTTGGGCGGGTCTGGTAGTGGCACGTTGTGGTTGATCGACCAGCGCACAGCGTGCGAGTAGCAAAGCCAACGGTGCGTTATACCGGGGGTGCCCCCGGTGGTGCGGTAGCCGGCCCGGTATTCGGCGGTGTTGGGGCACCGCCCCCCGTTGCACCGCCGGGTGGTAGTGGCCAGCTCTATGGTGGCGTGGTGGTGGGTGGTCTGCACTAGCGTGCGCACACCCGGTCACGTGGGTGCTCGGCCACGTAGCGGGCACAGTAGTCGATCGGCTCCATACAACCGACCCAAACGTCATAAATGCGCCATGCCCGGGTACGCCCCACCCCGAAAGCCAATTGCACAGCGGCAATGAACAGTTGCCGTGAGCGCTGGTAAACAGGTTGGTTGCACTGAGAAATGCGAGAGTCCCCGGCGCACGCTATGGCCCGGTAGGTGTCAACTACTTGCTGGCACACTGCCACGGCTTCAGCGCTGGCGGTGGTGGTGCTTTCCATGTCTGCCCCTTCCGGCCGCCTGGGTGGCGGCCACCAGCTAGGTTATCGGCTCGGCCTGAGCTGCGCTGGAGGGGTCTTCCGGTTCTTCCTCGGCCCCTTCGAAACGCTCCCTGGCCTGCTCATCTGTCAGCGGCCCCGTTACCACCGCCGCCCCGGCGGTCTCGGCGACCTGCTCCACCTTGGCGGCCGGCGGGGGTGGCGGCGGCGGGGCGGTGGCGAGGTTGAGCGAGCGCACGTTGGCTATGGCGTCAGTGTCGCACTCGGCAGGCACGCCGGGCACCGTCTCGGCCAGGCCCTGGGTGATGAGCGCACTGAGGCCGGTCGGCTCCCCACTCCAGGCCGCCAGCCAGAGCCGGCCCAGGGGCACACTGTCGGCTCGCAGCTGGACCGCCCAGCTCTCGTCACAGTAGAGGCCACAGCTCCCCCTGGCGCCCGCTACGGCGGCCTTGAAGGGGGTCACGAACTGCCCGCCGATGAAGGGGGTCGCCGGCCCCGGTTCAAAGTCGAGCCATGCCCCCAGGTCCAAGACCTCGCCGACGAGGGAGGCGATGAAGTGCTCGGCCTGGGCGGTCGGCTCTAGCCCTTCCTCCCAGTAGTGGTAAGCCCCGACAAGGACGCCAGCCTTGCGGGCGGCGGTCAGGTCTTCCCTGAGCCACGGGTTAGTGTAGCCCGTCCCCTGGGTGGCCTTGACGATGGCAAAGACCACCCCTGAGGCCCGTACTGCGGCCCAGTCGATGGGCTTCCCTTCGGGGTGCTGCCAAGAGCTAATGTCGATGCCTTTTGCGGCGGTGATCATCACTGCCCCTTTCTTAGGGTCTAGGAATAGCCCAGTTCGTCCCGGGCATAGGTTGTCTCACGTTCCCGCTCATCGTCGGTGCGTTCGTCCTGGCCGGGTGAGCGGGTGCGCTCGGCCTGCATCGCGGCCACCATTTTGGCCCACGTCCTGGTGGCCTTTATCGGGTGGTAGTGGGCATTGCGCACGTGGGCGCCCTTAGGCAGTGCCACTATCTACCACCCCCACACCCGTGCACCGGGCACTGCGGCTTGACATGCACGCCATCGCATGGGGTCGGACAGGTGCATTTCGGGTGAATGTTGCGGTGGTTAGTGGGCACTTGGACCCTCCTCCACTATCGGCACGGTGGGCGGCGGCGGGGGCAACGGTGAGAGCTTGCCCGGCGGCGGCGGCTCAAAAGGCTCAGGGCTGACCCCTGCCGGCCCCTTGGACGCCGGGGGGTAGATCGAGAGCAACAGCCTGGCGTCGGCGGGGGTGTAGCCCCGCCGCACCCAGTAGGCCAGGGCGAAGGCCTCATCGACCACCCCGTCCTCTAGCAACTTGCCGACCTGGGCGGTCGAGAGCAGTTCGTGTGGCGTCTCGGCCTCTATCACCCACCCGTTGACTGCCTCTTGGGCCGCCTGGGTGCTCCAGCCGAGCTGGCCTAGGTAGTTCTCTGCCACCGTGGGGGCCACGTCGCCATAGAGCACCGCCGCCCGCACCCGGGAAACAACCATGTTGCGCTGAGCGGTCACCCGCTTTGCCTCGGCCGAGTCAAGGATAAAGGGCACGGCCCAGGCCTGGTAACCGAGGTTGCGCAGGGCCTCTGTCGCCTGGGCCGCAGTCACAAGGCCCGCCTGCCAGTCGGCGAGCACCATCCCCTCCGTCTCGGCCTTGGCGGTGGCGATGTTGCCCATTGCGGCGGCCTGCAGGAAAAGGGTCGATTGTTCGGTGTCGTACCCCTCCTGGGTCATCCACTCAAGGGCCTTTTCCTGGGAGATCAGCCCCGCCACCACAGCAGTACGTATCTCGTACACCGGGAGCCGCTTTGCGTTGAGCAGGGGCACTAGGTCATAAAAGCGGGGGTTGAGCCTTGTCAGGCCCAATATCTCCTGTAGCTGCACGTCGGTGATGAGGCCCCATGCGTGCAGGGTGGCGGCCTTTTCCACCCCCATCGAGTCCCCCGATGCTGCCACCAGGGCTGCGAACTGCTCCCCCACCCCGCCCGCCGCCTCAAAAAGCTGTTGCGCCACCCCGTTGCTCACAACCTGTTTGACCGCCAGCTCGATGGCGTCAGCAGGGGAAAGGCTGTTCTTGGAGAGCTTCAGCAGGTCGGGTATGAACTGGTCCCGTACCCGGGAGTAGTAGATAACGGTGTCGAGCTGGTGGGCGGTTATGCCGTAGGTCGGTGCCAGGTTGGCCCCCGCCACATAAAGGGGCTGGCCGGCCCCGTAGTGGGGGTTGGGCACCAGCTCGGCCATGTACTGGCCCCGGTTGTAAAGCCGCAGTGCGTCAAGGATCCCGTAGCTCTCCCCGGTGTCGGCGGCCATGAGTGCCATGCGCCGTGCCGACATGCCCGAATAGCTGGCCTCTGTGACTGTGTCGAAGGTGGGGTCTATAGGGGTCGGGGCCTCGCCGGGTTGCGCCCCTGCGTTGACCCCGGGAGCGTTGACGGCGGGGATAATGTTGCGGATGACCATATCGGCGAGCACTGCAGGGGTGAGGGGCACGTCCTGGTACTTGGCCTGCACTGTGTTCAAAGTGCTTTGCAGCGCTGCGTTAGCAACTGCGCTCGCCACAGTCGACATGACCGCCCTGGCGGTGGTGAATATGCCGATGCCTTTAGCGATATCCTCAGACGATGCAGTCACAAACCCCTTGACTGCGCCTACCAGTTGGTCAACCAGCGACGGTTCATCTGCCATGTCACCCCCCTAACCTGTCTTGACGTAAGTAGTGGCCGGTTTTGCGCTAGCCAGTGTGCCGGCCCAGGACAGGTCGGCAGTAGCGACGCCGAGCGCACCGCTCACCCACCCGCTCACAGTTTCGGCGTCTTGGACCAATAGACCAACCTCAGCGGGGAGCTTCAGTATGGTCTGCACTGTCCCGATGAGGGTAGCCGCAGTTGTCAACCCGAACGCCAGCCCCACGAGCTTGCCGAGCGAAGCCAGCCCCGAAGACCCGCCAAGGCTTTTCACAGTGTTGGCCAGGTTCGTTGTCTGTGCTTCGCAGCACAGCGCTGCATCGTCGGCCACCCGTGCGGCGTCGGCGGCCACTGCACTGACGTGGTTGAGAGCACTGTCGAGCTTGCTCGGCTCGACAAGGCCAACCTGGCGCTGCAGCTTGGTGACATCGCCCGCCAGTGTCGAAAGCCCTGCAGCCCCACCCGCTGCAGTAATGCCCGCCTCGAGGTGGCTCAGGGCCTCATGGGTGGCGGCCTGGCCCGCTTTCAGCCCTTCGATGTCGCTGAGCAGGCCTGAGGGGACCTGTGCGGCGAGCTGGTCGGTGACTTTGCCCAGCTCGGCCCCCAGCGCCAGGTAACGGGCATTGAGAGCTGCAAGCTGGCCCTTAGTCGCCTTGGTGCCCACCGTATTGGCGGTGCTCTGGAGCGTGGCAAGCTGGCGGGTAATGATCCTTACCGCCCGGAAAAGGTCGGTCAATGCCTCGGGCACCTGGCCCGGCGCCATGTTGGGCAGCATCCTATCGACCACCGCCGCCTGCACCCGGAGCGCGTCCGAGTAGGCGATGCCGATCGCCTTCGATATCGCAGTTGTCTCGGGGGCGCTGAGGCCGGGGGCGGTGACGCTCTGGCCCTGCACAGTAATGGCCGCAGCGTGCACCGCACGTTGCCCCGGGGTGGCCCTGGTGGCCTCTGCCTTGCCCGGGGCCGCCGGGGGGCTGTAGCCGTGGGCCCTGGCATAAGTGAGCATGAAGCCGGCAAAGGCCCCGCCCGCCAGCATGGCGGGGGTAATGGCTGCCACCCCCTTGGTGTACCAGAGCCAACGAACGAAGTCCCCCACCCCGTCAGAGGTCAATTGTCCATCGGCAAGGCCCCCCCGTATGAGGGTGAAGGCCCGGGTGACTGTCTCGGCGGTGGCGGGGGTGGTCAGCCTGGGAGCCAGCTTGATTATCTCGGCGATAGCCTCGTCGGCTTCGGCGATTGTCGGCGAGTCAACCTCGTCGGCATAACCCATGAAGTTGAAAGCGTAAACCTCACCGTCCTCAGGCCCGACGAACCCGAAAGTGGCGGTAGGTTCCTCTTCTTCGGGGTTGGTCTCTGCAGGTTCGGTCATGACCGGGGCAGCCAGCGGCGGTGCTTGCCGTGCGGGGCCGTAAACTGTTCGGGGTTGAGGTCGAGCAACTGCCCGAAGGCCAGCGCTGCGAACTGCACTGCGTCAACTGTCGCCAACGTGAGCGGGATAAGGAACACGCCGATCGAGCCGTCGGCAAAGGCCATCGTCACGGTGTAAAGGTCGAGCCCTGCAGGCTCGACGGACAGCACGGTAAGGGGCAGTTTGGGCATGTCAGGCAAAGGCCATCCATGGGCCGTACATATTGGCGTTGCCGGCCCCCGGGGCTGGCGGGGTAAGGGTGCCTGGGAAGCTCGTTACGGTGGCAGTCGAGCGGAAGCCCGGCAACAGCCCCAACAGGGTGAAGTAGTTGGTGGTGTTGCCCCCCAACCATGCCGAGTAACCGAGGGTCGGCATGGCCCCGCTGTTATTGAGCAACAGGGCAGCATAGTAGAACTGCCCGGCCACTACTGGCACCCCAGTGGCCAGGGAATAGGTGTGCACCCCCGCCGCCGAGATCGTCGCATCGATGGCCCCCTGGGCGGTGGCGCCGAGCAGGGCAGGGTGCCCCGGCACCCCGCCGGTCTCGGGGGCCGTGTACAGGCCGAGGTAGTTGTCGTTGGCCACCAACCCGGTGCCGGCAGCCCAGGTGAACATGGTCACCTTGGTAAGCGTCACGGTCGCCATGGCCTTCATTAGTGACACAGTGGGCTGTTGAGCCATCGGGGTGAGCCCAAGGCCGGGACTTGTGGGGGCCGTTGTCCATGCCGACCAGCCGAAGTCCTGGGGGCACCAGTCGCCATTTATGGTGCCCCCGCCGAGGGGCGAAGACCCCGGCCCCGTCGCCACCCGCTGCCAGTCGGGGGCATCGCTCACGGTGCCCCCCGACTGTAGGACAAGGACCTTCTGCCAGTCTGGTGCATCGCTGGCCACACCTACCCCTCTCCCAGCTCGGCGCCCGACTCGGCGAGCCAGTCGGCAACGTCGGGGGTTATTATCACCTGGTCATCGGCCCCCATGAGCGTCATGGGGGTGTAAACAAGGCGCACCTGCCAGGTGTGCACGAAAGACCCGTTATTATAAGTGACCAGCTGTACGTTGGCGCCCAGCTCTTTGTCATAGGGGTAGGGCAAGAGGTCATCGTCACCGATCAGCCAGGCCGGGCCGGGGTCGGCCTTGGGGATGACGAAGGCCCCCGAGTCCCACAGTGCGATACCGGTAGTGCCCTGGTGGCCCGGTGGGATGCGGAACTCGGCCTCCCACAGGTGCGCAAAGGGCAGGCCGACCGCAGTCTTGGTGAAGTTGGCGGCGGTGGTGCCCGCATTGCAACTTGGCTGCACCCACAGCACGTACTTGGGGTCCGCCATGCTCGCCTATTCCCCCGGGGCTGTGCCCCGTATGTAGTCCTCAATACCGTGCGCCAGGACGTGCCAGGCCCGTAGTAATGCCTCGGGGGTGGTACGTAATAGGCTGGCCTGGAATTCGGGCGAGGTGTCGATGGTAGCGGTACGGCCTAACGCACTACTGATCAATTGGTTTGCCAAGGCGGCGGCCTGGGTGCGGACCTGCATGTCCTGCACCTTTTGCCCCTCGGCCTTTTCCTCGTCGGTCGGCCGGCGCTGCATGGGCACCGGGACCAGCCCTGCCGCCATGAGGCGGCTCATGTCTGCTTGGTTGCTCACGGCGGGCAGCTTACACCCCGGGCGGGGGCATACCAAGCTTGGCCCTGAGCTGGGCCAGCTCGGCTGCGATGGGGCAGATGGTAGCGCAGTAGTCCGATTGCATGGACGCCACGGCCCGGCGGACGGCGGCCTCCACCACCCTGCCGAGCTGGCGGCCCAGGACGGTGAGCACGCCCAGGGCCGCCAGCTGCAGCACCCCGATACCGACCTGGCCCCAGAACATCAGCGGGTCTAGCCGACCTTCAGCCAGTGCCAGCGGGTGGCGTGGGGCATACCGTCAGCTAGGTGCTCGACCACCGGGGCGGTGGTTATGGCGGTCGTTTCCATGGCTGAGAGGTAATAGGTTGTCGTGCCGTTGGCGGTCAGTTTGTCGCCAAGGTGCATGGGACCGGCGCTTGACGTACCGGCGGCGGCCCCGACTGCTATTTGGTTGCCGCTTACCGCCGATGCCCAGGTGGCACTTGTCGTGCCTATCCAAACATCGACCGCTCCCCCGGTGGCGTCGGCACAGTCTATTTGGATATCGGCGGCCACCAGCCACACCCCCGCCGCCGGTTCATAGCTGAATATGTCCTGTGGGGCCACTGTCAGGGCGATATCAGCTGCGAGAAAGTCAGCGTAGGGGGTGGTGGCGGGCGCCCCGTGGATATGGTCGTTACGGGCATAACTGGTCCCGGTGCCGACTACTGCAGAAGCCCCGAAGGCCGGCGGCCCGGTCACTGTCGATGCTGCTACGGCCCCCGTTTGGCTACCTCCTGAAGTGGACATTTACAGGCCCCCTATCTCGGCCAGCTCGGCGGCCTCTGCGAGCTTGGCGGCCCTGGCCTTGGCTCTGTAGTAGGCCTCGCAGTCATGGTCTACCCACGCCACCACGGCCCCGCCCACTGAGCCGCTACTGACGGTGATGAAAAGCCCGACCACGAAAGGTACACGGTGCAGGCCCGAACTGTCCCGGGTGCTCTCCCCGGCCAGTATGTTGTAGAACATCATTCCTTGGCCCTGGGCGGCGGGGCCATCTGAAAGGGTGCAAACTGCGGCGTTGCTCCCGGTGGTCTCATAGAGCGACACCCAAGTTATGCACCCTGACCCCCCGATGAGCGGAGAGGTGCCAGCCAGCTGGCCGCTAGTCAGCTCATCGAGGGAGAGCAGGGCACGGCGCACCGGGCTAGTCCGGTATGGGCACCGAAGTGCCCAGGTCTAGCCAGATGAGGCCAATTTCGGGGGTGCCCGATGTGGCGTGAGTGTCGGTCACTGTCACAAAGGTGTTGCCCTTGTTATTGGCCTGTATGAGCGGGATTGTGGGAAGGTTGAGCCTCAGTGACAGGCTGACGAAATAATCAGCCGTCACCTTGGCATCGGGGCTCCCCGGGCCGCCCACATAGAGGTTGCCGGTATCTGTGCCGACCAGCTGCACCGCCCCTACCGCAGTCGGGCAGAGGTAACCGAGCAAGGCATATGTGTGCCCCGCCTTGAACTGGTCATTTACTGAGTTTATGGCGACCCCGGCCCCTTGCACCCCGATAGTGCCCCCAATGGTCGGGGTCACCCAAGATACGTAGTGCAGGCCGGTCTTGTTGGCCGGGTTGACGTAGGTCTGTACCTGCGCCCAGGTGGCGAGGTTCTGTTTGATACCGCCCAAGTTGGGATATGCCACCGTGAAACCGAGCAAGGCAGTAAAGCCCGCAGTTGCCAAGGTGGCCGCCTGGGCGGTGAGCGTGTCAACGTTCCACACAGGCTCGGTGTAGTCCAACCCGACGAGCACGTTGGGCTGCAGGGCCGCCGAGTAGATCGGCACCGGGAACGTGGTCCCGATAACCTGGTCGTGCATACGTGCAGACTTTATCTGCACGTTGGTGGCGACCGACCCCTGGGCGAAGACTGCGGCCATATAGCCGGCCGAGTCGGTGGGGGTGGCCCTTATCGTGAGCGACTGCCCCGACTGGGCCGCCATTGCGTAGTAGGTCCCGGCTGTGCCGGTGCCGTTGGTGACGTATGCTGTCACCGTTTCAAGTGCTGCACCCATGATTTCCCCTTTCTAGGCGGGTGCCCGGGCAACGGGAAGGCCTGCCATTACTGGCGGGCCGGGCCGTTACTTTTGGTAGGCCCCGCTCTGCGCCCACTGGGCGCTGAGGGTTATCATCTGCGCCGCACGTGCGATGCTGGCCTGAAGGTTGCCCTTGGGCATCGCCCTGACCGTCGCCACCGCACCCTGTAAGAACTGGGTATATGCGGTGATGAACTTGGTGTAATTGCCCTGCTTCGCAGCGGCGTGCTGCTGGGCGGTCGGGATGCCCATTGAGATCATCGCCTGTTTCCAGTCACCGAGGCCGACTGCCCCAACATTTGTCGCCCACTTCTGGGCGCTCGCCTGCACCCGCTGCAGCCAGTAATTGACCTGGGCCGCTGCGAGAGCACCGGGGGCCTGGGTGACCGCATTGACGCCATCGGTCATCGCCTGGGTGGCCTGCTGGAAGTTGGTCAGCCACTTCTGTGAGGAAGCGCTAGCCGGCTTGAGTGCCATCTTTCACCTGCTCTCCCCGGCCCGCACGGGGGAGGTTAGCACACCTTAGGGGGTATGGCGACCCCGGCCCTTGCTTGGTCGGGCAGGGGCCGGGGTGCTCAGCCCCCCCGGTGGGTGAGTGGCTGAAGGGGCCAGCTTAGCTCGCACAGCCACCCCGCCAAACCCCTGCAGGGCCACCACTTCGGGCGGGGTGGCCATCGAGCGGGCTATCTCGGCGGCGGTGGCCGCCATGGCCGCCTGGGTGGCCGCTCGCTGTGCCCCGCACCGCCGGCAAAGGCCGCTTGCCGAGATATGCTCTTGCTCTCTTGGCACGCCGCATTGCTTGCAGCGGGCCGGATGTCTCCTGCTCACGTCGCTAGTGTACACCCCTCCCTGCACTCACCTGGGCAGTTCGGCCCGCCTAACCCGCCCCTGGTCTAGACCACTGCCCCTTACCCCCTGGGGTATGCAACCGCCGAGAGTGGCGCCCTCACCGACGCTGGGCGCTCCCCCGCTGGTCAGGGGGGTACATTGCGTCTAAGGCCCCTCAGCGGCCCCAGGACGGCCGCTGGCCCCCTTCTGGTCTCCCACTAGCCACCCCGGCCCTAGACGCACCTCCTGGGCCAAAATAGGCCCCTAGCCGGCCGGGTGCTACTTCAGGCCCCGGCCCGCCCCCGCCCGCCGGGCGGGGACCACCCCCCGGGCCGCACC
>Ga0187880_1002225_pt1 | contig 15147 bp, 11 predicted proteins | sample June2016WEW_19_4_FD_132998 | JGI IMG/M metagenome (GOLD analysis project Ga0187880, IMG submission 132998) | Peatland microbial communities from SPRUCE experiment site at the Marcell Experimental Forest, Minnesota, USA - June2016WEW_19_40 | ecosystem: Environmental > Terrestrial > Soil >...
AGGTGTCGTCTCGCTAGGGCGGTGGCCAGCCGCCCTTCAACGCGATAGCGCTGGGCCACAGAGAAAAAACTGGCCTCTCGGCAAAAACACCAGGAGTCAACCCCACATTGCGGAACTGCTGCCGAGGCGAAGCCGTGCTGGCTGTCCACGAACCGGGCGCATATACTCTTCCGGCATGATCATATTGACGAACACCGGCGGGGTCGCGATGACCAATTGCTACTTGATTGCGGACGAGACAGCCAGGCAGGCGGTGCTGTTTGACGCGCCCGACCATACCACCGGCCCCCTGCTCAAGGAAGCTGCCGCGCGCGGATGGGACGTGACAGGGTTGTGGCTGACGCACGGCCACTTCGACCACTTTGCCGATCATGCGGTCGTCAGGCAGAAGTTTCCCGCGGCTAAAATCTTTCTCCATGCGTTGGATGAGCCCAAGGCTCAACATCCGGAGGTGCAGACACGGTTGTTTCAACTCCCGTTCGTTATCCCGCCGCTCAAGGCGGACGCGCACGCAACCGATGGTCAGAAGCTCAAGATCGGGTCACTGGAGGTCGTCGTGATTCATACCCCGGGCCATTCGCCGGGGCATGTGGTTTATCATTTCCCCAAGGAGAAGGTGCTGGTCGGAGGCGACCTGATCATTGGCGGTTCCATTGGCCGAACCGATCTACCGGATTCGGACCATCAGGAAATGGAAGCGTCGATCCGCAAGGTGATGGGCCTGCCCGCGGCGACGCGCCTGTTGGGCGGACACGGGGAAGCCACGACGCTGGAAGAGGAGCGGCAGACCAATCCGTTCGTCCGGGAGATACTGGCTGCGAGTTGAGTAGCGGCAGGTAGGTCGCGTTGTCCTCAGCGCGCCATTGGCCGCCCCAAACCTCCGGGCGGCGCGCTGAGGACTGACGCGCCTTGCGCGTAGGCCCTCTCAGGTAATACTCAGCTCGCGCTGAATCCCGAATTTCTCAACCCGCTTGCGTAGCGTTGCGCGCGTGATGCCGAGCAGTTTGGCGGCGTGGAGCTGGTTGCCGTCGGTTTCCTTCAATGCCTGGATGACCAACTCGCGCTCGACCGCCGGGATGATCTTCAGTTTCGGGTCGCGCCGGGCCCACTGGAATAACTGCCGCGCCATGGCCGCGATGTCTGAAACTCCGCTTTCACCAGTTGGGGCCTGAACTGAGAGGACCGGGCTGGCCGAGGCGTCTCCGCCCGTGACTTCAAGGGGCAGGTCTTTCAAAAGGACGACATCGCCCTGGGACACCACATAGACCCGCCTCAGCACACTCTCCAGCTCGCGCACGTTGCCAGGCCAATGGTATTTTTCCAGCGCCCTGACGGCGTCGGAGGCAATCTGTTTCGGCTGCGCCGATTGCCCGGCGGTCAGCTTGTGCAGAAAATATCTCACCAGCAGCGGGATATCGCCCTTCCGCTCGCGCAGCGCTGGTATCCGAATGCGCACGCCGTGGAGCCGGTAATAAAGGTCCTCCCGGAACTGGCCGGCGGCCACCGCTTGCTCCAGCAGTTTATTGGTTGCGGCAAGAACACGGACATCCGCGTCGATAGACGTATTTCCGCCTACGCGCTCGAATTTGCGGGACTGCAGCACGCGGAGAATCTTCGTCTGGGTGGCAGGAGTCATGTCCCCGATCTCGTCGAGAAAGATGATGCCTCCCTTGCATTGTTCGAACTTCCCCATGTGCAGGTTCACCGCACCGGTGAAGGCGCCGCGCTCATGGCCGAAGAGTTCGCTTTCCAGCAACTGCTCAGGGATGGCGGCGCAGTTAACGGCCACGAAGGGCCCGTCATGGCGATCGCTGTGGCGCCAGATCGCTCTGGCGACGAGCTCTTTGCCGGTCCCGCTCTCCCCCGTAATAAGGACCGTCGTGTCAGTGCTGGCAAACTGCCCGATGAGTTTGAATACCTCGCGCATCGACTCGCTCTGTCCCACAATCTCTGACTCCAAATCCTCCGGTTGCAGCAACGGGCGGCCCCCCGGCTGGAAATTGTAACGGGTGCCCTCGCGCATTTCCCGCGCGGCCTTGAGGGCGTTAAGCACAACCTCCTTGAGCTTGGGCACGTCGAACGGCTTGATCAAGTAATCGTAGGCGCCCAGCTTCATGGCCTCGATCGTTGTCTGCGTCGTGCCATACGCGGTCATTAAGATGACGAGCAGTTTGGGGTTGGCGTGGCGGATGCGCCGCAGGGTTTCCAACCCTGTGAGGCCGCCCATGCGCACATCCATAATGACAAGGTCAGGCTTGAGCTTGGGGATGATCCGCAAGCCTTCCTCGCCGCTGGACGCGGTAGTCAGCTCGATGTCCGGCGAATCAAAGATTCGCTGGAACGAGTATTGCACGTCCGCTTCGTCATCGATTAACAGCAGTTTGTTCATGGTTCCTTCCGGGCAATCTGGTCCGAGGGTAATGAATTGCCGCCATTGTGACAGCGAATTCTGCGGCCCAGAGTAATGCTTGGAGGCGCGAGCCATAATATGGCCTGGTGTCGGCTCGTTTGGAATCCGCCGTATGCTGCCGAGTGCGTAGCGCCACCACCAAGACAAAATGGGCGTCCAAGTGCCCTTTCCACAATGGGACTCATTTTCTTGCGATTTGATGTCCAGTTCTTTAACCTCGCCGGAAGTAATGCTGGAAAGACCGCATGTTCATTAGTCCACATCTGCCGGTGGGCGACTGGGCCGCTACGCAGCAGCGGTTGCTCAGCCTGTTCTCCCAAGGCTTGATCGCCAGAAGCCATTTCCGCCCCGCGATGGGAGCGGAAAGAAGGCTTCGGGCAATTCCGGCTACCAAAAAGTCGATAAACACTCAACCTCTATGAAGAAAAGCATTCTGTTCGGTCTCGCCGCCCTCATGGCGAGTTCCCTCATGGCCGCCGATTCCACGCCCAAGGAAGCAGTCACCGCCGCCGCCAAGAAGTTGGGCGCGCAGACGAATTACGCGTGGACCGCCACGGTAGTGGTGCCAGACGACGCCCCGTTCAAGCCCGGCCCCACGCAGGGCAAGACTGAGAAGGACGGATTCGTGGTTCTCAGCTTAAGCTTCTTCGATAACCAGATTCAGGCGGTTCTGAAAGGCAAGAAGGCGGCGGCCACGACGGAGGATGGTTCCTGGAAGACCTCGGAGGAACTTGAGCAACAGGAAGGTCCCGGACGTTTCATGGGAGTCTTCCTGCGGGGCGCCAAGCGGCCGGCGGACGAGGCGGCTGAGCTCGCCTCTTTCGCCAAAGACCTTAAGAAGGACGGCGACGCTTACATCAGCGACTTGACTGAGGAAGGTGCCAAAGCGCTGCAAACCTTCAAGATGCCGGGCGGCGACAGCATGTCCGTCAACGAAGCCAAAGGGTCTGCCAAGTTCTGGGTCAAGGATGGCGTGCTGACCAAGTATGAGTTCAAGCTGAAGGGCAAGATGAAGTTTGGCGACAACGAGTTTCCCAACGACCGCACGACCACTGTCGAGATCAAGGATGTGAACAACACGAAGGTGGAAGTGCCCGAAGCCGCCAGGAAAAAGCTGCTGTAAGCCTGAACGCGCGCCGATCCTGCGCACACTTGCCGCTATTCGCGTTCATGGACCGCGACGTTCTAGTCAAGGCTTGGCGGTTGAGCCGGCATTACACCTCGGGCGGCGTGGTCGTGCGGGCGCTTGACGACGTGGAGTTCTCGGTCTTCCGCGGGGAGTTCGTAGCCTTAGTCGGACCTTCGGGTTCGGGCAAATCCACAATGCTCAACCTGATTGGCGCCTTGGCCCGGCCCAGCCAGGGCGAACTTTCCGTTGATGGGCTATCGCTGGGAGCAGCAACGGAGCCGCAATGGGTGTGCCATCGGCGCGAACGGGTGGGCTTCATCTTTCAAAGCTTCAATCTGCTTCCCACTCTCAGTGCCGCGGAGAACGTGGAAACCCCTCTGACGCTGGCCGAGATCTCGCGCCCCGCACGTCGCAGTCGGGCGCTGGAACTGCTCACCGCTGTTGGGCTTGCCCACCGCGCGGGGCACCGGCCGAATGAACTCTCTGGCGGTGAAAAGCAACGGGTTGCCATCGCTCGCGCCCTCGCCAACCGGCCGCCGCTTCTGCTGGCAGATGAACCCACGGGGAACCTGGATTCCAAAACCGGCGTGACCAGAAGTTTGTCCAAATCTCGCGGTTCGAAGGAAGCATAGATAGGAATACGGCATGCCGTTCGATCCGAAGCACTCAGGTGCCGACCAGGCCGCTGCACAGCAGCGGTTCCTCTCGCTTTTTTTGCGCAGTGAGCGGGAGGTCTTCCGGTACGTGGCGGCGCTCGTGCCTAACGTGGCGGATGCCGAAGACATCGTGCAGCAGACGGCCCTGACACTCTGGGAAAAGTTCGATTCCTACGATCCCACCCAACCGTTCACCCCCTGGGCTTGCCGTTTCGCGCTGAACAAGGCCCTGCACTGGATCGAGCGCCGCCAAAGGTGGCAGGGGCTCCTGGCCGGAGGATTGGCCGAGGAACTGGCGAACCGCCGCGAGGAACTGCGCCCGGAATTGGAGCGTCGTCTGAGACATCTTGACGCGTGCCTAAACAAACTGCCACCGGAACATCTGAAACTCGTCGAAGGCTACTACCACCGCCGCACTGGCATCGAGGCCCTGGCTGGGGGGTCAGGCCGGACAGTGGAAGCCACTTACAAGATGCTGCAACGCGTCCGCCATTCCCTGCGAGCTTGCATTGAAACCGCCGTGAGGCAGGAGGGAGCAAGCCCATGAGCCTGCTCTTCCCATCGCAGGAGTTCGACGAGGCAGTCGCGGCTGTTTGTCACGGTCAGGCGAGCGACGAGCAAGCGCGGGCATTGAACGAGTTGCTGCGAGTCGATGCTGCCGCACGCGATGAATACCTGCTGCGTGTGGAGCTCCACACCCGCCTGGCTTCGGATGCGGAGCTGTTCGCCGCGGCCGCTGGTGCTGCCGCCTATCCGGATTTGAAAGCCCTGGGCAGCGCGAGGGCGCCCAATACTGTTGCGTTGCCACAACGCGGGTCCGGTCGGAGGCCGGTGGTGAACTGGGCCATTGGCTTGGCGGCATGTTTCCTCATTCTGGCAGCGCTTAGCGTGGCTTGGTTCAAGCGTTCCAGTTCGCGGAAGCTGACCAGCATGGCGGTTGCTATGCTGAGCCAGGCGGTGTCTCCCCGGTGGAACAGCAGGGCGGATGCCCGGGCGGTCGGCACCGCACTGGAGCCCGGCTGGCTCCGCCTCAAGTCAGGACTGGTCCAGGCAACCTTCTACAGCGGAACGCGGCTGGTCGTTGAAGGACCAGCGCAAGTGCGACTGGTTTCACCTGGTGAAGCCTTCTGCGAGGCCGGGCGGATAGTAGCCGTGGTGCCAGCCCAAGCCCGAGGATTTCGTATGGGCACCCCCCAAATCAAAGTAACCGATTTGGGAACCGAGTTTGGCCTGGACGTGAAGCGCGGGTCGGCCGAGGTGCACGTGTTCAAAGGAGAAGTGGTATACCAGGCAGAAGCAGCGACTAAGCAGAACTTAAAACAAGGCAAGGCGATTGTGGTGGATAGTGATGGGGTGGAGCGGCAGGTTTCGGCAGACCCAGCCGCATTCGCCTCCTTATTCGGCTTGGAGCGCAAATGGTTGGCCGCGTTGGATCAACGCTATAAAGACTGGCGCACGGCCAGCGCCAGGCGAAACCTGGATCCCTCGCTGCTGGCTCATTTTGATTTCGAAGATATCGTCCCTTCGGAATGGACACTCCATAACGTGGCATCATGGGTTAGCCGCGCACCGGATGCGACCATCGTTGGGTGCCAGGTGACCGAGGGCCGCTGGCCCGGGAAACGGGCCCTCGAGTATCGCAGCATGAGCGATCGTGTGCGGCTCAACGTACCGGGAGAGTTCCAGGCGTTGACGCTCGCGGTGTGGGTCAACGTGAAGGGGTTAGACCGGCAATTCAATTCGCTGTTCATGTGCGACGGCTTCGATCCAGGGACCCTTCACTGGCAGATTCGCAACAACGGTGCCCTGGACCTGGGGGTGCAGGGACCACGGGCCACAGACGTGCAGATCTTTGCCAGCCCGCCGGTGGTTGGCCTCAATCAATTTGGCCAGTGGCTGTATCTGGCGACCGTGGTGGATGGGAAGAGGCGGAGAGTGATCCATTACGTTAACGGCACCGTGGTGAGCCAACACGAGCTGAAACATCCTCCGCCCTACCGCGTTGGAACTGCGGAGCTGGGCAATTGGAATCCGGGTGAGATTCCGGACAAACCGCCGTTTCTGATCCGGCATTTCAGCGGGGCAATGGATGAGTTCGCACTGTTCAACCGAGCATTGAGCGACGCGGAAATCCGTGCACTCTATTTTGAAGGCAAGCCTCAACCCGATAATTAGCGCCTCCAGACCAAAACGCCGATTCCAAACAAATCCGATGAAACCTGTATCTACTCTAAATCTGAAGATCGTCGTGGCGGGATTGCTTGGCGGGTGGATGACTGCAACCGCCGCCGACCCCCTCTTCTGGTCCTAGGCAAAGACGCCCCCCATGGGTTGGAACTCCTGGGATTGCTATGGCGCGGGCGTCTGGCAATCCAACGTGATCGCCAACGCCGATTACATGGCCACGCTTCTCAAGTCGCACGGGTGGGACGTTATCACGATTGACATCCAATGGTACGAGCCACTCGCACACACCACGGAGTATCGCAAGGGCGCCCTCCTGGAGATGGACGCCAACGGGCGCCTGCTGCCCGCTGCCAACCGCTTCCCACTTACGAAGGACTCGCGCTCCTTCAAACCGATTGCGGATTATCTCCACGCCAAAGGCCTGAAGTTTGGGCTCCACTTGCTGCGCGGCATTCCTCGCCAAGCGGTGAGCCAACATGCGCCGATACTCGGCACGAGTGCGCGCGCCGCGGATATCGCCGACACGAATTCCGTTTGCTTCTGGAATGGTGATATGTACGGAGTCGATATGTCCAAGCCCGGAGCCCAGGAGTATTACGACTCGGTTTTCGCGCTGATGGCCTCGTGGGACCTCGACTTCGTGAAGGTGGACGATCTCTCGGCGCCCTACCACAAACCCGAAATCGAGGCTATCCGCAAAGCCATCGACAAGACCGGCCGGCCGATCGTCTTCTCAACCTCACCGGGAGGCACCCCGCTCGATCAAGGTGAACATATCGCGGCGCACGCCAACTTGTGGCGCATCAGCGGCGACTTCTGGGACGACTGGGGGGCGCTCTATGCGCAGTTCCAGCGGGTGAAGGACTGGACTCCATTCCGCGGCGCGGGACACTGGCCCGATGCGGACATGCTGCCGCTCGGCAACATCCGCGCCTGGCAGGAGAAGGATGCCTGGACCCATTTCAACCATGATGAACAGTACACGCTCATGACGCTCTGGTCGATCGCCCGATCTCCGCTGATCCTGGGTGGCAACCTGCCCAAGAACGATGCTTTCACGCTCTCGCTGCTCACCAACGACGAAGTGATCGCAGTTAACAAGGACAGCACTAACAACCACGAATTGTACGAACACGGAGGCTTCCGCGCCTGGGTGGCCGATGTGCCCGGCTCCGCCGACAAGTATTTGGCTTTGTTCAACACCCGGTCTCTGCCCGGCCAACTGGACCCTATCCGCGCTGTCTTCCAAAGCCCTCCCATCAGCCGTCGCACGCCCGGGCAAGGCGCAAAGATCGACGTGGACCTTGCCGGCGCCAAAAAGCTGTTCCTGGTGGTGGAGGACACGCGCGGCGGCAACGGAGGCGACAATATCGTCTGGTCCGAGCCCATGCAGCTCACCGGAAGTGGCTCGCAGAAACTAACCGACCTGAAGTGGGTGAGTGCCAGCAGCGGCGGCGACACGAAGGTATCGGCTGAGCGCAGCGCAAGCGGCAAAGAGATGCTCGTGGCCGGCAAGCCCGCGCGTTTTGGCATCGCAGCCCATGCGAGGTCCGTTATCGAGTTTGATCTGCCGGCGGGAGCAACACGGTTTCAGTGCTTCGCGGGTATTGAGGGCGCGGGTGCTCCGCAGTCGCGAGGACCTTTCGGCGGCCCCGCGGTGCGCTTCCTCGTGTTCACTCAATCGCCGTACGCCACCGACGCTTCGGCAGCTATCCCGGTGAAGCTGTCGGATATCGGCTTCTCTCGGGACGCCCGCGCGCGCGATCTCTGGCAGAACAAAGACCTCGGCGTTTTCCCTGCTGAATTTGCTCCGGTCATTGATGCGCACGGGGCGGGGCTTTACCGCGTCTCCGAGAACAAATGACAACTCTTCACCGTGTTGGCCAACAAACATAAGAACCTAATCCAGAGAGTATTGAACCAATGAAAACCATCCTGCGAGCCGTTCTCTTATCACAACTCATTCTGGCCGGCTTCTGCCAGGCCCAAGACAGCAACGATCCGGACGCTGGTGTACCGGCGAGTTCGAACGTACCGGGTGCGGAGTATCCGAAGATCCACTCTGATCTCCGTGTGAGTTTTAGGTTGAAAGCGCCCGACGCCCAGAAAGTGCGCTTGCACCTGGACAAGGACTACGACATGGAACGCGGCACCAACGGCGTCTGGAGCGTCACGACGACGCCTCAAGTGCTGGGATTTCATTATTATTGGTTCATGCTGGACGGCGTGAACGTCTGCGATCCGGCCAGCGAGACCTTCTACGGTGTGAGCCGCCAAAACAGCGGTATCGAGGTGCCGGAGAAGGGTGTCGATTTCCACGACGTGAAGGATGTGCCACACGGCGAAGTCAGGGAGCGCTCGTACTATTCCAAAACCACTGGGTCTTGGCGGCGCATCTTCGTCTATACGCCACCGGATTATGACTCGAACCGCGATGCGCGCTACCCGGTGCTGTATTTGCAGCACGGCGGCGGCGAGGACGAGAGGGGTTGGGTTGTCCAGGGCATGGTGAACAACATTATGGACAACCTCATTGCCAAGAAGAAGGCCAAGCCCATGATTATCGTTATGGAGCGAGGTTACGCGAGGAAGCCGGGCGAGACCAATGCGCCGTTGCGTCCGCCGTCCGGCCAGCGCCAGGGGAGTCCGCCGGATTTCCGCTGCATGTTCGGCACACTGGAGGAGGTCTTCATCAATGACTTGATCCCGATGATCGATTCCACCTACCGCACGACTCCCGATCGCGAGCATCGGGCCATGGCCGGCCTTTCGATGGGCGGAATGCAGACCTTTAACATTACGCTCAACAACCTCGACAAGTTTGCCTACATCGGCGGGTTCATCGGCGCAGGCGGCGGATTTGGGGGCGGCACCTTTGATGCGAAGACGGCGCACAATGGCGTGATGACCGATGCGGAGGCGTTTAACAAGAAGGTCCGCCTCGTTTGGCTAGGCATCGGCACCGCTGAAGGCGCCGAACATGTATGCCAGTGTAAAGAATTACCACGATGGGCTGGAGAAAGCCGGCATCAAGACCGTTTATTATGAATCGCCCGGAACCGCGCATGAGTGGCAGACCTGGCGCCGGAGCTTGAAGGAGTTCGCCCCGCTGCTCTTCCAATGATCCGACCGCCGCAGTCAACCTCATGAATGAATGATCCTATGAATCCTATGAAATCATCCTCTCTTGCTATCACTACTGCTCTAGCGGTCGCGCTGGCCGTGTCGGCCGCAGCGTCCGACCTCTCACGGCCGCATCTGGAAACCCGCCACGGCGTTCGCCAGCTCGTGGTGAATGGCAAGCCGTTCCTGATCCTGGGCGGGGAACTGCACAATTCCAGTTCCTCCAGCCGCGAATACATGAAGAGAGTCTGGCCCCAGCTCATTGAGAAAAAGCTCAACACCGTCGTCGGGGCCGTATGCTGGGAACTCATTGAGCCGGAGGAAGGCAAATTCGATTTCACCTCCGTGGATCAGTTCATCGAGGACGCCCGGGAGAATCATATGCGCGTCGTCTTCCTTTGGTTCGCAAGTTGGAAAAACGGCCTGTCCTCCTACCCGCCATACTGGGTAAAAACCAATCCGCAGCGCTTCCCGTGGGTGAAAAACAGCGCCGGCAAGACCTTGGACATTCTCTCCACCTTCAGCGACGCCACTCGGGATGCCGACGCCAAGGCGTTCGCCGCCCTGATGCGCCACATCCGCCAGGTGGATGGCAGGGAGCATACCGTCCTCATGATGCAGGTCGAGAACGAGGTCGGTATTCGCGATGACTCCAGAGACCGCAGCCCCGCCGCGAACGAAGCCTTTGCCAGGCCGGTGCCCAAGGATTTGATGAACTATCTGGTCCAGCACAAGGAGACTCTCGCGCCGGAACTGTGCGAGGTTTGGACGGCCAATGGCAACAAGACCTCGGGCACTTGGGAGGAAGTGTTTGGTCCGGGCAAGCCGGCTTCGGTCAAACTGTACGGCGCCGACCTGACACAAGAGCGGAAGGATGTTTTTTGGCGGCAAGTAAGTTGGGCGTCGGATGAATTCTTCATGGCTTGGCGCTACTCGATCTTTATCAACAAGGTGGCCGCCGCCGGCAAGGCGGAATACGACATCCCCATGTACGTCAACGCCTGGCTGCAGCAGCCCGGTTGCCCACGGCCTGGGGAATATCCCAGTGGCGGCCCGGTGCCCCAGGTGCACGACATCTGGCGGTTTGGCGCCCCCAACATCGATTTCCTGTCGCCGGACCTCTACATACCGCAATTCAGCGAGACCTGCGAACGTTTCACCCGGAACGGCAACCCGCTCTTCATCCCCGAGGCCAACACCGGCGGGCAAGCCGCGGGCAATGCCCTCACGGCTTTGTTGAAGTTCAACGGCATCGGCTTTTGTCCTTTTGGAATTGACGGCTTTGGTTTTGGCCGGGGGCGGTCGCAGGACACCAATGCGGTACCGCCGCCGGACTCATTCGCCCAGACCTACGCGATTCTCGATTATCTGGCACCGGTAATCCTCGACAATCAAGGCTGGGGCACGATTGCTTTCCTCAAACCGATGAATGACACGAACGCTCCGCCGCAAGAGGCAAAGCTGGGCGACTACATTCTGAAGCTCAGTTATCCCGACAGCGGCGGCTTCGGTGGCCGGGGCGGCCGTGGGGGTGGCTTCGGCGGCTTTGGTGGTTTCGGAGGATTCGGCGGGCCGACCGTTACCAATGCATCGCCCGCTCGATTCGTCATCAATTCAGGCCCCGGTGCCTACGTCTTTGTCGGCGGTCCCATGAGCGTCACGTTCACGCCGAACACGCCCGGAGGAGGCAGCGTGGTGCTGGGGAGCTTTGACGAGACCGTGCAGCGGGATGGCCGCTGGATGCCTGGACGCCGGTTGAACGGGGACGAAACCGACCACAACCGGCGCTGGCAGGAGATGCGATCCTTCGGGATCTATCGCTACACGGTATTTCAGCGGGATTGACACAAATGGGCGCCATGAACACATTAACAAAGCTATTTGCGGTGTCGTCCTTTGCATTGGGCGCCTCGTCCCATGGCGCCGACAAGACCCTGATCGATTATTTTCTTCCGACGCCCATTGTGGGTTCCTTGGTGTCGAACGTGTGGGGCGCTCCCGGGGTTTACCCTCGAGATCCACGGAACGGGCTCGAAGACACGACCATGAAGCAATGGTGTTATTGGGATGGCCAGGTCATCAAGGGCCCGGATGGCAGGTATCATATGTTTGCCAGTCGCTGGGATCAAAGCCGTGGCCATGACGGGTGGTGGGGATCCTCTGCCGTGCATGCGGTCAGTGACAAACTCGTCGGGCTCTATACCGACAAGGGTCTTTGCTGGCCTGATAATCAAGGTGGCAAGGGGCACAATGTGACTGCGCTGGTTCTTCCAGATGGTCGTAACGCCGTCGTCGTCAGCGAAACCAGGCCGGGCGATGTCTTTGTTTCCAAGTCCCTTGAAGGACCCTGGGAGCAACTCGGCTCGATCCAGGTCGATGCAAATGGGTTCAACCCCAAGGACGGCAGAATGTCAAACGTGAGCGTTATGGTTCGTCCGGATGGTGGGTTCGAGATCGTGCCGCGATCCGGCGCCATTCTAACCAGTACGAACGGCATCCTGGGGCCCTACAAGATTCAGGGTCCCTCTGTTTATCCGCAGGTTGCCGGACTTCCACTGCGCAACCTGGAAGATCCGGTGGTGTGGTATAGCGGGGGTTTGTATCACATCGTGGTCAACGGATGGAGTGACCGCAAGGCGCTCCACTTGACCTCACGCGATGGCATCACGAACTGGAAGTTCAGGGGATTGGCTTACGATCCAACCACGGACTTCGTGCGGTACGCTGACGGGACCGTGAACCACTGGAATAAAATCGAACGTCCCGCCGTCGTCATTGAAAATGGCCATGTCACTTGCTTTACCTTCGCGGTTCTTGATGTTCCCAAAAACGAGGAAAGGGGGAACGATTCTCACGGCAGCAAAGTCATCGTTGTTCCGTTCGACGGTGCGGCGCTCGATCGCGATCTGCAAGTCGCTTCCAGTGCAGCGCCACCTGCTGGTCCACCCGCGAGCAAATAGAATGAGCCTTGCCTGGACTTGGTGGGCGTCTGGGAGTCAGAGCGCTGCAACTGAACTATAGGCTTGGCGGCAGTGTAAATCTGCCGCCAAGATAGCAAGTGAAAAAGTGACAGTGAGAAAGTGACAGACCGTATGAGGAGATTCCGCGCCGTTTCTTTTGCGCTCGCCGCTTTCGCGGTGGCGCTTCCCGACGGAATTGCGCAAACTGAGCATCAGTCCAGTTGGGATGGGGACATGTCGGTCGTTCTCCGCAAAACCACTTCAGTGAATACGTAGTTGATTTGAACCGAGCCATTCAGCCATTTATGCCTATGAAGAACACAGGGTTCGGTCTTCAGGCAAACGCCCTCGTGGCAGTGGCGTTGGTATGCTCCTCACAATTCGCGATTGCGTCCGAAGCCTCACCGGCAGCTACGACGGCTTTGAATAGTTCGGTGACAGCGGCGGCCGTGGCGCCGTTTGTCCGCAATGCTTATGTGCATGACCCGTCCACCCTCATCAAGTGCAAAGATGTGTTCTGGGTTTTTGCCACCGGTCGAGGCGTGGTGTCGTGGCATTCAAAAGACCTGGTGAACTGGGAGCATGGCCCCAGCGTTTTTATTAGCAATGCGCCGCCGTGGGTGGCTGAAACCGTGCCGGCAAATCGGCCTTTGGGTTATTGGGCGCCGGACGTGACTTACTTAAGCGGCCGGTATCTCCTTTATTACTCGGTTTCGATATTCGGCCATAATGTTTCCGGCATCGGTCTGGTCACATCGCCCACCCTCGACCCGAACGATCCAGCTTACGGCTGGACCGACCGGGGGCTCATTATCGCTTCAGCCGCGACGAATAATTTTAATGCGATTGACCCGGCGGTATTCCACGACGCCGATGGCAGCCTTTGGCTGACCTTCGGTTCCTTCTGGAGCGGAATCAAAATGATTCAGCTCGATCCGCAGACCGGGAAACGACTCGCTCCGGATTTCCCAATCTTGTCGCTGGCACATTCCGATTCCATTGAAGCGTCCTATCTTTATCAGCATGACCGCTATTATTATCTGTTCGTGAATTGGGGCCTGTGTTGCAGGGGAACCAACAGCACCTACAGCATTCGTGTGGGGCGCAGCAAGAATGTCACCGGCCCTTATCTGGATCGGGAAGGAAAGGATATGCTTTATGGCGGCGGCACTTTATTGTTGGACACGACGGAGCCGTACTTCGGTCCCGGGCATTCTGGAATCTTTGTGGACAACGGAACCAATTGGTTCAGTTGCCACTATGAAGCGGGCACGGACGCCAACATTCCCGGACAACGTCGGGGATCGCGACTGGCCGTCATGCCGCTGCGTTGGACGGCGGACGACTGGCCCCAAGTAGATCTGAAACAGGACCATTAACATCCGAAAGCATATGAACCGATCACTCCAAGTAGCTTGGCTGGCCATCGTACTCTCCCTTTCCGCTTCGGCTAGCGCTGTGACTATCGAAGTCCAAGCCGACAAGCCCGGCGCGGACATCAATCCCGCGATGTGGGGCATCTTCTTTGAAGACATCAACTTCGGGGCTGATGGCGGTCTTTACGCCGAATTGGTGAAGAATCGTTCGTTCGAGTTCCCCGATCCCCTGATGGGTTGGTCCAAGATTAGCCCCAGCTTGGCGCGAGGCCGATTATCGATCCACGATGACAATCCCTTCAATGCCGCCAATCCCCACTATTTGCGAATTGAGTCCGAAGGCCTGGCCCCATTTGGCGTATCCAACGAAGGCTTCCGCGGCATAGGCGTGCGCCAAGGCGAGGCTTACAATTTCTCAGCGCGAATCCGGAGAACCGACGGCTCTGCCACGCTGCGGATCGAGCTTTACGGCGCTGACGGCACGCTGCTTGACTCGGCGCGCCTCCAGGAGTTTTCCTCCGATTGGAAAGCATGCTACACAGTGCTCCACCCGAAGGACACCGACGCCAAGGCCAAACTGTATGTCCTGGTCGATGGCAAGGGTGCCTTCGAGCTAGACATGGTGTCCCTCTTCCCACAAAAGACCTGGAAGAACCGCCCTGGCGGCCTGCGGGCCGACATGGTGCAGGTCCTCGCCGACCTGAAGCCACGCTTCATGCGCTTCCCCGGCGGCTGCATTGTGGAAGGCACCCAGCTTTCGGGCCGCTACCAATGGAAGAAGACCCTTGGTCCGGTCGAGGAGCGACGATTGCTTATCAACCGCTGGAACTATGAATTCCTGCACCGCCCGGCGCCGGACTATTTTCAATCCTTCGGTCTCGGCTTCTTCGAGTTCTTCCAATTGTGCGAAGATATTGGCGCGCAGCCGTTGCCGATTGTGAACTGCGGCATGGCTTGCCAGTTTAACTCTGCGGAACTCTGCCCGATGGATGCGCTGAGCCCATACATTCAGGACGCGTTCGACCTGGTCGAGTTCGCCAACGGCGCTGTTACCACCGAGTGGGGCGCGAAACGCGCGGCGCTGGGCCATCCGGAGCCTTTCAACTTGAAGATGATGGGCATCGGCAACGAACAATGGGGGCCTCAGTATATCGAGCGCTATGAGAGATTCTCCCAGGCCCTGAAGCAGAAATGCCCCGAGATCGCGCTCATTGCGGCGGCTGGTCCCGATCCAGGGGATGACCGCTTCAAGTTCCTGTGGTCGAAACTGCGCGCTTTGAACGCGGATATCGTGGACGAGCATTGC
>Ga0187880_1002231_pt1 | contig 15134 bp, 8 predicted proteins | sample June2016WEW_19_4_FD_132998 | JGI IMG/M metagenome (GOLD analysis project Ga0187880, IMG submission 132998) | Peatland microbial communities from SPRUCE experiment site at the Marcell Experimental Forest, Minnesota, USA - June2016WEW_19_40 | ecosystem: Environmental > Terrestrial > Soil > Wetlands...
CGTTTTCGACTATGAACGCGACGCGGACGCCGTCGGATGGGCTGTTGGGAGGAATCAGGATTTCGCGGCCAGCAAGCTCGGAGGCGAGATCAGCCACTTCAAACGCGACGTGCGGAACTTGCCTGACAAGATCAGGGACCGCCGCGTCCGCTTCGAAACGCATCCACTCCACGCCAAATTCGCTTTTCTCGTGGCTGACGACAAAGAGTTTCAGGTGTTTCAAGTGGGTCTCGCCAGGCTTCGCTTCAGTAGTGGGAATTCCGATGTGATGGTACCGGCGCATTGTTTTTCGCTCTCCGTCGAATTGGCACAAATTCTACGCTGTCGTGACCGCGTTTGAAACCGCGCCCTCGTGACCGGACTTTTGAGGCACGAAGTCAAATTGTACTTCACTGGTTTTGGCACGAGGCAGATTCGGAATGCATGACGGGCAAACCGGAAGTCATGTTTTAACCGCGATACCCACGACGTTGTCCAGAAGTCCGCTTCGAGGACATCATCTCTTAATCTCCCCGAAGCCCGTTTCTGGATAGCTTCCTGTTTGCCGACCAACCGGGAGTTATCTCGCCGTAGTTAGAACCACGGGATTGAGTCTTCACCGAAGTGAATTTATTACCGAAAGAGACTCATTATTGGCCATCGGCATCGAGCTTGTCGCACCACGCCTTCTCTCGTTCCGCGCAACCGATTCCGGCCAGGAAGGCCGCGTCAACCGGGGTTCGGCCCCGCAGCCGCGAACTGTTTTTCTTGTCGTGATAAGCGCTGGCCACGTGCACCGCGGCCAATGGCGAGAACTTTACGCTCAGGCTACCGGCAGGATTGTGGTGCCAGGCAACTGCTTCGACAATCGTGCCCGGCAGTCCCCATAAGCCAAACAGATAGGCCGCCACCTGGGCATGACTGCAGCCCAGCAGTTCGCACTCCGCGGCGTACAGCCCGACGTCCGCCTTCTCGCTGTGCTCCAGCACCTTCCCGTACTGCTCTTCCAGGGTGGAGGCCAAGATGAGCTTGCCCGCATCATGCAACAGCCCCGCAGTGAAAGACTCATCCTGGATGTGCTGATCGGCATGTTCGAAAATCGCAATCTTCCTGGCAATATTGCTCACTGCCAGGGAGTGGTCTGAAATCTGATGCACATCGTCCGCGGTCAGCAGCCGGCTTTGAAATCGCTCGAATACATGGGCCGTTAGTACCAAGGTCCGCACCGTGTCCAGACCTAGGAGCTGGACGGCGTGCGAGGCACTGGAGATTTCGCAAGACAAACAAAAGAATGCCGAGTTCACCAGCTTCAGGATCTTCGCGGTCATGGCCATGTCGGCTCCAATCAGTTCGTCGATTCGTCGCAGTGAGGGTTCGGGACGGCGCAACTCCTCGTTCAGTTGCAGGTAAGCGTGCGGCAGACTGGGCAGGTAATCCAGCTTGGTGACTAACTCGCGCAGGTCCGGATTCTGCAGCAGATCTTTGAGAGCGAAAGCACGGGTCAGCCGGGACTTCAGCTCTTCGCCTTCGCAAGGCTTGGAAATAAACTGATGAGCGGGATTGACCGAGCGCAGAATGGTTTCCCGATCCGATTGCCCCGAGAGCACCATACGCAAAGTCTGAGGCGACCGTCTCTGCACTTCTTCCAGCAACTGCGCTCCGTCCATTCCCGGCATTTGCATGTCGGTAACAATGATGTCGAAAGTCTGCCGGTCGATCGCTGCCAGGGCTTCTTCGCCGCCCGCCGCAAAAACCATTTCCCATTCCGCGCGCATGGGGCGCAGACTGCGCTTCAGCCCGGTCAGCACCATGGGCTCGTCATCGACAAATAAAATTCGTTTGGCCATTGATTACACTTGCAGCGCCTTTGCCAGCGGCAATCGAATGTAGAATGTGGTTCCTTTTCCCATTTCAGAGTCGAACCATATCTTTCCCCCGTGCCGCCTCACGATGGCGTTGTGGGCCAGGGCCAATCCTTGTCCCGTCCCCTTCCCCACCGCTTTGGTAGTGAAGAACGGCTCAAACACCCGCGAGCGTACGGCTTCGGGTATTCCTACTCCCGTATCAGAAATGGAGATCTCGGCCGAGTTGTGGTTGCGCAAGGTGGAAACCACAATCTTTCCTTTGCCCTGAGAACCGTCTCCCACAGCCTGCCCAATTGCCTGCGCGGCATTGATCAGGAGGTTGAGAATCACCTGATTGAACTCGCCAGCGTGGCAGAGCACCAAAGGCAGATCGCGGTCAAGGTCGGTTTCCACGTCAGAAACATACTTCCACTCATTGCGCGCTACGGTGATGGTGGTCTCGATCGCCTGGTTAATGTCAATCGCCTTTTTTTCTTCCGATCCGGGATGCGAAAACTCCTTCATGGCCCGTACGATCTTGGTCACCCGCTGAATGCCTTCCAGGGACTGCTCGATGGCATGGGGAATCTCAGTCTGCAGGTATTCGAGGTCCGCTCCCTGAGCCAGGGCATCGAATCGCTGCAGCGTCTGCGGCGAAATCGGTCCCAGTGTGGCTTCCTGCTGCATCTCTCGGGTAATGGCGAGCAAGGGGTAGAACGAGCGCCAGGATTCCTGCAAGAATCGCGTGTTATCGCCAACGTACTGAATTGGAGTATTGATTTCGTGTGCGATTCCAGCCGCCAACTGCCCAATCGCCTCCAGTTTCTGTGCCTGCCGCAACTGCTGTCCCAGAACCTCACGGTCCGTCACATCTGTGCCGATAATCAACAGCTCATCGACTCCTTCTTCGGGTGCGCTAATCCATTTCAAGGCAAGCCCCAACAATCGCGTCTCGGCGTTGATTACAAACGGGAGCGCCTCGATGCACCGTGGCTCTCGGTCAGCCCACCAGGAATCAATCTCAGCTTGCATGTCCGGGCGCGCCCACTGAATGCCGCAGTTCACCAAAGGTCTTCCGGCCACCTCGGCTGTGGTGAGGCCGAACACCTGCGCCGCCGCCATATTCCAGCGTTTGATCTGTGCATCGCGGCCGATTCCGATAAGAATCGACGGCACCGAGTTGATGAATAGCTCCGCTTCCTCGTGCGCCCGGCGCAGTGCCTCTTGAGCCGCTCTTCTCTCCGTGATATCCACGAACGTCACCATGGCGCCCACAGTCTCCTCCTCGTGTCTCAGCGGGTGAGACCAGTATTCGACAGGAAGACAGGTGCCGTCGGCACGCCACACGACTTCGTTGTCAACATGCATCACGCTGCTTGTCCGGAAAGCCTGAAAGATGCAGCATTCTTCTATCGGGTAGGCGGACCCGTCGGCACGCTTGTAGTGAATGATCGCGTGCATGTTTTTTCCCAGCAAGTAACTGGCATCCTGGTAGCCCAGCATCCGCAGGAGAGCCTGGTTGCAGAACGTACAGTTGCCGCTAAGATCCACGCCATAAATGGCCTCTGCCGTGGAATCGAGCAACAGTTGAAGTCTCTCCTCGCGTTCCTGTAGCTTCTGCCGGGCAAGGATTCGATCGTCAATCATGCGCGAGATCACGACGATCCGTTCCAGGTCGCCACAACTGTTTCGCACGGCACAGCCATGCGCCTCCACATGATGCCATTTGCCGTTCTTGTGACGGTAACGCAGTTCCGCGATGATTCCGTTTTTTTCCTCCCGGACCATAGCCTCGGTTGCCTGTTGAATGATGGGCAGGTCGTCGGGATGCACTATCGCCAGGGAGTTGTAATCTTGCAGTTCGTTGACCGAATATCCCAAAAGCTTCTGGTACGCGGGGCTGACATAGAGCGTCTTCAGGCCGGGATAATCAACGATGAGAATCAAGTCGCCTGCATTCTCGGCTATGGCTCGAAACAGGCTCTCGCTGCGCTGCAGAGCTTCTTCCGCAGTCTTACGCTGGCTGATGTCTTGGGCCACCCCCACTGCCAAATCAGACTGGAGCCGATCGCCTCGGGGGATCAGTGTCACCGTTAGCAGCACCCACACCGGCCGCCCACTCTTGTGGATATATCGCTTTTCTATCTGGCAGCCCTTGGCTTCTCCGGTGCACAAACGTCGCAACGCTTGCACGCTTAGAGCGACGTCATCCGGATGAGTGATATCTGGCATGGTGCTGGCCAGGACTTCTTCGGCGGCATAGCCAATCAGATCGCAGAATGCTGGGTTGACCGAGACACATCGGCCGTTAGCGTTCAAAACCAGCATGCCTGCGGCAGAGCACTCGAAGATAGACTTGAAAAGGTCTGCATATCCCGGGAGACCATCCGCCGGTCCCAGGCCTGTGGTCAACGGCTCCGGCGTAAGGTTGGTAGTGGACTTCAATCTCCGTCTCCTGGTCCGGGGTAGAAACGCGCCGCGGGCCGTTGCAACAACAGGCTGGAAAAACGGGTTTTATGGGCAATGCTCCATCCCTACCGGGCTCCAGTTTATGGTGCCGCCATTGAGATAGTCGGCATTGAGGCCCTTCAACTTGAGCAATGCCGTCCATGCGGTCCAACCTTTCGTCCTCCCTTGGCCGTCAGATCGGAGGGGACGACTGGCAATGGGCATTCGGGGCGGATTTTGTGAGGTGGCCATGCGCTCGATAATCGCGACCGGTGGTCTGCAGCCCCAGCGCAACAGGCAAATTTTCTTGGCGCACCCCCGTTTCACACCAACTGACCAGCGGCCCTCAATCGCGTAAACACCTCGATGACCATCGGGTCAAATTGGGTTCCCGATTTCTGTATCAGAATCTCCAGCGCTTGTCGCTTGGGAAGGCCTTTTCTGTAGGGTCGATCAGAAACGATCGCGTCATAGCAATCTGCAACTGCAAGAATGCGTGCATGCAAACTGATATTCTCGCCAGCCAGACCTGCTGGGTAACCGGAACCATCGAACCATTCGTGATGTTGGGCAACCATGGGCAGCGCTTCGCGGAAACACGAGATCGGTTCGAGAATCCGAATTCCAATTTTCACGTGGTCCCGCATGATCTGCATTTCCTCAGGTTCGAGTCTGCCGGGCTTCTCCAGAACGGTCGCAGGCGTGCCGATCTTCCCGATGTCGTGCAACAACCCTCCGCGGTGCATGATCTCCAAACCCTTGGCAGGCAGACCCATGGCACGCCCAATCTTGAGAGCCAGATTTGTCACACGCTCGGAGTGGCCCGCCGTCCACGCCGATTTCGCGTCAATCGCGCGGGCCAGGGCAGTGAGAGTCCCCAAATCCAGTTGTTCCAATGCGTCAATTGTGATCTTCAGTTGTTCCTTCTCGAGGCGTGCGGCGTGGTACTGTGCGACGCAGGCACACAGTGTGGCCACGAGTGTTTTCTCAGTCACGGGTTTGGTGAGGAACCGGAAGATTTGTCCCTCGTTCACCGCTCTCACGGCTGCTTCGATGTCGCTGTGACCGGTCAGCATCACCCGGATGGAATCCGGTGAAATGGTGCGGACCATCGCCAGAAACTGCGCGCCATCCATGCCCGGCATGCGCATATCCGAGACTACAACTGGATACGGGCCGTCCCTTCTCAGTTTGGCAAGGCCTTCTTCGGGACCCTCTGCCAAGTCGGCGACGAACTGCGTGTGGACGGTACGTCGCAACCCTTCGAGCACCAATGGTTCGTCATCCACGAAGAGAACTCGCGCTTCGTTGCCACTACCGTTCTCCAAACCAGTGCTCTGCTTCACTCTGGACCATCCTTTAGCCCGGTTGCTCTTCACTGGCAATCGCAGAGAGTTCCTATCTCGGCGTCCAACCAGAATCTTTCCGATACTTCTGAAGGCAATGCCATGACAGACACTCAACCCTGTGCCCAGTACCCAAGTTTTATCGGCAATACCCGCCGTTACTTTAGAGAGCCGGGCTTAAGTGAGCGGAGAAATCTTGCTGAAGTAACCAGGAGGCGCTAGGGTCGGGGCCCTTGATTGCTGACGTCGTGGCGGCGAAAAAATTCTTGCATTCGGGCTGTGTCGCGGAACGCTTCCGTGCCGCCACAGTCGGTGGCGGAGAATGCTCCGCAGAGGTTTCCGTAGGCCAGGCACGTCGTGAGATCCGCTCCGCGCAAAAATTGGTGGAGGAAACCGGCGTCGAAGCTGTCACCTGCGCCAACCGGATCGACGACCGTTACCGGTACGGCCGGCGCGCTGAATCGGTGCCCACCGCGAATAGCGACGGCTCCGCTGGCACCCATTTTGATCACGACGGTTTTCACCTTTTGTGCCAACCATGAAAGCGCGGTCTCCCAGTCGTCAACCCGGGACATCTTCAGTGCCTCGCGCTGGTTCGGCAGCAGGATGTCCACGTGCGGCAAAATCTCTTCGAGGATTCTGTCCCAGCGGTCGTCGGGATCGTCGTTGGTGTCGAGCGAGGTGGTCAGGCCGGCGGACTTCATTCGTCGAAAAAGTTCGGGCACATGCGGCAACAGTTCACGCTGCAGAAACAAGGACGACATATGAAAGTGGCGAGCTGACGCAAGATAATCAAGGTCGAGATCCTCGAAGCGCAGTTCGGAGATTGTGCCAGGATAGGTGAGGATGTGGCGCTGTGGTCCATGGGGCAAAATGAGCGTCACGCCGGACTTCGCGCCATGCACGACGCACGTCAGATCCACACCGCGTTCACGGAGGCGTTCCACGGCGAGCGCTCCGAAAGAGTCGTCGCCAACCTTGGTGACAAACCCCACGCGGCTGCCCAGAGCGGCGAGATTATGCGCCAGGATGGCCGAGGAACTGCCGAGCGTGATGACAAATCCGCTGGCCAGCAACTCGCGTTCTGTGGGCATGTGCTCAGGCAGACCGTAGAGGATCAGGTCAAGATTAATCTCCCCGGCGATCGCGATATCGAGCTTGGACATGGAGCAAGCCTGTTGGCTTATCTTGCCAGTTACTAACTGCTGGTTCTAGCGGCCGTCCGCGAGTTCGACCACGCGCGTCAGGTTTTTCGGCGAGTCGGGATTGAGACCCTTCTTAAGCCCGTAGTAAACGCCATACAGTTGACCCCAGATCGCGAAAGCCGCGGGGCGCGCGTACTCGGGCGCCTGCAAGCCAAGTTCGATGGCGAAGTCAGAGGCGCGCTGAGCCCGGTCATCGACGCGATTCGCAATTACCATGGTAGCCGCGCCGAGAGCCTTCATTTCTTCGAGTAACTCGACTTCCGCGTCGTAAGATGTTTCTGACATAACGAATGTGATGAGCATCTGCGGACCCGCAATCGATTTCGGGCCGTGACGGAACTCCAGAGAGTGAAATACCTGGGCAGGAGAGGACGAGGATTCGGTCACTTTCAACATGCACTCCGAGGCAATGCCGAAGAGCGGGCCCTGCGCCAGGAAAACAAAATCCGAGAAATTGCGAGACTCGACAAACGCCCGCAGCCGCTGCGGATTGTCTTTCAGAAGAGGTTCGACCTGTTGCGGGAGATCGAGTAATGCGCGACGAACAATATTATTACCAGAAACCATGGCTGCGAGGTATTGCAGCCCCAGCAGCATCGATGTGAATGACCGCGTCATGACCGTGCTCTGTTCATCGGCGTCGCGAAGATTCAACGTCACGCTGCATGCGAGCTCCAGCGGCTGGCCGTCGGCACAGGTGATGGCGATAGTACGGAGATTGCGGTCCTTCTCCAGCATTTGCGCGGCGCGGACTGCCTCCGAGGTACGACCGGAGCGCGAGATCACAACTGGAACATAGTCCCGTCCGGCGTGCAGAGTTAGTCCGGGATAGAGCAGCAGATCCGAAGCGGGGACGGCGCGTGCGGGCAGGTTGAGATAGTTGAAGCTCGAGGCAGCGGCCTGGGCAAGATAGTAACTCGTTCCACAACCTACAAAGACCCACTCCGCTTCGGGCCGCGCCATTTGCACGGCCGCGCTAAGTTCCGCACTGGCCGCCAGCTTTCCGAGACACGTGCTCCAGCACTGAGGTTGGGAAAAGATCTCGCTCAGCGTGTGCTGGCCTTGCTCCGTTATTTCCGCTGACTTCATTGGTAGGTTTGACTCCGGTCACACCAGCGTGACTTTTACTCCGGCTTCTTTCAGGGCGTGCAAATCTGATTTCGGGATCTGCTTGTCGGTGATTACTTCGTGCACGGCGGTGACCGGCATGATGTTGCACAGGCTGCGACGGCCGAACTTGCTGGAATCGCAAACCGCAATCGTCCTGCGAGCAATTTCGACCATCGCCCGGTTCACCTCCGACTCCAATAGATTCGGGGTGAAAAGGCCAGCTCTGGTGTCGAAGCCATCGACGCCCAGGAACAGGACGTCGGCACTGAGTTGGCGAAGAGTCCGCTCGGCCAGCGGACCGACCAGAGAGAAGGAGTTCTTGCGCAGCATGCCTCCGGTCAGGATTACTTCAATGTGCGTGCCCGCCAGTTCGGCCGCGATGTTGATCGCGTTCGTGATCACGGTGAGCTGCGCCATGTTTTTGTTTTTCAAGGCCCGCGCAATGGCCGTCGTCGTCGTTCCAGAATCGAGCAGTACTGACTGTCCTTCTTCGACCAAACGAACTGCCGCGAGAGCAATCTGCGTCTTCTGCTTGCTGTGAAGCTTCTCTTTCTCGCGCAGGGTTGGATCAAGCAGCGCACCGGCTTGCACCGGCAGAGCTCCGCCGTGAGTCCGCTGGATAACTCCCTGGCCGTCGAGAAACTCCAGATCTTTGCGAATCGTGATCTGCGAAATACGGAAATGGCGAGCCAAGTCCTTGACGAGCACACGTCCGTCGCGGTGGAGGGCTCCAAGAATTTCACGGCGGCGTTCTTCGTTCAGCAGACCATTCAAAGCCATGGTGTTTCGATTTGTTTCGAATAGTAACTTTCGTTGAGGGCAACCGAAACCGTCAAGGGCCATTTGGCGATTGCAGCGTCACCGTGATGGGCGGCGAAGTCGAGGTGCCGTAGACCGTAACCGGCGGTCCTGATACTGGACAACACGGCGCGATCGCATTCCCCGAGTACACTGCCGTTAACGTGTTGGCGCCCGGCGCGAGCTGTGACGCACTGAGCGGCAGACTCGCCGCAGACCTATTGGCGCTGGTCGGCAGCAGCGTTTGCGTTGCCAGCAAGGTTGACCCCAGCATGAAGTTCACCGTACCGCTGGGCACACCGCCGCCACCGGGAACGGCGGAGACCGCGACCGTCAGCGTGGTCTCCTGACCGGGCTCGAGAGTGTACGTCCCCGAGGTCAGATTCACGGTCAATGAGTTGGCGACCGCGACTCCAGTGTTTTCGTAGGCGCCAATGTCAATGTCAATCTCATTGCCCGAGCCGTTCGTCCTCGGATTGCCGAGGAAGTCGGTGCTGCCATAGATGGAGTCGGGGGAATTGCCATTGGGATCACACCAGCCGACGCTGCAAGGCAGGCTGGTGCTGCCGGCACCGACGGCCGGCGAAGAAGGCATGGTGTCAAAGTTTGGCGGCGTGGCTCCCAGATCGACGAAGAGGGGATCCGTATTCACGGAGTTTGCATCCTCCCCGCTGGAGGTCTGCCAGTTTGAAAAACTCGTGTAGCTACTCACGCCACCCCACAAGATTGACGTCCCTTCTACATAACCCGCGGCCGAGTTATACAGGTTCCAATTGAGCGTCGCGGGTGGGGCGGGATACGACGCTGAAAAGGGGACATAGCTGTTGATCCAGATATTGGGTGAGCCGGCGTAGAGGACGTTGTTTTCGTAGATGTCCCCTTGAGCGCTGCCCACCTGGTACTGAATCTGGAATTCACCGCTTGGAGTGCCCTCGGTTGGGTTGCCTGCTTGGGTACCGTTGTTATACAGAGTGTTATTGACGAAAACGTCGTGGTAACTGCTGCCTCCTCCATTGCTGGGGCCGCCCTTTTTGGACGCGGCTGCATAACCGCCGATGGAGTTACCGCAGGAATTTGAGTTATAGAATAGGTTATTGCGCACTGTAACATATCTGCCGTAACACGGAGACTTGCCTTTCGCGGCGGTTCCGGTATTGTTTGGGCCAGACCACTCGGTGCCATTGGGTTGGCAGACTTGATTTTCGCTGGTTGTCTCGATGCCGTAGTCAACCTGCAGGATCACGTTGCGCTCGACCGTGACATAGGCGCACCCGTCACAATAGAGTCCGTCGGCGTCGTATTCATAACCCTCACCAGGATTCGTGATACCGCTGATGTTATAGACCGTATTCCCGCTGATTTCCCCATACATAGCCTCGTCGTAGCCGACAGGGCCCACGCCCTCGTATCCAATTGCGTCGATGCCGATGTTGTCATTGTCGTGAACCAGGTTATTGGTAATTTGAAAATAGGTCACGTTTCCATTCACGGTCAAAGTTTCGCTCTCGCCGGTCCGATTGTCGTAGACCTCATTGCCGCTGATGACCAACTGCGTGATCGGAGTCTTCGACGTGCCGTACACGGCCATGCCGAAAGCGTTGCCGTTCTTTTCTTTCGTGGTCGTGATGTTGTGCACCAGATTGTTCAGAATCTGGATGCCAGTGCCGGAGCCCGTGATCCAGATGCCACACGCAACGTCTGCGGCTTTGCTGGTGGTGTAATTGCGGATTTCAAAACCGCTGATGGTGACATAACTCCGGTGCCCCGTCAGATTGATAAGACCCTGTGTCTGCGATGAACCGCAGCAGCTCACTCCGGTCCCGTCGATCACCGCAGTCTGTCCGGGATAGCTTTGGAAGGTAATCGGCGCCGATGCCGTTCCAGACCTGGGGAAGTTCACGGACTCGTTGTACACGCCGCCGAATACATACACTGTGGCGCCTGCCTTGACTCTGTTTGCAGCATGCTGAATGGTGAGCCAAGGTGCGCCCATTGTGCCAGGATTGCTGTTGCTGCCGGTGGTTGCCACATAGTAAGTCGCTCCGGTTTGCCCGGCAAGTGATGGCACGAGCATTAGGACAATCACGGCGAGCGCGGCATATACGACGTCCGGATTCCGCATCGTCAAGAAATTACGCTGCATGATTTCCCCTCCTCAACATCAGTGCATGCGACTGCGTTATTGATCAGTCGACTCGAAAGCGCGATCAGAAGTAGAACTTCAACGCAAACTGAATCTGCCGCGGGGCGCGCGCTGCCAGCGGGTACCCGAAGCTGCTCTGACCTAGTTCCAAGGGGGTTGGCTCGGCGCTGATCGCGCCAAACTGCCCAAACAAATAATTCACATGGTTGAGCACGTTGAAGAATTCCGCGCGGAATTCGAGATGCTTTCGTTCGTTGATCGAAAACTGTTTGACCAGAGATGTATCCCAGGTTTTGTATCCCGGGCCCACGATGTCGTTGCGTGGAGCGTTGCCGAAGGTTCCAAGGTTCGTGTTGTCCGCAAACGCGCAGGTGTTGAACAGCGTTCCCGTGATGCACGGCCTGGCGTTGGGATTGCCGACTAGGTTGGGGCGTGAGCAATAGAACCCGACGGTGCCGCCGCAATCGCCACCGGAGACCTCGTTGATGTCAGTGGCGGTGTAGTAATTGCCGGTGGCGGCGGAAAAGACGCCGGTCATTTGCCAGTCGCCAACAATCCGGTTCACGACGCCGGAAGCGTCTTTGCCAAACGCGCGTCCACGACCGAACGGTAAGTCATAGACATAACTGAAGACGAAACGCTGACGCACGTCGAAGTCGGCATTGGCGTAGTTAGCGTTGGGATAGCGCTGGTCCTGGAAGTCTCCGTTGTTAACCGATCCCAGGCTGGCGCTCGAAGCGTTGTCGAGGGCGTGCGCCCAGGTGTAAGCGGCTTCGAACTGGAGTCCGTGAGAGTAGCGTTTCTCCAGGCGAACCTGCGCCGAGTTGTAATTCGATTGCGCGTTCGAGCGGAAGGTGTCGATGGTGGTATCGAGCGCGGAATTGCAATTTTGGGGATTCGCCAGAGTGCAGGGTCCGGAGGCGCCGGGCGCTTCATCGTTGGCGGGACGCCGCGGCGCGGTGGGAAGCGAGTCAGTCCCCAGCACGGGAACGGCCTGATTTCCGTTGTAGAAAGCGTAGAGCTTCAATCCGCGAGAACCGCCGTAGGAAACTTCGAGAACAGTATCGGCGGGCAGTTGGTACTCGATGCCCAGGTGCCACTGCTGAGTGTAGGGCGTGACCAGATGCGGATCGAGCGAGTAGAGTTCGGGTGCGTTCGGGTCGGCAAGCGGGCTTTTGCCCGTGATCGTATTGTTGGAAAAGCCCGCCTGTAGCTGGTTGAGCGCCAAGCCGCCATTGTTCGCGGCCGAGATCGAGCAATCGGAAGCGGGCTGACTAGGATTTGCGAAGGGCGCAGTACAGGGGCTGTTGTATGCCTCCGAAGATAAAAACGGAGGATTGAAGCCGGGGCTCGGGTTGGAGAATGGGCCGTTTTCCTGCCCGCCATAGAAGATGCCGTAGCCGCTGCGGAAGACGAGCTTGTCGGACCATTGGTAAGCCAGTCCGATGCGGGGCGCGAAATTATTGAAGTCGGGAGAGATGAGTCCGCGAGAACCGTTGTTCTGAATGGCGAGTTCGGTGCCGAGCGTGGGCGTCAATGGCGTGTTTTGTCCGCTGGGAGCGATCAGCGAGAGTGTGCTGAAATTGAAGGTGGCCTGCTGGTCATTAGCTTCCTTGATGGTGGTGAATAGTTCGTAGCGGAGGCCCAGGTTCAACGTGAGCCGTGGAGTTACTTTGAAGTCGTCGAGAGCATAGACCGCATAAATCTGCCGGCGATAGTCGATGTTGGGAGTCACACTGGTGATTTCTCCGCCGTCCGGAATGCCCTGAATGAAACTGGCGAAGGCCTCGCCGCCAGTGCCGGGTGCGCCGGGATTGTCGTTGATGAGGAAGTTGCCGCCGAAGTCCATGTAGCCACGAGGGGCGGCTGGCTCGAGTATCGTGAACTGTTCAAAGCGCAGTTCGGCGCCGAACTTCGCAGCGTGGCGTCCGCGGGTCCAGCTCAGATTATCGGTAAAAACGTAGCTGTTCTGGTGTTCGAGGGCGGGCAGGTATTCCGAGGCGCCAATGTTCGTGGTGCCATCACCGAAGCTGATCGAAGGCAGGCCACCAATGTTCTCGCCCGCTTCGAATGGAACCCCGGGAAATTCAATTCCGCCGGGGATCTGTTGCGAGACGTTGACGTTGGAATACAGATTGTAGCGATGGGAGTCGAGGTGATTGAAGCCGAAGCGAAATTCGTTGATCAGGTTGTTGCGAAAAGAGTGTATCTCGCTGGCCGCCAGGCCCTGCGCCACGTTTTGGCTGTAGCCATCCTGAAAACTGCCGCCGTCGAGCACGTTGTTGAAGGGGGAGGGCAGAAAATTACTGTCGTTGCCGTAGCTGTAACGGACGAAAATATTATCCTTGCCGCTAATGGTGTAGTCGCCACGAATGTCGAACTTGTTTTCGGTTTCGCTGCGTTTGGGGTCGGACAAAAAATTGCCTGCGGCCTGCAAAGTGTTAATGGTGGTATTGGGCGCGGGAAATAAATTGGCCAGTTCCTGGCCGAGCGGATCGATAGGGGTGTTTTTGCCGCTGTTACCCTGGAAGATGTTGGTCGGCGCCCCGCTGGAAGTGCTGCCGATGGGGACCCCGCAGGGCCCGCCATTGTAGCCCGAATTAGCTAGCGCTTGGGTCGGATCAAAGATCTCTCCCATGTAAGTCGCATTGCCGTTGCAGTCGAGCACGCCCGGGATTGGATTGTTGAGTTGGAGAAACGCGGAAAAATTTCCCTTAGTCTCGCCGGTGGAGCCTGAGGTCGGAACCGTGGACACTTGCGGTAGCCCCTGGCGAATGCGGAGGCCTTCGTAGTCTCCGAAAAAGAACATTTTGTTTTTGACGATGGGGCCGCCCAGCGTAAAGCCGAACTGATTCTGTTTGTAAGGCTGCTGACCGTCGATGTCGAAGGCGTTGCTGGCATCCACTTTTTCATTACGCAGAAACTCCCAGAGGTCGCCGTGGATCTGGTTGGTGCCAGACTTGATGACGGCGTTCATAATCGCGCCGTTGCCGCGGCCGAATTCCGCGCTGTAGGAGTTGGTCTCGACCTTGAACTCGGCGATAGCGTCCACCGCAGGCTGGACCACATACGCTGCTCCATTAAGGACGTCGCCCAGATTTGCATTGTTGTCGATGCCATCGAGCAGGAAATTATTTTGCAGAGAGCGCGCGCCGTTAGAGCTGAAACCGTAGGTGGTTTCGACGCGCGATCCGGGCTCGGCGGCAGCGATGCCTGTGCCCAGAAGAGCGAGTTGCGCGTAGTTGCGTCCATTCAAGGGAAGCGCATTGATGGTCTGGCTGTTCACCACCTGGCCCAGTTCGGAGGTTTCGGTTTCCATTTGTGGTCGTTGGCCGGTGACCATAACGACTTCCGTTGCCATTCCGGGCTCAAGCTTCAGGTCCACGCTGACGCGGTCCTGGATGTTCACTTGCACCGGGCCAGCAACCGCCTTCCTGAATCCCTGCTTTTCGACGGTGACACTATAACGCCCGATCCTGAGCGGACTGGCGACATACTCCCCTTCACCATTAGTGGAGAGAGTCAACTGAATGTCGCGATCCACATCAGTCACAGTGACCTTGGCCCCTGTTACCACCGCACCGCTCGGGTCGCGCACCAGGCCTACAATGGCTCCGGCATCTTTCTGCGCCCATAGCGGCGGGGTCAGCGTCAGGAATGTCAGGAATATGGAAAAAAGGAGGGCAGAGAGCGCTTGCAGGCGAAGGAAACGCATGGGCATGGCGAGACTCCTGTACGCTAAGCCCGAAGCCTCGCGACCGGCCTGGTTGAGCCAGGCGAAAGTTCGGGTGCTCGAACTTCGAGCTTCCGTTGTAATATTACGAACTATTACTTTTACTTTCGTTTTATAGCTTTTGTCAACTGCGATATTCTAAGCTTGGCGAAGTCACAGATGGTAGAAGCTAAAGTGAGGTTATTCATGATCGTACGGAAACACGAGATTGCACTGATTGCCGCGACGCTCGGTTTCACACTCCTGCTGTCGGCATGCTCGAAGTTGCCGGAATCGCCTCTGAAGCTGCCGCTGAAGACCGCAACCGCCAAGCCAGAACCCACGCAGCCGTCCGCGATCAACGTGGATGTGAAAGGGGGCGGCCCCGTTGTGCTGACGACCAGCACGGCCGAATTTCAGGTCACGCCGGATGGTTATGTGCAGGCCTCTTGGCTGAAAGACGGCAAGAAACTTTCCTTGGACGAACCGAACGTCGGCGCTCCCTCGGACAGCGATTTCGTGCGGGTGGAAGGAAAGGATGTGCATTTC
>Ga0187880_1002234_pt1 | contig 15131 bp, 13 predicted proteins | sample June2016WEW_19_4_FD_132998 | JGI IMG/M metagenome (GOLD analysis project Ga0187880, IMG submission 132998) | Peatland microbial communities from SPRUCE experiment site at the Marcell Experimental Forest, Minnesota, USA - June2016WEW_19_40 | ecosystem: Environmental > Terrestrial > Soil >...
CCGAGCCCAGCCAGCACAGTCACCACGAAGCTCTTCATCTGGTAACCGGCGCCGGAAAGAATGGTGAAGGGAAACAAAGTAGACACCAATGCGCCCGAAGACGCCGCCAGGGCGATGCCGATGGCAAACGCCAAGGCCAGCACCATGGTCGACGAGATGCCCATCAGCTCGGCCGCTTCGCGGTTGTCGGCCACGGCGCGGATGGCCTTGCCGGGCCGGGTGCGATACAGAAACAGCTCCAGCGCCAACGCAATGATGACGGCAGCGGTAGCCGCGGCAATGTGGTTCCCGGTAAAGGTGTAGTCGCCCACGGTAAAGCCGCGCAGCGTGAAGTTCACGTTGTAGGGACTGGTACTCCAGATCGCGGTGCCGATCCCAATGATCATCATGTTCACGGCGAAGGTGGACAGCAGGCTCGACAACTGGGAGCGCCCGATCACCCAATGCACGGAGATCCAATAAATGACCAGACCGAGCAGCAAACCCGCCGCCAGGATGGGCAACAGGAGGAAGTAGGCATTCACCGGGAAGGCGGCAAACAAAATGTACATGCCGAACATACCCAGCGCGATGACCGAGCCATGGGTGAGGTTGATGACATCCATCACTCCCCAGATCAGACTGAGGCCCATGGCGGCCAGCCCATAGACCGAACCGATCAGCAGGCCATCAATCATGGAAGCGAGAATGCCAGACATTTCTCACCCTTTGCGCCGCATCGTTCGCCGGTGCGGCGCGCAATATTCGTCAATCAATGTACTGCAAAATTAGTGGATCGGATATACCAGATTGGCGCTCTTGGCGGCCAGCGGCCAGACCACCTGTTTCACCAGCTTGCCGGACTTGTCCTTCTGCCATTGCGCCAGCACCATCGCATGGCCCACCTGCAAACCATGCTGATTGGCCTCGGTCGCAAACTTGCTGCGGCCATAGAACGTTGTAATGTCGGTGGCGTTCAGCGCCGCCGCCACTTTTGCCGTGTCGGTGCTGCCCGCCTGTTCAATCGCGCGTTGCAGGACCAGCCCGGATGCGTAGCCGCCCGCCGATTCGTAGCTGGGTGGAGTGTTGTACTTGGCGGTGTAGGCTTTGGCAAAATCGGCGCCGCTCGGTCCATATTGCGCCTTGAAGGCGGTCTGCGGCTCCCACTGCGAGGGCACGATCACGCCCACGGCGGCATCGCCCAACTCGCCCCACTGCGGACTGTCGGGGGCCACCAGCAGGGTGATCATCTTCAGCGGAACCTTGTGGCTGTACACTTGCCGCGCCAGCGTGGAACCGTCGGCGTAGTGCCCTCCGCCCAGCAGCACGGTGGACTTCGACGCAATCACCTTGTCGATAATGGCGCTGAAGTCGGTGGTGTTCGGGGCATAGGCTTCGCTGAAAGCCACGTTGAATCCGAGCTTCTGGGCATACTCCTTAGCGGGATTGACCACCGCTACCGAGAACGAGGCGTCTTCATACACGAACGCAACCGCCGCCTTCGGGTCCTGGGTCTTCAGCATGTCCAGAACGCCCTTCAGGTATTCCGCTCCCGGGGTGAACATCTGGAAGAGGTAATGATTGCCCAGCGTATAAGTCTTGCCCTCCGCAGCGCCGGTGGTCAGCATGATCTTTTCATACTGTTCCGTCACGATGGCGGCCGTGGCGGTCAGACTCGAAGAGTACGGGCTGAACAGAAAATCGGCCTTGTCCTGCAGGATCAGGCGCGAGTAAAGCTGCTGCACGCGCTTGGTGTTGGATTCGTCGTCGTAGCTGACGAACTGGATCTTGTAGCTCTTGCCGCCCGCCTTGATGCCTCCGGCAGCGTTCACCTGATCGCGCCAGAGTTCGAAGCCGTGGAGCTGCTCCACGGAGTCCACATTCAGGGCCCCCGTGTTGGAGACGGTGAAGCCCAGGGTAAGGTTTTGCGCAAATCCTGTTGTGACGAAGAGGGCAACAACCAGAAAGATGGGGAGAACAAGTCGTTTCACGGTTCACCTTCTCGGATAGTCTTAGTCTTAGGGTGGTTGAAAGCGTACGGCGAGGATTGTCCAACCCCCTATGACAGCAGTCACTTGCAAATGTGATTCCGCTCACAAGAAGGGTGGACATGGCCTAACAGGCCTGCGGACGCCAAACGCCGCCGGGTGCCCCAGGTCTCGCGCCTTTCGAGACCTGGGCGACTACGACGTAGAAGCAGTTATTGCTTCGGATGGGTTGGCGAGCACCCATCCAAGCGACTTCCCGGGTCTCGAAAATCGCGAGACCCGGCCACCCACCGCAAACTTCGGGAACTCTTGGTCCCCGGCCCAGCAATAGACTGTAGGTGGTCGGTTTCGGTAATTCAGGTTGCAGCGATGCACCGCAGCACAAAACTTAACATTTCTGTTACCTGACTTTACCGTCGAACTCGCGTTGCTGGGGTTTCAATACATGACAGGGGAACTGTCAAGGAGGAAGTGAGAAGATTATGAAAACCAAGTTTTGGAGCGTCGCTGTGGCGTTGTTAGCGCTGGTGCTGTGCGGCACGGCGATTTTTTCGTACGCGCAGCAGAACGACACCGCAACTGCTTCGGGATGGAGTGGGCACCAGCACGGCCGCATGGGCTTTATGGCCCGCGAGCTTAACCTGACGGATGCCCAGAAGCAACAGGTCAAGACCATGATGCAGTCGCAGCGCGCCACCCTGCATCCGCTGATGCAGCAGCTGGCGGAAAATCGCAAGGCCATGCTGGCCGCCACGGCGAACGGCGCCTTCGACCAGGCCAAGGTGCAGGCGATTGCCAATCAACAGTCGCAAGCCATGGCGCAATTGATGGTCCAGAAAGCGTCTATCCAACACCAGATCTACACCCAGGTGCTGACGGCCGATCAGCGCACCAAGGCCGACCAGATGCGCGAGAAGCAAATGGAACGCATTGACCAGCGTCTGCAGAGGTTCTCGCAGCCGCCAACTGAAGCAACCCAGCCGCAGTAACGTCAGCAACGTTGGATGTCATCCTGAACGTAGCGCCCGCCTGACCCGCTTCTTTTGCGGGTTGGGCGGGCGCGTTTGTCAAAGGATTCCCTTCTCTGTCTGTCATCCTGAGCGACCCCGAACGTCGTGAGGGGGGAGTCGAAGGACCCCTATACCCGCGATAAATTTCAGTGTGGCCGCTTGGCATAGCAACAATTTGGGATTGCTTGTGGCAATAGGGATCCTTCGGCTCCTCGCTGCGCTCGTCGCTCAGGATGACAGCCTTCAGTGGACCATCGCCGCTCCGGCTTTTCCTCGCTTCGGCTTCCTCAGCAGGAACAGGAACGGAATCATGGCAACGAACATCAAGGCCATGAAGAAAAACGTGTCGTTATAAGACAGCATTGCCGCCTGCCGCTGCACCATTCCCCACATTGACTGATAGGCCTGCTGGGTGGCAGTAGCGGCACTGGAGCCCTGGCCCATGAATAATGCTTTCAGGCTTTCGAACATCTTCTGGGCTGCACTACTTTCCGGATAGACATGCGCACTCAGTGTGTTGATGTGCTTCTGCTGATTGCGGAACTGCAGGGTCTCGACCGTGGCGATCCCGATGCTGGCGCCAATGTTTCGCATCAGGTTGAACAAGCTGGTGGCATTGCCCATGCGCTCATTTGGGATCCCGCCATTGGTGATGGTGGTAAGCGGCACGAAGACGAATCCCAGCGCCGCGCCTTGAATCAGGAGCGGCCACCAGAAATCCACGGAAGCCACGTCCAGGCTGAAGCGGGAGAGCGACCACATGGCGTAGGCGGAGGCCACAAGGCCAATCCCCAGCAACTTCCGCTGATCGAATTTGCCGATCAAGCGACCGACGATGGGCATGATCAGGAACGACGCCAGGCCGCGCGGCAGGTTGGTGATGCCGGCGTGCGTCGCCGTGTAGCCCAGCAGCACTTGCATCAGCAGCGGCAATAACACCGTGCTGCCGTACAGCACGAAGCCGATCAGCGTCATCAGGAATGTGCCAATGGCAAACGAGCGATACTTGAACACCGTGAGATCCAGCACTGGATGCTCGGCTCTCAGTTCGCGAATGATCAGCGCAGTCAGTCCTCCCACCGCCAGGATGCAAAGCGTGACAATGAAGCGCGAACCAAACCAGTCGTCCTCCTGACCCTTGTCGAGCATGATCTGAAGGCTTCCAATGCCCACCGCTAGCAGGCCAATTCCCCAATAGTCGATGCCGGTTTTTTCGCGTCGCAAATAAGGGGGATCGAAGATAAAGAGTTCCGTCAAAATCAGGGCGGCGACACCGATCGGCACGTTGATGTAGAAGACCCAGCGCCAACTGTAGTTATCGGTGAGCCAGCCTCCGGCCACCGGACCGAGCATGGGCGCCACCACGATACCGAGGGCCCAGAATGCCATTGCCTGGCCGCGCTTCTCGGGCGGAAACGATTCCAACAGGATGGCCTGCGAAAGCGGTTGTAGTCCGCCGCCGCAAGCGCCCTGAATTACGCGGCACACAATCAGGAACGGCAGGGTAGGGGCCAGCCCACACAGAAATGACGCAACCGTGAATCCGGTCACCGAGAGCATCAGCAGCCGTTTTCTGCCGAAGCGCCCCGCCAGCCAGCCGGTCATGGGAAGGATGATGGCGTTGGCGACCAGGTAAGACGTGAGCGTCCAGGTGGCTTCGTCGTTGCTGGCCGACAAGCTGCCTGCGATGTGGGGCAGCGAAACGTTCACCACGGTGGTGTCCAGCACTTCCATAAATGTGCTTGACATGACCGCGATGGCAATCAGCCACGGATTGATGTCCCGGTGTTCCCTGCTTCCGATCAGCCCCATTCCCGTGTGTCAGTCTCGTTTTCCCAAGATGATCAGCCAATGTAATAGTTTTGTCATTTCAACCAGAGTGTCACACATATCACAGAATCGATACCAGCGGTTCCTTACGATAAAGTCATGGTTTCGACCTCAAACTCTGTTTGGATTACCCCACATCCCAAAGGGACTCAGGCGCGGGTGCTGCTGAGCTCGGTGTTTGGCCCGTATGCGCAGGACGACGAATTCGGCAGCCGCTCCATCAATCCCATGGAGCTGTATCACAACCAGGTCACACGCGAGCAGGGCAGCTTCTCGCTGCGCATGTTCCACCGCTCCTGGGGACTGATGATGATCCAGAAGAACATCTCCGCGCCCAGCACGCTGCTCGACTTCCCTACTCTCAAGGATTTCCAGCGCGAACTGACCTCCTCCGAATACGACATCGTTGGGATTTCTGGAATCATTCCGAACTTCGGCAAGGTGCGCGAAATGTGCCGCCAGGTCCGCCGCCTGTCGCCCAACTCCATCATCGTCGTGGGCGGACACGTCGCTGCCATCCCTGGACTGGATGCGTTAATTGATGCCGATTACATCGTTCGCGGCGAGGGCATCTCCTGGATGCGCCGTTATCTTGGCGAAGATACCGAAGCGCCGATTGTCCACCCGGAAATCGTCTCTGGCTTCGGCTTCCGCATCCTGGGAATGAGCGTGCCCGACAGTAAATGCGATACCGCCGCCACCATTATCCCGTCGGTGGGCTGCCCGCTGGGCTGCAATTTCTGCACCACGTCTTCTTTCTTCGGCGGCAAAGGCAAGAGCATTCACTTCTACGAAACCGGAGACCAGCTCTTCGACGTCATGCAGCAGATGGAGGGTTCCCTAGGCGTGAATTCGTTCTTCATGATGGACGAAAACTTCCTGTTGAATCGTCCGCGCGCCATGCAACTTCTGGCGCGCATGAAGCAAGCCAACAAGAGTTGGGCGCTCTATGTTTTCTCGTCGGTGAACGCGATCCGCAAGTACAGCATGGAAGAACTGGTGCAACTGGGCGTTTCGTGGATCTGGGTGGGACTCGAGTCGCCCAACTCCAGCTACGCCAAGCTGAAGAACACCGATACGCGAGCTCTGGCGGCGGAGCTGCGCCAGCATGGCATCAAGATCCTCGGTTCAACCATCGTGGGCCTCGAGCACCACACGCCCGAAAACATTCACGCGGAAATCGAATACGCGGTCTCGCACGGCACCGATTTCCACCAGTTCATGCTGTACACGCCGGTGCCGGGCACTCCGCTGTACGCCCAGATGCAGCAAGAAGGCTGCATGCTCGACGACGTGGACCTCGCCGACATTCACGGGCAATTCAAGTTCAACTATAAGCACGCCGCCATCTCGCGCGACGAGTCGAAGGTATTTCTCGATTGGGCTTTCCGGCATGACTTCGAGCGCAACGGTCCCAGCTTGTTTCGCATTTGCGAGACTACCTTCCAGGGATGGAAGCGCTATCACAACGATCCCGACCTGCGAGTGCGGCGTCGCTTCGCCGCGGAAGCCAGGAAGTTGCGCACCACCTACAATGCGGCGCTCTGGGCCATGGAGAAACGGCTTCGCACGACCAACCCACCGATATCGAAGCGGATTCGTGAACTGCGGCGCGAAATCGAAGGCGCCTTCGGAACGCTCACCCGCGTGGTGCGCCGCGTGGTTGGCCCGATTTTGCTATGGACTTCGAAACGCGAAGACAAGCGGCTGGCTAATGGCGTGACCTACGAGCCGCAGACATTCGTCGAGCGTCGCAACTGGATAGCCGACAAACTACGGCACACCGCGGACGTCATCACCATGCACCCGCGCCATAGCGAGCAGCCGCTAACCAACATCGCAGCCGCACGGGTTGCGGTGGATAACCTCAGCCAGGTAACAAGCGGCGATTGATCAGCTTGGATCCGATTCCAAGGGTGTAATCTCACGTCTGTCATCCTGAGCCAGGGGCAGAGTCCGACAATTGAGTCGCCCGTCCTCCCTTTGGACCGTATGAGGTCAAACGAACAAGACCCACCCAAGCAAAAGAAGCTTGGATGGGGCCCCCTCGGAATTCCTCGTGTGTACCAAACTCAGGCTATTCTTCCCCTCATTTCCACAGATGTCCACAGCAATCTCTATTGCTTTTTTGTACTCAGCAGCGAATGATTCCCAAAGGGAGCACCAGAGATGAGTATCACGAAACGGTATCGCGTCGTTCTAGATTATGAGGTCGAAATCAGAGACTGGTCTGAGGAATCCTTGGCAGATGAGTACGCAGGGTACGAAGACGTAGGAACACCTGAATTCACGGAGTGGGAAGGCCATCAGCAAAGGCTTTTCGAAGCGCTGATGAAAGACCCAAATCGCGTCGAGCAGTTTTGCCAGAGAGCTGTGTTAGACCTTGCATCCTGGGACGGAGCCGAGAAGGAGTTCGACGTGCCCAGCGAAAACGATCTAATCGTGGATGCATTCAAGGACTTGTCGCCCGCAGATGCCGCCTATTGGAGAGGGTCGTTTAACGGCGAGTTTTTCTATGAGAACAGCGAGTTTGTGAGGATCCTTTTCCAGCCCTCTATGGTTAGCTGCACGTTTCAGAGCCTGGAAACAGATGACGAGGTGCCCACCAAACTCCAGGCAACCTGAGGACGAGTGCGTCCAATGTGAATGAGCAACTCAATTGGTGGACTAGGTGATACTGGTCTAGCGGCAATGGACTTTCTTACCCCGGAAGAGAAGAAAAACGCAATTACAAAACTTGGCGAGGGGAACATTGGCTCGCAACTGGAAGATCTCATTGTGGCCGTGTGGATTGTCTATGGCCTTACACATGACAAGCCGACTTCCGAACCGCATCAACTGGCCATCGGCGTCATCAATAACTTTGAACTCCACGAGTTCGGCTGGTCCCGGTCGAAGTTCATTCCAAAGCGTCTAACTCTCGAAGGCGAGGACGCCACATTGGACGAGAGAATCACTCAGTACTGTGATCTTGCCCGCAAGCACGAGGAGGAACTCCGCCCGAACTTGGTGATGATGCTTGGGTTGGTCTACCTGATGAGTCGAAGTCGCCCGGACGAGATGATGCACAAATGGGTGGCCGGTGCGATGAGACGGCACAACATCTCAGTGGATTCCTTTACGGAGAAGAACCCGTTGCGCGTAAGGTTTGTCCTTCCCGACTCCGATCAAATCCAGTAGTCGCGCCAGCGCGCTGGGGCTGCAGCAATGGAACCCCGAAACGATTGACCTACGGTTTTTCCACCGTAGGTCACTGCACAACTACCCCTTAAGTTGAGTCCGGTCGCCGACGCTCCACAAGAGATTGTAAAAGCGGCAAGAATTCGAGGCGCGGACGCCCGAAATGATTGACCTACGGATTATGAGACCGCAGTTCAATCAACCATCGACCGCAGTTCAATCCCATTCGTCGCTGTACCGTTCGAGGGTGCGCCGCCTCTGGACCCGCCCTAGATCGCGACGCAAACCGCTTTCACTTCGGTGTAAAGCTCCAGCGATTCGTGGCCCATCTCGCGGCCCCAGCCTGACTGCTTGTATCCGCCGAAGGGCAGGGCTGCGTCGAACACGTTGTAGCAGTTGATCCACACCGTGCCAGCGCGCAGCTTCTCGGCAATCCGATGGGCCTTGCTGATGTCGCGCGTCCACACCGCCGCCGCCAGACCGTATTCGCTCTGATTGGCTTCAGCAATCAGTTTGTCCACATCGCGGAATGGCATGGCGCAAACCACCGGCCCAAAGATCTCCTCGCGAACAACTTTCATGTCGGGCTTGGTCTTGACCATCACCGTGGGCTCAACAAAATATCCCGAGCCCGGCCGTCTGTGTCCGCCCACAATGGCCTCGGCGCCTTCGTGCAGCCCGCTCTCCAGATAGCTGCAGACGCGATTCATCTGCTCTTCCGACACCAGCGGCCCCATCGAGGTGTCTGGATCGAAGCCGGCGCCTAGTTTGATCTTCTTGGCCTGCTCGGCCACGCCATGCACCACGTGATCGAAAATGCTCTGCTCGATGTACAGCCGCGATCCCGCGCAGCAGCATTGACCGTGGTTGAAGAAGATGGCGCTCGCCGCGCCTGGAATGGTCGCCTTCATATCGGCGTCCGCGAAGACCAGGTTGGGCGACTTGCCGCCCAGTTCCAGCGAAACTTTCTTCAAGTTGCCAGCCGCCGCCTGCAAAATTAGCCTGCCGACTTCGGTGGAACCCGTGAAGGCGATTTTGTCCACGTCAGGATGCGACGCCAGCGCCGCGCCAGCGGTTTCGCCATAGCCGGGCACCACGTTCACCACACCGTCTGGAAAACCGGCCTCCGCAATCAACTCGGCCAGCAACAGCGCGCTCAGCGGAGTCTGCTCTGCCGGCTTCAATACCACGGTGCAGCCGGTCGCCAGCGCCGGACCCAGCTTCCACGCCGCCATCAGCAGCGGAAAGTTCCACGGGATGATTTGTCCCACCACGCCGACGGGCTCGCGCCGAGTATAGGCAAGGTACTTCACGTGCCTCGACGAGGCCGAAATTGGAATGGTGTTGCCCTCGATCTTGGTGGCCCAACCCGCCATGTAGTGGAACAGATCGGCGGCCAGCGGCACGTCGGCGACCCGCGCCACCGACAGCGGCTTGCCATTGTCGAGACTTTCGAGCTGGGCGAATTCCTCCAGGTGCTCTTCGATCAAGTCGCCGAGCTTCCATATCAGGCGGCCGCGCTGCGAGGGCGTCATCTCATGCCAGGGGCCGCTCTCGAAGGCCCGGCGCGCCGCTTTCACCGCGCGATCAATGTCCTCGCGGTCGCCTTCGGCAACCTGCGCCAAAACTTCTCCGGTGGCAGGGTTATAGGTCGGGAAGGTTTTCCCCGAGGCCGCCTCCACCCACTCTCCATCGACAAACATCTTGCGCGGCCGGCTGACGAATTCTTGAACACGATTGTGCATTGGCACCGTGCTTACTGCGGTTGACATAAAGAACCTCCTCAGGCCGAACGCCGCCGGAGATCCGCGTCTTCCATGGTGTTGAAAATGTTCGCGACTGGGCGGCAGACGTCGAGCCTACATCTCGCGAAAAGTTTATCAGAGGTTGGACTTGAGCGCTCCAAATGCGAGAGCGCTTGGGGGAAAACGCCGCGGACTAGCCTCCGCCAGCTTGCGTGCGCGCCTGTTCCACAGTGGGAGCAAAGGTGAAGAGTTTGTCCACCTTGGTTACTTTCAACGAAGTCAGCAGCCGTTCATTGGCGCCTACGAGGATTAACTTGCGGCCCGAGTTTTCTCTCGAAACGTGGGCCCCCACCAGGCAACCGATTCCCGCCGAATCGATGTAGGGCATGTCGGCCACGTCGATGATCAACAGATCGGAGGAGTCTGCCCGAACTTCGCTTTGAAGCGGAAAGAAGTTTCCCAACAAAAGTGGACCGTGGATCCGAAGGACCACATCGGCCCCGCTGGCAACTTTCTCTATTTGCAGTGGCTTATCTTGCATAGCCGTTGATTTTATAACGGCGGCCCAGCGCCCAATGTTAATTTCCGGTTACGGAAGAGACTGAGACGGCGGCAATGACCATACTAATGCGGATGGACCGTGTCCGTACTGGACGGCATCTGCGTGTGCGTTGCGTCGTTGCTACGCGAAGCATTTGGATTTGAGCCATGGCCGCGCGCTGCTGACGAATTGCCGGTTGCAGCCACTCGTGTTGGCGCGGCGCTGCCGGCGGACGGCGTACTCTGATGTTTGGCCTGGACCGACGGATGAAAGACGTGATGGTCCCGCCCCTGGTAGCGTTGCGCCAAAAGCGGCATCGCCAACAGCAGGCTGATCGCGAGAACGGAAATCTTAACTGGCCCCACAGTGCTCATAAAGCTGGTAGAAGTATTGTAAAGCAGTCACCAACTTAAGATATAGCGACCCGCGTGTCCACCGGAAAACGCTGTATTGCCTGCTACTTTCGCGGTAGTCCCATGTTCTTGAAGGCAGAGCGTTTGCGGCTGGGTTTCCCGAACCGATGCTCAAAGTTTGGCATGTCCACCCGCTTGCCGCGGAAGCGCACACCCTCCGATTCCAGCAGGAAACGCTGCTCCAGGGCGAACTCGCCGGGCATCGCACTCCGCCCCCCCGAGCCCAAAACGCGATGCCAGGGCAGCCCGTCCACCTGCTGTAGAACTCGTCCTACGTGGCGGGCACAGCGCGGATAACCGGCGGCGGCGGCGATTGCGCCATAGGTGCTTACCCGCCCACGCGGAATCTTGCGGATAGCGTCACAGATGGCATTCACAAGAGGAGTTTTTACGGGGCGCTCAAGTTTCATCGGTCAAGTTAAGATACACCCATGGCGGAAGCAACTCACGATCCCAAAGCGCGATTCTCCGACCGGGTGGACGACTATGCAAAGTATCGTCCCCATTATTCGCAAGACGTGGTGCAGGCGGTCGAGCGGGCCTGCGGACTGCGTCCCCAACACGCCATAGCGGACATCGGCTGTGGCACCGGCCTGCTGGCAAAGATATTTCTGGAGAACGGCAATCGCGTGGTGGGGGTCGAACCCAATCGCGAAATGCGCATCGGCGGCAAGAATTATCTGGCTTCCTATCCCAACTTCAGCATGGTGGACGGCAGTGCCGAAGCCACTGGCCTGGCTGACGCGAGCGCCGACTTCGTCATTGCCGGGCAGGCGTTCCACTGGTTCCGGCCCGACGAGACGCGCGTCGAGTTCGCGCGCATTCTGAAGCCCGCGGGCTGGGTGGTCCTGGTATGGAACGATCGCAACACGACTTCCAAACCGTTTCTGCGCGCCTACGAAGAATTCGTGCTGCGCCATTCCACCGATTACGAACAGGTCGCGCACAAGTACCTGGCCAGCTACGACGCCCTGCAACGTTTCTTCGCTCCCGATAAAGTGCAGTTGATCGAACAGCACAACCAGCAGGAACTCGACTTCGACGGCCTGCGCGGCCGATTGCTGTCGTCGTCGTATGTACCCAAGGCTGGCGAAAAGCATGAAGCGATGATGCGCGAGTTGCCGCATCTGTTTTCGTCCCACGCCGAGAACGGCCACGTCACCCTCGAATACGACACTAAGATCTTCTACGGACACCTGCAACGATGAGCGTCGCGCAACAAACACCGACCGGCGCGGTCGTCCTGCGCACCGAGCATCTGGGACGCAGCGTGGGAGACATCTCCGTCGTCACCGACATTTCCCTGGATGTGTACCACGGCGAGATGCTGGGTATCGTCGGGCCAAGTGGTTCGGGTAAGAGTTCTTTGCTGCGATTGCTAAACCGTCTTGATGAGCCGACCAGCGGTACCGTGTTTTTCGATGGCCAGGACTACCGCCAGTTCTCCCCGCGCGAGCTGCGCCGCCGGGTTGGCATGGTGACGCAGCGTCCCTTCCTGTTTCCTGGCAATGTGGCCGGCAACATTCGCTTTGGGCCTTTGCAACGCGGCGAGGTTGTGGCCGACGAAGACATCGCTCGCTTGCTGGAGCGCGTCGGCCTGTCCGGTTTCGCCGGGCGCGAGGTCGCGAACCTATCTGGAGGCGAGCAGCAAAGGGTTTCGCTGGCGCGAGCGCTGGCGAATCATCCTGAGATCTTGCTGCTCGACGAGCCAACATCGGCGCTCGACGAGCAGGCGAAGACGGGCGTCGAACAGTTAATTTGCAGCCTGGTTAAGGACACATCACTGACCTGCGTGATGGTCACGCACGATCGTGACCAGGCGCGCCGCATGTGCGACCGGGTTGCGCTTCTGGAAGCCGGTCGCCTCATTCAATATGGAAAACCGGCGGAGGTGCTGGGTGCTTAAATCGCTCTTCCACACGCAACTGACGCTTGGCTTAGCCCAGGCTGGCACCGCCTCAGTGCTGGCTTTGGCCGTTGTCCTGCTGGCGCGACGCCGCAACATTCATCTGGAAAGCGACGCCGCGATTGCGCTGTTGCGTGGCATTGTCCAGATTGTCGCGGTCGGATCGATCCTGGCTTTGCTGCTGAAGAGCCCGCGCTGGACCAGCGTCTTTCTGCTGACCGGGATGATCCTTGCGGCGGGTTCGATCTCGGCCAAACGCGCCAAGAACATTCCCGGTGCGCGCAAAGTGTCCACGTATTCGATTGCCGCCGGCGCGGGACTGGTCACCGCCGTCATGACCTGGGCCGGAGTGATCGACACCGCCATCACTTCGCTCATCCCCGTGGGCAGCATGATCATAGCCAACGCCATGAACACCAACGGGCTGGCATTGAATCGCTTTCGGTCCGAGGTTCTGGCGCACGCCGGCGAGATCGAAACCGCGCTCGCGCTGGGCGCCGCACCCGAGCACACCGTCGCCAGCTACGCTGAGTCGAGCATTCATGCTTCGCTGATTCCGGCGATCGACAATCTGCGCTCGCTGGGAATCGTGTGGATTCCCGGGCTGATGACCGGAATGCTTCTCTCCGGTGCCGATCCGCTGTACGCGGCCATCTATCAGTTCGTGGTGATCGCCATGATCCTGGCGTCGTCGGGTCTGACCTCCCTGCTGAGCACGCTGATGATTCGCAACCACGCGTTCTCGGCGGCGGAGCAACTGGTGTTGAAAAGCAGTGGCTAGCGGTTTCGTAACTTTTCCATAAAGAGGGTGACGAATTCCTGCGCAAAAAGAAAGCGCCCCGCGGGCTTTCCCCAGAGCGCGATGCCTTGCAAATTGAGGACTGGCGTCCAGCTATTTCTTCTTGCTTTGGCCACCGCTGTTCACAACCCGAAGATTGTTGGTGACCTGAAAGGTGCCGGGGACTTGGTTGGCTCGGATGCCCGCGAAGTTCTTGTCGGCTTCGCTGTCCACCACGCCTTCCAGCGTGATACGTGCATTCCTAACAATGATATGGATGGGCGGGACCGCCATGTTGGAATACTTAAAGAGCGGACCATAGCTATAGATGCTGCGGTAAACCGCCCGTCGAATGCGGTCGTCCATCGAACTGGGCGGCAGGACCTCGATGTTGTTAACCACCTTCTCCACGCCTTCGATGTGTTTGACCGAGTTCTCGGCGTCGGATCTCACCACCGGCTGCACCACCTGCCCGTCCAGAATGACGGTACGTCCCTCAATGCGAAAAGACAGATTGTCGAAGACGTTGTAATAGGGCAGCATGATTAACTCGTGCCGCACTTCCCGGACCAGCCGGTCCTGGCTTTCCGGGCTGAGCGTTTCGTTGGCTTGCTGAGCTGGCGCAGTACTGTTTGGCTTGGTCTGCACAGACTGATCGTTGGACGGGACGGGCGGCGTCTGTTGCGCTATGCCGGGAACCACCAAACACAGCATGACCAGGAAAACGAAACCCAGGGCCCCGCAGCTTTTATGCATATCGCCTCCTAAATATGTCAGAAACTCTACTACGAAATGTGTGGGTCGCCAACTGGCGGCGCATCGCCATTGTATGCTGCCACAGGGCAAGACTGTCGCCCTTGTTCGATACACAAATTCGCGCCAGACTCGGCAAACCGAAGGAATCCAAGTATGATCTCAACTCGTATGAAGACCAAGTCCATGATGGCCACTCCCGGCAAGCGCATCCGGCTAAAGGATTTCGACCCCGCTTTCAAAGGCGGCTACGCCTCGCACGCGCATGCTCAATCCAAGCTGAAGGCCAATGTGCAGCGCCTGGCCAAGTACCAGGACCTGCTGTATTCCTCGCATACCTACGCCCTGCTGCTGGTCCTGCAGGCCATGGATGCGGCCGGCAAGGACGGCACCATCAAGCACGTGATGTCGGGCATCAACCCTCAAGGCTGTCAGGTCTTTAGCTTCAAGACACCATCCGAGCGCGAACTCAGCCACGACTTCCTGTGGAGGACCTATTGCGACTTGCCCGAACGCGGCCACATCGGCATCTTTAATCGTTCCCTCTACGAAGAGGTGCTGGTGGTGCGGGTCCACCCTGACTTGCTCAAGCAGGAACATCTGCCCAGGTTCACCGGGCCCAGCAAGAAGTTCTGGCAACATCGGTTCGAGTCGATCAACGACGTCGAGCGCCACCTGGTCCGCAATGGCACCGCAATTCTGAAGTTTTTTCTGCACGTCTCCAAAGAGGAGCAGGAGAAGCGCTTCCTGGAGCGCTTGAATGATCCGGGAAAGAACTGGAAATTTTCAGAGGCCGACTTGCACGAGCGGCTGCGCTGGGATGACTACATGGCGGCGTACGAGGACATGATCAATCACACCAGCACCGCGCACGCGCCCTGGTACATCATTCCAGCCGATCACAAATGGTTCACCCATCTGACCGTCTCTAATATTGTGGTGGACACGCTGAAGAAGATGAACCTGAAATATCCGACGCCGACCAACGCTCAACGCGCGCAGATTGCC
>Ga0187880_1002236_pt1 | contig 15127 bp, 16 predicted proteins | sample June2016WEW_19_4_FD_132998 | JGI IMG/M metagenome (GOLD analysis project Ga0187880, IMG submission 132998) | Peatland microbial communities from SPRUCE experiment site at the Marcell Experimental Forest, Minnesota, USA - June2016WEW_19_40 | ecosystem: Environmental > Terrestrial > Soil >...
ACAATCTTCTCCATCCGCGGCACCTCATGGATGTTGGTGTACTTGCGCTTTTCCTTCAGCACCGGCACCACTTCCTTGACGTATCTTTCGTAAAGTCTAGCTTTCATTTCACTTCGGATTTCGGATTTCGAGTCATGCCTGGGCTGGCGCCGCGGTTCCACGCCGGGCGGCCCGTGCATCGTACTCCTCGGCCTTCATCACGTTGGAAATGTGGACTGAGCCTTCTCTTTCCACGATCTGGCCCTGGGGGTATTGCTGGCTCTTGCGCATGTGCTTCTTGATCATGTGCACGCCTTCAATGATGACCCGCTGCTTCTTCCCGACCACGGTGATGATCCGACCGCGCTTGCCTTTGTCCGCCCCCGCGATAACGACCGCTTCCTCGCCCTTCTTTACATGAAATGTGCGCATAACTGGTGATGGCTGATCAGATGACCTCCGGCGCGAGCGAGACAATCTTCATAAACTTCTTGTCCCGGAGCTCGCGCGCTACCGGGCCAAAAATGCGCGTGCCGCGCGGGTTTTGATCCGCGTCGATAAGGACAATCGCGTTGCTGTCAAAGCGCAGATACGACCCATCGTTGCGGCGAATCACCTGGCGGGTGCGCACCACCACGGCATCCACCACTTCGCCCTTCTTGACGGTGCCATCGGGCGCCGCTTCCTTGATGTGGGCTTTGATGATGTCCCCCACGCGGGCGTAGCGCTGGTTGCGGCCAAGCACACCGATCGCCGCAGCCCGCTTGGCGCCAGTGTTGTCCGCCACGTCTAAGATGGAACGTACCTGTAACATAAATCAAGGGTTTGGTGACGGGTGACCGGTCGTGCGTCGCATCAGACAGCCACCGGAGTCACCCCGGAGCCGCGCTCCACTATTTCGACCAAACGCCAGTGTTTGGTCTTGGAGAGCGGGCGGGTCTCTTCCAGGCGCACCCGGTCGCCCACTTTGGCTTCGCTCTTTTCGTCGTGGGCATACAGCTTCTTGTAGCCGGTAACGACCTTTTTGTATTTCGGGTGCGGAAAGCGCCGCTCAACCCGCACAATAATGGTCTTGGCCATCTTGTTGGAGATGACTTCGCCCTCGCGCTCTTTGCGCTTGGCGCGGGCGGCTTCTAAGGTGGTAGTGGTTTCAGCCATACAAAAAGTCTATGCCGCCTTGCGGCGCAGTTGCGAGATGCGCGTTTCGATTCGGGCGATGTCGCGCCGCAGGGTGCGCAGACGCGCCGGCTTCTCGAGCTGGGCGCTGGCTTGCTGCAAACGCAAGTTGAAAATCTCCTGCCGCCAGTTCCGCCCGTCGGCCAGCAGCTCTGCCAGCGTCTTTTCCTGTATCTCTTTCCGTTGCGTCTTCTTCATAGCCAAAATCTCCGGTTCTCTCTACTCAAGCCGCGCGATGCCGGGAGATGAATCTCGTCTTGATCGGCAGCTTCGTCGCCGCCAGGCGCAGCGACTCCCGAGCCACCGCTTCCGTCACGCCGTCCACCTCGAACAACACGTTCGCCGGACGGATCACCGCGACCCAGGACTCCAACGGTCCCTTGCCCTTGCCCATGCGTGTTTCCAGCGGCTTCTTGGTGAAGGACTTTTGCGGAAAGATGCGGATCCACATCTTGCCGTGGCGTTTCATATTGCGCGCGATCGCCACGCGGGCGGACTCGATCTGCTTGGTGTCCAGCCAGCAGCGTTGCAACGCCATTAACCCGTACTCGCCGAAGGCCACCGTCTGGCCCCGCGTCGCCAAACCGGCGCGGCTACCCCGGTGCATCTTCCGGTACTTCACTCTCTCAGGCATCAATGGCATAACAGAATCCTTCTATTCAAATTTCAATTCGTGGCGGCTGCCGGCTGCGACTGTGGCTTCTCCACCTTAGTGTCGCCCTTGCAAATCCAGCACTTGATCCCCAGCTTGCCATAGACCGTGTTGGCCTCCGCGAACCCATAATCAATGTTAGCGCGCAAAGTGTGCAACGGCACCCGTCCCCAGTGGTACTGCTCGACGCGCGCCAGTTCCGCGCCGCCCAGCCGGCCGGCGCAGCGGATCTTGATCCCTTCGGCGCCGAAATCCTTGGCCGTCTGCAACGCCTTTTTCATCGCCCGCCGGAACGAGACCCGGCGCTCCAGTTGCAGCGCGACGTTCTCCGCCACGAGCTGCGCGTCGGTTTCCGGCGTCTTGACCTCGACGATGTCCACATAAATCTCCTTGCCAGTCATCAGGCTCAGTTCCTCCTTAAGCTTGTCGATCTCCGCCCCTTTCCGGCCAATCACAATGCCCGGCCGCGCGGTCAGAATAGTGATCCGGCAGCGGCTGGCGGCCCGCTCGATCAGAATCTGGGGCACGGAGGCGGATTCGAGTTTCTTCTTCAGGAGGTCGCGAATTTCGCGGTCCTCGGTCAGCAGCTTGCCGAATTCCTTCTTGCCGGCGTACCACTTCGAGCGCCAATCGTGGTTAACCGCGACGCGCAAACCGATTGGATTTGTTTTCTGTCCCATACGTTATTCGTCTGACAAAACAATCTTAATGTGGCAGTTCCGTTTCAAGATCGGCCCGGCTGAGCCGCGCGCCTTGGGCGTGAACCGCCGCAACGTGGATGCGGTTTGGGCCAGCGCTTCCTTGATCACCAGCCGGTCGGTCTTCATGCCGCTATATTCCTTCTTATGCTCCTTGAGGTCCTCCGCGTTGGCGATGGCCGACTTCAGCGTCTTGGCGACAAACCGCGCGCCTTTGCGCGGCACCACTGCGAGGACCGCCTGGGCGTGCGCCGCGGGCAACCCCTGAATCTGGCGCACCACTTCGCGCATCTTCTGCGCCGACATGCGCACATTCTTCATTATAGCGTGGACTTCCATATCGTTACTTCGCTTCGGCCTTGGCCGTATGCGCCCCGTGTTTCTTAAACGTGCGCGTCATCGAGAACTCACCGAGCCGGTGGCCCACCATGTTTTCGGTCACAAACACCGCGTTGAAAATCTTGCCGTTGTGCACGCTGAACGTCAGGCCGACAAAATCGGGCGTAATCATCGAGCGCCGTGACCAGGTCTTGATCGGCGTCTTGGACTGGCTCGCTTTAGCCTTCGAGATCTTTTCGAGCAAATGGCCGTCTATAAACGGGCCTTTCTTAATTGAGCGTCCCATATAGCGTCAAAATTACTTGTTCTTCATCGGCCGGCCGTCCCGCCGGATCAGGATGAACCGGTTGGAGTGTTTCTTCTTGTTGCGCGTCCGGTAGCCTTTGGCCAGCAAACCCCAAGGTGAAGTGAGCTGCTGCCAGCCGCCCCCGGACTTCGACTTGCCGGCACCGCCACCGTTCGGATGGTCCACCGGATTTCGCGAAACGCCGCGGTTGATTGGCCGAATGCCCCGGTGACGCGACCGTCCCGCCTTGCCGAGCACCACATTCTCGTGCTCGGCATTGCTGACCTGACCGATCGTCGCATAGCAGTTCTCGTTGATGCGCCGAATTTCCCCGGAGGGCAGCCGAATCTGCGCATACCCTTCGTCGCGTGACATCAGCGTCGCCGAACCGCCCGCCGAGCGAACCATTTGGGCCCCCCGGCCGGGAATGATCTCAATATTGTGAATCGGCAGGCCGACGGGGACGGTCCGCAGAGGCAGACTGTTGCCCAAGTCGGGCGGAGCCGTTGGACCGCTCATCAGTTTCGCCCCCACCTGCAGGCCGCCCGGAGCGACGATGTACGTCTTCTCCCCGTCTTTGTATTCCAGCAAGGCCAGTCGGGCACTGCGGCGCGGATCGTACTCGATGGCCTTCACCGTGGCCTCGACCCCGTGCTTGATCCGCTTGAAATCGACCAGGCGGTTCTTCTGTTTGTGCCCCCCACCTATACCCCGCGCCGTCATCCGGCCATAGCCATTACGCCCGCCGGTACGCTTGCGCGTCTCGACCAGGCTTTTCTCCGGCTTGGTCTTCGTAATGTCGCTGAAGTCCGCATACGCGATGTAGCGCGATGAGGGCGTCAGCGGTCTTAATGTCTGTACTGGCATAAATCAATAACGTTTCCCAAGTCAGCTACTTGGAGAGCGGAGCCATTATTCCTGCCCCCGGAAGGGTGGTCAGTTATCGGTTCCGCAGGTTATGCTGTCCGTGCCCAATAGGGCCAAACGGAGCGGTGAATATAGCAAAGGCGAAATGGAGTGCAATAGGTATTTTCAAAAATCTTTCAGTGCCAAAAGCAGCCCCAAATAGGGGGCTGCATCCGAGGGCGAGCGCAGTCACGAGCCCAGCTCTTGAAACCACTGCCGAACGGACGGGCCCACCTGCAGTTTCACCGGCTGTCTCACTCGTTGCCCCGATTGGGAGCGCTCTGATCGCACGCTGTACCGCTTGACAGGCACCCGTTGCCTGCCCAGTCTGGACTGGAACATGAAACCAGAGGGCCCGGCGAAGCACTTTATCCTGGCGTTTCTGCTTGCATTGGTTGGCTACGTCTTCTTCTACCAAACCATCGAGCATCGGCGCACCCGCAAAGGACCGTGGCAGGTGACTTTCACTTACACCACTGCCGGCGCCCCGGCCATTGTGATTGCTCAGCCCAGGCTCGCCATCAAGAACGTCCAGATAAGTTTCCCCGGGGAGTCCCTCCACGTCACCAACGCCGCCGGAGCCGTTGCTTTCGACCATGGGCGCCCGGAATCGCCGGCCACCAACCACCAATCAGTGGTGACTACTCTCCTTTTCGCCCAGCCGCGTCCCGTCCCCTACGAGGTGCCCTTCGGCAAGTGTGTTTTCATGGATACCACCTTCATGCCCGGCACGGTCACGTTCGACCTGTTCGGTCACGAAATTGAACTGCTGCCCCGGGCGCTCATTATTGACCGCCAAGACCATCCGTGGCAGCGCGATGCCACTATCACCCTGCCCCGCGCGCCAGCGGCGCCGGGCCAGGTGAAGCCGCGGTCTCAATAAATCAGATACTTCGCGCGGCGCTGTTGGAACTGATCCAGGTCCTTCTGCCACAAGGCGTGGATCTCCTTGAGCGGCTTGTCTTCCTTGAGGGCCTCGAATGTGGGAGGGTGCAGCAGCAAGTGGCGCATGTTGTCGGGGTTAAACTGCTTCGGGTAGAAACGATACATCGTCTCCGCGATCAGCAGCCCCACGTCCACCACGTTGCACCGGTCCCGATCCGTCAGTATGATATAAACCCCCTTGCAGAGCTGGCCTTTGTGAATGCTGTAAGTCGGCGTGAACTCGATGGGCACGAACCGCACGCCGGGCAGGCCGGCCCCGTTGAGCGCTTCCGCTAGCTTCACATCGTCAGCGTAGGGCGCGCCAACCACCTCGAACGGCGTGTCCGTGCCCCGTCCGACCGACATCACGCTCTCCAGCAGGCCGATGCCGGGATACAAGATGGCCTCGGTCAGATTGCGCATGTTCGGCGACTGGTTAATCCACGGCTGCCCCGTTTGGTCGAACCACACATCCCGCCGCCAATTCTCCAGCGGGATCACCGTGAGGTCGGCTTTGCAGTTGTGCTCGACGTTGCACATCCGCGCCAGTTCTCCAATAGTCATCCCGTAACGCAGCGGCACTTCGTGATACGCCACGAAGCTGCCCTTCCCCATCCGCACCGGCCCGTCAACCGTAACGCCGTTGATCGGGTTGACCCGGTCCAGGAGAAAATACTTCTTTCCGTTCTCGCCCGCAGCCTCCAGCGTCAGGCCCATCGTGGCGGTATAGGTGTAAGACCGGCAACCGATGTCCTGGATGTCAAACACCAGCGCATCGAGGTCCTTGAGCTGTTCGGGCGTCGGCTTTGATCGTTCGCCATAGAGGCTGTAAACCGGCAGGCCGGTCTTCGCGTCCACGCTGTCCCCCACCTGCTCGTCCACCGCGCCCCGGATGCCGTGCTCGGGACTGAACAGGACTTTCAGCTCGACCCCCGGCGCGTTCTTCAACAGGTCGATCGTCGGGTTGCGGTCGCGGTCTTCCCCCGTGTGGTTGGTAATCAGCCCGACCCGCAGTCCCTTGAGTGGGGCATATTTCAGCCGCACCAGCACGTCAATGCCATTCAGGGTCTTGAGCTGGATTGTCTTGGCTTCACTTCCTCCGAACGCAGCGCTCTTCTCCACCTCAGGCGCGGCGGTGAGGGTGCCCGGCACAGACGCAAAATTGAAATCCGTGATAGCCTCGGCTGCGAGCGTCCCGAGCCTCGCCCGCAAGGCCCCCACGTTGCCGCTTTCATCCGGGTGGTTGCGATTCGAGAGGAAGATCACGAACGTTTGCGAGAGCGGATCGATCCACAGCGACGTGCCGGTCCAGCCGGTGTGGCCGTAGGAGCCAACCGGGAAGAGCTCCCCGCGCGGGCCGCTGTAGCCTGAATCGATGTCCCAACCCAGCCCGCACCGGGCCTTAATTGATGCGGGGCTCTGGACGCTGGTCATCAGCTCCACCGTTTCCGGCTTGAAAATGCGCACGCCATCCAGCGAGCCACGGTTCAGGAGCATCCGGGCATATCGCGCCAGGTCCGCCGCCGTCGTAAACAGGCCCGCGTGTCCGGCGACGCCGCCCATGTGCCGGGCCGTCGGATCATGCACCACCCCCCGATAAGGACTACCGTTCACGACTTCGGTCGGGGCGATCCGATCGAGCTTCGCTGTCGGCGGCAGGTAGCCGGTGTCCGTCATTTGCAGCGGCCGATAGACCTCGCGCGCCACAAACTCCTCCAGCGGGATGTGGCTGACGCGCTGCACGATCTCGCCCAGCAGGAAGAAATTGATGTCACTGTATCGGAACGCGGTGCCCGGCGCGCTCACTAACTTCTCCGCGCACGCCTTTTCGATGGCCGCTTGCTGCCCATGCCAATCGGTTCTTGTCTCGATGTCCCCGCGCAGCCCGGAGATATGCAGCATTAGTTGCCGCACCGTGATCGCCTCCTTGCCCTCGCCCTTGAACTCCGGAATGTAGGTTTGCGCGGGCTCGTCCAGGTTCACCTGCCCGCGCTCGACCAGCAGCATCACCGCCGGAGTACAGGCGATCACCTTCGTCAGCGACGCCGCGTCGAAAATCGTGTCCTCGGTCATCGGCTCCTCCGCGGGAACCAGCGCGCGATGCCCGTAGGCCTTGTGATACGTCACACCGCGATGCTCCAGCCACAACACACCGCCGGGGCATCTCTTGTCCATTATAGCCTGGAGTATGGCGGCGTCCATCTCCGCCAGCTTAGGCGCGTAGAACGGCGCCGCAACGCTCGGCGCCGCGGGCGGGGGCGGGCTCTTGCACGCGCACAAGCACACGAGGAAACCGAGAGCCCAGAAGCCCGCACAGGCAGCGGGACGGCGTGAATGTTTCATCATGCGCCACACCTTAAAGTCGGCCAGGCGTTGCCGACAACCACATTTCCCGCCGGGCCACCCCATTGCTTTTATTCCCCGTTTGTGAAAAGCTCAGCCCCGCACATGCGCAAGCTTCCTATATGACACTGAAGAACAAATGGGTCTTGATCACCGGCGCCTCCAGCGGCTTCGGCGCCGCGGCCGCCCGCGCATTCGGCGCCGAAAGCTCCAACCTCCTGCTGGGCGCCCGGCGCGTTGATCGCCTCAAAGACGTCGCCGCTGAGGCCCGAGAAGCCGGCGCACCCGAAGCCCATTTCCACGCCCTGGACGTCAGCAAGACCTCCAGCGTGGATGCCTTCGTCGCCTGGGCTCGCCAAACAATCACCGATCACCAATCACCAGCTACCAATCCCCAGCCACCGATCACTGATCACCGATCACTGATTACTCCCCCTCGGCCCCCTCGCCTCGACGTGCTCATCAACAACGCCGGCGGTGCCCACGGCGTGAACACCGTTGCCGAGGGCAAAGACGATGACTGGGAAACCATGCTGCAAACCAACGTGCTCGGCGTTTTGCGCATGACCCGCGCCGCCCTGCCCTTGATGCTCGACAACCCCGGCAGTTCCCTCATCAACATCGGCTCCCTGGCCGGCCGTGTCGCCTACGAAGGCGGTGCCGCCTATTGCGCTGCCAAGGCCGGCGAGCTGCAAATTACCCGCGCGTTGCGCCTCGAACTCAACGGCACCGGCATCCGCGTCACCACCGTTGACCCTGGCCTGGCCGAAACCGAGTTCTCCATCGTCCGCTTCAAGGGCGACGTTGCCCGGGCCAAGAAGGTTTACGAAGGAACCCGCCCCCTCACCGCCGAGGACATTGCCGACATCCTCGTCTGGGCCGCCAGCCGCCCCGCTCACGTGAACATTGACGAGCTGCTCGTCAAGCCAGTGGACCAGGCCGCCGTCCACAAAGTCTATCGGCGCGCAACCTGAACCGATGGAATCCATTTTCAAGCCCCCTCAAAACCAATTCTCCTTACTCCCATGAATGCTCGACCAGAATTGAATCGCCGCCAGTTTCTCCAAACTACCGCCCTTGCTGCATCGGCGTTGCCCTTCATGTCAGAGGGCGCGGAGCCAGCCTCGGGCCGCGCCGGAACGATCAAAGTCGGCTGTCTGAGCTGGTGCTTCCATGGTTTGGGCCCCGCCGCCGACCCCGAGCCAGCCATTGACATCATTGGCGAGATGGGTTTTGACGGCATCGAATTGATCGTCACCGCCCGCAAGGATATCCAGACGTTTTGGACTGATGCGCGGATTGACCGCCTCAGACAGAAACTCGACGGGCACAAGCTGAGGGTGTCGCAGTTCGCCATGTTCCAGCCTGTGGTCGAAGGCCTGTCCAGCACGCAGCGGGACGAGCGCGACCAGGCGCTCGATTATTTCGAGGGCGGCTGCCGGATCGCCCGCAAGTTTGAGTCACCCCTGATCAATATGGTAGCCCCATGGGCGCGGGAGCTGACGGGGCCGACGGGTTATCTGCCGCGTTATTACGAGATCGAGAATCCCAAGCCGGGCGAGAAGTTCCATATCGACATCGCCAGCGGGTTTGACTGGGAGCGGGTATGGAACGGTTATGTGGAAACGACCCGCGCCTGCCTGGCCCGGGCCAAAGCACACGGTCTCAAGTTCTCGATCGAGAACCACACCCACACCTTGATCCCGGAGGCCGCCTCCTTTCTGCGCTTATCCGACGCGATTCACGATCCCGATCTGGGCTGCAACCTGGATGTTGGCTGGGCCATGCTGCAGAAGGAATATCCCCCCGTGGCCATCCACAAACTCAAAGGGCGCCTGCTGAATGTGCACATGCGCGACATCGACGGCATGATGCGGGTGTTCCCGCCAATGGGCGACGGAGTGATGGACTGCCGGGCCATCGTAGTGACACTGAAGGAGGTTGGCTTTGACGGCTTTGCCTCCATCGAGCAGGACTCGCACGCGGGCGATCCGGATATGCGGGTAATCTGCCAGCGTTATCTCAAGATGATGCGCAAGTTTATCGGGTAGATCGGACCTCCTGGGATAAGGTCAGTTAGGAGTGGATTGGACTGGAATGTGAATTATTACCTGAAGGGCATGCCATTCAAGGCGAGGCCGGCTTTTAGCAAGGGGCAAAAGCCGAACAAGGACAGCTCGGAACAACCCCTAAGCCGGTTCGGCGACTGCAGACTCAGCCACCGCATGGACAGGGATGACTGCCTCATGATCAATGTCCGGGTAATCCACGTTTAACTCGGCCGCCAGGCGCTCGGCCTCTTTCTGCTCGAAAAGCTTCTTCCCGGTTCCGATTTGTCCACTGACGCTGGACTTCCAATAGATAGCGTGCGTTTTCATAATGCAATCCGAGCATTTCCAAGCACAGGATGTGCCATGCGCCGGAGGGTGATTGCAATGCGTTCGTGGCGAGTGGCTTATGGGCAATCTGGGTTCTTGAATAGCCCTGCTGATGGGCCTGCGCCGCTGCAATTTGCACTGAAGCCGCCGAGAACATCATGCATATTGCAGGGCTGCGCCGCGATTCCGTCGGGGTTGAATGAGATTTAGGTGTTCATGTTTGCGTGGTTGCTTGTTTTGTGGATTGGTGGATTTGATCCTGGATTCAGTGGTTGGTGCCGCTCGTAAGTCCCAAAACCGGCGTTGTCCATTGTGCGGCGTGCCCTGACGCCTCGCCCCTCTTGGACCCCTATAATCTACGGACTGGTTTTCTGCAGCCGAAAAACCAGATCTACATTATCGAGTTGCCTCTTCAACTGGTCGAAGCTTTGCCAGTTCGACAGGTCCTGCTCGCAGAAGGTCGTCACCGTCTTCACAAGGTCTGGACTGTCTAAAAAAGGGCTGAGGGTCATCGGCGCATACCCTCTGGCCTCGGCGCGGAGCCGCGCCGTACCTGGAACGTACACCCGCGCCTCGCCCGTCTGCAACCGATGCCGTCTGCCTTCACGGGCGACCGTTCCAGAGAGAGTGACCTCCGCAAGCACGGCGGGAACATGCACGTCCGTTTTAGCATCCAGGATCTGCGCACGCACTTGCGCTCTCACCGGTTGCGGTGGTCGGTGGGATTTATCCGCAAAATAGAACGCGCCGCTTACCGCGGTTTGCCTCTCGGGCCCGAACACCCGCACACAATACCAGGAGGTCTCCTGTTCCAAGAGGTTCAGATTAGTCTGGATGGAGCCAGGTTTGCCTTCGAGCGTGAATTCGCGCCATATCTGCCCGTTCCGTAAGACCTCAATGCGCTTTAGGGCGCCCGAGTCGCGGCCGGAAGCCCAAGCTTCGACTGAGAGCACACGAGTTTTCGGCCCTGCGGAAAACGCGCTCCCCGGTGGATTCTTGTCGATCGCAGCGATCAACAACGGGCCGGTGGTCACGAAAGTTCTTCCCGCCGCAATTGCCTTGGCTGCTTTCGCAAGCGAGAATTCGCCCGAAACGAACGTATAAGTGCGCGGCATTCCGGGCACACCTCCTCCGGGGCGGTCAAAGCAGGCATCGGAGGATCCAGTCGCCGCGATTCGATAACCGTGGTTAAGCAACATAGACCAGATCTCAAACGCTTTGGCGTTGGCTTCGACCTCGCCCGGCCCAGTGATTATATCAAGGCCGTCGTAGGTGGGTCCCAGCAGTGTGTCCAAAGGGAGTTCGACCGCCATATTGGAAATACGCATCTGGTCCACCTTTGGGTAGCCGCCCTGTCCACCCCACGAGCCCATCCACCAGCGCGCCGGGTGGGAGTAAGAAACAGCCCCGCCCTGGTCATGAATGAGCTGGTGCGATTCGAAGTTGGCATAGGTGGGTTTGCTGGATTCGTAATCCCAGGCGCTGGCGTCCATCAACAGGCGGATAACGTCCCGACCTTCGCGTGTGCGACCGCCGACACCGATAGTCCAGCAATGGCCAAGACACCGACCGGCGTCTCCCTTGTAGTAATTCTTCGGAGCTTCAAGGTTCCAGGTGAGCAAACAATCGGGCGTCGAACGCCTTCCCAATTCCCCTTCCAAGCGCTCCGGGGTTGGATCGTCGAGGTTCCACGCCTGCGCCAGGGACATGTACTGGAGGTCCTCGGCCTGGGCGGTGAGAGCCACGTAATCGAAATCGACCGGCACCGTCCGTTCCCCATGGAGCATGTGGACATGGCTATCGCCAGCGAACCAACCGCGCTTTCGGAGATTCACCACCCGTTCTAATGTGAACGTCAGGTCGTTTGTTTCTCCAGCAACCAAATTGACCTCCTGGTTGATGGCCTTGGTTTCAAACCCGCGCGTTATCCGTATGCGGGTTGGACCAGCCGGCAAGCGTTTGGCGAATTCACCTGAAGATCGGAAGCCATCGCTGAAGGAGGCGCTCTCAACAACGACTTTCCCGTTGGCGTCAGTAATTGTCACGGTACACGGAGTCTGGCGGCCTGTAAGAGCATCATTCACTTTTCCGTGCAGGACCGCATCCGCACCGACCGCCTCGCCAATCCAGGTCAAGGAAAAAGCAGCCGCGAGCCACAAGGCATGCCCCAGTTTCATAGCTTGCTGCCGATCCGCCCCCGCAATCCGATCCCGGGCCAGCGGTCCTCAGGCCTTCAGTCCCTTGGGATTGAACTCCCACTTCTCGGCAGCCTTCAAAATCTGCTTCCAGGTTACTTCCTGTCCAGGGTGGTAGGCGGCGGTTCGGCCGAGAATAGTGGTGAGGTTGCTACGCACGCTGGGAGCCACGGTTGGATTCGAGCAGTCGCCTTTGACGATGTTGTCATAGAAGGTTACCATGTTTCGCTCGACGCCGACGAGGTAGATGTTGTCAGTCGCGCCCTCGAAGTGATCCTCGCGGCTGTGCAGCCATTCCTTGCCGCCGTAGCTGGTCTCGACCGTTCCGGTGGTTCCGTGGGCGCGCACCATGATGTCATCGAAGCCGAACCCGACCTGCTTGGCCGTGAACGTCACCACGAGGTCGTCCGGGAAGAAGAAGAGCACCGAGAAATGGTCCCAGCAATCACCGAGGAACGGGCGGGAGCGTCCGCCGTGGCCATACGCTTTGATGGGGTCGGCATTGGCGATCCAGGTCGCGACATCCAGGGCATGGATATTCTGCTCAGTGATGACATCCCCGGAGAGGACCCGGTCGATGCCCCAGGTCCGCAAGCGGACTTCGGGGTCGGTCGGGCTCTTGCGGAGTTCGCCGTCGCGATCCTCGAACATCAGGCTGGTCTGATACTCGGCATAGATGGTGACCAGCTTGCCGATGCCGCCTTTGTGGATCCTCGTGACGACCTCCTGATAGGCGGGCATGGCGCGGGTCTGGAAATCCACTTGGAAAGCCAAGCGCTTTTGCGTCGCTTTGCGGCCGCTCTCTGCCACCGAGTTGCACCCGGGAACATCCACGGCAATGGGTTTGGCCAGGTAAACGTGTTTCCCGGCCTCAACCGCGGCGGCGGCTTGTTCCGGGTGAAAGTAAGGCGGCGTCTCAATCGCCACGGCGTCCAGCTTCTGCTCCAACAACCGCCGGTAACCGGACAAGCCCGTGAAGCGTTTGGTTGCCGGCACATTAAGCTTGTCGCCCGCCGCATCCACACGGTCCTGGAAGTAATCGGCCAGGGCGACGACATTGTAGTTCCCATTCTTGGCAAAGAGCTCCGCGATCCACGCCCCACGCCCGCCGCAACCGACCACCCCGATATCGATCTTGGAGTTGGCCTCGGCGGCGCCAACAAGATCAGGCTTTAGAAACGCAAGCCCCACCGCGGTGGCACTCGCGCCGGCCAGGAATTTTCGGCGCGTTATGTCCGGGCTACCGAATGCGGGCGGCTGGGGAGTTGGTGACAAGACGGGGGTTTGGGTGCGAGATTTCATATCTGAATCTAATGACGAAAGACCACCGGCGTCAATTCAAACCAAAGGTAGTCCAGTAATGGACATCGAAGCTCTAGCCCCTATTTCTTCCGCTGCTTTTCGACGGCGTTGAGATAGTAGCTGTCGTCGTGCTTCTGCTTCCAGCCGTCGGTCGGAGCGGGGCAGAGCGGGCGGTACTTAGTCCACAATTGCTTGACCCAGGGCTGGTCGGCATACCCCTCGTGGAACCAGTCCTTGCTCTCGTCAAGGTAGTCGTCCTTGTTGTAGGGCGGGCGGCAGTACTTGGCGATCTCGATGCGGAAGGGCTTGTCGTCCTCGAACATCCAGCGGTCCACGTAGTCGAAGAAGGCGTCGTGGTTCCAGGCCTTTTCGAGCTTCATGGTCCGCAGGACGAGGGCCTGGGCGACGAAGCACGTCGAGGTGTTGGCCCGGCGGTAGGCGTCGCTGCGGAACTGCTCGGGGGACCACTGATCGGGGGGCAGGTGCTCGTAGGGTCCCCAGGGATTGCCAGCGCGGACGTAGTCGCGGCCGATGCCGGTGGCCTCATCAATGCCGGAGTGTCCGGTGAAGACGACCCTGGCGCCGGTCCAGCAATCGCCGTAAGCGGTCTGCTCGTCCTCGCCGAACTGGGCTTTGGGGAAGGTCCGGTTGATGTTGGCCATAGCTTCGTCGCCGAGCATGGCGCCGGCGAAGACAATGGGGAACTTGCGGCCGGACCCGTGGCCTCCGTGGGCGGGCCAGCCGGGATGGCCGTTGCGGATCAGCCCGTAATGGTCAATGCCGATCTGGATGATGTCGAGGACCAGCCGCTCGCTGTCCTCGGGCTTGGTACCGTCGCAGCAGGCCAGGAGGACGGCATCGGCGACGCACTGGGCGTACGCCTGGGCGTAGTTGGGCATGCTGTTCTGGGGGACGTCGAAAGAGAAGAAACCCGCGTCACACCAGGGGCGCTGGACGCGTTCGGCAAACTTGACGGGGTCCGGGGCGTCGGCGGGCTGGGTGAAGCGCGGCAGCAGGTCGCGTTTGAGGTCGCGGGCCAGGTAGATCCTGGTGTCGTGGCCGCTGTAGCCCGGGCGGAAGGCGTCGGGCGGCAGCGGGTCGGCGACGCAGGTGAGCACGGCGATGGTCTTGACGGGGCTGTTGTCTTCCACGCCGCGCACCGTGCCGGCATGATAGGGATAGGCAACCTTCTCACCCTGCTTGAGGCTGATGCTGGAGGCCAGGCTGTCGCCGGGCTTCATGGCGATCGGCAGCCTCGCGCGAGCCTCGGGGGCGTAGTAGTTCATGATTCCAGAGTCCCAGGCCGCCTGCATTCGGGCGGGGGCGTTGAGGACGGAGCCGTTGCGACAGCGCTGCTCCATAGGGACTTTCTCGCGGCCGTCGAGTTCGCCGTCGGCGACCTCGCTGCCATAGCGCGGGGCGGGGTCAATCTTGACGACGGCGACGGGGCCGACGACGTAGAAATCGCCGTTGATGAACTGCCCGACGCGGGCCGGCTTCTCGAAGGTCCACGTGATGCCGTACTCGCTGACGCTCTCTTTGAGCGGGAGGGCGTCGAGCTTGGGCGTGGCGGCCAGCGTCTTCCGCAGGAGGTCTTCGACGACCATCAATTCGAAAATGGCGGTCTGGCCCAGGTAGCCCACACCGCCGCACTCGCGGCAGATCTCCTTCTTGTCCTCGTCGCCGCTCTTGGACGTCGGCGGACGATAGAAGGCCTTGACCTTGTCGGCCGGCAGCCCCAACTGCTTCAGCACTTCCGGCGGCGGGGCGTAGGGCTCCTTGCACTTGTCGCAAAGCTTGCGGACCAGCCGTTGCGAAAGCACGGCCGTGACCTGCTCGCGGAATTCGGCAATCGGCGCCTTCTCGATCGCATAGACCCGCAAAAGCGCCTCGGCACAGTCTTTCGCCCGCACGGTGCTAATGGCCATCCGCCCTTCGGCGGCAACCTC
>Ga0187880_1002237_pt1 | contig 15119 bp, 13 predicted proteins | sample June2016WEW_19_4_FD_132998 | JGI IMG/M metagenome (GOLD analysis project Ga0187880, IMG submission 132998) | Peatland microbial communities from SPRUCE experiment site at the Marcell Experimental Forest, Minnesota, USA - June2016WEW_19_40 | ecosystem: Environmental > Terrestrial > Soil >...
TGAAATCTTCGAGTTCAAGCCCCGGATGAACGTGGAAGGGCACGATGTGGTGCACCTGGAGCTTTCCACCGTTTTCTTTTTTAGCTCCGCACCACTGGCACTCCGGCTCTTTTTCCAGGTGTTCCTGCTCAATCTTGTGCCATTTCGGGCTTCGAAGCTTGGCTACCTTGCCCTTGATTACGTCGTGGATATACTTGAGGTGTCTTTGCATTGCCGAATCCCTCTCCGTGCCCTCTGTGCGGCCTCATAAAAGATCGGCCGCGAACTGGAAGCATCCTACGCGCTTCCGCAGTCGTCACCGCGAACCCGAACGTTGTGAGGGTTCCTGTGGTGAAGCTTTTATGCCCAAAGAAAAAGCCCGCCTTCCGCTGTGCACAGAAAACGGGCTTTCTCAATTCGGGCTGCGCCAGCCGGTGGCCGCCGGGACGCAAAGGTTGTCAGGAATTTTCGCTAAATTTTATCTGTGTCTATCCGTGAACCCTCACTTTGTTGCGGGTTCGCGCTATCCGAACGAACCCTTGTCTGATGTTTCAAGTTCGCGCCCGATCTTTTAGGAGGGCGCATCCGTGTCTGCTTTTGCCTTCTCCTCCTGTTGCGCTTCCACCACCATCTTCATGTAAAGCTCCGGACTCAACCTCGTGATCTCCGCCATCAAATGATTGCCAATGTCCCGCCTGCCTTCATTGAAGGCCATGATCAGGGCATCGGTTGAAAATGAAAGCCGAAACGCCCCGCAGCGAGTAAGCAAACCCCACATCCACATGCGCCCTTCCGGCTCGCCCATGAGCTTTCTAAGAGCCGCTTTCTTTTGCAGATCGCGGGTCTTTTGGCTTTTCTGCCTTTTATTGACCTGCGCCGCATCGCCGGCGTTATATTCTTCCTGCTTTTCGCTCATCAGCTTTTTACTCAGTCCTCAGTCCTGAACAACTCAGTCCTCAGTAGTGTCCGTGCCCCTGAAAGAGTTGATGCCAAAAATCGCGCCAATGGCTTTGCGTTGGATACACGGTCTTTCCAAAAGACCCCCCTGCAACCGCGCCGCCCTTCATGCTCCACTTCATACAGGCAACTTTCGTGAAATGCCCTCCGGCCACCGCTCCGCCCGACATGGAGACTCTGTACAACTGCACATTCGTCCCGCTTTCCGTGAACGATCCGCCCACAACCGCGCCGCCTTGCATAGAAACAGTATACGTAGTTCCACTCTGCGAATGCGTCGTCATCCCGAAAGAACCCCCCGCGACGGCGCCGCCGGACATACTGACGGTGTAGTTGACCTCCCCGTAATAAAACGTGGTGACACTGGCAGCCGGGAGCGTATAGGAAAATGAATTCGAAGATACCGTTACGGGCGTTTGAGGAGCAAGGGATTGGGTCGCAGACGTAACATAGGGAGTTACGCTTGCCGCGCTGAGCCCCCCGGATAGTGAAAAGGTTGTGCCGGCCGCAGAACCCGAGTTCACCGCCACAATCGCGAAATCGCCTCCGGAGGATTTGAACGCGCTTACCGCTTGGCTGCCCGTTCCTCCGGTAACATCTATCCGGGTCCAGCCCGGGCGCACGAACTTGCTCCAGTTTCCCGTTGCATAGGCCCGTAATGGAATGTTTCCGTTTATGTCGGTTAAAGCCGCATTGTCGGTCCCGTTGCCGTTCCCCACCATATCAGTCAGAAACCACCAGACATAAGCGTTGACGTTGGCAACCGCGAGGTAATTGTGAATGATTTGCGCGCAGGTAAGCGCATCGCTCATGCTGCCGTTGTAGCTGCTCGATCCGCTCTGGTTGGAATCCTCGGTCACCCAGACGTGCTTGCCGTAATTAGTGGCGGAAACGATATCGCCATCCCCGGAATAACCGTGTTGCGCCATGATCCCCACATCGGGCGAAACCGATCCGTCGTTCATCGTTGTCGCGGCAAATCCGTCATAGGTGCTCGACCATGACGAGTTTTCCGGAAACATGATCTCAGGAGTGTAGCCCGAAGATGCGATCGCCGAATAAAGATAGGGGATGAAGTCATGAAACTGCTGTGCCGTCCAGGTTGCCGAAGGGTAGCCCTCTGACGCATCCGGCTCGTTTTGCGGGCTGATCGCAGTGATCGTGATGCCGTATCCCGCCATGAACGCCGGATAGGACGCCAAATCCGCCGCATAGTTGGTATAGTTGGTGGAGTTCCCGATGAAGCTTCCGCCATTGTAAAACGACCCGTTGGCCTTCATGGAACCTGGAGGGCTCCAACTCGACGCAAAGATCGTCGTCACACCGCGCGCGGCGGCTTGTTGAGCCACCAGCGGCTCTCCCGTCATAGCTGTTGCACCCGAGGCGACCGTGATGCACTCACTCGCGGGCTGGCTTTCACTCGTCCTCCACGCCTGGCAGGAAGCAAGATCGGGCATGATCTGCGTGCGAAGGATAGAAAGTCCTATGCCCGAACCCGTAAAGAAAAAATCGGCCAACTGAGTTGTAAGAGGAGACACAAAATCGGCACAGGACGCGCCGAACCCGTCAATCGTCTGGTGCGTCACCCCTGCATTTATGGTCCATCCGACCGATGTTGCCGCCTCGGTGAAACTCCCCCCCGCAACCGCGCCTGCCATCTTTACAACATGGCCGGCAACCTTGGTAAAACTTCCACCGGCAACGGCCCCGCCGGACATGGACGTCGTGTAGTTCTGGGTCCCGTGATTCTCTACTACTGTGAAGCTTCCGCCCGCAACCGCCCCGCCCGCCATTGAAACGACGTGGCCGGCCTTCTTGGTAAAGCTCCCTCCCGCGACCGCCCCGCCACTCATCGAAGTGGTATATTGCTGGGTGCTGGCCGCTGGCTTGAACGCCGCTGCAAAAGTTACGAAGTTGGGACCCCCGGCCTCGGTTAAATCGAAGGTGCCGGATATGCTTCCATGAGTAGCTTGAACAAGATACTCGTCTGCAACCCAGTTTCCCGGTGTAAGCTGACTTCCAGCAAGCGTTGCCGCCGAAAAATTGGTCCCGTGGCTTAAAGCGGAATTATCGCCGTTGTGCTGGAGACAAACCGTGACCGCGTAAATGAGGTCTCCGTCTATGGAAGTCGAAATCGAAGTCGAAGACAGAGCATCCGTTCCACCCGAAGCACCACCTTGATACTGTTGAGCGCTGCTGTCCCCGGGACTCGAGGTGGCACAACCGGAAAACTCCCCGATTATGACTATAATGCCGCTGTTACTGGCCCCGTAAGAAATGTTGATAGTCTCCGAAACAGCTCCCTTGGTATTGACGAGAGCATAAAGGACCGCCCCCTCCGCCGCACCGCCGCCCAGGTAATAGCTTTGAACAGCGCTTCCGAAGGAGCCGTTCTGCGTGCCCGAAACCGTCGGGACGGTCCCGGCCCCCGCATCACCCCATACAACGACTACGGTCAAAAGGCTGTTGGGGGTCAGGGTAGACGTGTACGCAAGAGAGGTAACCGTCCCGGCCGAACTGTTTGAGGTACCCTGCAGGCGTGCGGGCGCAGCTCCACACACGCAGGGATAAAGCAAAACGCCCAACAGGGCTATGATGACCGCCAGTTTTTTCAACTCAGTCCTCAGTCCTTTTGCTTCACTCAGTCCTGACTTCCTAACTCGCCGGCGTTCCCCAGCTCAACTGAATGATCGGGGTCAACACTATGTTGTCCCCGTTGTTCGCGGGCGTAAAGCTTTGCCCGAAGGTCTCCGCCGTTACCACGTCGGGGCAGCCCGAACCCGCGCCGCTGCCCGTGCAGCACGCCGAAGGAACACCCGCCGCCGTGCAGCCACCGGCCGCCTGGGCGTTGGTGACGTAATAGCCGTACACCGTCCCGTTCGTGGTGAGCGCCCCCGTGAACGTAATGGTTTGTGCCGCATATGCGGCCTGGTAAATGGAACTCGACTGGCTTACGGTCCAGGACCCATTTGTCAAGGTGACCGATGAATAGCCGCCCCCGGTGCACTCTGTAAAAGATGCCGGGGTCACTGAATCGGTAACGCTCGTAGACGTGCAGAACAAATGAACGGTAAGAGTCTTGCTCGCAGGAAAACTGTTGTTGAAGTACGCCGACAACATATCGGCGGCCCCGTTGTTGTTGAATTTCATCGCTGCTTCATCTGCGACCATAAAGCAAAAGAAAGCGGCAACAAAAGCCAAACACACGAATAATTTTTTGAAACTGGCCATCCTAGCCTCCCCTGTAGATCCGGAGCCGCCATCCCTGGCGTAAGACTCCTCGAAAGTTGTTGATTGTGCCTTCTAATTCACCTTATAGGTAAACGGTTTCCCATCGTTTAACGGCGTTGTGGTAAGTGAAACAAGCCAGTTCCTGTACCGCAAGTAATAGCTGCCGATCTTGAGACCGCCCTTGTGCCAGCCCAAATTGTTCAAACACTCTTGGGCTTGTTCATCTTCACCCGCAAAGAGCTTGCACTGTTTGCATAGTTGCTCGAAATCCCCAGCCTCTCTGAAATGTACAGTAGGCGTGAACTGATAAGGATTCGTCGATACGGCAAACAATCCGGCGAATAATAGGACCATCGCAAGAAACGCTAAAAGGATCGCTCGTCTCATTCTAAAGCCCCTCCATGTTTGTCTAACTGTAGAAAGCCAGCGTAATGACACAGGGTCCACCTGGAATAAGGCCGATGGATGTTGCGCCGTTCAGTTGCCGTACAAGCGGGTTGAGCTCGGGAATGGTCCCGGCCCCTGCAGCCTCAGTCGCCGTCACGGTCGGGACTGCAATGGTAGTCCCGTTGCTTGTCGCATTGAGCAGCATGTAAAAATCCGTGTTGGCCGAAGCCTCGAAGAGCACGAAATTTGCCCCGCTCGGCACGGTCACGTATTGCGCGGTGCTTGAGGCAAAAACGTTAACGTAGATCGTGTCGCTCTGCTGCATGGCGGCAACGATCATGTTTCCCATCGCGTCGATTCCCTGCTGAAGCCTTATCATTGTCGCTCCTTCAATTAGGTCATTAGGCTGAAGGGGCTTAGGGGTTTAGGCAGTACCTAAATGCCTTCAGCCTGTCTTTTGCTAGCCGCTTCCGGCTCCAATCATCTTCTGCAGCGCGCTCTGCCCGCCTCCCACGTCTGTCTCGCTCAAAGTCTTCGCCCCCTGAACCCCCGCCATGGAAAGTTGCGCCGCCTGCTGCATCTGGGCTTGCTGCAGCCTCTGCTTCCTTAAAGCGTCCCGCTTCTGTTGCGCCACGATCAACTTCTGGGTCACTCCAATGAGGTCCGCGTACTCTCTCACCGTCTCGTCCATATCGATATTATCGAGGACCTCGGGTTTTGCGGCGGCAAGATTTCCAACAAACGCCACCAGGCGCTCGATACCCGTGGTTGCCGTGCTCTTCTGCGCATCGGCAAGGGTCGATATGGTTTCGATCTCTAACGCCCTGTTTCGTATTTCCGGAGGCGCTGGAGGGATAAGCCCGGCCCGGGCCATCATGGCAAACACGCGGTCTATGAAAGGATTTATGAGCTCGAACTGGCTGCGCTCCAAAAACGGCCCGAGCATCAGCATCTTCTCTTCTTTTCGCGCTATGATCTCGGTTGCGGTCCGCACGTTATCGAGCTGGCTGATCATAAGGAAAAGGTCCGCGAAGAAGGCGGAGTTGATCCTCTGCTCTGCCTTCGCTATCTTTTCCTCGATGCCGGCAATATTGGGAGGTACCTCATAGGCCGGCTTAAATCCGCTTTGAGGCCCCATGTTGGTGACATACGTGACCCCGCCAGGTAGCAAAGAAGCCGGCTCGTTTTTCATCTCGATGCCGGCAACCATCGGCGGGTTGACAACTTTGTCAATTGCCTGGGCGCATCTCTTCTCCATCTGCTGGAGCATCTTGGAGCTTGCCAGGGCTTCCATGCCCGGACTTCGGCCGTAGGAATCGTTTCCGATCACATGCCACCTGGGCGCGCAAAACGGCAGCTCGTGATACCCCTTGAGCTCGAGCACCAGAGTTTGGCTCTGCCCCCATTCCCAGATAACCGACCGGTATTTGCGGCCCTTGAGGCCCGGTATCTGAGGCGCCCGGTCGTCGTTTGGCTCGATTGCCTGGGCGATGTTTACTTCTTTATCGAGCTGGCCTGATTTATAAAGACTCTTGACCGTGGGACTGCAAGCCTCATATCCAAATCTTTCCACAATCTGTCCGGTTGCGAGTACGTACTCCCGATAGAGAGTATCGATCTGATTACGGCCGCTTGACGCGAGATAGTATTCGCCCGCCGTGAGCGTCTGACACCTGATGACGTCTTCATAGTCCTCCTCGATGAGAGTACAGCCCGTCCCAAAGCACCCCAGTTCCTCATAGATGACATGCAGCGCGTTATAAGCGTTGCTCTGGCTTAGGACCGTCAGGATCCGCTTGGTCACCTCGTCAAGCCAAAGGCGTACAGGAGTATTGTCAGATACATCCATATCGCGAATAGAGAGCCGAAACCAGGGCCTCGCGGGTGACGTAAGTCCGGCCATAAGGCCGGCCGCCAATGTTCTAAGCGCAAAAATCGGAGTCTCATTTATAATCCTCGATCCAACTGGATCGCCCCGGGTTGCCTGGTTGGGCGTCATGAGATACCGGCCGCGCCTTGGCAGAATGAAATCGGACAGTTGCCTCCAGTGCTGCCAGTAGCTCCAGCGGTCAACCCGCATGCCAACTAAGCGCCGGTCGACGTAGCGCCGAAGGTCCGAGATCTGCGGGACCTTATGAAGTTGTGATACCAGGGGAAACGTTTCGCTCATTTATTAGATATTCCCGCCCATGTTATGTAACATTGCTCTTTCTTCCTGCTCCCCGCTTCCCGCTCCTCGCTTCATCCCCCTAACAGCGTCTTCCCTGACCCCGTCGTATTCGCCGGCGTCTGCAGCCCTTGCGGACCCGTCAGTATCGTCTGGCTTGCCCCGTACGCGGCGGCAGCCAGGTTCTTTTGATTTTGCCCCGCAGCCTGCACGCCCGAGTCAGGTAAACTCGGCGGAGGCGCTGGAGCTGGCGGAGGCGGTGGAACTGAAGGGGCTGAACCAAAGCACATGGCTTAAAACCTCCACTTAAGCGACTTTTCGATTTAGGAATTAGAAAATTTAGGGAGTTAATCCCTCAATGCCTCAATTCCGCAAAGCTTCCTCAATTTGTTTTAATGGCAACAGCATACCACGCCGGAATTTGGCCCTGCAAAACGGCATCTAGAAGCGGCAACCAGAAGCGGCAATAGAAACGGCAATAGAAGCGGCAAAATACAGGAAAGGAAAGAATTTTTTGCGGGCGGTGGGACCGTTGTCGGGATTGCCGCATGGGATCGCCCCCGGATCACAGTCTGCACCGGGTATCGATGGTCTGTCTCCGCCTCTTCTGTCTCCGCTCCTGAGCTTTGCGCCGATTGCCTCGAATTGCTCAGACTGCCGCGTATCCGGGCCGTTGAACCTTGCAAGCCCCCACTCGCCCCGGGGAAAAGAGTAGAGCACCCATCCATATGGGTCCAAAGAATATCTGGCCAGACCGGGTGCCAGTTGCCTGTGGTCTTTCGAGTTCGGAGTTTACAGCTTAGAGTCCAGGGTTTTCAATTTCGACACTCCCATAAAATGGCAGCGAGGCATGGAAACTGGGACCCGCCTCGCGGGTGGGCGAGTAGACTGACGTGATTGGTGCTGTGCTCGCGGCACAGCAGGGTTCTCGAGGCTTCGCGGCGCGGTTCGCCGGGGCCCCGCCTTGTTTAGTCGTGGTAGTAATGGTCAAGAGGAGGCGGACCATCGAATAGGAATCTTTGGCGCGAAGCCTTTTTTGAGCGTGAGGGTATAGGCACACTCCGGGCACTCCCAGACTCGCCCAATCTCCAAAACCTCCAGTAAATCAAGCTCCATGCCGCAGCGCTCGCACTTCATCTAATCATTCCCCGATTCTTCCATTGTTTCAATTCCACAGTTACCGGCCCCTCTCTCCAAGAATTTCTCACCGCAGCGGAGCAGAGATTAGAATCATCTGGTTTTGGTTTTTCTTGTTCGTTCGGTCGCTTTCCTCTGTGTCCTGTTCTTGTTCGGACCATGTACTGTCTATGTTGTGAAATGGTTTTTGCGCCTCTGCGATGAATTGGTTCATTCGGTTTAATCAGGTTTAAGTAGGATACCACTGAGGGAATTTGCCTTGCAAAACGGCAACCAGAAGCGGCAACCAGAAGCGGAAATAGAAACGGCAAAAATAAGCGAAAAAAAGCACGAGGGGGTGAAGGGAAACGGGAAAAGCGAGGTGTTAATAAATATATTAGAGATTGAAAGGCCGGCCGTGAGAGCAGTAAGTGGAAAGACCGACGCAGAGGAGATGAAAGTTGAAAAACACTACCCTAAAACCTGCCACGGACCAGATCCGGAGATCTTTGCGCTATTAATGAGTAGTTTCTTGAAGTTCTGCTACGAAAAAAAGGGGCGCCCTTTCATGGTTTTGGGTGTCCCACGCGACGGATCTTCTTGCCACGGAACGCTCACAAGGGTCTAAGCTACGGTTCATCTGCGCGTATTGTTACCATGCAGCGGGGACATAATGAACTGCGGCGAATCGATTTTTGTCATTTGGTTGCGGCCGAGGGTTGCGCTCTGTTTTCTTCTAGCATCCGGAGCAGATCACCCCTCTGCGGTGGAATTATTTTGTCTGCAGTACCTTTCGAGGATTTATCAAGCATAAAGCTCACGTTTGAAAGTTTAAACATCCTTATGATACTCTCGAGCAGCTTGGCAACTAGCTCTACCTGTTCCGACTCTTGTGGAAAATAACAAGAGTTCTGATTTGACGAATAGACGTATTTGAGCCAACCGCTTTTCCACTAACAACTATTTCCGATGCTGCCACTTTCTTGAGTCCGAAGAAAAAGTTGCAAGATTATTCTCGACGCGCCACATATGCTAATAAAGGCGTTGCCATCTGGGCCGAGATGCCTGTTTATGGAGGAAATCAAACAGAAAATCCAGTCAGCGAAGGAGTTGCATCGGTTTGGTTCGCGGGGAAAACATCGATATGTGATTCTGGAGATCGCAACAATTTAGAGTGAGGACCGGCGCGAGAATAAAGGTCGCCAGTCGGTGCTCGCTTTTATTCCTTTTATTCGTTGACTTCAGAAATTACTGTGTTTAAAATACGACGCTGAAAAGAAGGAGTTTTACTCTACGATTTCGAAGACGATTTAGATTTGCCCTCGATTATCGTCATACAAATCCGTAATGCCTTATTGAGGCTATCTCGGTGAGTTTCCTTTCACCTTTATGGTCGAGCAGGATCTGCCGGATCGCATCCATTTGAAAAGGACAAGCATGAACATCTTTGTAGGGAGCCTCTCATTCAAGACAACAGAAGAGGAATTGCTGAAGGAATTTGGCGCATTCGGCGAGGTAGATTCTGTCAAAATCATTCTGGACCACGAGACTTTCAAATCGCGGGGATTTGCTTTCGTTACTATGCCGAACAAGGATCAGGCAGCGGCAGCAATTGCCGCATTAAACGGCAAAGAGATAAACGGCTTCGCTCTTAAGGTAAACGAAGCTAGACCCAAAGAATCCGGGGGAGGTCCTGGTCGCGAGCGTAGCGGGACCGGTTATGCGAACAGTCATCGAACCGGGTCCGGTTTTGGCTCAGGCGCCGGCTCTGCAGGCGGCGGCTACAGAAGAGAGCGCGCGAGTAGTTTAATTGACGCTAAAGACCTTGATATCTACGACACTAAAGGCGGTCGGAGCGGGTCGCACGGCAAGAAGGGCCGAGGTGGTGGTAGCCATGGTCCAGGTGGCCGGTCAGGCAAGGGCGGATCTTCGTACTAAATGCCCAGTTGCCCCACACTCTAAGCGGGACCTTTTCCGATCGCATGCAGATGTATGCTATTCTGGTTCGAAGTGTTGCTAAGGTGGTCACTCAGCGCTCCGTAGGTCCCTATCGCATATCCGAAAAATGACTTAATCCTCATCTCTCATAAGATCAAACCTGCAATATCAACTTGAAGGCTTATCTTTCAGGAAATGCCGCATGCGGGGATGGCGGGTGGCCCCGAACTGCCCAGGGCGGTCCTTTTTACCTTTCTCTTGCCTTTTTCAGTAGGATATTGGATGATCCGATGCGCTTCGGCATGCCCCAAGGACTTTTTCGGGCAGAATCCGACCCTGAATGCGGTTTCGGATGCATAGCGCACAACTTGATGCATTATTGCGGCAAAGGATACAAAATGAAGCGAGCGCTCATCACAGGTATAACCGGTCAAGACGGTTCCTTCCTGGCTGAATTATTACTGGGCCGTGGCTATGAAGTGCATGGAATTATCAGAAGGGTAGCCATGGAAGTTCCGGAACACAGGCTTTGGCGCCTCAGACACATCATGGACAAGCTTATCCTCCATGCAGCATCCCTTGAAAGCTTTGCGAGCATTTTCAGGGTGTTCAACCTGGTCCAGCCGGACGAGTGCTACCATCTGGCTGCCCAGAGCTTCGTCAGCTACTCCTTCGAGGACGAGTTCTCGACGATCAATACCAACATAAACGGAACCCACTACGTATTGGCCGCAATTAAGGAAGTCTGCCCCAATTGCGGGTTCTATTTTGCCGGATCGAGCGAAATGTTCGGCAACGCGGAGCAGACTCCTCAAAACGAGCATACCCCATTCTTCCCGCGGTCTTCTTACGGGATATCGAAGCTCGGCGGGTTCCACCTTACCAGGAACTACCGTGAAGCCTACGGTGTACATGCAGCGAGTGGGATCCTTTTCAATCATGAGTCCCCCAGGAGAGGTCTCGAATTTGTGACCAGAAAAGTCTGTCATACCGCAGCAAGGATCAAGTTGGGACTGGCCAAAGAGCTGCGGGTGGGAAACCTTGAAGCGAGAAGGGACTGGGGGTATGCGGGCGACTATGTTCAGGCCATGTGGCTGATGCTTCAGCAAGACAGTCCGGATGACTTTGTAATAGCCACCGGAGAAACTCACAGTGTCAAGGATTTGATCGAATTGGCCTTCTCGCACCTCCATCTGGACTGGAAGGACTGGGTGGTCGTTGATAAGAGGCTCTATCGGCCTTCAGAGATTCACGAACTCAGGGGAGACTATTCTAAAGCCAGGAAGCAACTCGGTTGGGAGCCCGGCATGTCCTTCGAAGAGCTCACACGCACAATGGTCGATCAGGATTTTGAGCAGTTAAAGAACGCGAGATCATGACGATTAGGATTCCAACCACAGGCTGTTTGAATGGCACAAAAAAATACGCTTATCTTTGCCCCAACCTATAACGAACAAGGAACCATAAGGACACTCATCGATGCGCTCCTGGCGCTGCCGGTGCGATCCGATTTATTGTTCGTGGACGACAGCTCCACCGACGGAACGACCGAGTATCTGCGCTCCGTTGCCGCGGCTGAACCTAAGATTCATGTTATCGTCAGACCAGGCAAGCTTGGCATCGGGTCCGCCCATAGGCTCGGATGGCTCTATGCGCGAGTCCACGGCCATTCCCGCATTGTCACGCTGGATGCAGACCTCTCCCACGACCCACAGGATGTGCCGCGCCTTCTCGCCGCATTGGACGCCGGCGCCGACGTAGCAGTCGGTTCCCGGTTCTGCCCCGGCGGACGAACCGATTATCGGGGCTGGCGGCGCTTTCTGAGTCACACTGCAAATCTCATAGCCCGCCTGGTTCTGCGGCTCCCTGTAGCCGAGCATACGACTTCCCTTCGTGCTGTCCGGTTGGACCGCGTTCCGCCAGGTTTGGTCGAATCGGTTAACGCCAATGGCTATAGCTTTTTCATGATCTGCATCACCCGTCTTGCGCGCGAGGGACCGATCATTAAGGAGGTCCCCATCCACTTTCACGACCGTCAGCGTGGATCTTCCAAAATGCCGAAGACTGCCGTCGCGCAGGCGATACTCAGTCTTGCTCGGCTTGCATTGGAGCGGCGTCCCGCCGAGCCGCTCGGGATTCCTCAGGGGTCTGAGCGGCAATGCCCGGCCTGCGGAGGACCCTACCGTACATTCGTTGCGCCGGCCCAATTGCTCTGCCTGCAATGCATGGGGACCGGGAATTCAGGATTCGGGGATCAAAACGAGTAAAGCTTCCCAAATTCCTGAATTCCCATAATAAGAAATTGAGGAATTCCTATGTATATTGAAGGATCGACATCCACAGGTTCTTCTTTTGCTGCATTCAGACGGCTGTGGGCACAGATGTCCCAAAGCGCTAGAATCGGGATGTTGGCTATCCTGGCTTTGGGGGTTTTTCTTCGCGCCTTTCGTCTGGATACTTTCGAATTCAAGTTCGATGAGCTGGAGGCAATCACTGATGGACTCGCTGCCCCAGCTCATCACTGGTGGATCGAGCATGGCGCGGTGTCCAGCGTCGGTGTCCCCTTTGGGCCAGTTTTCACCTATATCATGGGCCTGCTGTCAGCCGGCAGCGCCGATCCGTACACCCTTACGGCTTTTTTCCTAGCCGTGAATATAGTCGTCCTCATGCTCTCGATCCCTTTCTTTGCCACATTCGCCAAGGACCGGACACAGTTCCTCCTTTGCGTATTTCTCTTTTCATTATCACCCTATTTGATCATCTTCAGCCGGAAAATCTGGCCGCCAAACCTACTGCTGCTTTTCGTAATTCCACTGGTACTGATGATAGTCAGGGTTCGCGAAAAACCCCATCTTTTCCTGCCGATAGGCCTGTTTTCCTCAGTTGTGCTCCAGCTACACCACAGCGGCGTATTTTATGTAATCCTGCTGGCCTGCTTTGCCGCCGCCTCATTCAAACTTGGCCCAAACGAGCCGGCAACCAGGGCGGCTAATCGTCCAAAAACCACCCTGCTGTGGGCGGTAGGCGGTTTTATTGCGTTCTTGCTGCCTCTTATTCCCTATGTGAGCTTCTTTTTCCATCATTTCCAGAAGACCGGCATTACAAACTTGGCGGCAGACAGTCCAAATTTGTTTTTGGCAATAAGCGCGATTAGGTGGCTCGTCTGGACTGCGACAGGAAACCATTTCTGGCCCGCCCTGCTTTCCGGAAGCAATAGCGCATGGAACTGGCCCGTTCCACCTTTTCCCTCCGCAGTCCTGATTTTTTGTTATTTTCTCGCGTTTCCGTTCTTGTTGGGATTCTTCAGCTATGCCAAAGCGGCCGTACAATATTTTAGTCGTACATCACCCGGTCCGGCAGCGCGATCCGATCTGAAGGACCTGCTTTGCCCACTTTCCATCGGGTATCTTTTTCTGATCTACTTAATCCTCAATGTTAGGGTGCATACGCATCATTACACGATCATACTTCCTTTTTTAATCCTGGCCCTCTCCAGGGGAATTCTGGTCCTTCATGAATATGCAAAATCATGGACAAGCCCTGTCAGGATCTTGCTGTTTGCCGGGTTGATCTCGTATACGCTTCAGTTCCCTTTTGTTCTCTCCTTTGTTGACGCAAATAACGGCGCCACCGGGGAATACGGCGTCTCCTACCGCGAACAGAGAAAAGCCGCCCAAAAGATTGCCTCTTTGGCCGGACGAGCAGAGATCAGGGTCAACCCGGTTGAGGTTGAATCGAAACATTTCTTGAGACCTACTGGCGGCAAAGAACTCCAGGATACAATAGCATACATTTGTTGGGTCGAATTCGGAACGAAAGTTCTGTTTAACGAAAGCCCGCAACCAGGCGCCAGGGAATTGAAGTTCAATAATGCGGTAAGGAAACTGAAGCTTGAGATCAAGTAAACGTTCGCCGCTGTTCATAATGTCCCCGCTGCATTGAGGAAATACGCGCAGATGAACCGTAGCTTAGCCTCTTGTGGAAGTCCTGTGGCAAAAAGATCCGTCGCACCGGATACGATGCATTGTGGTGTAAAAGGGTTTCTATAGCAATCATGAGCCAAAATGTTAGCCGCAGAGAACTGATTTTGGTCTTAATGGTGAGCCTGACAGTGGCGCTGGTGAGCGCGCGGCCTTACGCAGGAGCGTGGAACGACGGCAGCCGCCTGGCCCTTGTCGAAACTCTGGTGGATTTCAGAACGCTGTCCATTGACCGGTCAATTTTTGTCGATCCGGCCAGAGCCGAAGGAACTGGGGCCAAACCTTATCCGCCACAGCGACGGGATCTCATAGAAAGCGGCACGCTTGACAAAGTCCTGGTCAAAGGCCGATTCTATTCCGATAAACCCATGGTCCCGGCCCTTTTCATGGCCGCCGCCTATCAGATCCTGGAGTGGACCACTGGATTACAGGCCCGCTCGCGGCCCGACCTGTTCGTCTATGCGATGACCCTCATTTCCTCAGGATTGGCGTATGTGGTGGCCGTGATCTGCACTCACTTGTTAGGGCGCAGAGTATTAACCGGAAGCTCCATGGCGCTTGCCGTGACTATCAGTTTTGCCCTGGGTTCATCGGCGCTAGCGTATGCCAGACAGGTAAACAGCCATGAGGAATTGCTCGCCGTGGCGTCTGCTTTGATGGTTTGCCTCCATTCCCTGCCCCAGCGGCTTCTTCAGACCCCCTCGCCCAGGGGATTGCTGGCAACCATGGGGCTGCTTACTGGCCTAGGTTACTCCATGGACTTTGCCGTCGGTCCTCTGCTCCTGATTGCTATTCTGCCCTTGATAATCTACCGATGCCGTGTCATCGGGCGAAGAGGCCTGGGCTTAGTCACCCTATTTTTCCTTTCCGCTCTTCCATTGATCGTCCTGCATCATGCACTCAATTATCAAATCGGCGAGACATTCCGCCCAGTCAGCACCGTTGCCGAGTATCTTTTCTGGCCTGGTTCACCCTTCGACTTCAGCAACGCCACCGGCCACTGGCATCATACCAGCATCTGGCGCGGCACGGCTTACGCGCTGGGACTTTTGTTTGACAAAAAGGGCTTCCTTCTGCACCAGCCCGTATTGATCCTTGCATTTTTGGGCGGCATCGCGCTGATGGTCAGAAAACGAGCGCTCCTGCCGGAGTTGCCGGAGATGCTCTTTTCGTTCGCCTGGAGCGGGGCTGTCTGGCTGGTCTTTGCATTGGGTTCCAACAACTCTTCAGGGATATGCGCCACTATCCGCTGGTTCGTGCCGCTGCTCGCGCCCGGCTATTATGTGCTCCTGATGGTATTGCGTTACCGGCCTGATCACTACCCTGAGTTTCTGGCGCTCGCTGCCGGCGGTATGCTGATCTCA
>Ga0187880_1002238_pt1 | contig 15118 bp, 10 predicted proteins | sample June2016WEW_19_4_FD_132998 | JGI IMG/M metagenome (GOLD analysis project Ga0187880, IMG submission 132998) | Peatland microbial communities from SPRUCE experiment site at the Marcell Experimental Forest, Minnesota, USA - June2016WEW_19_40 | ecosystem: Environmental > Terrestrial > Soil >...
GCCCAGGTAGGTGATGATCTGCGAGCGGTCGGGATCGTACATGTCGAGGATGGAAGCCTGCGCAAAAACATCGCTTCCTCCCAGACCCGCCGGGTGTTCGGGATTTCCGTCGACTTTAGTCGGCCGGCCTTCGTGGCTTTCCACCAGCACCGGCGTCGCATACGCGCCAAACGGCATGGCGCTGGCGAAGAAGAGCGGCTTGCCCAGGACAATTTCTTCCGGCTGCCGCACGTAAGGCACGATGGGCTCCAGCGGCTGCTTCACGCATGCCGACAACCCCGCTAAGGCCAGCGAGGCGCTCATCAGCTTCATGAAGTCGCGGCGCGAAGTGCCCTCGGGCCAGACCGAGGCCTGCCGCGGGAACTCCCGGTGCAACATCTCATAGAAGCCGTCGGTCTGGGCCAGCTCCTCCAGGCACCGCCAATATTGCAGACCGCTCTTGGCGCGCGCCAGCTTGTCTTGAATCTGGACAAGCTCCAGTTTGCTGGGACAGACTGCCTCAGACTTGTTCGGGCTCTCTTTTTCCATCATCAATTTTCAGTTTCGAGTTTCGAGTTTCCAGTTTCCAGTTGTCGGACTACTTTGCTTGAAACTCGAAACTTGCAACTCGAAACTCATCTCTAGCGGTGACAAGTACTGCAACTGGTAATGCCCTCGGTGCTGCGAATGTTGTAACGGTGCTTCAACTCATTGCCCAGGGCGATCTGGTCGGTGAACACGCTGCCATCGGCCAGCTTCACAGGATTGTCCGAGCTGGGCTGTTGGTAGCGCATGTTAAACACCTGATCGTGCGGACGAAGAAATTTTTCCGGCGCGCGATGACAGTTCAAACACCATTCCATCTGCAGCGAGTTGGCCGCGTAGGTCAGCGGCATCTTGTCCACCGGCCCGTGGCAACTCGCACAGCCAACACCTTTATTGATATGAATGCTGTGGTCGAAGTAAACGAAGTCAGGAAGGTCGTTGACCCGGGTCCAGATCAGCGACTCACCGGTCCGATAACTTTCGCGCACCGGTTCCAGCATGGGCGCGTTGGTCCAGATCTGCGAGTGACAATTCATGCAAGTCTTGGTGGGAGGAATGCCCGCGAACCCGGAGCTCTCAACCGAAGTGTGGCAGTAACGGCAGTCGATGCCGTCGCCGCCCACGTGGTGCTGGTGGCTGAACGGCACAGGTTGCGCCTGCGCCACGTTCTGGTAGGTGGCGTACGGCGAGCGCTGTATCTCCAGGGCCGCCCACAGCAGCACCGACACGACCACCACCACTCCGATGATCGACGCCCGTGCAATTGTGTTCGCGCTGCGATGAAAGACTTGGGCCATTATTTATGAAGCTTTCCAGTGTTGCGGGTTGGGGAGCCGATTACCCCTTCGGCGCCCAGGTTCGTGCGGTCCTGCGAAGTGCGCGTCTCAGCCTGATGTGACGTGCGTCACCCAAGCGAGTGATTATAGCAAGGTCGGTTCACCATTACGCAAGTGGCGAGCCAGAATCGGCGAAGAATCTTCCCTGGCGGGCGAATTCGAGGCGTGGCACTTCGCTGAAGAAATTGCTCGGAGCCGCATAAAACAAGCATTCAGGCGCTTCCCTAATCGGGAATCATGAGGCGATGCCAGCGACAAGAGAGAGGGCTGAATAACAGCATGGAGCAGATGTGAATGGGTTATTGGGAAATAACCGCCGCTGCAAGGGAATTGGCGTGCGGAGACGGAGTCACTTCGGTAATAGAGTTGAGTTCCGGACGAACTACCGGCACACCTTCAAATTGAGATGTGCTGTTGAACCTCTCTGGAACAATCGAGGTCCGCACACCAGGAGTAGCATTCGTCCCCACGGACGTGCTGATCACCTTCGTAGCTGAACGAGCTTCAGTCGCCATAACCGGCTGTATCTTACTCCTGTTCTCTTGTGAATGTCAATGGAATTCCTCGACGGTCACTCAGTTTGCCAACTCTGTCTTGCCGTAAGTAGTTGGGTCTGAACGCCTCCAGTTGGGCTAGGCACACCTCGTATTTGGTATTCGAGGGTAAAAACGTCTGAGCGGTTGTCCGATTCCACATATACGAGTTTAGTGGTTATCGAAGGAGTAACTTCCCCCTGTGGGTTTGGGTTTGGAATTTGTGCCACAAACTCATGCGCCTGCATGAATGGCTGCTCAAGCTTCATTTCTGTTTCATACTGCAAGTAAAGATCCCACATGAGTTTTTCTATCTTACTAGGCGGATCAACGACCGTGCGGAGGCCGATTTGCTCTTTCGCCTCGCGTCGGTTTATCGGGTGACCGTGGTAAAAAAGTTTTGAGGTGAGACTATCCACAATTTCCTCAATCTTGTGCTCATCCTCCGATTTGCTCATGTGCAGCGCCAAGAGTTTCCTGGCCATCATTCTCGACTGCGAAAGCGACCGCTTAACATTTCCTAGCGCGAGTGGATGGACCCTTTCTGCGAGAAGCTTGAACGCCTGAACAAGCTCGTCTTCGTGGTGAATCCCAGCATCTTCTTTAATAAGGGCGATGTAAGCAGTAACATCCTCCACGCTTATACCCGCCAATCGGGCCGGGTTCTGTGGATCGGGAGGATTAAAAGGGTTTGTCACGGTTGGATCAGTGGGGCCGAGCATTCCCATCGGGTGCATTACAATCTCGTTTGCCCCCAGAGCGGTGAGTGTGGCAGCGCTAAAGGCCTTGTACGGTACCAGAACGCAGAACCGATCGGCATACTCTCTGATTAGCGTCACCAAGCGCCATGGCACGGTACCATCCCCGCCATTACTGTGCAGAAACAGATCAATCTTCCCGCTTTTCTTCGCGTTTTTTACAGATTTGAGATGGTCAAAGATCTTTCGGATCGAGTCCATTGCCATCTGAATTTCTAGGTTCTGCCTGGCGCTTGTGACGTAGGTCAGTAGGCGAGAACCACGTTCCTTCTGAATTTCTTCAATGAGCTTAATTCTTTCAGGCTTGGCCATTTTTATTCCTGAAGCGGCTAGCTGTGCGCGAGCCAAATTATACGCTCACCAGCAACCAATCGAGGAGAGCAAGATGCGCAAGGTCGGGAAAAAGCTCGGGAATACGACTAATTGCTAGTTGCTTCCTGCTTCCCGAACGTGCGCAGCAACAGCATGGCCAGCACGTACGCTACTGCGCCGCAGGCCAGCGTGACATTCAATCCGAACTGGATGGCAATCACCATGGCCAGCACTGAACCCAACACGCTCGACGCAGCATTCATGGCCCATGCCCATTCCACCGCGCCGTGTTTGGCCGTGGAATTCCGCAGGTGAGAATCCTGCGACGACAAGGCGCGCAGGCCACTGGGGAACGGCATGCCCATGGCGAAGCCCGGCGGGATCAACAGCGCCGCGCTTAGCATGAGCTTCACCACGAAGGGAAGCCCCACCAGCGCCTCCAGCAGATGTGGCAGAGCGAATAAATAGATCACCAGCGCCGCCACGATGAATGCCATCGCCGACGCGACTCGAATTGGCTCGTGGAACCATCGCCGCGAGAGCACGCTTCCCAATCCGCTGGAAAGCAGCATCAGGAATATCACTACGGTAAGAGCGTAGGTTGGATTCCCCAGAAACAAAACGAAGCGCTGAATGAACGCGATCTCCACCAGGATGTATCCCAAACCGATGGCGATGAAATACAGCAGGCGAACGCTGCGGCCACTTCGGGCCTGCGGCGAGAGCAGCAGCGGAAGCACGAGAAAACCGATGACGGCGGCGACCGATATGACCAACACCAGCCCCAGGATCGCGATCCCCAGGTTCACCTTCCAATCGATGCCGCCGCGGTCCTGGCCGCGGAACACCTGCCCCGGCTTCAGAGTGAAGAAGAAGAAGGGCGCGTTATCGGTAACCGGCGAAACGTTAAACGCGTAATGCGCGGAGAAGCCACGCGCGTCCTGGCTGCGAATCAACTCGGCGAACGCGGGATGTGCCATGCCCGGAGTGGCAGCGGTAGCAGGCAGGTAAAGCACGTGCAGGTTCAGGTTCGAATCTCCGGGCGTTGCGCCCTGGATGTGCTCCAGCACGGCCTTCTGCTCTTCCAAAGTGAAGGGCGACTTCTTCGCCAGCACCAGCACGGGACGCCCATCCACATTCAACTCGCCGTCGCTGATCACGATGAAATTCTGCGTGCTGTCGCGCACGCCGAGTTGACGCAGCGCTTCCATGGCCTGCGAAACCACCCGCAGGGCCTCGCGGGGTTGGGTAAATTCCCATCGCGTGATGGCCACCATGCCGTCCGGCTTCAAGTGCTCGAAGTACTCGCGGAAGGCCTCTACCGTGTACAGGTTGTTTTCGCTGAGGGCAAACGCCCCGGCCGCGGTGGAAGCCCAGGTGTCAACCAGGGTCATCTGCACCACGTCGTACTGATCGCGGCTGTTGCGCACGAAGGAGCGTCCGTCGCTGACGTGCATGTGCACCTCGGGAATCTGGTAGAGGTGGTGAGCGTAGTCAGCGAAGCCGCCGCGCATGATGTCGGTGGCAATGATGGGATTGATCTCGATGCCGGTGACGTTCGGGCTGCCGTTGGCGACAGCGCGCAGCACATCCACTCCGCCGCCGGGGCCGATGACGGCGAAGTCTCCGCGCGGACGCAGCACGTTGGCCATCGACGATGCCGCCGACATCAGATTGCGACGGTAAGCCTCGTCCCAGTGATAGGGATCGGAGTTCATGATGTAGGTGCTGGCGTCGGCGTCGATGACGATTGCCTTGGCGTCTCCCCACCTGTCCACTTCCACGCGCGAGAGCGCATTCCACTTGGCGTAGAGCGGCGTCTCGCGCTTCATGCCCTTGGCATAAACGATGTCAATCAGTTTGCCGCGAAAGTTCGCCACGATCAGCACCAGCAGCGCCAGCGCGAGGCCCGATGGAATGCGGCGGCTTCGCGAAGCGCCCCAAGCCACGCCTGCCGACGCGACTGCCACCGCCGCAAACAAGATGGTGTTGGGACCGCCGATAACGTTCAGCAGCGGCACCAGCGCCAGGCAGGCCAGCGATCCCCCCAGCAGGTCGGCCCCATAGAGCTGGGTTATCCGTGCCGGATGGCGCGCAAAGACAAGCGAAAACAGCAGTCCAGTGATGAAAAAAGGAACGGCCGAAGCCAGGTAGAGCACCGAAAGGTGCCGGAAGTTCGACCAGTCGAGGTGCAGCGACACCTGGCTATGTAGGACGATCTCCAGCACGGCAAGGATGACCACGGCATTGGCCGCACACAGCCATGCGCCTAGTTGTTCCACGCTCCAGCGCTCCAGCCACTGCCGCCGCAGATAAGCGACGACCGCGCCTGCGCCCAGTCCGAGCAGCGCAATCGAGATAGCCAGAAAAGCGAAGTGGTAGAAGAGCACGACGGAGAACAGGCGAGTGAGACCCAATTCCAGCAGCAAGGCCGAGAAGCTCATCAGCCCGATCGCCAGAGCCGCGCCGCGAGGCGAGACCGCAGCCGCAGCTTCGACCGGGGTGGCTGGTTCAGTTGTTCCGATCATGAAGAATTGAGATTACTACGAATGGCGCTTGCATTCGTCGCCTAGAAGTGGGACGCTTTCCCCAGGAACTAATCAAGCAGAAGCAGGGAACGCTTCTGCTTTGCCAAGCTGTTGACGACGCAAGCACGGGATCTTATATGTCACAGACAAATGCTGGCGCGTTGCGCTAGACTTTCGACGAGCAAGATCTGTACCGATTCTGATGGCCCACGGAGGATGGCTCATGTCTTGTCCTATTGCAGCAGCGCCCCAACGAGTTCTTGCGAGGTTGCTCACAACCGCGTTCGCGGTGGCTTTACTGGCTGTCTGCGCCGTGGCACAGAACGCGCCTCAGCCAAGAGATGAGATCTTCGGTGGATATTCCTGGCTAGCGCCGAATGGATGGGGTGATCTCGACTATAAGATCGACAACCTTGCAAAAGGCTTCGCCGCTTCCAACACCTATTACTTTTGTGCCAGGTGCAATCTTGGCGTCGTGATGGACGGCAGCGGCCATTTTAATGGAGCCACCACACCCGGGAATCCTTTTACTGCAAACGACAAGACCAGCGTCGGCTATGCCCTGTTCGGGCTCCAGTACAAGTACCACACCAGATCCTTGTCGCCGTTTTTCCGTGGATTCGTGGGAACGGCAAATATATCTCCTGATTGCTGCCATGACACGGAGTGGAGTTTCGCAGCGGGCGGCGGCGGCGGACTCGATCTGGGCGTGAAGCCGCGGTTCTCGATTCGCCTGGTTCAGGCCGACTATATTTATTCAAACTACAGTCACATATTCGCAAGCACCCACTCGACCCAATGGAACAGTGTCCGTTTGGCGACGGGCGTAGTCTTCAACCTCGGCAGCTGCGCCGCACCATTGCCGATTTCCTGTACCGCGTCAGCGGCCCCCACGGAAGTTTGGGTAGGCGACCCGGTGACGCTCAGCACTATCGCCACGAACCTTAACCCGAAACACACACCGAACTACGGCTGGACCGCAAGCGGCGGCAAACTTTCGGGCAATGCCGCCCAAACCGTCACCATCGATACGACCGGTATGGCGGCGGGCAGCTACACAGCCAAGGCGACCATCGCCGATCCGAAAATGAAGAAGAACGGCTTGGCCACGTGCGCGACGCCTTTCACAGTGAAGGAGCGTCCGATACCGCCAATGCATCCGCCCGTGGTGAGTTGCTCCGTCAGTCCGATGAACGTGAAGGCCGGTGAGACCGTCACCATCGCAGCCACGGCGAGCAGCCCCGATAACGCGGAAATCACCGGCTACTCGTATCAAGCCACCGCCGGCAGCATCAACGGGAGCGGTGCGACGGCTACGCTGAACACAGCCGGGATTGCTTCTTCCGGCACCGTTACCGTCTCCGTCACCGCCACCGATGCCCGACAACTCACGGGCACAGGAAGCTGTCCGGTCGAAGTCAATGTGCCACCCCCGGTCAGCCACCGGACCCCCATCGAGTTCATACCGCGGCCCCATGAGCGGTACATACCGTGGCGGGTCGATAACGTGGCCAAGGCGATTCTCGACGATGACGCCAGCGCCCTGAAGAACGATCCTGGGGCGAAACTGGTGATCGTTGGTTACGCTGACGGCGAGGAGGCGCCCAGGGTGGGCAAAGGCAAGAAGGCTGAGCCCATGAATCTGGCGGCACAGCGCGCCGTAAATGCCAAGGCATACCTGGTAGCGGCTCCGCCCGATGGACAGGGCGTCGACCCCGGCCGTATCGAGGTGCGGACCGGCGCCGGCAAACAGCACCTGGCTGACATCTTCTGGGTGCCTCAGGGAGCGGATGTCAGCAGCTCGACGCTGCTGCAATCCACCGTGCCGGTGGACGAGACCAAGGTGAAGCCGAGCAATAACGCGTACCCGAAACCGAAACCGGCAAAGCACCGATAACCACCGGAGCAACAACAGACCGCCTTGTGCCGCGAAAGCGGCGTAAGGCGGTCGCCGTTACCATTATTGGTTGAGAACGATGAAGAACCGGCGTCCCCGCCGCTCGCAAGGTCGCCATGGTTCGCGACCAGCCTATGGCTCGGTCAGCAACTCTTCCTCCACAAATGTCTTGTCTTCCACGGTGGTGCCGGCGAGAGCGAATGAGCGAGTAAGTTGGGCTTTGCCAGCCTCTACGCTGGTAATGATGTAGGAGCAGCCCAACCAATACGCCTGCTCCAGATCGGTTCGCGACCAGTACGCGGGATGATCGGGATGCGAGTGATAAAAGCCGATGATGTCGAGTCCGCGGGGCCGCGCGTCGCGCTGGATACGCACCACTTCCACCGGATCAATTTCATAGCGATCGTTTGCAGAGTCGGTGCGCGTGTTGCGGCAGCGCACGCTCGCGCTTACGATGCGAGCGTCACCTTCTGCCCTGCCCAATAGCGCGCCACAGCACTCGTACGGATACGTCTCTTCGCCGTGGCGGCGAATCTCGTCGTAAATGAGCTGGCGGAGTTTCAGCATGTCTTCGCCGCCTTTTCTATCACGTTCATGCGCGATTTCCCGGGGAAAACATTTTCCGCTCGTGGCGCAACGACTGGTTAGGTTTATGATTCTGGCCGCAACGCAGGTTGCCGTGTCCCCGTGCAGTGTGCGACAGTGTGAGTCTGTGCGCTGCCGGGCTCGAGTAAAGTGTATTTGAAGCCGATGCAACATAAGTACGGTATTCCGGTATCGCATTCCATGATCAAGACGGTCATGGCGACTCCCGTCTGACGGGGGTCGTTCTCGAAGGGTTATTGCTGAAGATGACCAAAAAGATCAAGGCGAAATCGTACGAAGACGCGCTGGCGTGGTTACGCAGTCATGAATTTGACGTACTGGAAGCTCCGGGCACCAGTAACCGGGTGTTTCTGAAGAAGCACCACTGCTCTGCCGCCATTGAGCGCACAGAGGATGGTGGGATCAAGCTATTCGCCTATCCCGGATACCTCGTCGATGGCGAGATATCAAAGCTGGTCGATCATGGCTACCAGAAGGTCTTGAAGACCACCAAGGCCGAGCACCCCGCCACCGCCGACCACCTCACAGCGTTGCACCAGTTCACGGACGAGCTGAAGGAAGGAATTGGCGCCATCAGCCTCTACAATGAAGGCTTGGGCACGGTAAGCGAGTCGTATATGTATGATCGCATGCGCGGACGCGATCTGCCGGAAGCGGAGCGTCCCCAACGCCCCTGGCAATCATCAACCGGCAAGCGCCGCGCATAGCTTTTTCCCTCCATCCGCGATGTGTCCCGGCTCCGTCAGGTTGTAAGTTTTCCGGATAATAAACTCGCTCCGGTCGCTGGCGGATCATCCACGATCACACCTGCGCGGAGTAGAGTCGCGCTTCCTCAATTCGCATCATCCTGGCATCCGGCGGCATCGAAAGAGCTATGGCTGGGCCCTCGCGCGGGTGTAAAATCAACCGGATACAGGCGGTATCCCTGCCAGGTCGGGGAACTGCACTGGAGGACATCGTGAGTATTACCACCGGCGACTTCCGCTCGAAGATCACCTCTTCCACCCTTCTCGAAAAGAAACAGCGCAAGGAAACCATCACTTGTCTGACCGCCTACGACTGTCCCAGCGCGCGGCTGGTGGATGAGGCCGGCATTGACATGGTCCTGGTCGGCGACTCTCTCGGCATGGTGATGCTGGGCTATGAAAACACCCTCCCCGTCACCATGCAGGAGATGCTGCACCACACGCGCGCAGTGAGGCGCGGCGTCAAACGGGCATTTCTGGTGGCCGACATGCCCTTCGCTTCGTTCCATGTCACACAGCGCGACGCTCTGCGCAACGCGGCCCGCTTTATCAAGGAGGCGGGCGCCGAGGCGGTGAAGATCGAGGGCGGCGAGAAGCGCTCGCGCCTGGTCGAGCGCATGGTCGAGGCCGAGATTCCTGTGGTCGGCCACATCGGACTTACGCCGCAATCGCTGCACGCCATGGGCGGATACAAGGTCCAAGGCAAGACCCTGCAAGCCGTCGAGCAGCTGATGCGCGATGCGATTGCCCTGGAGCGCGCTGGCGTCTGTTGCATCGTTCTCGAAGGCATCCCGCGCGAGGTCGCCGGCATGATCACGCGCGAGCTGGAGGTCCCGACCATCGGCATCGGCGCCGGCCCCGAGTGCGATGGGCAGGTTCTGGTCTTCCACGATCTGCTGGGACTGACGTTTGCGCCGCCAGCCAAGTTCGTCCGCCGTTATGCGGACCTGGCATCCGTCATCGGCAATGCCGTGGTTGCTTTCAAGGATGATGTGAAGGCTGGAGGCTATCCGTCCGACGCCGAGTCCTATCACCTGCCCAAGGAGACGCTCTCCGCGTTAGAGGGAATTGCGCAACGCAAGCGAGCTGTGCAACTGTAGGAGACATGCGCCTGTCGCTGCGGGTTGTCATCTGGTTAGTCCTGGCACTGGGCCTGCCCGCGCTTGCGGCCGGCCAGAAGCCTTCTACGGCTCCAGCGCCGCTCCACAAGCCGGTTCCCAGAAAGCGTTATTGCCAGCCGAATGGCGGGTTCTGCTTCAAGTATCCCGGTTCCTGGACCATGCTGGGCGAAATTTACGATGGCGATGGCGTGGTGGTTGCGCCTCCTCAAAAGCTGGACAAGGCACTGTGGGATGAAATCACGGTTGCGCTGATCACGCCATTGTCCGAAGACGATGAAGAGCCGGTAAGCCTGGACGTGATGATCGAACAGGCGTCCAACAGTATGCGCGAGGGCGGCCAGGCGTTCGAGACTTTGCAACGCCAGCAGCGCACCGTGGACCACAAACCGGCCCAGATGCTGAAGGTCCGCTATCACGAGAAAGCGACCGGTCGCGATTGGGTCGAAGAGCTGATTTTTATTCAGGGCCCCGATGGCGAGGTATATTCCGTCGCCTTGAAATGTTCGCCGGAAAATCTGGCGCGTCTGGAACCGCTATTTGCGGGCGTGCTGGAGAGCTGGGCACTGCCTGAGCCTGAGCCGCCGGCAGGAGCAGAGGAGGAGAATGTGCCCAAGCAGGCGCCTCCAGCTTCGAAAGCAGCGCCACCGAAGTACTAAAGGAGTTTATTCGAGCGCACGTAATTTCTTGGAGTGTCATCCTGAGCGACGAGCGTAGCGAGGAGTCGAAGGAACCCTATAGTCGCCAGCAATCCTAGACTTGGTTATTGTGCCCGGCGACCACACTGTGATTTCTTGCAGGTATAGGGGTCCTTCGACTCGCTACGCTCGCTCAGGATGACAGACATGAAAAGCGGACCCTTCGCGCGCGCGCTCAGGATGACACTTCGTGTTCATGAATAATCCAGCTGAAGCGGTGCTCCACCCATTGCTTCAAACCAGATTGAAACTGCTATAACGAACATCCCGTGAAACGCATTGCAACCATCGCCGAGATGAAGGCAGCTTGCCGCCGGGTGACCCGCAACGGCCAGACACTGGGATTCGTGCCCACCATGGGCGCGCTCCACGAAGGCCATCTGTCCTTGGTGCGCGCGTCAAAGGCGCGCTGCGATGTGACCGCCGTTTCCATCTTCGTCAATCCGCTGCAATTCGGTCCGGCGGAAGATCTGGACAAGTATCCGCGCACCATGAAACGCGATACTGCGCTGCTGGAGCAGATGGGCGCCGACCTGCTGTTCACGCCTGGGGTGGAAGAAATGTATCCCCCAGGCGCGCAGACCTATGTGCTGGTCGAGGGCCTGAGCAACAAGCTCGACGGAGCATCGCGCCCCGGACACTTCCGCGGCGTGGCGACGGTGGTGGCGAAGCTGTTCGAAATCATCCGCCCCGATTTCGCCTTCTTCGGCCAGAAAGACGCCGCACAGGCAGCCGTGCTTCGCAAGTTAGTCAACGATCTCGATATGGACGTGGAGGTCGTTGTCTGTCCCATTGTGCGTGAGAAAGACGGCCTGGCGATGAGTTCCCGCAATGCCTACCTGACATCCGAGCAACGGCAGCAGGCAACGGTGTTGTATCGGTCTCTGCTTCGAGTGCAGGCCGCTGTGGACCACGGCGAGCGCGACTCCGCCAAGCTGATCGAGATTGGCAAGCAGGTGATTGCGAACGAGACTGGAGCGAAGCTGGACTACTTCGCCATCGTCGATCTCGACACCCTTGATCCGGTTGCCGATGTGTCGCACTGCGCGCTGGTGGCGGTTGCGGCGTACGTGGGCAGCACCAGGCTGATCGACAATGTCCTGATCGCGCCTTCGTCACGGTAGGACTCTTCTTCGGTTGATCCCCGACAACCATGCCCCGCCGAGAACCAGCACTACCGGAAAACACTCCAACGTGTAACGCGGCTCGGGGTTCTCCATGGTCCCCAGGAACGCCGAGCGCAGCAGTACGAGCAACAACATGAGCACGAGATAGCGAGGCCTCGGCCCGCGCAGCACTCCCATCACCGCTGCGAACAAGAACAGCAGGTTGAGCACGCCCCAGAGTGTGGCCAGGACGCTGCTCCCGGTGTCGTTGGCGTACTCCCACCAGCGCGTATTGAGCGGCAGCATCTCCGTGCGTGGGCGCAGCCACATGTCGGCTATGCGCAGCCCTGGCAACCAGACGTAATAGCGAAACGGTGCTTGCTTTATGCGCTCATTCGCCAACTCCGCAAAGCGAGCGTTCAGTTCGGGATCGACAAAATGCGTCTTGGCGTAATCGTTGAAGATCGCTTGCGTCGTCTCGCGCTGCTGCGCGCTGTCGAACGCCCGCGAGGGTAGGTCCTGCAAGGTAACGTCATCGCCCGGAACCTGCCAGTAAACTTCCTCCGTCGAAACGTAATCCACGACCCAGGTTCGCATCCACTTGTCGAAACCTGAGGGAACAAACTCGTCCGGATCGCTGGCGTAACGTGGGGCCAGGGGTTGGAAACGATGGAAGTCGCGCCAGTTTCTCGCTGTCCATGGCACCAGGGGAGCCAGCGAAACCGCCAGCATCAGCGCTCCCGCCCAGAACAGGCGCGTGCGCTCCGCAGGCCTTTGCCAGATCCGCCACAGGAGGAATAGACCCAGCGCCACCAGCACAATGCCGCCGTCGGGGCGCAGAAGAATGCCTGCCGCAACCGCGAAGGCGCAACCCATCCAAGCAGACCAGCGGGTAAGCCCCTCCTCCGCGGCCTGGAACGCGGCGACCGCGCAATCGAGGGCCACCGCAGTGAAGAAGATGCTCAGCGTCTCGGCCAGAGGAGCCACCGTGTAGTTGGCGGTGAAGGGACACAGCGCAGCCAGAAGAAATGCGAACCGCGCGGCCCGCGGCGACACCGTTCGGCGCGCCAGGTCGGCGATGACAAAACAGCCGGCGACGTCAACGACAATCTGCACCAGCAGGACCGCGTTGTAGTGCTCGCTTCCAAACAGCGCAAAGCAGACGGCCAGAAACGCGGGATAGCCGGGCAGTCGGATCCAGGTAGGCCGCGGCCCCTCGGCATGAGTCAGGCCGTAGATGCCGTGCTGAAGCCAGTTCTTGGCGATGTCGCCGTAAACCAGCGAATCGCCGGTCACGTGCGGGAATCTAAGGTAGAAGAAAAGCCGCAGGGCAAAAGCCGCCAGGGTAACCAGCAGGAAGTACTTCCCAGACTCCCGCAGCATGTTCCAGAACGGGTGCCGATCCGTTCTCCCCAGCGAATTGCGCTCCGCTTCCAGCACGTGGCGAATATAGCAGCTTGGGGGGAGCAGTTGGCAGTTAGCAGTTGGCAGTTGGCAGTTGGCACTTGGCACTTGGCACTTGGCACTTGGCATTTGGCGCAAGCGCCCTGACCAAACGCTAAGGCGGAAAAACTCTGCGCAGAATTAGAGAGTGTGTTCCTGGTGGAAGCCCCGCATTTATGCGGGGGTAGGAGCGCTTCAGCGCTCCGGGAAGAGTTCAGCCGCGATCTTGCGCTTTAGCGCTGGGGATCGAAAAGGCCCGGGGCTGAAGCCCATCTGAAAATCGCTCGTTTTTCCGCCGGACTGAAGTCCGGCTCCCCCCTGCTAAAGCAGGGGGCTCCCACCAAAAGCTTTCCCCGGAGTTTTCCGCAGCCAGGGCGCGAGCCATTTGGCGGACGTTTCCACTAAATGCCAAATGCCAAGTGCTAAATGCCAACTGCCAACTGCTAACGGCTAACTCCTAGTCCCTAACTGCTGCTACGATAAATTGGCTCCGAATGCCTAAGTCGAAACCGATTTTCTTCGATCCCGATCGCAAGCGCTGGCGGCGTTTACGCTTGGTGCTCGATACCAGCGTAATCGTAGTCACGGTGCTGGTGGTTTTTTTTGTCGCGACCATCATCCGTGGATCGTCCGTTCCGGGCGTGCTCCTCCCTGGAGTGAAGAAGCCTTACCACGCTCTTAAAGAGAACCAGAAGCGCAAGCCGCCACGCCGGCAGAATACGCACCGCAATACCAAACAGCCCGCGTCGCAGGTGGTACTGAACTCCGACGAAGGCATTCGTGGAGCGTTCTATGTGCAGTGGGACGCGGCCAGCTTCGCCTCGCTGAAAGAGTACTACCCGCAGATCGATCTGTTATTCCCGGAGTGGATGCACGTCCTTACCGCGGACGGCCGGCTGCAAGCGGTCACCGAACTGAACACTCTGTACGACCTGATGGACAACAAGGGCAAACCCCGTTCGGTGGACGAAAGAGTGATGCCATTCCTCAAGGGCGAGAAGGCGCAAACCGAGGTCCTGCCGCTGGTCAACAACTTCGACCCCATACGCAATGAGTGGCAACCCGACGTTACCGCGAAATTCCTGGCCGACCCTGCGGCGCGCCAGCGCTTCCGCAGCGAGCTCATGAGTTTCCTGGCCACCGACCAGTACAAAGGCCTCACGCTCGACATTGAGGCTTTTCCCGAAAGCTCGCGCAGCGACTACCACGCCCTGGTGCAAGAGCTCTACGACGATCTCCACGCTAAGGGCCTGAAGCTATATATCGCCGTGCCGGTCAACGACAAGACATTCGACTATCCCGCCATCGCGCAGGTCTCGGATGGCTTGATCCTGATGAACTATGACCAGCACTATCCCGGCGGCGATTCCGGCCCAGTCGCCGGGCAGGATTGGTTCGTGAAGAACCTGCAGGACGCCCTCAAAGTCATCCCTAAGGAAAAAATCATTTGCGCGGTCGGCAATTACGGGTACGACTGGGCGATGAAAAAGGGCCAGAAGAAAGGCACGCCGCCCGCCAACGTGCACACCGTCTCGGCGCAGGACGCATGGCTGGAAGCCGAGGACGCCGAGACCGACGTGAACTTTGATGACGATGCCATGAATCCACACTTTGCTTATCTCGACGACAGCAATGTTCGCCACGACGTGTGGTTTCTCGATGGGGTAACGGTGCTCAACCAGATGCGGGCCGCTCACGCCTTGGGAATTGATACCTTCGCTTTATGGAGGCTGGGTTCGGAGGACCGCTCGCTGTGGGCGGTATGGGACAAGCCATTCGAGGCCAATGCGCCGGCCAAGCTGGACACTGTTCCCCCGGGTCAGGATGTGGACATCGAAGGGCAAGGCGAAGTCCTGCGCATTGCCTCGCGCCCGGCCTCCGGCGAGCGCACGATCAAGGTGGATCCCGACACCAACCTGGTCAGCGACGAAGTCTTTAAGACGATGCCGTCGCCGTACGAAGTTGACATGTACGGCGGGACCTCGCAAAAAAAGGTTGCCATCACCTTCGAC
>Ga0187880_1002241_pt1 | contig 15114 bp, 9 predicted proteins | sample June2016WEW_19_4_FD_132998 | JGI IMG/M metagenome (GOLD analysis project Ga0187880, IMG submission 132998) | Peatland microbial communities from SPRUCE experiment site at the Marcell Experimental Forest, Minnesota, USA - June2016WEW_19_40 | ecosystem: Environmental > Terrestrial > Soil > Wetlands...
ACGTGAGGCGGGGACGGATCCGCGAGTATGCAGATCGCTTCCCGACTGCGACCTTCACGCCAGCGAAGGACGAGGGCTTCAACCCGCTGTGGGCGGTCCCAGCGGAGTGTGCCTTCCCGAGCGCGACCCAGAACGAGATCAACGGCACGGACGCCCGCAACCTCGTGGCCAACGGGGTCAAGCTCGTCGCCGAAGGTGCGAACATGCCGACGACACCCGAGGGGGTCGACAGGTTCCTGGAGGCCAAGCTCCTCTACGGCCCGGGCAAGGCCGCCAACGCAGGCGGTGTGGCCGTCTCCGGCCTGGAGATGACCCAGGACATCGAGCACCTCTCGTGGACCCGGGAGCAGGTGGATGGCAAGCTGAAGCAGATCATGCGTGCGATCCACACCAACGTGCGCCACGCAGCCGAGGAATACGGCAGGCCGGGCGACTACGTCTTGGGCGCCAACATCGCCGGATTCGTCAAGGTGGCAGACGCCATGGTGGACGAGAGCACCGTCTGATGTCCGCCGGCCCCGACTTGCTGTCAACTGAAGAAGGGGTCGACAAAGGCCTGAAGTCGGGGGCAATTGGACTCCTCTCGAGCGTGGTCATCGGGACCGCGTCCACTGCCCCCGCCTACAGCCTGGCGGCAACGCTTGGTCGCGTGGTCGCCGATGTCGGCTTCCATGCGCCATTCGTCGCGATTGCCGCATTTGTGCCGATGCTGTTGATCTCGATTGGCTACAGCGAGCTCAACAAGGCGGACCCCGACTGCGGGACGACCTTCACCTGGGCCACGCGAGCCTTTGGCCCGAAGACGGGCTGGGCGGGTGGCTGGGGGATCATCGCCTCCGACGTGCTCGTCATGGCGAGCCTTGCCGAGGTGGCCGGCCAGTACGGCTTCCTGCTCTTCAACGCGAAGGGCATCGGGAACGACCCGACGAGTGCCTGGGTGCTCCTCGTCGGTGTGCTCTTCATCGTCGTCCTGACCTACGTCTGTTACCGGGGCATCGAGATCTCGGCACGGGTCCAGCAGGTCCTGTTGGCGATCGAGCTCGTCATGCTGGCCGTCTACGCGGTCGTGGCGCTGATAAGGGTGGCAGTGGGCCACGCTCCCCCAGGCCACATGGTCCCGAGCATGTCGTGGTTCAACCCGACGACAGTCTCTGCTTCGTCGCTTGTCGATGGTCTCGTCCTCATGCTGTTCATCTACTGGGGCTGGGACACTTCGCTCTCGGTGAACGAGGAGACCAGCGACAAGAAGCGGCTGCCCGGTTTGGCGGGGATCATCGCCACGGTGCTGCTGCTGGCCACCTACGGGCTCGTCACAATCGCCGCACAGGGCTTCGCCGGTGTCGGCAAGACGGGCATAGGACTAGCGAACCCGGCGCACCTCACCGACGTGTTGTCGGTGCAAGGGGCTGCCGTGTTCGGATCGGGCTGGGTCGGCTCGCTGTTCGCCCACCTGTTGCTGCTCATGGTGCTCTCGTCGGCTGCCGCCTCCACGCAGACGACGATCCTCCCCACGGCTCGCACCGTGCTGTCCATGAGCGTGTACAAGGCGGTGCCCGACGCGTTCGGGAACATGCACAAGAAGTACCTGACCCCGACGGTCGCGACCCTGGTGATGGGCGGGGTCTCGATCGTGATGTACGCGCTCATGAACTACCTCTCGGGTGGCAACGTGATCTTGGACTCGGTCACAGCCATCGGAGTGTGGATCGCGTTCTACTACGGCCTGACCGGTTGGACATGCCTGTGGTACTACCGCAAGGTGCTCACACGAAGCGGGCGTGACCTCATGATGAAGGGGATCCTGCCTGGCCTCGGAGGACTGATCCTGTTCGCTGCAGGCGCATGGAGCTTGAAGGCTGACTGGTTCTTCTCGAGCAATCAGAGCTACACGTCCTTCAAGTTGCCATTCGCCCCGCACTGGGACATCGGCGGGGTGTTCATGGTCTTCTTCGTCAGCGCGTTGATCGGTCTCGTCTGCGCCGTGGCTTGGCGGTTCGCAGGGCCGGCCTTCTTCCGCGGCGAGACGCTCAACCGCTCGACACCGACGCTCGTTCCCGAGGGCGCCGCGTTGCCATTAGCACCGACAGGCGCAGGAGCTCAGGGCGGACAATCAGGAGACGAATTCGGCGACCGTTCCGTCTGAGCATCGGGCCGGCGAGCGGAGTTCCGATTCTGGGGTGGCTCCGCAGGACCGTTTGGTCCGTACCGGTCTCGGACGGTCGGCGCGTGCTCAGGCGGCCTGGATCCGTCCCGTGGTCGGTCATCATCGGTGCAGAACGCCGATCCCCCATCTCCTCTGATCCGTTAGGACTGCACCCGGTGTTCGGCTGACGGCGCCCGCCGCGCGAGACCGCTGGCTACTGTCAACGTGTCGGTCCTCAAACGGCCTTCAGGCCAGGAAACAGAGGTGGATCTTGCGACGTATTGCCCTTGCGATCTTCAGCAGCACCCTCGCGGTTGCCCTGATGGTGCCAACAGGTGGAGCCGGCGCGGCCCGCGGTCCAGCGCCGGCGGCTCCGCACCCGACTGGAGTCGCTTCCGGGCCGACCGTGGCCCTCAGGGCCGTCCCCAGGGTGCTCTCCTGCCTCAGCGTCCCCGAGGTGAGACCGGCGAACTACCTCATGTCTTGTGCGGACGCCAATGCCTCTTGGAAGGATGTCCGGTGGGCGAACTGGGGTCTCAAGACCGCCCTCGGCACGGGCGACCTCTACCAGAACGACTGCCAGCCCAACTGCGTGTCGGGCCACTTCCGCACCTACGCGGCAAAGGTGGTGCTGTCGGGGGTCACCGAGACCAAGAAGTACGGCCCTCTCTACTCCAAGGCCACGTTCTCCTACTCAGTGAACGGCAAGCACGAGAGCGAGACGTTCGGGCTCGCGACCTGACACGAAAAGCCTCGGTCCGCCCCGAGCACCAAGGCGCCCAGCCAACGGGGAAGGACCTTCGGCCCTGGGCGAGTGGCGCCCCCAGAAGCTACGGTGCAACCAGAGGTGGGCCATGTCGATGGTCATCTCCTGCGACGCAGTGGCGCCACCACCCAGACGATCGCCAAGCGCTCGCAGCGAGACTCGGGGCGGTCGGACGCCGACTCGCCCTTGGGAGCGGCCCGTTGGGCTCCAGGACCATCGGCGGCAAAGGGCGATTGCGGAAAGGAGCAGTGCCGTGGAGGAGAACGTGGAGACGTACCGGCCGTTGTTCATCGGCGGCGAATGGGTAAATCCAACAGACGGCGAGACCGACGACGACGTCAACCCTGCGACCGGTAAGACCATCGCCAAGGTGGCAGTCGCCGGCAAGCCGGACATCGAGCGTGCGGTGAGCACGGCCCAGAAGGCCTACGACGACGTCTGGTTCGATACGCCGCCGAAAGAACGCAGCGCGATTCTCCTCAAGCTCGCCGATGCCATCGACGCCGACGCGGCCGAGCTTGCCCGACTCGAGTCCATCGACGTCGGAAAGCCCATAACGGTCTCCAAGGCCGACATCCCGTTCATATCCGACAGCCTGCGCTTTTTTGCCGGCGCCGCCCGCTGCCAGGAAGGCAAGTCCACCGGAGAGTACGAGAGGGGCTTCACTTCCATGATCCGCCGGGAGCCTCTCGGAGTCACAGTGGGCATCTGCCCCTGGAACTACCCCCTGATGATGGCCGTCTGGAAGCTCGGCCCCGCTCTGGCGGCAGGGAACACCTCGATAATCAAGCCCGCGCAGATCACACCGCTGACAACGCTTCGCCTGGCCGACCTCGCCGCTGACATTGTCCCCGCGGGTGTGTTCAACGTCGTCACGGGCCGCGGCGCCGTCATCGGCGACGCTCTCACGCGTCACCCGGCGGTCCGCCTCGTATCGGTCACCGGCGACACGGCCACCGGCAAGGTCATCGCCGCCGCCTGCGCCGAGACGGTCAAGCGTGCCCACCTCGAGCTCGGCGGCAAGGCCCCCGTCGTGGTCTTCGACGACGCCGACGTGGAGGCCCTGGTCGAGACCCTCAAGTTCGCCGGCTATGCCAACACAGGCCAGGACTGCACGGCGTCTTGCCGCGTGGTCGCGGGCCCGAAGATCTACGACGACCTGCTGTCCGGGCTCGTACCCGCCGTCGAGTCGATCAAGGTCGGTGACATCACCGACGCCGAGGTCGAAGTAGGACCGCTGGTCTCCGCCAAGCAAAGGGAAAGCGTGAAGGGTTTCGTCGACCGGGCGCAGACCACCGGGGCCAGAGTCCTCACCGGCGGCGAGGAGATCTCAGGACCGGGCTTCTACTACAAGCCGACCCTCATCACCGACGTCGACCAGAAGGCCGAGATCGTGCAAAGGGAGGTCTTCGGGCCGGTCGTCACCGTGCAGCGTTTCTCGGACGAGGACCAGGCCGTTGCCTGGGCCAACGACGTGGAATACGGGTTGGCGTCCTCGGTCTGGACCCGTGACATGTCACGCGCGATGCGTGTCGCCCGCCGGCTGCAGTACGGCGCCGTCTGGGTCAACACCCATTTCTGGCTGACCCCGGAGATGCCGCACGGTGGCTACAAGCAGAGCGGTTACGGCAAGGACATGTCCATGTACTCCCTCGAGGACTACACCCAGATCAAGCACGTCATGACGCCGTTGGCTTGAAGCGTCGACCCGCCGGCACGGCGGAACGCCTCTCGGTAAAGCCGGGTTCGGACGACCAAGGGCAAGGAAAAGAACAGGAGGGCCGGTCGTCCTCCACGACGTCGACCGAGCTCCGCCGCGGCCTAGAGCGGTTGACGGCCACTCGACGTCGTCCGGCCCGGCTCTGCCGAGAGTCGCGCGGCAGGCGCCGTTACCCTGACCTACTGGTGAAGGATAGAAAGCAGCCATGACCGAGCGTGCGTTCGAACTGAGCAGGAGAGACCTGCTTCGCTTCGCCGCACGGGGCGCGGCACTCCTCGGCACCGGCGGCTTGCTGGCGGCATGCAGCCCCGGTACCAGCACGACGACCACGACCACCGCGGGACCCGCGACGCCGCTCCTCCCCCATCCCGGCGGGACACTGCGGGCAGGCTTGAGCGGCGGCAGCCGTCGGGACACGCTCGACCCGCACAACTGGGTGAGCCTCATCGATGCCGCCCGGGTGTACTCCCTGTTCAACCCGCTCATCGATTTCGACCTCGACGCTCACACCGTGAAGAGCCTTGCCGACGAGCTCGAGCCCAGCCACGACGCCATGACCTGGACCATCCGGGTCAAGCCCGACATCGAGTTCCACAACGGCAAGACGCTCAGCGCCGAAGACGTGCTGTTCACATTCCAGCGGATCGTGGACCCGAAGAACCCTGCACTAGGTGCCCTGTTTCTGAAGGCCCTCGACATAGCCAACGCGAAGAAGCTCGACAAGCACACCGTCCAGATCCCCTGTCACACACCGTTCTCCATCCTGAAAGACATCCTGGCCTCGTACCACTTCTTCGTAGTGCCGGTGGGCTTCGACTTGAGGCACCCGATCGGGACCGGTCCCTTCAAGTACAAGTCGTTCCTCCCCGGCTGGGAGAGCACCTTCGCGAAGAACGAGCACTACTGGGAAGCTGGCCTCCCCTACCTCGACAGGCTCGTCATCAGAGACTTCCCTGGCGAGGTCAGCCAGGTCAACGCCTTGGGCAGCGGCGACGTCGACGTGATCGACCTCATCTCCACGTACTCGATCGTCGCGGTGCGCTCCGGTGGCAACGACGTCATCATCACCTGGGGTGGCGGCTACACGCCCTTCACGATGCGTGTCGACCGGCCGCCTTTCGACGACGTTCGGGTCCGCCAGGCATTCCGCCTGGTATGCGACCGCCAAGGAATGCTCGACACCGTTTTCAGCGGCAACGGCAGGATCGGCAACGACGTGTTCGGTCTGCGCGACGTCCTGTACGACTCGGCCCTGCCCCAGCGCGTCCAGGACCTCGACCAGGCCAGGAGCCTGCTCGCACAGGCGGGCCACTCCAACTTGACAGTCACACTTGTCACGAGTGCCATCGGGACCGGAACCGTGCAGGTGGCCCAGGTTCTCTCACAGCAGGCGGCACAAGCCGGCGTGACAGTGAACCTGAAGCTGGTCACGCCCTCGGAGTTCTTCGGCCCGAACTACCTGAACTGGACGTTCGCTCAGGACACTTGGAGGTACTACCCCTACTTCTCGAACGTCCTTCAGGCCACGGTTGCCCGCGCCCCGTTCAACGAGTGCCACACGGACAACGGTGCCTACACGACGCTCTATCGCCAGGCGCTGGCGACAGTGGATGAGACCGAAAAGGTGGAGATCGCCCACGAGATGCAACAGATGGAGTACTCGGGAGTGGCGAGCGGCTACATCATCCCGTTCTTCAACCCCGTCATCGACGGCTATGCCTCGCGAGTGAACGGTGTGGTCTCGAGCAAGACGGGCCTTCCCCTCGGCGCCTACGGCTTCAAGAACATGTGGCTGTCATGACAGTCCCGTGGCGACCTCCGAAGCGACCGCGCCGGACGGCGTGAGAAGGAATGGCCCTACGACCTGTCAGTCGTGGCGGTTCAGGTAACCATCGGCAGTCAAAGGGAGCGACCGCAGGCGACGCCCGGTCGCGTCGAAGACGGCATTGGCGATGGCCGGAGCAACAGCGATCATCGGCGTCTCGCCGGCCCCTGCCGAGGGCAGGTCAGCACGGTTCAACAGGACGACCTCGATCGGGGGGACGTCTGAGATGCGCGGGATTCGATAGTCGGAGAACGTTCCGTTGGTGATCGTCCCGGCGTTGAAATGGACCGCTTCAAACAGCGCACCGCCTAGAGCGACGACTGTGGCGCCCTCGATCTGATTGAGGACGGTGTCGGGATTGACGACGGCGCCGCACTCGTAGGCGGTGACGAGGCGGATCACTGTGAGAAGGTCATCAGGGCCGATGGCGACTTGGGCAGCAGTGGCAACCCTCCCCTCCTTTTCGAGTCCGCAGGCTATGCCCCGGCCGCTGTTCTTGTGCACGGTCGTCCATCCGAAACGCTCAGCGGCAGCCCGCAGCACAAGAGCGAGCCGTTCGTCGACAAGGTTGGCGAGGCGAAACTCGACCGGATCTCGACCAAGCCGGTGAGCCACTTCGTCCATGTGCGACTCCCGGGCGAAATTGTTGGCGGTGGCGGCCAAAGCCCGGAAGGAGGCCTGGGCGAGCGGGCTCACAGCCGGCTGGTAGTCGATCCGCTGGTTGGCCACCCGGTAGGGGGTGGCGATCGCGGCTCGCCCCGAGTTGATATTGGTGAAGGTCCAAGCCGACAGCGCGCCGTCGCTCGTGGCCCCGGCTTTCACGTCCATTACTGCTGCCGGGCGGAGCGAGCCGGCACCGAACTCCTCGCGGCGTGTCCAGCCGACCCTGACCGGGCCGCCTATTTCGCGGGCCAGCATGGCCGCCTCCGTGGCGACACCACCCGCGTGCTTGCCGCCGAACCCGCCCCCGGTCGGCGGCACGATGACGCGCACATTCTCCTCGTCCAGGTCGAGAGCCGCGGCAACCTCGGCGCGGACCGGGAAAGGGGTCTGGGTTCCGGTCCAGATCGTCAGCCGTCCGCCATCCCAGCAAGCGAGCGCAACCCTCGTTTCCAGGGGTGCCGGTGCGACGAACGCAGTCGTGTAGCTGGCGTCCACGCGCACGGCCGCGGCCTCAAGGGCGCCCCCGGCGTCGCCTTGTTCCTGATGGAACGGCCCATTCCAGCTGTCGCCCCCGGCCAGCGGATGTGAGCGCAGGAACTCTTCGAGGCCGTCGTCTGACGGCGCCTCCGGGATCTCCCATGTTGGGTTCAACAGGGCCAGTGCCATGCGGGCCTGCACCCTGTCGCGGGCCAGGACTCCTACACCCACGGGGGTTTTCACGACCACGACGTCGCTGCGGCCATCGAGTGCGCTCGTATCGAGGTGACCGAGCTCGGACCTGAAGACAGGAGGTCGCAGCATGGCACCGTGCCACAGGCCGGGCATGCTCAGGTCTGAGGCATAGCGCAGCGAGCCGGTGACGACGTCGACCGTGCCGGACGGTATGCGGGGCGACCCGGCGATCTGCCATTGCGACGCTCGGGTGACATCGGGCTCGCCCGTGACGACCTCGATCCTTCGCTCCCCGGGGGCCACCGGTAACAAGTCGCGGGCGAAGGCGGCAACCCGGCTGAGGGCGCCGCCGGCGTCGGGCATCGACCGGCTGCCGAAGGTCCCCATGTCGTAGGGGCACAGATCGGTGTCCCCCATCGCAAGTCGGACGTTCTCGAAGGGAACTCGAAGCTCCTCGGCGACGAGGAGGCGCAACGCGGTGCGGTTGTCCTGGCCCACGTCAACCTTGCCGGTGAAGGCCGTGACGATCCCGCCGGTTCCGGCGTGCAACCAGGCGCCGCCGCTCGTCGACCACGTGCCCGCTGCCGGCGTCTCGGGCGGGAGCACCACGACGAGACCGTCCCCGAGAACACCGAAATAGTCGCGCTCGGCAGGCTCGGTCATGTCCCAAGGCCGCGCAGGTCTGTAACCGGGCTGGCTTGGATCAGGCAGCTTCCAATCACCGGTGGCCGCCGTGACCGGCAAGTCGTCGTTAGTGCCTCGCTGCGCCATCCACTCGGCAGCCCTGTGCACCGCCTTGCGGACGCGCGTGTAGACGCCACAGCGGCAGAGATTGCCCGAGAGCGCTTCGCTCACGGCACCGTCGTCGGGATCGGGGTCGCGGGCCAGAAGAGCGACCACGGACAACACCATGCCAGGCGTGCAGTAGCCGCATTGAGCCGCGCCGAGCTCGACAAAGGCCTCTTGGACCGGGTGGAGCCGGCCCTTGCTCGCGAGCCCTTCGATGGTCGTGATGCTCGCCCCCGCAATCTCGTCAACTTTCTGCTGGCAGGCGCGCACGGGCTGCCCGTCGACGAGCACCGTGCACGACCCGCAGGCGCCCTCCCCGCAGCCCGGCTTGGCACCCGTCAGGCCCAGGTCGCCTCGTAGCACTGACAGCAACGATGCTCCTGGCGGCACGAGATGATCAGTCCCGTTGACGATCAGGCTCACCCTTGGCGGCGTTCCATCTGCGTCGATGGGACTTTGCGGCCGGCTTGGCGCGCGACTCTCCCCGGTGTTGGACATGGCAACATCCTGCCCGGTCAAAACCGGTGGTGCTAGCACGAGGCTGCCGTAACGGGCTGACCACCTCGGTCTCGACGCCTTGCGCATGCATAATCGAGACAGGGATGTCTCGTGCCGTTGAAGGGGGGTGAGGCACGGTGACCAACTCGTGGTTCGTGGTGACCGCCAGCGCATTGCGAGTCGCCTGGTACCGCTTGCGCGCCACCTTGCACAAACGCTGGAGCGGCTACCTCACCCTGGTGCTCCTCGTCGGGCTGGTGGGTGGCATCGGGATGGGCGCCATAGCGGGCGCCCGTCGCACGCAGTCCGCCTTCCCGGCCTACCTGGCCGCCACGGACGCCTCGGACCTGCGCCTCCAGACCTACGACATCACGGTTTTCGACGGCATCGAAGGCGGGAGCCTGACCGGGAGCCTTGCCCATCTCCCCCTCGTCACACGCGTCGCGAGCGCCCCGAACCTTCTCATCGCCCCACTCGGGCCGGACGGGAAGCCACTCGCCTCCGCCGTCAACAACGACTTCGTCTCGGCGATAGGCAGCGTGGGGGGTGAGTACTTCACCCAGGACCGCGTCACCGTGGCCGAGGGCCGGATGGCCGACCCGCAAAGGCCGGGCGAGATGGTCGCCACCGCCACGGCGGCGAGGATGTCGGGCTGGCATCTGGGCGAGACCGTCCCCTTCGGCGCTTTCAGCGTGGCTCAGATAGCAGGGGGAGCCAACCCCCTGACCGCCAGGCCGTTGGTGCGGTTCTCGGCCAAGCTCGTCGGAATCGTCGTGTTCCCGAACCAGATCGTCAACGACGACGTCGACCGTTTCCCGACCTACGTCCTCATGACCCCGGCCCTCACGGACCGGCTACCCGCGAGCCTGGCGTACCCGTCCTACGGGCTGAGGCTCAAGCACGGCAGCGCCGATGTCGCCGCTGTGGAACGAGAGATCATCCAACTCCTCCCAAGGGGCAGCGTCTACACCTTCCATGTGACCTCGGTGACCGAAGGACAGGTCGAACGGGCCAGCAAGCCCGAGGCGATCGCGCTCGGGATGTTCGGGGCCATCGCCGCCCTGGTTGCACTCCTGATCGGCGGCCTGGCCATCAGCCGGGGTTCTTGGGAGGAGGGTGAAGACCTCGACGTCCTGCAAGCACTGGGCGCCGACCCCATGACACTGAGATGGGGGGCGATGCTCGGACCACTCGGAGCCGTTGTCGTCGGGGCGCTGCTCGCCGTCGGAGTCGCGGCGGCGCTCTCGCCCCTGGCACCGATCGGGCCGCCACGTCAGGTAGACCCGGCACCGGGCTTCTCATTCGACGGGACCGTTCTCGGCACAGGATTCGCCGTGCTGGCCGGGGGCCTAGGAGTCCTCACGGTTGCGCTCGCTTACCGAAGGGTAATGCGAAGGCGCCTCGGCAAATGGGTCGAACCTGTCGAACGCCGGTCAAGCGTCGCGAACGTGGCTGCGCGCACCGGGCTCTCCGCCCCGGCAGTGGCCGGGCTGCGTTTCTCGCTGGAAAGGGGGCACGGCAGAACTGCGGTGCCGGTGCGCTCGGCTTTGCTCGGGGGCGTACTGGCGGTGGTGGTCGTGGTGGCGACGGTCACCTTCGGCAGCGGGCTCAACACCCTTGTGTCGCATCCGGCCCTCTACGGTTGGAACTGGAACTACGCCATCGACTCGCCAAGCGGAAGCAATGTCCCGCCCATCGCTCGACAGCTTCTTGACCGCGACCCCGACGTGGCTGCGTGGTCCGGCTTCGGTTTTGCGAACGTCCAGATCGACGGCCAGACCGTGCCTGCTCTCTTGGCCAAGGCAAGCGCCGAGCTCGGCCCACCGATCCTGTCGGGTCATGCGGTCGACGCGAAGAACCAGGTCGTCCTCGGAGCGGCAACCGTGGCCGCCTTGCACACGAGAATCGGGGACACGGTCGTCGTGAGCTACGGGTCCCCGAAGGACGCCCCGGTCTACGTCCCCCCGACACGACTGGTGGTCGTGGGCACGGCCACGATGCCGGCCATCGGGACCAGCGGTGCCCTCCACCCCTCGATGGGAACAGGAGCAGTCATCCCTCAGGGCGTCGAGCCGCCGGCGTTCAAGCGGGCGCTCACCCAGCCCGACCCCAACCAGAACGGCCCCGCTGTCGTGGTGGTGCGGCTCCGCAACGGCGTCCCAGCCGCCGCCGGGCTGGCATCGCTGCAAGAAGTGGCCGAGGCAGCCGACAGGGTCATGGCCGCCGACCCCGAGGGGGTGGGTGACACCTATAGCGTGCTTGGCGTCCAGCGTCCCGCCGAGATCGTGAACTACCAGTCGACCGGCGACACGCCGGCCATCCTGGCCGCAGGGCTCGCGGCCGGGGCCGTGGTGGCCCTCGCGATCACCCTTGCCGCCTCTGTTCGCCGTCGCCGTCGGGATCTTGCCCTGCTCAAGACATTCGGATTCACCCGCCGCCAACTGGCGGTGACGGTCGCCTGGCAGGCGTCGGTGGCGGCGCTCATCGGGATCGTCATCGGCGTGCCGGTCGGGATCGCCCTCGGCCGGTGGTTTTGGGTTCTCTTCGCCCGCGACATCTACGCCGTCCCCGAGCCCACGGTGCCAGTCTTGGAAGTCGTCCTGGTCGGCCTCGCAGCGCTCGTGCTGGCCAACCTTGTGGCCGCCGTCCCTGGTCGCATGGCCGCGCGAACTCCGACGGCGCTCGTGCTCCGGGCGGAATGAGCCCGACAAGGGACGGACTCCACCCGTAATAAGCGGCGCGCCGCGTGCCCGGAAACAGCCGGGCCGACTAGATCTTGCGGACCTTCACGGCCGTGCCGTAGGCGCAGATCTCGGTCCAGTTGCCACCCATTTCCGAGGTGTCGAACCGCATGGCCAAGATCGCGTCGGCCCCCTTTGCCTCCGCCTCTTCGACCATGCGCTGGGTCACTTCCTGGCGACTGGCGATCAGGTTCTTCGTCATGCCCTTGAGCTCGCCACGTGGCTCGTGGTGGATGTGGAGACCTGCTCAGGTTCTGGTTTCGTCGGCGTCTCGAGTGTGCTTCAAGTGTCCTCGCTGTCGCGGACGCTCCAACATCCGCCAGATAAATGGTTACACCTCACGAAGGCGCTGCCTCAGCGCCGGATGTTCCCAATAGCGGGTGCGGCTCTCAACTCATGGGCCAGAGAAGGTATACGAGACGGTCGACCAGGTCTTCGATCTCGTTTGCGGCCGCCTCGTAGGCCGAGATCGGGCCCCCGTAGGGGTCGGCGACATCATCGAGCGCGGAGTCCCCGAGCAGGTCACGGCGTTCCCGGCCCTCATGGGCTCTCGCCAGCCAAGCGCCAACCGGTTCGATCGGGGACCTTGGACCGAGTTCTCCCCCGCGTCGGACCAGGTCTTTTAAGGTGAAGGCTCGAGACCAGGCTTCGGGCTCGAGAAGCACCGAATGGCGAACGTGTGCCCGCTCCATGCCGAGCACGAGATCGGCGTGCTGCAGGTCGCCCTTCACGAGCTGCCGGCTCAGCTGGTCTGGGAGGGCGGTGCCTCTCTTCGTCAGGACGGCGGTCACTTCGGGCGACCTCTCATGACCGCCTTCTAACAGACCGGCTGACACAACAGTGGCGGGCAACTCGCGTTCAGCGATGCGCGCCATGAGCAGAGCCTCGGCCATCGGTGAGCGGCATACATTTGCGGTGCAGACGACGAGGATCTCGATCGCTCGAGCGTATCGAACGGCGCCAACGCTGGCTCAGCTCCCCTCTCGAAGCGCCCGAAGCTTGGCGATGGGATCAAAACGTCGGCGGTCTCGAAGGGCTGACACCCTAGTCACCCTCAGGACCAGCCGCCATCTTCCGCCGACGGCATGAGACCTCGTGACTTGGCCGTTCGTGGGACCACACAGGAATACTGGTTCCGTCACGCCGGTGGCTCGCAGCCAACTATCAATGCCAATGGTTCCCTACTTCAGCGAGGTCCCGAGGTCGAGGCGGTCGGCAAACCAGCTGACCGTGTTCAGCAGACCGTCGGCCAGAGTCACCTTTGGTGTCCAGCCGAGCAGCTCTTTTGCTCGCGCGATGTCCGGCTTTCGCCGCGTCGGGTCGTCCTTCAGTGCCTCGAGGTGGAGTACTTCGGACGACGAGCCTGTCGCGTCGAGTATCCGCCTCGCCAGTTCGAGCACCGTCAGCTCCGCCGGGTTGCCCAGGTTCACCGGCCCGGTGACACCCCGAGCATCGAGCATCGCCATGATCCCGGTAATCATGTCGCTCTGGTAGCACAGGCTGCGCGTCTGCCGACCGTCTCCGTAGATCGTGAGCGGGCGGCCCGTTAGGGCCTGCACGATGAAGTTCGAGACAACTCGCCCGTCACCCTCGCGAAGGCGCGGGCCATATGTGTTGAAGATCCGCACGATCCCGACGTCGACACCGCGCTCGCGTGCCCAGGCCATCGAGAGTGCCTCGGCAAACCGCTTGGACTCGTCATAAACGCTCCGCGGCCCGATCGAATTGACGTTGCCCCAATAGGTCTCGGGCTGGGGGTGAACGAGCGGGTCACCATACACCTCGCTCGTCGACGCGAGCAGGTAACGAGCCCCGTGGTCGGCGGCCAGCCGAAGACAGGCTTCGCTTCCCCGGCTGCCGACGTCGAGGGTCTGGAGCGGGAGCCGGAAATAGTCGACCGGCGATGCTGGGCTAGCGAGGTGCGCGACGACGTCGACCGGCCCGTCGATCGTGAGCCCCTCGGTGATGTCGGTACGGACGAACGAGAAACCCGAGTCCTCCAAGAGGTGCGACACGTTGCTGCCGTCACTCGTCGATAGGTTGTCGACGCAGACGACTTCGTACTCACGAGCGAGCAAGGCCTCGCACAGGTGCGAGCCGAGAAAGCCGGCCCCGCCTGTGACCACAGCCCGCCTCGCCGGCCCAGCGGTCACAGGATGCCGATGCCTTCGTATTCGAAGCCGGCTAGGCGAAGCACCGCTGGGTCGAGGAGGTTGCGAGCGTCAACGATGGCGCGGCGCGCCATGACGCCGCCGACCTTGTCGAAGTCCAACCAGCGGAACTCCTGCCATTCGGTGGCGAGCACTACCACCGAGGCGCCCTCGCAGGCGGCGTAAGCGTCGGGAACGACCTCGATGCCCTCGACGGGTCCGCGAAGTGTCGGGTCGTATGCGGTCACCCTGGCACCGCCCTGGCGGAGACGCCACGCAACCTCGAGCGCCGGTGAGGAGCGCAGGTCGTCGGTGCCCGCTTTGAACGTCACACCCCACAGGCCGACGCGCACGCCACATAGGCTGCCACCGGCAAGCCGGGTGACCTTGCTGACAACGCGCTCGAACTGATCCTGGTTGACGGCTATGACACCTTTGAGGAGGCTGAAGTCGTAACCAGCGTCATCGGCGATCCGGACGAGAGCGGCCGTGTCCTTCGGAAAACAGGAGCCGCCCCATCCCGGGCCGGGATGGAGGCAACTCGAGCCGATGCGTGGGTCAAGCCCCATCCCGATGCAGACCTGGCGAACGTCCACGCCGATGGCTTCGCACAGCGCGGCCACCGCGTTTACGAAGCTCACCTTCGCCGCCAGAAACGCGTTGGACGCGTACTTGATGGTCTCGGCCGTGGACGGGTTCGTGAAGATCACGGGTGGGTCCATTCCGGCGAACAACCCCGAGACGCGTACGGCACTCTCCTCGTCGGGAGCGCCAATCACGATCCGGCTGGGATGCAGGAAGTCGTGCACGGCCGAGCCCTCCCGGAGGAACTCCGGATTGGAGACGATGCGCACGTCGCTTCGTGCAAGCATTCTCCCAACGGTGTCGGCCGAGCCGACCGGAACCGTTGACTTGTCGACCACGATCGATTCGTTTCTGAGGTGCGGCCCTATCTCGGTCGCCACCGCCTTGACGAAGCTCATGTCGGATCCGCCATCGAGGCCTTCAGGCGTCGGCAGGCAGAGAAAGATGAACTCGGCGTCCTCGACCGCCCAAGTGTTGTCGGCACCGAATGCGAGGTGGCCGGAGGCGAGACCCGTTCGGATGAGGTCCTCGAGACCCTCCTCGAAGATCGGGATCCTGCCCG
>Ga0187880_1002258_pt1 | contig 15063 bp, 12 predicted proteins | sample June2016WEW_19_4_FD_132998 | JGI IMG/M metagenome (GOLD analysis project Ga0187880, IMG submission 132998) | Peatland microbial communities from SPRUCE experiment site at the Marcell Experimental Forest, Minnesota, USA - June2016WEW_19_40 | ecosystem: Environmental > Terrestrial > Soil >...
ACCAGTCCAACTACACGCGCCGCGGTCCAGGAGTTCCTCAAGGGTTTCCCCGATGCGCGGCACATCGTCCACGACCCGCTGTCGAACGCGGCGCTGCTCGATGCACACGAGCAGACGCATGGGGTCCGCATCCTGCCGCGGTTTCACTTTGACAAAGCCGAAGTCATTGTCAGTTTCGATGCCGATTTTCTGGGAACGTGGATCTCCCCTGTCGAATACACCGCGGACTATCGTGCCGGACGCGATCTGGAAGCAAAGCGCGTCTCCTATCACGTACAGTTCGAACCGCGGATGAGCGTGACTGGCAGCAAGGCCGACCGGCGATTTGCGGTTGCGCCGGGAGAGATGGGTCTTCTGCTCACGCACCTGGCGCAGAGAGTTGCGCGTAAAACGGGAACGGCGGTTCCTTCTGGCGAGCCAGAGACTGCTCCTTCTGTCGGTGCGGCATTCCTGGATGAACTGGCGGACCGCCTTTGGCACGCGCGCGGGCGAAGCTTGATCGTGTGCGGCAGCAACGATCTACAGCAACAGCTTCAGAGCAACTACCTCAACCACCTGCTGGGGAACTACGGCTCAACGCTCAATGTCGAGAAGCCGTCCCTGCAGGTGCAGGGGAGCGACAAAGAATTGGGAGCCCTCCTCGCGGAATTGCGCGATGGCAAGGTCAAAGCTCTTTTCATATACGGCGTCAACCCAGCGTTTGATCTTCCGGATGGCGAAGCTCTTGCCGGAGTTCTGCGGAAGGTTCCGTTGCTGGTCAGCTTCGCACAGCGCACGGACGAAACCGCCGCCCTGGCACGCTACGTTCTGCCCGAGCAGCACTACCTGGAATCGTGGAGCGACGCCGAACCGGTGAGCGGGCTGGTCAGTGTTTCCCAGCCAACGGTTCATCCTCTGGGAGACACGCGATCGCTGCTGGAGACGATCGCAACCTGGAACGGAAAACCCAAACCGGCGTACGACATCCTGCGCGAACGCTGGAAGGCAGAAATCTTCTCTCGTCAGAAGGAAGACTCGAACTTCGATGCTTTCTGGGACCGCACGGTGCACGACGGGTTTGCCGAGGTCGAGCCGCTTCCGGTCCAGCCAAAGGTGTTCAATGCGCAAGCAATCCGTCCGACTCTGATAGCTCAGCACCCGGAGATGGGCGCTTTTACTCTCGTGCTCTACCCCACCGTCGCAATGCTCGATGGCCGGAATGCATACAACCCATGGCTGCACGAACTTCCCGACCCAATCACCAAGGTGACGTGGGATAACTACGCGTGCATCGCGCCCGCCGCTGCCCAACGGCTCGGTGTCGAGGATGGAGACGTGGTTCGCCTGGGGAGCAGCGGTGGCCAGGTGTTCGAACTTCCGGCGTACATCCAACCCGGCCAGCAGGATCAGGTTATCGCGGTCGCCCTGGGCTATGGCAGCAAGTTGAGCGCCCGATTCGCGAAGGTCGGGCCGCAGTGGATCGATGCCTTAATCAGCGTGGGAGACAACGGCGTCGTCGGCGTGAATGCCGCGCCGCTGCTGCAATTGAGTGATGGAGTTCTGAAACACGACGGCGCTCAGGTCAAGGTCAGCCGCAGTGGCAGGCAGCGCGAACTGGCATGTACGCAGATTCACAACACGCTCACAGTTCCCAAGAAGCTCACGCCTCCGGGTAGTGGGCCTCGGCAGATCGTTCAGGAAACGACTCTGGCGGCTTTCCTGAAAGACTCGCATGCCGGCGTGGAAGACCACGAAGAGAAGGAGGACCTGTGGCCCACGGACCATCCTTACAATGGACCGCGCTGGGGCATGGTGATTGATCAAAACGCCTGTACCGGCTGTTCCTCCTGTGTGATCGCCTGCCAGGTGGAGAACAACATCCCCGTCGTGGGCAGGGATGAAATTCGCCGCAACCGCGAGATGCACTGGCTGCGCATCGACCGCTACTACTCGGAAACGGAATCCGGCCAGATCGAAGTTGCCTACGAGCCGCTGCTGTGCCAGCAGTGCGAAAACGCGCCTTGCGAAACGGTATGCCCGGTGCTGGCGACCCTGCACAGCGAAGACGGTCTGAACCAGCAGGTCTACAACCGCTGTATTGGAACCCGCTACTGCGCCAACAACTGCCCGTACAAGGCGCGTCGCTTCAACTGGTTCAACTATGCGCATGACGACCAACTCCAGAACCTGGTGCTGAATCCCGATGTCGCGGTGCGTTCGCGCGGTGTGATGGAGAAGTGCACGTTCTGCACGCAGCGTATCCAGGAGGCCAAGATCGAAGCCAAGCGGCGGGGCGAAAAAGTGTCGGATGGCGCCGTGCAGGCCGCTTGCCAGCAGTCCTGCCCCGCGCAGGCAATTTACTTCGGCGACCTCAACGACCCCAACAGCCGCGTCAGCAAGATGATGGCGAACCCACGACGCTACCGGGTGCTGGAGGAACTCAACGTGCGTCCTGCGGTGGGATATCTGACCATCGTGCGCAATCGCCCTCAAGAGGGAAAAGAAGGGAGCAAGGAAGAACATCATGGCTGAAGCCGCAGTAGCGCTGCGACCGCCTCTGATCGAGGGCGACAAATCCATCGCGCAGGTCACGCGCGATGTGTGCGCGCCTATGGAGGCGCGTCCCACGGCGCTGTGGTGGGCAGCGCTCGGCGTGTCGTCTTCGATGCTCTTGTTGGGCGCCGTAGCTGTCACCTACGAGATTTCGGTCGGGGTGGGGACCTGGGGCCTGAATCGCACGGTCGGTTGGGCTTTTGACATCACCAACTTCGTTTTCTGGATCGGAATCGGCCACGCCGGGACACTGATCTCGGCCATCCTCTTTCTCTTCCGGCAGCGCTGGCGCACTTCGGTGAATCGCGCAGCGGAAGCCATGACCATTTTCGCAGTCATGTGCGCCGGGATTTTTCCGGTCATCCACACCGGCCGTCCGTGGTTTGCCTACTGGATGTTCCCATATCCCAATACCCGGGGGTCGCTGTGGATAAACTTCCGCTCGCCTCTGGTGTGGGACTTCTTCGCCATCTCAACTTACTTCACGGTTTCGGCGCTGTTTTGGTTCGTCGGCATGTTGCCTGACCTGGCAACCATTCGCGACCGCGCCACCGCCAAGTGGCGCCGCAAGCTGGCAGGTGTGCTGAGCCTGGGCTGGAACGGTTCCTACCGGGCGTGGCAGCGTTACGAAGTTGTGTACTTGATGTTGGCGGGTCTCGGTACGCCACTGGTCATCTCGGTACACACCATCGTGAGCTGGGATTTCGCCACGGCGGTGCTTCCGGGCTGGCATGCCACCATTTTCCCGCCGTACTTCGTGGCGGGCGCAATCTTCTCCGGCATGGCGATGGTGCTCACGTTGATGATCATTGCCCGCAGGCTGATGCACCTTGAGGAATACATCACCCTCCGCCACATTGACCGCATGTGCAAGCTGGTGATCACCACCAGCGGCATCGTGGGACTGTCGTACGGCACCGAGTTTTTCACCGCGCTGTACTCCGGGAGTTCCTACGAACAGTTCGTTTTCCTGAACCGCGCACTGGGGCCGTTGTTCTGGGGCTACTGGACCATGGTCGGGTGCAACGTTCTTATTCCACAGTTGCTTTGGTTTCGCAGGGTGCGAACTCATGTTCCAGCGGTGTTTGCGATCTGTATTTTGGTGAATGTGGGGATGTGGTTCGAGCGCTTCATCATTATTGTTACCTCGTTATCTCGCGACTTCATCCCCGCGAATTGGTTCCCCTATGCGCCAACTCGGGTGGAAGTGGCGACGCTGCTGGGCAGCTTCGGGTTGTTCTTCACATTGTTCCTGTTGTTCTGCCGTTTCATCCCGGTGATTGCCGTGGCCGAGGTGAAGGGAGTTCTAAAGTACGGCAAGCCTCGGCTGGAGTCCGCACATGAGTAAACGACTGTTGGTCGGAGTTTTCGAGAGCGAAGACGACACCTTGGCCGCGATCCGCGCCTCGCGCCAGCGCGGCTTCAAGATCGTGGAGGTTTATGCGCCCTATGCCGTCCACGGAGTCGAAGAAGCGATGGGACTGGCGCCGTCGCGCCTGCCCTGGGTGGTCTTCGCATTGGGAGTCTTGGGAGGCGGCCTGAAGGTATGGTTCGAGTTCTGGACGACTGCGGTGGACTGGCCCGTCAATGTTGGAGGCAAACCGTTCAACTCCCTGCCTGCTTTCGTGCCGGTCACGTTCGAGGTGCTAGTGCTCTTCGCAGCCGTAGGAGCGGTGCTCTCCTTCTTCTTTGTTTGCCGGCTTTATCCCGCGAAACGGGCGGTGCTGCCCGTAGCCGGAGTTACGGATAACCGGTTTGCGGTTGTCCTGGAACAGACTGACTCGACTTTCGAGCCAGTCGAAGTTCAACAGATGTTCGAGAAGCTCCATGCCGTGGATGTAGAAGAGCAGATCACCGGGGAGGTCGCGTGATGGGACGCGCGGTACTGAACGGGTTCCTGCTTCTCGCCGTGGTCGTGTCGGTTGTAGCCAGCAGGATCTTTAGCTCAGATCCCACACGGCCCAATTTCGAGTTTCTTCCGCAAATGGCGCACTCCCCACGCTACAACGCGTTTGCTCCCAATCCGAATTTTGCCGATGGAAGCACGTTGCAGCGCTCGGAGCCGGGAACGATCGCCCGCGGTTCCATGCCCCTGCACTACGCGGCCACGCCGCAAGATGCGCTGCGCGCGGGAGAAGAACTCAAAAGTCCTTTGGATCTCAGTAATGTGCGAGCGCGTGAACGCGGAGCTTTTGTATTCTCCAATTTCTGTGCGGTTTGCCACGGTGCCGGCGGCGCGGGGAACGGACCGGTCGCACAGCGCGGATATCCGCCGCCACCGTCGCTCCTGGCTGAGCACGCAATAAGAATGAAGGATGGGCAGCTGTTCCATGTGCTCACCTATGGCCAGAACAATATGCCGTTTTACGCCAGCCAGCTTTCCCGCGAGGACCGCTGGAATGTGATCCTGTACGTGCGAACGATGCAGGCTGCTGCGGCGCCGGCTCCAGCGCCAGCGCCAGCTGCCCCTTCCACTCCCCAACTGAAGACTGCGCAAACTGACGCCGCAAAAGTTTCAGAGGGCCAGCCATGAACGCGCGAGATTTCAGCTTCGAGCCGAACGCGAAGATTATCGGGCGAATGCAGGTGCTGGCTGGGATCGGTGCAGCGACCCTGGTCGCAGGTCTGTTCTTCGCGCCACAAAGAATCTGGCCCAACCTCCTGCTCGTCAGCTACTACCTGCTGGGATTGGCACTGGCCGGGATGACGTGGATCGCGATTCAGTATGTCAGCGGCGCTCACTGGAGCACGGCATTACGACGCGTGCCCGAAGCCATGGCTGGCGTACTCCCGCTCGGAGCACTGGGAATAATCTTTATTCTGATTCTCCGGCCGTCGCTTTATCCGTGGACCAGCGGCTTGCATGTTGAGGGCGATGCCCCTGGTTTCAAGCTCATGTGGTTGAGCTTGCCATTCTTTCGTATCCGCGCCGTGGTCTATCTGTTGGGGTGGCTTGGGTTCGCCTGGGCCATGCTGAGAACCTCCCGTCAACAAGACTCTGACGGTGATCTCAGCCATACCCGTCAGAACACCCGTTTGGCTGCGCTGTTTCTGGTGTTCTTCGGTGTCACATTCTGGCTGGCGAGCTTCGACTGGATCATGTCGCTGGAGCCGGAATGGTACAGCACGATTTTCGGATTTTACAACTTTGCTGGCGCATTCTTGAGTGGCTTGGCTACGCTTGCCCTGTTGCTGGTATGGCTCCAACGGCACAGCCCGCTGAAGAGTGTGATCCGCGAGCAACATCTCCACGATGTGGGCAAGTTGCTGTTCGCCTTCAGCACGTTCTGGGCTTACCTGTGGTTCAGCCAGTACATGCTGATCTGGTACGCGAATCTACCCGAAGAGACTGTCTACTACATTCGCCGGCTACACGGCTTCTGGCAGCCGCTGTTTGTGCTCAACCTGGTTTTGAACTGGGTTGTGCCTTTCTTCGCGTTGCTGCCGAGGATGAACAAGCAGAGGGTCGGAATCCTGGTGAGAGTTAGCATCGTGCTGCTCGCCGGACGCTGGCTGGATCTCTACTTGATGATCATGCCGCCCTTCTCGGGCGGAAAGCCGCACATAGGAATCTGGGAGGTCGGTTTGATGGCCGGTCTTGTGGGCGTGTTCGTCCTCGCATTTCTTGCCGCACTGCGTCGCGCGCCGCTAGTCCCGGCAAGAGACCCATATTTGGCGGAGAGCCTGCACTATCACGCGTGACCTGGGCTCAAAGCGTAGGCAGGAAAAAGGAACGGTAACCGCAATCATGGGAGCAATGGAACTTGATCCGGGACGTTCGACGACGGCCGCAATAGACCGGCCCGAAGGTGGTGTGCCTCGCGGGCCAGTCAAGAGTCTGCCGCGGGAAACCATCCTCGCTGCGGTCAAGAATCTCCATCCCGCCTACTTCGCCATGGTGATGGCGACCGGGATTGTGGCCATTGCCTCTCAACTGACCGGGTTGCGGGCGCTCGCTGTTGGCCTCTCGTGTCTGAACATCGGCGTTTTTATTGTGCTGTGGACGCTCACGCTGGCACGTGCGATCTTGTTTCCCCGAGATTTCTTCCATGACCTGATTGACCACAAACGTGGGCCAGGATTCTTTACCATTGTGGCTGGAACCAGCGTACTAGGGCGGCAACAGATCATCATTTTTGGTCACTACACAGTGGCGACTGCCATGTGGTTTCTCGCCTTGCCGCTGTGGGCCGGGTTCACCTACGCAATCTTCACTGGCTTCACTGTCAAGGAAGACAAGCCCTCGTTGGCAGAAGGCATTCACGGGGGATGGTTGATCGCGGTAGTAGCCACTCAGGCCGTGTCCAGCTTGGGTACGCTCCTTGCAGGCCGGTTCCCAGCACACGAGACCGAGATGCTGTTCTTCTCGCTTTGCATGTGGCTGTGTGGAGGAATGCTGTACATCTGGGTCATTTCGCTGATCTTCTACCGCTACACCTTCTTCCGTTTTCTGCCCTCCGATCTCATGCCGCCGTATTGGATCAACATGGGTGCGATGGCGATCTCCACCCTGGCGGGCGCCAACCTGATCCTGACTGCCACGCGCGCACCTTTCCTGATGGCGCTGCTCCCGTTTCTCAGGGGCTTCACAGTTTTCTTTTGGGCAACCGCCACATGGTGGATTCCCATGCTGGTGACCCTCGCCATCTGGCGCCACGTCTACAAGCGATTCCGGTTGACCTATGACCCGCTCTATTGGGGTGCCGTGTTTCCGCTGGGCATGTACACGGTGAGCACCTACCAGTTGGCGCAGGCTTTGGACTTGCCGTTCCTGTTGTGGATTCCCCGCTCCTTTGTCTACATCGCTGTGGCCGCATGGATCGCCACATTCGCCGGACTGCTCTGGACGATGAGAAATCTGTTTCCAGCACAGCGCAAGGAGCACACGAGTGTTTCTGTGGAGTAGGGTGCCTGCAGAAAGGAAGCTAAAGTCGTGAATCAACTTAGAGGGACTCCGAACCAGAGCCTGTTGGCAGCTACGCTGGGATTTTTCGCCGGCTTCGCAGCGGTCGCGCTATTCGGTCCGACCGCTAGCAGGTTTCAAGAAGTGATGCATCTCTCGCCTGTCATGGTGGGGTTCCTGGTCTCCGCGCCCGCTCTGTCAGGTTCGCTGCTCCGAATTCCATTTTCGGCCTGGGTCGATACCACAGGAGGGCGCAAGCCGTTTCTAGTTTTGCTCGCCTTATCGTTGTTGGGGATGTTCGGTCTCCTACTCGTGATTTACTTCTTGTACCCGGACCGGCTTTCCTCGAATCTCTACCCGCTCTTGCTGGGTCTCGGAGTCCTCTCGGGATGCGGCATTGCGACCTTCTCGGTGGGAGTCAGCCAGGTTTCCTATTGGTTTCCGCAGGCTAAACAAGGCAGGGCGCTGGCGATCTTTGCAGGTGTTGGAAACCTGGCGCCTGGACTCTTTTCCTTCTTACTTCCAATCGCGCTGGTCAGCTTGGGCCTCGCCGGGTCCTACACAGCATGGCTTGCGTTCCTGGCAACGGGCGCAGTTCTTTACGCCGTGCTTGGCCGTAACTCCTGGTTTTTTCAGTTGCAAAGCCGAGGAGTCGCGGCAGAAGAAGCGCGGCGGATCGCGCGCGAGAAAGGGCAATTCTTGTTCCCAGCGGGGAGCTTGGTCGAAAGTCTTCGTATTTCGGCTCGTACCTGGAAGACGTGGGCTTTGGTCTGGGTTTACTTCACCACCTTCGGCGGCTTCATTGCTCTCACTGCCTGGCTTCCGACCTACTGGCGCTCTTATTTCGGCGTGAGTGCTGTGAAAGCTGGGCTGCTGACGGCGGTGTACTCAGTGCTGACGTCGGCAATCCGAATTGGGGGCGGCATGTTATCGGATCGCCTCCGCGAAGGTGGCGAAAATACCGCCATTCTCGCCCTCCTGGTCATGGCGAACGGAGCCGTGATTATGACCGGTGCTACCCAGTTGGAACTCGCGCTCCCTGGAGAAATTCTTCTGGCCATCGGCATGGGTGTGTGTAACGCCGCCGTCTTTAAGCTGGTCCCGCAGGAAGTTCCCCAGGCGGTCGGAGGCGCCGCCGGCTGGGTCGGTGGCTTGGGAGCTCTCGGTGGCTTTGTCATCCCGCCGATCATGGGTTTTGCAGTACACGATCTCGGCACGCGTGGCTACGCGATTGGCTTCATCGTCTTTGTATTCCTCGCGCTGTTTGGCCTCGCGGTTGTGTGGGTTCTGAAGTACACGCGTGAAGCACCGGCCTTGGCTGGGCAGGTCGCGTCGGCCCCAGAGACACAGAACATAACGTTGGGAAAATAACTGAGCAGCGGTGCACACGCGGCTTTCACTGTGGTATCTAGCGAAGGTGTGAAGTTAGCATCTCCTACTGCAATGACCGGGGCAGTAGTGAGGATCCCTGGCCGATCGGTCAGCGGCACGATTGTGCTGCCGTCGTGGAAGTTAAATCTAACGGAGTACTTCGAAGAACACTGCTCACAGAGCCAGAAGAAGATGGTCGCGCGTGCCGGCTTCAAGCTGCAGATGGTATTGGGAACATCGGTACATGGAGTACTGGGAGATGTGATGTCGAAGCGGTAGAAGCGCCCCCCTCAGGTAGTGAAAGGGGCGCGTGCAACGCGGGTTGGCGCGATGAGAAATCATGGCGACAACTCCCGTGAGCAGAGGAACCGCTCAGGCCCTATTCGGCTCTTGCTGAACCGCGTCTGCAATGGGACAGGTGTACTGTGCACATGACGTATACGTGATCGGGCGGCAGGCTCCAAATCGGTGACGGAGTGAGTCTCAGATCAGTTTCCGTTGGATGGCGTTCATGACCGCTTCCAGCCGATTGTGGGTCCGCAGCTTCTGGTTGATGTGGTGGAGGTGGTTGCGGAGAGTTTGCGGGCTGATGCCTAGGATGCGGGCGACGTCGTCACTGTCCTTGCCTTCGGCGAACAAACGCAGGATGTGTTTTTCTTGTTCCGACAGCGGGGATATGGGTTCTGCACGCGCCGAGACCTCGCCAACCGAACTGAGCTGCTTCGACAGATCCAGCATCTTGTGCATCAATTCTTCGCTCTTCTTCTGTTCGGTTACGTCGTGAGCAAGGTGCACCAGAAGCCGGCGGCCAGTGCGCTGGTTGTCGAACACCAGTGTGGACATGTTGATCCATACTCGCTGCCCGGAACGGGTCTTCACACTCATGTCGAAGTTAGGAATGTCGGTACTTCCGCCGGCGCACTCAGCCACACTGCAATGCTGATGGCATACGCGTGTGCCCAAGGGTCCCATACCCTCCAGTATTTCGTAGCAGGTCTTGTGCATCGCCTCGGTGGAGGGATACCCGAACAGCTTCTCAGCGCCTTTGTTCCAGGACATGATTTCGCCTTCTTCGGTAACCGAGAAGGCCGCGTCCGAAGTGTGCTGGAGCAGGGTAAATAGTTCACTTTCTAGCATTTACCTCACCCTGTGACAATTGCCTACTTGAGTAGTACGAATGCTCCATTGAGACCTCTCGCCTCCCGATACAAGTATAAGTCAGCCGGCAAACCAGGATTCCGAAGAGGAGAAAGGTTGGGCCGACGAGAAGAGCTGGGTCATGGAAACAAGAACTCATTACGAAATTCCATTCATAAAAGCGATTCTCAGTGTCGTGCTTTTTCTGTTCATGATAACCGGAGCCAAACCTCTACCGGCACAGTCTGCGGAGAACCACAGGCCAGGGGCGAAGACCACCGCGAACACTGTCGATGTAGTCCGTGATCCGACCGATGTTCCACTGCCTGTTGCGAACCGGGCGCCCACGATAGTCCATGTGACGCTCAGCGCTGAAGAGGTAATCGGCCAGCTGGATCCGTCGGTTGGTACCGCTTACCGCTATTGGACTTTCAACGGAAAGGTGCCCGGACCGATGATCCGGGTGAGACAGGGCGACACAGTGGAGGTCACCCTTCGCAACGACGCCAGCAGCCACATGGTCCACTCCGTCGATTTCCATGCGGCGTTGGGTCCCGGTGGCGGTGCAGCGTTCTCGCAGGTGATTCCGGGACAGTCGAAGACCTTCACATTTCAGGCCACGACACCGGGGCTGTTTGTCTATCACTGTGGTACGCCAATGATCGCCGAACACATTGCCAACGGCATGTACGGCCTGATCTTGGTTGAGCCAGCGGGTGGGCTGCCTCACGTCGACCATGAGTTCTACATCATGCAGGGCGAAATCTATACCGCGGCGCCCAAGGGCAAAACCGGGTTGCAGCAGTTCAGTGATGCGAGGCTCATGGAGGAAACGCCCGAATATTTCGTGTTCAACGGGGCAGTGGATGCCCTGACCAAGAAACATCCGATGCACACCAACGTGGGCGAGACCGTGCGAGTATTCTTCGGCGACGCGGGCCCCAATGAGACATCGTCCCTCCATGTGGTCGGGGAAATCTTCACGCGCGACTATGAGCTAGGTTCACTGACTTCCCCTCCTCTCACCGGAATTCAAACCGCCGGCGTACCGCCTGGCAGTGCGGCCATCCTGGAGTTTACGACTAGCACGCCGGGACAGTTCACGATGATGGACCATGCCATGGCGAGGATGGCCAAGGGTCTCATGGCAGTCTTTGAGGTCCGCGGCGCACTGAACACCGCCTTCATGCATGACGGGCCCGCCGAGTCCGCCTCGGGCTCACCAGCATCCGCCGCTTGGGTAACCGGAATGAGCCAAGCCGACACAGCAAGCTCCTCGGGCGGAGGTGAAGTCGATCCAGCGGTCACTCGTGAAATTTCCACGAGTCCAGCAGATGCAGCAGACGCTATGGCGGACGCCATGCGCTCGCTGCCAATGCACATGGCACTTGCGAAGGCCAGGCACCCACTTGGGTCAAGTCTCACGCGGTTCGCTTCGATGTCGAAACATGCGACCTCTGCGCCGACGGAACTTAACGGATGCCTGACATTGTTGAGCGATGGCAGAGCGATGCTTAAGGTCCCCCAGTCAACCAGAATCTACCGCTTGGAAGCACGGCCGTTGTTGTCTTCTGAAAACGCGAATCGCCTCATCCATGTGACTGGAGAGTTAGGCAGTGTAGTCGCCGTGGAAGATCCTAGTATTCCCAGTTTCGTGGTGAAAACGGTTGATGAACTTGCGCCCGACTGCTCTGCAAAGGTAACGCCTGCTCTTCTGCGGAAAGCTTTGGCAAAGGATTCCGGGGCAGGCACGATGCCCCCGCTCACGGTGGGTATGAGCGACATGGCGTTCATCCCGTCAAAGATCGTCATTAAGGTCGGCCAGAAAGTGACCTGGATAGACTCTTCGGAGGTCATCCACAACGTAGTCGACGATGCCGGGAAGGCGATAAACCAGGCTGACGTTCATCTTCCTGAGGGTGGGGAGCCATTCGATTCAGGATTGATGCAACCCGGCCAGACCTTCGCCCGTGTCTTTACAGCTCCCGGGGTGTACCGGTACGTCTGCACGCTGCATGAAGCCAACGGCATGAAGGGTGTGGTGATCGTCAGGTGAATGTCGGGGGTGCGGGCGTCTGTGAAAGGAAGGCTTTGAACGACTAAGCCCCAGCTTGCCGGTCGCTTTGGGAACCGTGACATAAGTCATCGTCGCGCTTTTGGCCGGCTCCTATGATCTTTGCAGTCTGGGGGAAGGGTAGGGAAACCATGAACAAGATCACCGAAAACACAAGTGTGGCAGAGATCGTGAAGCTCTGCCCAAACGCGCGCCGCATCTTTGATCGCCACGGACTGAAGGGCTGCGGAGGCGAGCATGGTCCCAGTGAGCCGTTGGCGTTCTTCGCCGCGGTCCATCAGGCGAACGTGGATGAACTGCTGCGCGAGATCAACGCTGAGCTAGAAAGTCCATCTTCCCAGCCCTATGTGTACAAGGAGACCCTGCAGGACTACATCTACCGGCGGTTTTTCAAGGCTGGTGTGGCAATCGTGTTGACTGTCGGCTGCCTCTGGGGTGCGATCAATCTGTTGCAGATCGCATTGGGAAAGAGCTTCCTGCAACTGCGCCTTTTGTCTTCGATTCATGCCCACGCGCACGCCATGATCTTTGGCTGGGTTGGGATGTTTGTGATGGGCTTCGCTTACCAGTCCTTCCCGCGCTTCAAGAACACCACGCTCTGGCGGCCGGGCCTGGCAAACCTTAGCTTCTATCTGCTGGCTACGGGCATCGTGGCTGGGATGTTTGCCGATATGCTTCTGCCTGCCTTGGGTTCATTCGTGCTAGGTGCTGCATCGGGAGTGTCTGAAATTACTGCCGTCGTGCTCTTCATGTTGGTGTTGTACCGGACGGCGCGGCAGTCGATCGAGCCGCACAACCCGTATGAGAAGTTCATTGCCAGCTCGTTCATCTGGTTCTTGCTGGGCACAATCTTGGAAGCAGTGTTCTTTTTCGCCAAGGCCACGGCTCATTCGGAACACGGTTTGATCATGCGCATCGCGCTGATCGATGGTCCGCTGCGGGATATGCAACTGCTGGGCTTTGCCGCGCTGATTATCGCCGGGGTCAGCCAGCGCTTTGTGCCGCAGGTGTACGGTCTCGGGAAGCCCTCGCATGATCGCCAGACAATGATCTTCTGGTTGATCAATGGCAGCCTGGTGCTGAACATGGTCAGCTATGTGCTGCTGCTCACGACCCACAACTTCTATTTCGCAATCGGCCTCGAGTTTGCCTATCTGCTCATGCCGGTTTGGGCCGTGTTGTTGGCCAAGCAGATTGGCGTGTTCCGAAAGCCATCCCAGCCGGATCGCACCTTCAAGTTCATTCGCGCAGCCTACGTCTGGTTGCTGATCTCCTGCGGCATGATGCCATTCTTCCCGCTCTACGGGGCGTTGACCCATCAGGTATTTGCGCACACGTATATGGGCTCCCACCGCCACGCATTCACCGTGGGCTTCATCAGCATGATGATTCTGGGAGTGTCGTCCCGAGTAGTGCCCATTCTGGCGGGAATCGACTCGAAGTTAATGAGCTCGCTGTGGGCCCCTTTTCTTCTTTTCAACGTCGGCTGTGCAGGCCGGGTGCTGTTGCAGGTGCTGACAGACTTCGTACCCAATGTCGCGTATCCGCTAGTTGGGGTCACTGGTTTCATCGAATTGACCGCATTGCTGTGGTGGGGAATCGAGTTGTGGCGCACCATGAACGTGGCGAAGACGAATCGCACGAAATTGCTTACCGCGCCATTCCCGCAGCCGGCACGATAAGCGCAAACGTGTTTGGCCTGCTGCTGGCTGAGAGAGCGTAAGGAGTCTTTTCAACAGAATGAGGATAGGAGATACAAAATGAGTTCAACAATCACAACAGGTTCAGAGATTGCCGGAGCACAAGCTTTGCCCTTGCTGGATTTAGTCAATTATCAGGAGGGATCCATCGTGAGCCGGGTCATCCTTAAACGGGAGAAGGGGAATGTCACGATGTTCGCGTTCGATGAAGGGCAGGGGCTGAGCGAACACACCGCCCCGTTCGATGCGCTCGTGCAGGCCATTGAAGGAGAAGCAGAGGTTACAGTTGCTGGCAAGCCACTGACCGTGAAAGCAAGCGAAGTCGTCCTGTTGCCGGCTGAACAGCCGCACGCTGTCAAGGCGACCACACGTTTCAAGATGATCCTGACCATGATCCGCTCATAGGCCCAAGACGCAGAGTTTGGTTCGTTACCAGATTGGGGACCGATTGAAGCGTACTTGTTGTGTACATCGTGAGGTGAAATATACGAAGGGTCTCACTCTGAGGAGGAAAAGACAATGGCGAGAAATCTAACGGCCCATAAGCCTGGTGAGGGTAGTAAGGCTCTGAACAGGTTGCCCCATCTGGCCAATCCACTCCTACGATTCAATCTGTCGGAGGAACTCCGGCAGCTCCGGAGTGAGGACTCGTGGCAGCGAGAAACCGGGCGTAGTTCCAAGACGCTCGCCAAGTATCCGGACTTCCGGATTGTCCTGGTTCTCATGAAGGCCAACACGCAGATGAAGGAGCACCATGCCGATGCCAGAATCTCGATCCATTCGCTGCAAGGTAAGATTCGCATCCATCTGCCCGATCAGAAGATCGAGCTTCCCGCCGGGGAATTGATGGCACTCGACCACGGCATACCTCACGATGTCGAGGCGGTGGAGGAGAGTGCTTTTCTGATTACGATCTCCTGGCCGGGAGGCACAACGGAAGAGCGGCACGATGCGAGGTGAGTTGCGCCTCTGTGCGTGGAATTGATGCAGGTACGCTATGGCCGACGTAAACATAACGGTGGACGGGAAGAAAATAACTCAACCCGCTGGAACACTATTGATCGAGGTTTGCAAGAGTGCCGGGATTGAGATTCCATCCTTTTGCTACTACCCAGGCTTATCGCTGCAGGGCGCCTGCCGGATGTGCCTCGTGGAAATCGCCAAGATGTCCAAGCTGCAGACGGCCTGCACCACGTTCATCAGCGAGGGCATGGTGGTCACGACCCAAAGTGAGACGGTCAAGCAGGCTCGCAAAGCCATGCTGGAATTTGTGCTGCAGAACCATCCCTTGGACTGCCCAGTATGCGATGCGGGCGGTCAGTGCGAACTGCAGGATGCAACCCTGA
>Ga0187880_1002259_pt1 | contig 15062 bp, 10 predicted proteins | sample June2016WEW_19_4_FD_132998 | JGI IMG/M metagenome (GOLD analysis project Ga0187880, IMG submission 132998) | Peatland microbial communities from SPRUCE experiment site at the Marcell Experimental Forest, Minnesota, USA - June2016WEW_19_40 | ecosystem: Environmental > Terrestrial > Soil >...
CGTCGCTCACCGCCAGCATGTCCTCGGCTTCTGACATCACCGATGCCAGCTCGGCCGCAGTGCCGGAAGCCACCTCCGGTGCCGAGTGTACGAGCAACGGCGGCAGCTCATGAGTCTTGCTGCCTGGGATCTCAATGTACCTCGCATCTCTCATAACGACCCCCGCCTATACATATCGACGAAATCTCCCATTTTTCTGTTGTTTCAAACTGCAGCACAGCGCCCAAGGTGCTACGTGGCGTGGAAGAACTGTCATTCAGCTTCTAATCGCTGGCGCATGCAGCCGAGGAATGCAGATATACACGACCAAGAACGGCCGCCGGTATTGCTATTACGTTGCCGGACCGCGCACAAGAGTGGCACCACGGCCTGTGCGGGCGGCATGATTTCTGGACCGCGGATGGAGACGGCGGTGGTGGGTTCCTTCGGAATTGAGCCAGAAAGCGAGTACAGGAACATGCGCAGCGTGGGCTTCGGATCGGCGTCGAACTCCTTCTCGGCCACTCCGGGCATCTGGAAATGGTGGACCGGTGGACCCATCACACACTGTGACAGCGGGCTCGTTTCGATTCAGCTGCCGCGTTCGCGTCGATGGGGCGCCGTGTTCAAGCGCGCCGACACGCGCATCGCGGACGCGGCGCCCTACCGCGCCCGCGCCGGCCTTCCGGCGGCGCCGCACGAGGCCGCTGCGGGCTCGCGGCACGGATGGGACGCGCCGGCGCGGGAGTTCGCGGCGAGCGTGGAGCCAGTTGATCGTTCGCCGTCGAATTGCGGCGGAAGCGGCTGAAGGCCCCCGCGCGCAGTGCCTCGCCGACCATCGCCGCGTCGAGGGCCAAACTCGTGCGGCGCACGTCTTGCGAATGCCGGCGAGCTGGCGAGCGTCGCGGGTCGTCAGCTAACGTCCCACGCCGCGACCAAAACGCACACAGAGATTCAAAAGCCCTGGCCGCTCGGGTCAAAATCTCTGCTCGGAAGTGATAGCATGTACACACGCAACAAACAATAGGAGAGAGCGGTGGTTATCAGCCGGAGAAGACTCGTCAATGCAGCTACATGGGGTTTGGGCGTCGGGTATTTAAGGGTGCCGGCCGCCCGTTCCCAGACTGGGACTAACGCTAAGTTTCCAAGACCAGACGATTTAACCCGTTACGTGGCGGAGTTTGTTGTGAAGACAAACTACGCCGACGTGCCTGCCGATGTGGTCGAGCTCGGCAGAAAATCCATTTTGGACGGATTCGGGCTTGCCTTGGCCGGTTCCGTGGGCAAGATAGGAGAACTGAGCAGAACCTACATTCAGTCTCTCGGCCAGATGCCCGGACCCGCGACTGTAATCGGGTCTTCGATCAAGACCGCGCCACGGTTTGCGGCTTTCGTGAATGGCGTTTCGCTCCATGCGGACGACTATGACGATACCCAGTTGGCGTCCGCCAAGGACAGGGTGTACGGTCTCCTGATGCACCCCACGGTGGCGTCGCTGTGCCCAGCCTTGGCTGTGGCGGAGGAAAAAGGAAGATCCGGGCGAGATCTGGAGCTGGCATACCATGTGGGCGTCGAGGTGGAGTGCAAGATCGCGGAGGCCATCGCACCGCGGCACTATGAAGACGGATTCCATACGACCGGGACCATTGGCGTCTTTGGATCGGCCGCGGCAGTGGCGAAACTGCGTGGTTTCGATGTGGCGCGTACCCGGCGGGCGCTCGGCATTGCCGCCAGCCAGTCGGGAGGACTGCGTGAAAACTTCGGTACGATGTCGAAGCCGTTCCAGGCAGGTCATGCGGCGGAAGCCGGCGTGGTGGCCACGGATCTGGCCGCACTGGGCTGGACGGCGAGCGAACGGATTCTGGAGGCGCCCAGCGGCTTCTTCCGTGCAGCGGGGGGCGGCTTCGACCCAATCGCCATCGCGGGTAAACTGGGCGCGCCTTGGACCTTCCATGATCCGGGTGTCTCGATCAAGCCTTTTCCCTCCGGTTCGCTGACCCATCCAGGGATGACCGAACTCCTGCGTTTGATTCATGAGCACCGGATTCGTCCGGAAACTGTGGAGCAGGTCGACATCGGCACGAACTCCTACATGCCGACGGCTTTGATTCATCACCGGCCCACCAACTCGTTACAAGCCAAGTTCAGCATGGAATTCTGCATGGCCGTTCTCCTCCTGTATGGCAAAGCCGGACTGACCATGTTCACCGACGAGGTGGTGAACCGTCCGGAAGTGCAGAGCATGATCGGCCGGGTGCGCTTCGGTGTCCACCCGGAAGCTGAAGCGGCGGGGTACAACAAGATGACGACGATCATCGCCGTGCGACTCAACAACGGCCAGACGATTCGCGGGAAAGCCGATTTTGGCAAAGGAAGCCCTGCGGATCCCATGAGCTATGACGACATAGTCGCGAAATTTCTCGACTGCGCCTCTTACGCCAACTGGCCCCAGGCAACGGCGAAAGCAATCGTGGACGATGTACGCCATCTGGAGGAACTCGCCGACATACGTACCCTCACCGCGCTGTGCTTCAGGCAGGCTAATTAATATGCCCCGGCGCCCGCGTGCTACCGCGGCCTTCCCGCGGCGCCGCACGAGGCCGGGCGGGTTCGCGGCACGGATGGACGCGTCAGCGCCGGAGTTCTGGGCGAGCACGGCGGGAGTCGATCGTTCGCCGTCGAGTGCCAACGGACGCTGCGGCGCGCGGCGGCATGATCGGTCAGGCGCCACCCAACGGGCTTGCTCTCTCTATATGTCTACACGCGGGCAATCAATCATTTCATGGGTAGGCGTTTGTCCACGCCGTAGATAGTCAAAAGGGGATGTTTAACGTAGGCGCGGTATTCGTAAAGTCCTTCGGGATTCAGATCCGGTAGGTTCAACGCAAAATCACCCGGAGCGCTCAGGATCGTGGAGGGGCCGTGTTGCCAGGCAATGGACCGGTCGCTGGCATCCAAACCGACAATGCTGCGGTACTCAAACCCGACTTCCAACGAGGGTGCTTTCCCCAGATCCTGGAGGGTTCCAGTCAGCAGTGCGCTTTTCGTTTCGGCGTCGAATGAGGCGCCTTTCGTCTCTACCTTCGGGGGCGTGAAAGCCGCCGTCACATTCGTGATCTTCAGGACAATAGGATTAGGCCACTTGCTGTTATCTTGTAGCCGCTGAGTGAACATCGCGCGAATGTGCAGCCCGTCCGCTTCCTGTTTCAGCGTGGGATGAGGATTCACTTCGGGCCTGTACTCCAACAAACGACCGTTCTGCCCCAACACGCTCACGGCGGACTGTGGTGTGGCCTGCACGCTCTTTAATACGAAATCGCGCCATTGTCCACGCACCCAGAGCGGCTGTTGCTTCACGATGGCGTAGACCGTGGTTTCGTTTTTCGCCTTCGTGTACCAGATGTTCTGTTCGTTCGTGATCACCCAGGGACGCACGTTGTAGATGCACTCCTGGTTCACTTGCATCCACAGCGCCACCTCGCGCAGGCGTTCTTCCTGTTCAATGGGCAGTTCGCCATCGGGCTTCGGGCCAATGTTCAATAGCAGATTGCCACCCTTGGCGCGCGTCTCGACAAGGATGTCGATCACCTGACCGCCGGTCTTGTATAGTTCGTTTTGCGGCTGGTACTGCCACGCCGTGCCCATGGTGAAGTTAGCTTCCCAGGCCCCTTCCAGCGGGACGCCGGGCACATAGAGTTCCGGAGTCTGAATCGCCCCACGGGTCACGATCGTGTTGGGTTGCAGTTTCCACGCGAGATCACGGAGGCCCTGCGGCTCACCGTCAAGGAACACGATGTCGATGGGCCCATAGTTCCCCATCAACTCCTGGATCTGAGCGAGATCGAGCTTCATCAAGCCCGGATTATTGCGCGGCTGCACGTCCGGAATGCCTCGCTGGATGTCGATCTTGTTCTTCCATAGCCACCAGAAGTCGTCCGGCGAGAAGTAGATACCCGGGGCGATGCCCTGCGCGCGGAACGCGTTGAGGATTTCGTGTGTGAGGTCGTGCTTGTACGGCGTGTGTATGATGCCGAACTCAGTGGTCTTCGTGTCCCACATGGCGAATCCGGAATGGTGTTTGGTGGTGAAGACGACGTACTTGATACCGGCCAACTTCGCTAGGGCGGCCCAATCCGTGGGCTCAAATTTGCGCGGATTGAATGTCTTCGGCAGCTCTTCAAAGAATCGCCGCAGGTAGGCTTCGTCAGCACCGGCCAAAGAATGCGAAATCACGACGCCGGTTTGGCTATCCACCGACCAATGAATGAACAAACCGAATCCCTGATCGCGAAACCACTCAAGCCGTTCAGGTCTGTTCAATGATCCAGTGGGAATATCACGCTGTGCCAACAGGAGGGCACTTGACAGGAGGAAGGAAAGAAGGAGGGGTCGCATGATCATGCCCATTATAGGAGCAGCACGGGGAGATGTTAGCCACACGAAAGCGGCTAAACGCGTGCAGCGCGCGGTAGCTCTTGGATCTTGGCCGCATCCGCTCCGTCGATGGCGCGCCGCATTTCGCGGACGCGGCGGCGTCGGAGTTCGCGACGAACGCGACGGGCGTTGAGCGTACGCCGTCGAACCGCGGGGCGGCTGAAGTAGCCCAGCGCGCCGTAGCAGGTCGATCGTTGCCGCTTCCGCCGCGTCGATGGCGCGGAGTTGAAAGAATCGCGCCCGCGTCGGCCTTCGAGGGCGCCGCACGATGCCGGGCGGGATCGCAGCACCGATGGACGCGCTGTCGGTGGAGTTCCCCGGCGAGCGGCGGCGGCAATTGATCGTGCGCCGTCGAGCCGCGCCGGACGCTGCGGCGCGCGGTGGCTCGACGAGCTTCGCCGCGCCCGCTGCGTCGATAGCACGTGGGGTGCAAAGGCGTGGCGGCACGCGCACTTCGCGGAGGAGGCACCAGCGCGACAGCGTGGGCCTACCGGCGGGCCAAGCGAGGCTGCGCGGGTTCACGAATAGGCGCGGCGTTCGTCGACCGCAGCTACACGCCAGCGCCGGAGTTCTGGGCGAGCACGGCGGCAGGCAGGCCACGCCCGCGCCGGAGTTCTCGTGTTGTGGCGGAGCCCTCCGCGTATAACACAGATTTCGAAGTCTGCGTTACGAGTAGCTTGCCGGAGCGGCGGGGCGGAGAGAGCCGGTGATGGTCCAGACTATGGCGGCGCAAGCCAGGGGCAGCAGACCGAAGCCGATGAAGACTGGGGTGTAGGAGTAGTGATCCACTACCCAGCCGGTGATGAGGGAGAAGAGCATGCCACCGAATCCGGCGCCCATGCTGGCGAGTCCCCAGATGGAGCCGACGGCGTTGCCGGGAAATACGTCGGCGGGCATCGCCAGCATGTTGGCGAGCGCGCCGGTGTAGCCCATCATGGCGATCGAAACACAAACAATCGCGAGGGTCGCGGTCGGGGCGAGGACGGCGGGGATCGCAGCGCCCATCAGCACGATGAACAAAGTCATGGCGGACTTTCGCGCGATGGTGACGGATGCTCCCCGGCGGATGAGGAGGCCAGAGAGCGCGCCGCCGAAGAGATTTCCCAAACCGGCGACGAAGAATGGCAGCCAGGCATATTTGCCGATGGCCGCCATGTCGAAATGACGGGCGCTCCTGAGGTATGCAGGGAACCAGAAGATGTAGAAATACCACGCGGGATCGAAGAAGATCTTGGCGACGATGAAGCTCCAGACGAAACGGTGGCGCAAAAGTTGCAAGGCCGACGGGGGCGGGGCCTCGGCCTGGGCTTGTGCTGGCGACTGGGCCGGCTTATGGTAAATGGGCCACCAGAAAGCAAGCCAGATGAATCCAAGCAAACCGATCCCCAGAAACGCGTACTGCCAGCCGTAATGCACAACGATGAACGCGACGATCGGCGGGGCCAAGATGGCGCCGACCGACGATCCGCTGTTGAAGAGTCCGCAAGCCAGCGCGCGTTCGGTTTCGGGGAACCATTCGGCGACCACTTTGATGGCAGCCGGCCAATTTCCAGCTTCGCCAATGCCCAGGAGAAAGCGAAAAACACCCAGGCTGAGCGGTCCGCGGGTCAGGGCGTGGAGCACCGACGCAGCGGACCACCAGCCAATGCAGAGCGCATATCCGAGACGCGTGCCGAGGCGATCGATCAGGGGTCCGGAAGGGCCGTTGGAGATGGTGTACGCCAGCATGAACGCCGACACTACGCGCGAGTAGGTCACGCTGCTCATGTGGAATTGATCGATGAGAACGGGCGCCGCGACGGAGAGCGCCTGGCGGTCGAGATAGTTGATCACGGTCGCCAGGAAGGCGAAGGAGATCATGAACCAACGACCGCGTTCGAGCGTGGGCGTCACGCGAGGGCTCATCCGAGATCAACCCCAACGGCTTCGTGGATCAAGACGCGGGGGACGGTGAGTTCGATCCAGCCGCTATTCTGCGTCACGGGGATTTTGGCGCCGGAGCGCAGGAGCGATACCGATTTCGGCTGCGACGGGACTTTGATTCTCACCTTGACATCGGCGACCGCAAGGAAGCCTTCTCGCGGGCGGAGATGCTTGTTTTTATTGCCAGTGTCGGCGAGGAGGTGCAGGACGATGGTGTTTTTCGAGGCCATGAGATGGGGCGTGAGACCGGGCTGATACTCGATCTGATAGGAGCGCTTCGCCCCGAGATAGGGCTCGAACAGCTTGGCGAACCAGCTCCGCAGGATGGGCATTTCGGTCTCCTCGTAGATCGCTTCGAGGCCCGAGGCGATGTAGATCACTTTGCCATCGCCAAAGGTGTTGCCGACGCCGGCGGGTCCGATGGTGGTGCGGTGCCCGCGATCGATGGTTTCGGCGAACACCCTGCCGCCGTTTTCGCGAATGCGCATGACTTGGGGATCCTGTGGCATGATGTCATCGGCGCTGGCGTTCATGTAGAGGTCCGGCATCTCCAGGGGCTCGGGGTCGAGGAAGGAAGCGCCGAACACGTCCGCGAGTCCGAAGTCCGGGCACACGCGGCCGTATTCGTCGGCGACGGATGTGAGGTGGGTAGCGATGAGGGCGCCGCCTTTCCGGACATAGTCGCGCAGCATGCCGCACTGCTTTGCGCTGAGGCAGGCGCAGTTGGGCGCGTAGATCATCTGGTACTTCGAGAGAAGCTCGGGCGACATGTTCCAGTCGAGAAACGGTTCGGCCTCGTAGCTGTTGGCCTTGAGCAACTGGTATGCGCCATGGAAGTAATTGGGGTAGGCTCGGCCGACGAAATGCTTGCCGGTGTACCAGTCGAGGGTCTGGCCGCCAACCATGATGCCGACTTGCGGCTGCGAAATTAGGGTGCGCAGCAGGGCGTCATGCTTCTGTTGGAAGTCGAAGACCTCTTTGACGTAGCGTCCGCTCTCGTAGGCCAGCGGACCTTGTTGGTTGTAGAAGAAGCGGGACATGCTCCAATAGACGATTCCCACGCCCGCGGCAATGGCGGTCGCGCCATCGATCAGGAGTTCCTGGCTCTCGACCGGATAACTGTACCAGCCGCGTACGGTGGTGTCCTTCATGTGTTCGCGATTGTATTCCGTGTGGCTGCCGACATAGGTCCAGGTCACTTTGCCGGTGGACTGGCCGAGCTGCATGTTGAACAACTTCTCTTCGGGCGTTTCGGCGGCTTCGAACATGAAGCCGTCGGCCACCGGGATGGCACGGCTGCGCCATTCGCGGCGGCTGAGCAGCGAGGTGTCGTTGAACAGCACCGGGACGTCGCGCGTCTGGCGAATCATCTCGCGGATTTCGCGGAAGAAGCCGATCCCGACGTCATTGGCCATCCAGTTCTGGTACTGAATGTCGTCGCTAAGCGAAATGCCTTCGTCCTGATTGGGGATGGCCTTGCCGAACTTCTTCTGGTAGGCCGCCTGGCAGTATTTGCAGTGGCAGAAATCCTGACGGTGATCCATGCCCTGATAAGGGCCATCGAAGTACATCACGTCGACCCCGTACTGGGTGAGTACCTCGCGCACCAGTGTCCGAATCACTTCGCGCAGAGGCGAATTGAGACAACCTTCGAAGAAAGTCGCGTAGCCGTAGTGGCTGGTGATCATGGGCTTGCCGTTCGCGAATTTCTTGCTCCAATCCGCATAGCGGGGGTCCTTCGAAGTGGAGTTCATGAAGGGGTGATTGAGCGGCACGTAGGCGACTACGCGGAGTCCGGCCTGCTTCGAGAGATCGACGGTGTCGCGCATGGGATCGCCTTTGAGCTCGGGGTGGATCGGATAGCCGGATCTAGTCGGGAAGTAGGCGAAGTAGGAAGCGGAGGGGTAACGCAGGGCGTCGGCGTTGAGCTCGCGAGCGATACTGACAGCCTTCTCCGGCCGGTAGTCGAGTGTGGGATAGAAGGGCGGGTTGTAGGCTTCGGCGATCAGAATGCGAGTGCTGCGAATCCATTCATAGGTGGACATACCGGCGGGCGCGGCTTGGGATTCTCCGATGCCGAGCCGCGCGGCGGCGGCAAGCATGGCGGATTGCTGCAGGAGTTCACGACGGGTGACGTTTTTCATGCGGGGCTCGTTTCATTTGACATTCATAGTGTTCAACGGCGCGCGAGCACGCGCATTTCGCGGACGCGGCACCCGCCGCGCCGTGCGCAGGGGCATTCTAAACCAGAACGCCAGCCAGTACCTCAATGCACGCCTTGCAAAACGCTGGCAGATCCTCTGGCTTGCGGCTGGTCACGAGATTCCTGTCTACCACGACTTCGGCGTCAACCCAGTGTGCGCCCGCGTTTACCACATCGTCCTTGATTGCGAAGAAACTGGTCGTCTTGCGCCCCTTCAACATGCCGCCCGCGGAGCACAACACCCACAGGCCGTGGCAGATCGAGGCGACGAGCTTGCCGGCCGAATCCATGTCATGCACGAACTGATTGGCGTTCGGATGGCGTCGGATGTGGTCTGGCGCATAGCCGCCGGGCACTACCACGCCGTCGAAATCGGCAGCCTTGACGTCATCGTAGGAAAGCTGGCACTTCACCGGGTAGCCCAGTTTGCTGGTGTAGGTCTCGCCGGCCTTTGCGCCGACCGTGATGACTGTCGCGCCGGCCTCCTGGAAGCGGAATAGCGGGTACCACACCTCCATTTCCTGATACAGGTTGTCCACGAGAATCGCGATCTTCTTTTCAGCAAGGTCCATGTTCCTATGGTAGCCGCGTTGCGATACCCCGGTGTCGTTACCGAGCCTTCCGGCAAAGACTTTCTCCACCAGGTGTGACCCCATGCCGGCTTTCGCCGTACGCCAAGCCGTAGGGGCTCGCCAAGTCAACGCATCCCGGTGTGGCTCCCACCGCCGGGCTCATGTCTTCGGTCACCCGGGAAAACCCTCGGGTGCAACGAATTCGAACTTGCGCGAAGCCGTCGGAAGTTTGGTCTGGTCGCGCACCGGCGCCTGTTGCAGAATCCGATTCCCCAAGCGCTGAACCGAATGTCGTGCTAGCATGTCTCGCATGAATCCCTCACGCTGGCTCCCGTTCCTGCTGCTGGCGCTCGAACTGCGGCCTGTAGGCGCCGCAGATATGACTGTCAATCTTCGCTCGCGCATCGAAGCGTTCAAGGGCAGCGGTGAATGGAGCGAGGTGAGCCTGCAGCAAGCCTTGCCTCCAGAGAAGACAGCAGTCCTGATCTGCGACATGTGGGACAAACATTGGTGCAGCGGTGCCATGGAGCGGGTCAACGGCCTGGTGGCGAAGATGGCACCGTTCCTGGAATCAGCTCGCAAGCGAGGTATCCAGATCATTCACGCACCGTCCGAAGTGATGGCTTTCTACCAGGACGCGCCTCAGCGCAAACGCATTTTGGCCCTTGCCAAGATCGATCCGCCGACTCCGCTCAGTCTGCCCGATCCTCCACTGCCCATCGACGACAGAAGCGGCGGGTGCGACACGCCCGATCAGTTCTACAAAGCCTGGACGCGTGAACATCCCGGTTTACGCATCGACGCATCGGACGTGATCTCCGACAGTGGTACGGAGATTTACAGTTTCCTCCGAGACCGCAACATTCGTACCCTCCTGGTTATGGGTGTACACACGAACATGTGTGTGCTCAATCGAACGTTCGGCATCAAGAGAATGACCTCACTGGGTATTCACTGCATTCTGGTCCGGGACCTGACCGACGCCATGTACAATCCGAAAGATCCGCCCCATGTAAGTCACGACGCAGGCACGCAGTTGGTGATCGAATACATCGAGAAATATTGGTGCCCAACGACGACCAGTGCTGATCTTCAGCGGGCATTTGCTCACTAGACTGCTTCGACTATTCGCCAAACAAGGGCCGTGCGCCTGGGGCTGGATACGATACGCACGAGTCCGGCGGTGCTGTTCAGTGCGCGTTCCCGGCGCGGCGGCGCGAATGGACACGCCAACGCCGGCGGTCTCGGCGAGCGCGGCGGGAGTTGGCCGTTCGTCGTCGACGGCGCAAGCCGCTGAAGGGGCCCTACGCGCGATACCGCGCGGATCTTCGCCGGGGCCGCGTCAGTGCCCCTTGGTTGCTGGCTAGGCGGTAGCCGCTTTGGCCGCACGCACCGCGGCCCACCTCTTCTTAGTGGCGGCGATGATCCTTTTCATGCCCTCTTCGGTGATCCGGCGTTCGGGCTTTGCGGGCTCCGGCGTATAGCAACCAACCACGCCGGTATCGTTGCGAATGGCGCAGTGCGGTGGTAAAAGGGAGGTCAACGCCTATCTTGAGTGAGGCGGAGATTTGGATCGTGTTCTGTCCAAGATGCGGTGGTTCAATTTCGGATGATTCGTTTACTTGCCGCAGTTGCAAGACCAGCTTTCAAATCTGTGAAATTCCACCGGAACGTCAACCAGAGAAAACCACTCAACAGAGGGCACCGCAGCCCACTCAAGGGCTTCCGCAAGAGTTCAGCACACCCAAGGTCCTTCTGGGAGCCGTGGGCGTCATCTTGGCAGCGGTTTTTGTGTTGACACAAATGATCGTAATCTTCCGGTGGTTGCGGGGCTGGTTCTGGATCGGGTGACTAATGCGCGATCACTGACCGCCAGTTTCCGTTACGCTTTTTGCAGCGGCCGGGGCCGTCTTCTTCACAGCCGTTTTCTTCGCCGCCTTCCTGACCGGTGCTGCCTTCTTAGCCGCTTCTGCCTGTGGTGCCTTGACCGCAACTTTTTTGACAGCGGCTTTCTTCCGGGCAGGTGTCGATTTCTTTGCGGCTCGTTGCGCCTTCGCAGCTTCGGCCCGCTTCAAGGCCCAACGTTTCTTCGTAGCAGCGATGATCCTTGCCAAGCCTTCTTTGCTGATCCGGCGCTTCGGCTTTGTCGGTTCGGGTGTAGCCGGTTCAGATTCGCCCCGGATTTTGGCCCACCTTGCTTTTTGCGCCAGCGCCATCTTCCGGCGTGCAGCAGCGGAAACCTTGCGCTTCCTGGTGGGCGATCCCGGCGTGGCGGCAGGTTCGCCACCGGATAGCATCGCCCGGAGTTCGGCAATCTTACCGGCGATGCGCCGCTTCTGTTCCTCGAATCCGAGGATGGCGGCGGAGAGGACTTCGTTCGTGAATTCTCGTGTCGGCATGTCAGCCTTTCGCAACATTCACGGTAACGCATTCTGGCAGGCAGGAGTTCTCGGCAAGCGTGGCGGTAGTTGGCCGTTCGCCGTCGAGCCCGGCGGAAGCGGCGCGCCGTAGTTCGACGAGCTTCGCCGCGTCGGCTGCGTCGATGGCGCGCCGGCTTCAAGGGCACGCACCTAATTTCGTACGTGGCGTCGAGCGCGCCCGCGTCGGCCTTCCGCGGCGCCGGACGATGCCGCGCGGGCTCGCGGCACGGATGGATGCGCGGGTGCCGGAGTTCGCGGGGAGCGCGGCGGAGGGCGTTAACCGAACCTTCGCAGTAAGACGTTGATGCAGCCCGCGCGCCGATCTTCGCCGCGTGGATGGCGCCCTCGCAAATGTCAGCGGTGAACGCGATACGGCCAGTTGACATGATGCGGAGGCGCTACGCTGCTGCTCGTCATCATCGACGATGAAGATCCGGCCCGAAACCGCAGGCTGTCGAGGCGTCCGAAGCCTACGAGGGGTCCTTGGAATTCGTCAACACCGATTGACGAGGCCAACGCGAGAATTCCCTGTAAGCGGCAACGATTCTCTCGACCAAAACGGAGCCGAAATCCTCCAACAATTCGATGAACGTTTTCGTCCGCTCTGGCGTGCGCAGGCGGAGGAGCGCTACCAGCAGATTGGGATTTTCGAGTGCTTCAACCGCCTTCTCCACCGCGGCTACCGGAACGCTGGCATAGCCGAAGGCTCCATTGGAATTCCACGGACCCATTTGCCGCACAACCGGTCCGAATCGTGTTTCGAGACGCTTCAGCTCATCATCCGTCAAAACAATCGCTTCCATTTTGTTCTGTCCACGAGAACCTATGTTCCGGTTGCAGCCAGTTGTTCGATTCCCTTTGCAGACTTCCTTTGTTTGGTGCGGCGGATATGGACGCCGTGACGATCCTGCCAATGTTGTCCGGCGACGCTGACGATTCGGATTACTTCGTCTTCGTCAAACGGCTTCGCCAGCACGTCCCATGCTCCGAGATTCAGGGCTTCCGCCCACAACCGTTCATCTGCCAGCCGGGAAGTCACGATTAAGAGAGGGGGATCGGGAAGAAGCGAGATGTGGTCCAACATCTCCTCCCAAGTGCCCGATGTGATATCGCAATCGAACATTACGATTGGAATGGGTATCTCCCGCAACACCGAAAGGGCCGAAGCAACCGTGACGCTTGCGATAACGCTCCAGTCGGATCTGAAGATGCGCTCCAGAGAAGCGCAGTCTTCATCGTTGCGGCTGACGGATAGAACAACATTATTGAAAACGGTCTCAAGGCCGGGCGGCTTCTTCATACCGTTCCATCCTTTGGTTTGCGATCAGTTTCCGGTGAGACTACTCACTCTGCTCCATGCGGTGGCCGGCCTCTTCGAGGCCTTTGCTTTAAGGGACGACTTTTCGAGACGGGTGATCACTTCGTCAAGGCTCGCCACGCTCCTCGCGAAGTTCAGAATGTCCGCAGTTGAATCTGTCCCCGGCGACAGTAATCAGAATTTCCTTAAGAGACAACTAGGATAAATCTTATATGTAGGCCGATGAAACTAGGCTAGTGCCTAGGTAAGTTGGTTCAGCCGCCACTACAGCGAAATTACTACCCTGTCTGGACTGGTATCAGAGAATATGGTCGCACGCCCCCAGCGGGCGGCCGGGCGGCGGCCTTGCACTACTGGGTTCGCTCCCCAGGGAGGAATCGCGCCCGCGGCTTGCAAGATTCCGGCGCGCGGGGCGCGCAAAACCACGCCCTAATCGCCGCCCACCCCGTTCAAGCGAGGGGCGCGTCGATTGTACGCCTTTTGGCGGCTCGACGCCGGCTCAAGTTCTCGGCGACGCAGCGGCAGTTGACCACTCGCCGTCGAGCCTGGTGGAAACGGCTAACGTAGCTCCGCCGCGCCGCAGCTCTTCGATCCTCGCCGCCCCGCCGCGTTGATGGCGCGCCGCGTTGCGCCCGAGCGTGCCCGCGCCGGCCTTCCGGCGGCGGCACGGATGGACGCGGCAGCGCCGGACTTCTCGGCGGGCGTGGCGGGAGCCGATCGTTCGCCACCGAGCCAACCGAAGCGGGTAAGCGAGTCGGCTGTGGCTTTTCGCCGCGCCCGACGCGTCGAGGGGGCCAAACAGCAGGTCTTCAGAGGATACAAGATGAACGCTTCAACGACTTGCAAATGTTTGGGCCCGTTTTACCGGATCGTACCAGGACAGGGCACGGGGAGAGACCACCATTCCTTTCAGCCTTGAACGTCCCTGTGAATCTCGCTATTCTCTTCCGGGGCGGCCTCGCGGCACGAAACCGCTTGCCCAACCGTCGCCGCCTAAGAAGGAACCCATGACATCCAACGCCAACCGCCGCCAGTTTCTGGGGAGCGCCGCCGCCGCAGCGGCCTTCTCCATCGTTCCCAGACACGTCTTGGGAGGGCCGGGCGTGGTTGCCCCCAGCGACAAGATCAACCTGGCCTGCGTCGGCACCGGCACCGAGGGCCTCCGCGAAATGCCCGTTCTGCTGGCTTCCGAGGATATCCGGATCACCGCCGTTTGCGATCCGAACCGAGACCCGGTCGGGTACCGCGACTGGAGCCGGGACGGCCTGCTGACCGGCCTCCGCCGCGCGCTGCGCGATCCCAATTGGCGCGCCGGAACCGAGGGCGTGATTCCCGGCGGGCGCGAGGTGGGCCGCGCTTTCGTGGAAGCCTACTACGCCGGCCAGAGCCCCTCCGGCCAATACAAGGGCTGCGCCGCCTACGCCGACGTGCGCGAGATGCTGGAAAAGGAAAAGGGCATCGATGCCGTCAAGATCATGACCCCCGACCATCTCCACGGGGTGATTGCCATGGCGGCCATGAAACGCGGCAAGCACGTCGTCACGCACAAGCCCATCGCCAATCGCCTGAAGGAGGCGCAACTGGTCATCGAAACCGCGCGCAAGACCGGCGTCTCCACCCACTTCATGCCCTGGGACAGCAACGGCGACATGGCCCCCGTGATGGCGTGGATCAACCGCGGCGCCATCGGCACCCTGCGCGAGGTTCACAACTGGTCCAACCGCCCGGTCTGGCCGCAGTATGCCACCATCCCCACCGACCGGCCGCCCGTGCCGCCGGGCTTCGACTGGGATCTGTGGCTCGGCCCCGAAGCCGACCGCCCCTACCACCCCGATTACACCCACATGGTGTTCCGCGGCTGGTACGACTTCGGCGGCGGCTCGATGGCCGACATGGGGCACTATAGCCTCTGGACCGTGTTCAACGCGCTGGAGCTTTCCGGGCCAACCAGCATCGACCCGATGTTCACCCACGCCTGCATGCTGAAGGATGGCGTCTCCACCACCATCCTCAACGATTTCTCCTTCCCGCTGGCCGGCGTAGTCCGTTTCAAATATCCGGCGAGCGGGCGGCGCGGGCCCATCGACCTGGTCTGGTATGACGGCGGCATGCATCCGCCCACGCCCGTGGAACTGGAGGCGGAGGGCCAGGAACTGGCGCGCGAAGGCATGATGTTCGTGGGCGACAAGGGTAAGATCCTCGCCGGGTTCAAC
>Ga0187880_1002260_pt1 | contig 15058 bp, 10 predicted proteins | sample June2016WEW_19_4_FD_132998 | JGI IMG/M metagenome (GOLD analysis project Ga0187880, IMG submission 132998) | Peatland microbial communities from SPRUCE experiment site at the Marcell Experimental Forest, Minnesota, USA - June2016WEW_19_40 | ecosystem: Environmental > Terrestrial > Soil >...
ATCGAAAGGCAGCCTTCGAAAGGGAATCCTATGATCGGTCAGTCAGGAATTGCGGTTAGAAACATCCAGCGCGCGGGTCCGAGCAGCGTGACTGAGCTCGCCAAGTACGGCGTCGCTACCATTCACGAGGCCATGGGCCGCGTGGGACTGTTGGCGCGCTATATGCGGCCCATCTATCCGGGCGCCAAGGTATGCGGCACCGCCGTGACGATTTTCGCGCATCCCGGCGATAACTGGATGCTGCACGTCGCGGCGGAGCTGCTGCAAAAAGGGGACGTCGCGGTGCTCGGCACGTCGTCGGACAATTCGGACGGCATGTTCGGCGACTTGCTGGCGACATCGTTTCGCGCACGCGGCAGCGTCGGTTTGGTGATTGATGCCGGCTGTCGCGATACAGCGGATCTGCACGACATGGGATTTCCGGTCTGGGCGAAAGCCGTCTACGGTAAAGGTACCGTGAAGGCAACCGTAGGATCCGTGAACACGCCGATCATCTGCGCCGGGGCTTTGGTGAATCCGGGTGACGTCATCGTTGCCGACGACGACGGTGTGGTGGTCGTGCCGAGAGCTCGCGCCGCGCAAGTCGCCGCTGCCGCGGGCGCGCGCGAGGCCAAAGAAGCCGCGAATCGCAAACGTTTGGCGATGGGTGAGTTAGGTCTCGATATCTACGGCATGCGTGACACGCTCGTCAAAGCGGGCTTGAAATATTTCGACGACGAAACGGCGTTCAATCAAGAGTCGCACCGATGAATTCATCCGCGAAGAACGCGTTCAAGACCTGTTTGCCGCCGGATCCCGATCCGATCAAACCGGCGCTCGTGCTGCCGCCCGGTGCGTGCGATGCACACTGCCACGTATTCGGCCCCGCCGCCAAGTTTCCCTATTCTGCGGACCGCAGCTACACGCCTCCCGATGCGCCGGTCGAAAACCTGCGGCGTTTGCATGCACGATTGGGAATCTCCAGAGCCGTCATCGTCCACGCGAGCTGTCATGGCACGGAGATGGACGTGACCTTGGATGCCATCGCGTCGAGCCGCGGTGCATACCGTGGGATCGCCTGCGTGGCGGATTCAGTCGCCGACCGCGAACTGCAGCGCTTGCACGAGGGCGGGATCAGGGGGATCCGCTTCAACTTCGTCAAACACTTGGGCGGTGTGCCGGACCTGGACGTGTTTTATCGTTTGGTTGCCCGCATCAAGCCGATGGGCTGGCACATCGTGCTGCACTTCGATGCCGAGGATATCCTGACCCAGCGGGAGCTGCTGGGCCGTATCGACGTCCCGTTCATCATCGACCACATGGGCCGCGTCAAGGCCGCCGATGGTCTCGAACAGCGGCCTTTCCAGTCGCTGCTCGATCTCTATCGAAACAATCCATTGGCTTGGATCAAAGTCTGCGGCGCCGAGCGTGTTTCCGTGGGCAAGCGACCGTTCCGCGATGCCGTTCCGTTCGCTCAGGCACTGATCGCAGTGGATTCGGAGCGCATTCTCTGGGGCACCGACTGGCCGCATCCGAATATCTCGAAGGACATGCCCAACGACGGCGAACTGGTCGACCTGTTCGGCGAGATATGTCCGGACCCGGGCGTACGGACTCGCATTCTGGTGGACAATCCCACCCGTATGTATTGGAGTTGAACATGATCATCGACTGTCACGGTCATTACACGACGGCGCCGGCGGCGCTGCAAAAATTCCGCGATGCGCAGATTGCGGGACTCAAAGAGCGTCTGGATGTGTCGTTGGACGCGTGCAGTCCGATCAGCGACGACCAGATTCGCGAGAGCTTGGAAAACGCCCAGCTGAAACTGCAGCGCGCGCGCGGCACTGATTTGACGATCTTTTCACCGCGCGCTTCCGCCATGGCCCATCACATCGGCAACGAGACGACCAGCCGGCGCTGGACCGAGGCCTGCAACGACTTGATCCATCGCGTTTGTGTGCTGTATCCGGAGAATTTCATCGGTGTATGCCAGTTGCCCCAGTCGCCCGGAGTGGCGCCCGGCAACAGCGCGGCCGAGCTTGAACGCTGCATCAAAGACCTCGGCTTCATCGGCTGCAACCTCAACCCGGATCCGTCCGGCGGTCATTGGACGTCGCCGCCGCTCACGGATCGGTATTGGTATCCGTTCTACGAAAAGATGGTCGAACTCGACGTTCCCGCCATGGTGCACGTCAGTTCATCGTGCAACCCCAATTTCCACGCCACCGGCGCGCATTACATCAACGCCGACACCACGGCATTCATGCAATTCCTGACCAGCGACCTGTTCCGCGATTTTCCGACGCTGCGCTTCATCATTCCGCACGGCGGCGGCGCCGTTCCCTATCACTGGGGCCGGTACCGTGGCCTCGCGCAGGATCTGAAGCGCCCGCTGCTCGGCGACTACTTGCTGAAAAACGTGTTCTTCGATACCTGTGTGTATCACTTGCCCGGCATCGAGTTGCTGCTCAAGGTCATACCCGCCGAGAACATCCTCTTCGGATCGGAAATGGTGGGTGCGGTGCGTGGCATCGATCCCGAGACGGGACACTACTTCGACGACACGAAGCGCTATTTGGACGCACTGCCGATCAGCGACGGCGACCGGTACAAGATCTTCGAGGGCAACGCACGGAAAGTGTTTCCTCGTCTTGGGAGAATCCACCATGAACACTAGTCGACCACCTTTCCGTGCGGACCATGTCGGCAGCTTGCTGCGACCTCCGGAACTCCTGGACGCCCGAGAACGCTTCAAGAACAGCGAAATTTCAGCTGCGGAGTTGCGCGCCATCGAGGACGCTGCGATCCGCAACGTCGTGAAGATGCAGGAAGACGTCGGGTTGCAAGGCATTACCGACGGCGAGTTCCGGCGCGCCTCGTGGCACATGGATTTCTTGTATCAGCTGGGTGGTGCGACCAAGGTTCAAGATAACCTCAAGGTTCAGTTTCATAACGAGAAGGGCGACATCGAGTTCACCCCGGCAGCGTTGCGAGTCACCGGCAAGCTCCAGCTCAAAAAGTGCATCTTCGGCGAGGATTTCACCTATCTCAAGTCCATCACCAAGGGCACGCCGAAGCTGACTATCCCAAGCCCGAGCATGATCCACTATCGCGGCGGACGCGCGGCCATCGATGCCGCCGTGTATCCCGACATGAAGGAATTCTGGCGCGATTTGTCGCAGGTCTATGCGGACGAGGTCGAGCAGCTCGGGAAACTCGGGTGTACTTATTTGCAGCTCGACGACACCAGCTTGGCGTACCTGAACGATCCGGCGCAGCGCGAACACATCGCGCAGATCGGTGGTGATGCCGAGAGTCAACACTTGGTGTATATCGACCTCATCAATGCTGCGCTGACGAAGAAGCCGGCCGGAATGACTGTGTGCACGCACCTGTGCCGCGGCAACTTCCGCTCCTCTTGGGTTGCGGCGGGCGGCTACGACCATGTCGCGGACGCGTTATTCGGTCAGTTGAATGTCGACGGCTTTTTCCTCGAATACGACGACGAGCGTTCGGGCGGCTTCGAGCCTCTACGTTTCGTACCGAAGGGAAAAAGGGTCGTATTGGGCTTGGTTACGTCCAAACGCGGCACCATCGAGAGCAAGGACTTGCTCAAGCGGCGAATTGATGAAGCGGCTAAATACGTTCCGCTGGATCAAATCTGCTTGAGTCCGCAATGCGGTTTTTCATCGACGGTCGAGGGCAATGCGCTGACGGTCGACGAAGAGATCGCCAAGCTCCGTCTGATTGTCGAAACGGCCCGCGAGGTGTGGGGGTAAGCGCCTAACACCGTTCTGACTCATTGTGCGCGGTACACGATCTTGCCCCCGACGATGGTCATCGTCACGTGCGTCTTGCCGACCGTCAATGGATCGCCGGAAAAGATGTCTTGCGAAAGCACCGCCATGTCCGCCAGTTTACCGACTTCCAGCGTTCCGACTCGATCGTCCGCAAAAGCCGCATACGCAGACCCGTGGGTGTATGCGCGAACGGCATCCTCGATCGTTATCCGCTCGTCCGGAACGTAGATGCCGCCGGTGGGCCGGGCTCCGGCCTGGGCCGCGCCATCCATGGGTTCACCGGCAATGTTTGCGGTGTCCGAAGAACGCCAAACTTGCCGTGTCGCGGCTTGTTGCATGGATACAAAGGGATCGGGCGGCCAAGTGCACGGCCAGTCGCTGCTGAATGCGAGAGTTGCGCCGCTGTGCTCGAGCGCTTGCCAACGGTCGGAGGGAATCGCTTCAGCGGGATCGAAGTTCCCGCCGTCTTCGGCGCAGCAGAAAGTCGGTTGCATATCGGGGATCACGTGGAGCTCGGCGAATCGCGGCAAATCCCCCGCATCGATGAGATCCGCGTGTTCGATGCGCAGTCGCCGGTCACGGGGTCCGTGGGCCTGTTCGAGCCGTTGATAGGTGTCGAGGATCATGTGCACCGAATCGGCGCGCAGCGCATGGGTCATGATCTGATAGCCGCGCTGGTCCAGTTCCATCACCAGCGCCTCATAGTCCTGCGCCGTATACACCAGGGGAGGAATCAGCCCGGTACCGCCGTCGGCGAAAAATTTCACGAGATTGGCCGCTACCCAGTCATCGTGATAGAGCCCGCGCGCCGCGTCCAGATCAGCAAGGAACGCTTGCGTCAAATGGTGTGGCACGGCGACCGCGCCGAAGGCAGTGCGCGTGCGAACCGTGAGTTCTCCACGGTCGCGCAGGGCCGCATAGAGCCGCAGTTCCGTAAGATCTCCGGTGGCGTTGACGACGCTGGTGATACCGTAGCTGTTCAAGAAGCGCGTCGCGGTGCGCAACATCGCAAGTTGTTCATCCAACGGAATTTGACCGGCGAGGGCCCGTGCGGCGAGCTGCATGGCGGCTTCCAGCAGCACACCCGTCGCGTGACCGCTGGCGTCGCGGACGACGCCGCGTTCTTCGTCGATGTCCTGTACGGGTCGATCGGTGAGGCCTGCGAGCTTGAGCGCCGCGGAATTGAGCCAGAGCGCGTGCTCCGAGGTGTTGTGGATGACCAGCGGACGGTCCGGGACGGCGCGATCGAGCAATGCGAACGTGGGTGTCGTCGGCGGTACCGTGCTGAAATCGGCGCGCGCCAAGAGCACCGTATCCTGCGGATGTGCGGCCGCATAAGCCTTCAGACGTTCGATGAGAATCTCGGGCTTGTCCGGTGTGATGCTCGATTCGGGCGTCGACAAATTGAGCCCGTGCAGCGCATACGCGCCGTAGAGTAGGTGCATGTGCGAATCGACGATGCCCGGAATCACGGTCTGGCCGTGGAGGTCGACGATCTGCGTGCGGCTATGCCGACGCCTGAGAATCTGCGCGTCGTCGCCGATGGCGGCGATATGAGCACCGTTGACCGCCACGGCCGCCGCCCATTTGGCCTGCGGGTTTCCAGTGTAGAAGTGGCCGTGAATGAGCAGAATGTCGTCGGCGATGGTGGCATACGGAATCGCCCACAGCGCCGCAACGGCGCATACACTCAAAAGCCTGCGAGTCATTCTCATCGGTGTTGTTTCCTATAATCAAGCAAAGTCCGATCAGCGTGGGCGATCCTGCCGACCGTTATCCGAGGTAGTTTAACTTGCGATTTGAGGGTTGGTTGTGGTCAAGTACCTTGACATTGCGATCGGCGGAGCCCTGAACTGCATCTCGGTCGCGAATAAATAGAGCGCACGCGAGGGATTTCATGAAGGACCGTATTGCTTTCTCTCTGAGAGTCTGCGTCTCAGTCATCATCGGCTTATCGGCCGCGGGAAGCGCCGTACCCAATCCGGTGACGCCGGCCGAGGCAGAGCAACTGGCGCAGCGCGACGTCATCGTCATTTTGCGTGATCAGTTGAGCAACGTACCCGCGGCGCGGCGCGCCCTGAGCGGGCGCGCGACGGCTATCGCGGCATCGCAGAGTTCCGTGGTCGCCCAGTTGGAACAGTTGCGCGCGCGCAAGGTCACCTCGTTCAGCACCATCAATGCATTCGCCACCCGCGTGTCGGCGGACGAGGCTGCGCAATTGGCCGTGCACCCCCTGGTGCAGGCCGTGGTGCCCGACCGGATCATTCACCAGCGCATCCGTGACCAGACTACCGGCGGCGCCGCCGGCGGCGATACCGTTGCCGGCGCGAGCGCCTCGAGCGCGTCGAGCGGGCTATGCGGCACGTTGGAGCCGGAGGCGCTGCAACTCACCCGAACGGCATTTTTGAATTCGGCGACGGCGCAGGCGCAGTCGGTGTTCGACGGCAACGGCCGGCCGGTCACGGGCAAGGGCGTGAAAGTCGCGTTCCTGGCTGACGGTCTGGATACCAACATTCCCGGATTCATTCGTCCCGACGGTTCGCACGTCTTCATCGATTACCAAGATTTTTCCGGCGATCCCGCCGGCACGCCGACGGCCGGGGGCGAAGCCTTCGGCGATGCGAGCTCCATTGCGGCCCAGGACAACCCGAACGGCAAGCCGCTGAGCTTCGACATCAGTCAATTCGTCAATGCAGCCCATCCGCTGCCGTCACCATGCAACATCCAAATCCGCGGCATGGCGCCGGATGCCTCGCTGGTCGGACTCAAAGTATTTTCCAATCTCGGCTACACCACCACCTCGAGCTTCGTTCAAGCCATTGAATACGCCGTAGTCCATGACGATGTCGACGTGATCAACGAGTCGTTCGGCGGCAATCCCTATCCTGACACGGCGAACGATCCCATTTCTCTGGCGAACCATGCGGCCGTGAAGGCCGGGGTTACGGTCACGGTGAGCACCGGCGACGCCGGCGACGCCGGAACGCTGGGCTCTCCTTCCACCGATCCCTTCGTGATATCCGTAGGTGCCAGCACGCAGTTCCGACTCTATGCTCAGACCGGCTACGGCGCTCAGGCGTTGGCCAACGGCTACTTGAGCAACAACATCTCGGCCTTCAGTTCCGGCGGATTCTCGCAGCTCTCGGCCAGAACCGTGGACGTGGTCGCGCCCGGCGATCTCGGCTGGGCGCTGTGTTCGACGAATATCACGCTCTATACCGACTGCACCAACTATCAATCGACTCCGGTCGGCGCGCCGGTCCAAGCGTTCGGCGGCACCAGCGAAGCGGCGCCGCTCACCGCGGGCGAGGCCGCCCTGGTCATTCAGGCCTACCGCAGCACGCACGGCGGCGCCGATCCCTCGCCGGCCTTGGTCAAGCGGATCATCATGAGCACTTCGACCGATCTGAACGCGCCGACGAGCGAGCAGGGCGCGGGGCTCATCAATGCGTTGGAAGCGGTCGAGGTCGCGCTGTCCATCGACGACTCCAACGGTCATCCGAAAGCTCACGGACACGGACTGCTGGCCAATTCGACCGCCGTCAGCATCACCGGCGCTCCCAATGCGCACGAGTCGCGAAGCTTCAAGATCACCAATACCGGATCGACTGCCTGGCACCTGACGGCAGCGCTGCAAACCCTCGGGCCGCCGATTGCGGGGGCCACGCTCAATCTGCAATTATCGCCGAGCAGCGATCCGACGTTCATCAGCCCGACCGGCGCCCCGCGGGCCTATATCAAGCAGAAGTTCAACGTTCCCGCCGGCGCGCAGCACTTGGATGCGGCGATCGCGTGGCAGGTCTCGCTGTACAGCACCGCCACGCCCATCGCGTACCTGGCACTGTTGGATCCGTCAGGGCGCCAGGTCGCCTACAGCATCCCGCAGGGCTTCGGCAGCGGCTACGGGCGCGTCGACGTGGGTAAGCCGGCCGCGGGCACGTGGACCGCGGTCATCTGGACTCGTCCTTCCGGCACCGGTACCTACTCCGGGCCCGTTCAGTTCACCTGGGCGGCCGAGCGGTACGTGAATATTGGGTCGGTGTATCCGGCGCAATTCGACATCGCGCCGGGCGCCACACAGTCGATCACCGCCGACTTTTTCATGACGACCGAACCCGGTGATTTGGCGGCGGGCATTCGCTTTACGGAAGGGGCCCAAGACGGCAGCTACACGCTCCCCGAGATTCCCGTGACGCTGCGCACCTTGATTCCGCTCGGCCCGACGGGCGGTTCCTTCACGGGTGACCTCACCGGCGGCAATGGTCGTGCGGGCGCAGGCCCCACGCAGACCTTCGAGTTCGAAGTGCCTCCGGGCGTCAACAACATGAGTCTGGCGCTGCAGACCGCCGACAACGGCTATCTGCTGGAAGGCCTGCTGGTGGACCCGCAGGGTATGCAACTCAGCGTCGAGCCGAATCTCGATCCAGCCGGTAATCCGCAGTATGGGTTGCAACTGTTCCACTTCAACCCGCAGCCCGGGCGTTGGCACTTCATCCTGCTGCAGAACTTCATCTCCTCCGGGAACCAGACGACGCTGCCATTCACGGCGAGGATCGGGTTCAACACGGCATTGATTACCCCGAGCGGACTCCCGGACAACCCGAAAACCACGATCTCTGCGAGCGGCGCGCCGGTCACCGCCACGATCAATATCATCAACAGCGGCGTCGGTACCGAGGCGTTCTTCGCGGACGCGCGGTTGAGGACGCTCGGCGTCACCGCGCTTCCGCCGCAACCCTGCGCGCCGGTGGCGACGCTGCCCGGCACCTGCGCCTGGTTCTACGTGCCCACCCAAGTCAGCAACGTGAAATTCCTGTCGAAGTCGACCGTGCCCATCGAGATGGATGCTTTCAATGACGCGGGCTACCTATTCGGTGTCACAGGGTCGCCGGACCTGTTCGCGAAACAGATCGCAACGGACACGGTCGAGGCTTCTTTGTCCGAGCCGGAGGTTCCGTATGGACTCTGGCAATCGTCCCCGGCGCTCATCGGACCATATCGCCCGGCCGGCGCACCGACCAAGCCGGTCACCTCGACGGCTTACGTGGTGGCTAAGGAATGGGACGACGCGGTTGCGGCTGACAGCGGCGACATCTGGGCGGATTACGTGTTCGGCACCAACACCTTCAACCCGCTGGTGCTGGCGTCCGGCGAGGGTGGAACCATCACGCTGACGATCACGCCTGACAAGAGCCAGGTCGGCAAGACGATCAACGGCTACGTCTATGTCGATACGTTCAATGCGGTGGTCGGGACCGGCGACGAAGTCGTTCGCATTCCGTACCGCTATACGGTGGTGAAATAGTCTAGGGCCCAAAGCGCGCCTCAGCGAGAGCGATCACTCGGGCTGGGGCGCTTTCCCAAGGATGCGAGAGTTCGGGCGGCAGCGCCACGGTCCATCGCACCGTCGCGGGCCTCATACGAGGCGCAAAATAAAAATAATATTTGGCCTCCGCGCCAATATAATCCGCGCTCTTTTCGTGCCGGATGCCATTCATGTTCAAGAATCTAGTCTTCTATCGTCTTCCCGCGGATTGGGCGATCTCTGCCGCTGATTTGGAGAGCCAGCTTACCGGGCACACCCTTCGCCCTTGTGGTCCGTTTGATATGTCGAGTCGGGGTTGGGTCACCGTCACGCATGGCGGACGGCTTCTGCACACGGTGAATCAGCAGCACATGATCGCACTCGGCGTGGACGAGAAATTGCTTCCCGGTTCCATCGTTCGGCAGGTCGCGGAGGAGCGCGCCGACATTCAAGCGCAGGAACAAGGCTTCCCGGTGGGGCGTAAACAGATGCGTGATCTGCGCGCTCGTGTGGCGGACGAATTACGTGCCCGCGCGCTCACGCGGCGCCGCGTCACGCGTGCCTGGATCGATCCGCAAGGCAGTTGGTTCGCGATCGATGCGTCGAGCATTCCGCGCGCCGAAATGGTCGTGGAAGCGCTCAGCGATACGCTTGGCAGTTTTGCGCCCAAGATGATCGAGACCGAGCGTTCACCACATGCCGCGATGGCGGCGTGGCTACTGCGCGGACAGGCCCCGGCGCGGTTCTCGATCGATGACGACTTGGAGCTGCAGACCGCCGATAAATCCAAGACCATCATCCGGTATACACGTCATCCCCTCGATGGCAAGGAAATCCGCGGCTATCTCGCGGCGGGAAAATATCCCACTCGATTGGGACTGACATGGAACGATCGGTTGTCCTTCGTCCTGACGGATAAGCTGCAAGTGAAGCGGCTCGAATTTCTCGACATGGGCAAAGATGACCCGCAAGGGGATGACGTCGACCTTGCCGAGCAATTCGATATCGATTTCGCCGTGATGGCCGGAGAACTTGCAGGTCTGCTCAAAGATCTGACTCTGGTGATGGGCAGCGGCTCGGCCGGCGCCGCGGAATCACCGGTTCGGAGCAAGGTGGCCTAGACGGGATATGCTGCGTCGTTCCCGCAAGGGACCCTTGTGGGGTTGATTGCCGAAGAGCGGCGCTTCGTCACGGTTTTGGCGTGTTTTCGGCGGTACCCTTGCCGTCCATGTGCGAGCGTTATGTTCTACCAGACCAAGCTGCGGCGGAGCGCGAGTTCCTGCCGAGCACCGCGTGGTGGAAGTTTGCGGAAAAATTCAACGTATCGGCGGAACAGTTCGTGCCTGCGATCCGGCTCCACGATAAGCAGAGCGAAGGCGTGATGCTGCGATGGGGCCTCATTCCGTCCTGGATCGAGGGGCATCCCACCGGGCAGGCTAGAACGCGCGTCCAGACCAGTCGCATCGAGTCCTCCAAAAGCTGTAGAACGCCGTGGATCAATAGCCAACGCTGCATTTTGCCCATGGCAGGCTTCTACATCTGGCAGCTCACCGCAGAGAAGTATCGCCAGCCGTATTTCGTACGATTGAGGGATCGATCGGTATTCGGAGTTGCGGGGATTTGGGACCGCTGGGAGAGCGAAGAGGGCGACGTGATCGAAAGCTGCACGGTGATTTGCGTTCCGGCCAACGAGCTCCTGTCGGAAATCGCCGGTCCCTTGAACGGAATGCCGGCGATCTTGCGGCGAAAAGACTATTCGCTCTGGTTGCACGGCAATCCCGCCGAGGCTAAAGCTGCACTCCAGCCGTTCAGAGCGAACTGGATGCATGCGCATCCCGTCAGTCCACGAATCAACTCCGCCGCCGTGGACGACCCCGCATTGATTCGCCTCGCCGGTTAGGCAGCCCCGGGCTGCGCGCCCCGGGCTAGGCGCCCCCCTAAGCCTTCATCAACCAGGCTCGGAGAGCTCTGGCCACCGCATCAGGCCGTTCGATCGGCGCCATGTGGCCCGCGCCGGCAATTTCGACCAGAGTCGCGTGCGGCACGCTTCGCTGCATATCGGCATGCTGCGCGAGCGATGACCAGGTATCGTTGGTGCCGCTGAGCAGTAGCGTCGGAACATTGATGGACGATAGGACCGGTCGCGCATCGGGCCGCTGCAGCAATGCGTTGATTTGGCCCGCGAACGAATCGGGGGTAGAGCGCTCGACCATCGCCGTTAGATTCGGCATGACTTGGGCAACCCGCGCGGGCGACGCCCCCATCATGGGCGGCAACCATTGGGCGGCGAGCGCTGTCATGCCTTGCACCCTGGCAAGGCGCACGAGAAGGCCGCGGCTCTCGTGTTCCGCGTCTCGCGGTGGGTGGACCCCGGTGTTCAAGAGACCCAACGCCGCGATGCGCTCCGGCGCCCGCCGCCACACTTCGAGCGCCACCCGACCGCCCATGGAGTGTCCGGCCAATGCAAATCGCGGCGGCGCGGCCGACAATACGCGATCGGCCATGGCGCTGATCGAGGACAATCCGCCGAACGACACGACGTGAACGTCCGCCACATCGGCAATCCGCGTCGGTATGTCGCTCCAGATGGTTTCGTCACATAAGAGGCCGCACAACAGAAAGAGTGGCTGCATGCAGCGACTATATCGCAGCGGCGTTGCCGCGTGCCCGGCATGTCCTTATGTTGCGGGTGCCTATGCACAGGACGGCGTCGACTTGGAATACACCCGACCGTGGACTCGACTCCGCGCGTTGAGGCAGGGGAGGATGTCAAGTAAAGTAACGCTTTGATCCAGGTGGTCCGTCATGAATGCTGTTTCCAAACCCGATCCTTCCGGTGCCGAGCCCAGCCCGGCCGTCCGCGCCATGATCGACCGGCTGATCGGCTTCCCTACCGTCTCGCGCGATTCCAATTTGGATCTGATCGAATGGGTTCGCGATTATTTGCAGTCCCATGGCGCGAAGATACGGCTCACCCAGGACGCGACGGGAAAGAAGGCCAATCTCTTTGCCACGCTGGGAGATTCCCCAAAACCCGGACTGATCCTGTCCGGCCACACCGACGTCGTTCCTGTGGACGGTCAAAATTGGGATTCCGATCCGTTCCGCGTTACCGAGCGGGACGGCAAGCTTTTCGCGCGTGGCTCGGCCGACATGAAAGGATTCATCGGCATCATCCTCGCCCAAGCGCCGAAATTCGTCGCCGCCCTCAACAGCAATCGTCTGGATGCTCCGTTGCACTATGCGTTGAGTTATGACGAAGAAGTAGGCTGTCTGGGTGTGCGCGGTTTGATTCGGGATTTGGAGGATAACGGCATCCGGCCCGCCGGTTGCGTGGTCGGTGAACCCACCTCCATGCAGCCCATCATCGCGCACAAGGGGACGCATCGGTTCCGTTGTGCGGTTCACGGACGCGAGGCGCATTCGAGTTATGTCACTCGCGGCGTAAACGCCATCGAGTACGCCGCTCGCCTGGTCGTATACATCCGCCAGATCGCGGATCGCCTCGCACAAATCGAAAAGCGCGACTATGGCTTTACGGTTCCTTATTCGACCTTGTCGACCGGTCTGATCCGCGGCGGCATCGCCGCCAACGTGGTTCCCAAGGACTGTGAGTTCCATTTCGATATGCGCACATTGCCGCAGGCGTCGCCCGATGCTCTTTATGAAGAGATCCGCACCTATGCCGAAGTGCTGGCGCGGGAAATGCAGGCCATCGATCCGCAATCTGGCATCGACCTCGTATGGGCCAGCCAAACCGCCGGTCTCGCCGCATCGGAAACCGACGCCATCGTTCAGTGGGCCATGCAACTTTCGAACAATTCAACCGTGGGAAAGGTGTCGTACGGTACCGAGGCGGGCCTATTCCAAAAAATGGGCGTGCCCACGGTGATATGTGGACCGGGCGATATTGCCGAAGCTCATCGGCCGAACGAGTTCGTTGCGCTCGAACAATTGGCGCAATGCGAGGCATTCATGAACCGTATTCTCGACACGGGATACGCACCCGCATGAGTGCGACTCGGAAATACCCTGAGGTGACGCTGGTCAAGGGCGCGTGCCCGCACGACTGTCCGGATACGTGCGCGCTGGACGTTCATGTCAGGAACGGCGTCGCACTCAAAGTGACGGGATCGGCTACGCATGCACCGACGGCAGGTGTGCTATGTACCAAAGTAGCGCGTTACACGGAACGAACGTATCACGCCAACCGACTCTTGCACCCGCTGCGCAGGGTGGGCCGGAAAGGGGAAGGGCATTTCGAGCGGATTTCCTGGAACGAAGCGATCAGCGCCATCGCGAAGCGACTAGCGCCGATTGCGGCGGAAGATCCGCAACAGATTTTGCCTTACAGCTACGCGGGAACCATGGGTTTGATACAGGGCGAATCCATGGCCCAGCGCTTTTTTCATCGCCTGGGTGCCAGCCTACTGGATCGTACGATCTGCGCGTCGGCAGGTTCCGCCGGTCATGAAATCACCTTGGGTTCGAGAATCGGCATGGACATGGAGCTTGCCGATGATGCGAAGCTCATCGTCTTTTGGGGCTGCAATGCGATTACTTCGAGCGTGCACTTCTGGGCGCGAGCGCAGCAGGCCAAGCGCCGGGGGGCGACGCTCGTTGCCATCGATCCGTATCGATCGCTGACTGCCGAAAAATGCCACATCCACATTGCGCCGCTGCCGGGGACCGATGCCGCTCTGGCGTTGGGTGTCATGCACGTACTCATCCGCGACGGTTTGATCGATCACGACTATGTGGCGCGGCACACCCTGGGTTTCGCGGAACTGCGCGGACGCGCCGGTGAGTACCACCCTGCGCGCGTGGCTGCGATTTGCGGCATCACGGCCGGCGAGATCGAATCGTTGGCACGCCTGTATGGAACCACGCGGCCCTCCTTGATCCGCGCCAACTACGGCATGCAGCGGGCGCGCGGCGGCGGCATGGCGACGCGCAATATTGCATGCCTTCCCGCTTTGGTCGGCGCGTTTCGTGATGCCGCCGGCGGCCTCCTGCTGTCGACGAGCGGCAATTTCGCGGTGGACGAGGCAGCTCTGTCGCGGCCGGAGCTTCTCGGTAACCGACGGCCGCGAACCATCAACATGTCCACCATCGGTCATGCACTGCTGGACGAACGGCCGCCGATTCGTGCCGTGATCGTCTACAACTCCAACCCGGTCGCGGTCGCGCCCGATTCTACCCGGGTTGCGCGCGGTTTCGCTCGCGAGGACTTGTTCACCGTCGTGCTCGAACATTTTCAGACGGACACCGCCGACTTCGCGGACATCGTGCTGCCTGCCACCACGCAGCTCGAACATCTGGATGTGGTCAAACCGTACGGCCACTATTACATGGTCGCCAATAACCCCGCGATCGAGCCGCTGGGCGAAGCCAAGCCGAACACCGAGATATTTAGGCTGTTGGCGAAGGCCATGGGTTTCAGCGAGGCTTGCTTCGGCGATTCCGATGAAGTGATTGCGCAAGCCGCCATTGCGGGCGACTGGGATTTCGACAGCGTTAGAGATCAGGGGTGGAAGCGCATCGGGCCGCCGAAGGGGGTCGCGCGCTTCGCGAACGGCGGCTTCGACACACCTTCCGGCAAGGTGGAATTCCTGTCGGCGGCGGCGCGAACCTGGGGTCTGGACCCGCTGCCCGATTACATCGCACCCCGCGAGGACACGCGCAGCGACCTCGCACGCCGGTTTCCCTTGGCGATGATATCGCCGCCCGCGCGCAACTTCCTCAACAGCAGCTTTGTGAACGTCGAAAGCCTGCGGGCTGCGGAGGGGGAGCCCTGGCTCGATTTGCACCCCGACGACGCGCTACCCCGCGGTGTCGCGGATGGGCACTACGTCAGAGTATTCAATGATCGCGGCAGTTTGGAGTTGCGGGCGCGGGTTACGGATCGTGCGCGACCGGGCGTCGTCGTGGCGCTGTCCGTTTGGTGGAAGAAACTCGCGCGGGATCACAA